>Ga0163161_10002627_pt1 | contig 12793 bp, 16 predicted proteins | sample S45metaG_FD_129847 | JGI IMG/M metagenome (GOLD analysis project Ga0163161, IMG submission 129847) | Switchgrass rhizosphere microbial communities from Kellogg Biological Station, Michigan, USA - S4-5 metaG | ecosystem: Host-associated > Plants > Roots > Rhizosphere > Soil | place: USA... | reverse complement strand
TCAAGAGACTTCGACCCGTCTGACTTCAAAGGGTCCAGGGATCGGATTTTTATTAATCAACTGGCCTCCAAAGGCGAACTGGCGACGCAAGAGACGGAAGCGGCGATGTATGAGCGGCGTGGAATACAGCGGTTCAGTACGCAGGCGTGACCTACCTGGTGGGGTAAAAATGCAGCCGTGCAGCGAACATCGCGAAAGCCCGCAGATGCCCTGCCCACTGTACAACCGGCGCCAGGAAGATGCGCACTCACACCTTGGCCGTATGCACCTTGGCCAGGCGCACGCGCCAATCGCCGTCATGGCGCAGGCGGCATTCTTCCTCGGAGTCGAAGTGTACGCAGCGCTCCATGGGCGCGCCGCGCACGTCCGCATCGTTGAGCGCGGCGGCGGTCAGCTCACGCATGCGTGTGTCTGCCCCGGTCGAGAGGGCGTGCTCCTTGCTGGCGCGGCTGTCGAACACCCAGATCACCCGCAGGCTTTGGGGGAAGGCGCTGTAGTCGACGGTGTGGGTCAGCCAGTCGAAGCCGGGGATTTCAGTCTTGGCGGTTTCGCAGGCGTCGGTGAGGGCGGCGATGAGACGGCGGTCGAGGCGGGCGGTTTCGCGATGGGTCAGGGGCATGGAGAGTCTGCAGGGGCCAAACGCCTGAGATTAGCAGCGTGCGCAAGCGGGTGGCAGTACTCATCTGGGATTGGCTTTCAGCCGGTCCAGTATCGCCGTGCGCAGGCAACCCCAGGCGATCAACCCGATAATCAGCACCTCGGCGATGCCGACAAGCAGGTTGAATGAAAAAACCATCGGTTGCTCAGCCCAGTAAAAACTTGTCGACCCCGTTCGAAGCCCGCTGACCCGCAGCCGTCCGGTCAACAGCGCACGCATCAATGCGATGACGTGAGTCAACTCCAGCACCGCCAGGAACGCTCCCAGCAAGGTGAGCAGGGCGCGGGCGGGAAGGCCGAGTTTCTCTCTCGATTCGTGTGAAGACGTGAGCTCTTTCCCCTTCGGCTTGACCCCCTTCACCGCTCTGGCGCGGGCGGGAGCGGGCCTGTAGGCGGCGGTCGCCCTGGCCGGCGAATCGACCACGACCTCGGTGGGCAGCGGCACGTTCAGGTAGTCGGCCAGCTCATGCAGCCACCTGTCGGTGCGTTGACTGCCCGGCACCACCGGCACGTTGTCGGTGGTCAAACGCTGCTCGCTGCCATCGCGCATCACCAGCCACAGCTGGGTATAGACCGGCTCTGCCTGTGGGCGGCGGCGAAGTTCGAGGGCATGGGGGGCGTTGATGCTGAATACCGACTGCACCCGCTCGCGGCGGCCGAAAAAGTTACGGGTGCGGCGCGTGCCTTCACCGCTGTGCCGCGATAACAGCAAGGTTTCGCGGGTGCCGGTGTACACCATCAGCAGCAGGCCCAGGGCAGGAATCAGCAGCAGCCCGAGCACGATCAGCAGCGAGGACAGTGGGTCCAAGTCTGCCAGTGAAGCATTTTCAGCGCTGAACCCAAACACGACGAAGGCCAACGGCAGGATGAAGGCCATTGCACCGGTCAGCAGCACGAATGCGCTTTGCACCCGGTTGCGCGAGTGGATGTGCAGGTCACCCTGGGCGGTGCGCTCGAAGCGATGGCCGATCAACATGCAGCTCTCCTGGTGCGCCGTTTTTAAGATTGCTCGAAAGTCTGTGACAGGCGGTGCATGTCGCAGCGCAGGATAGCTTATGCCGTGCAGGGCCGGACCAGCGGCACACGGGTATTCTCCGGCAGGCCCGTATTGCTAAAGTTTCCCACTCACCCGCCGACAGCCTTTGTTCCCACTTCACGGATGATTTTAATGTTCCGCTCTCTTTTTTCCGGCGTTGCATTGCTCGCCGTCGCCTGCACTGTCCACGCCCGTACCGTCACCACGCCCGAACAACTGTTGACTGAGTTCTCTCGTTGCGATGCGCACTTCTTCGAGAGCCTGCGCGATGCGCGCTTGCCAGCAGGTACCTTGCGCCTGAGTGACTACGGTTCGGTCAAGGCACCGACCATCATGAGCCCGCTGCAGGAAGGTGGCACTTACCAACACTTCGAAACGCCCCTGATCGTTAACGGCGTGCGTATGGTCGGCTATTACAACCAGGCCCAAACCATCAAGGACGTCGGCAATTTTCTGTTCTGGGGTTTTGTAGCCGATGGCTCGCCGCAAGAGGTGGCCGCAAAGCTCAAGCCGCTGATCGTTGATAACGCCCGTTTTGTCAGTCAGGGCAAAGCCATTACCCGCGCCGAAATCCGCCGTGTCGGTGACCCGATCGGCCAATGGCGCACCGAAGGGCTGACCGGTCCCGGCGTCGCTACGCCGTTTGGTTTCGTAGACCGTGTGCTGATGGTCGACGCGGGCGACACGTCACCGTCGCTCGTGGGACACACCACCGTGTTCTGCTCGCTGCAAGGCACCGTGACCGCGCCGCTCCTGCAGGTCTATCGCCCTGACCTCAACGCTCATCTGCTCGACTGACAAGGATGCTGATCATGAATACTCGCTGGCTCGCACTGATTGCCTGCTCCGCCCTCCTCACCGGTTGTGCAGGGATGCAGAACCCGCAAAAAGCCAACCTTGCCCACTGCGCTAATCAGTTAAAGGCGTCCAAAGCCGAAAACTACCCCCTGGTGCTGCAGGAAGGTGATCTATGCCTGCAGAAAGCTACGCTGCCTGCCTCGCTGCATAGTTTGATTTATGCGGTGCAGGCCGACGCCTACCTCAACCTCAAGCGCTTTCCCGAAGCCTTGGCCGCCAAGGAGAAATCCATGCAACTGGTGGTCAAGCCTGAGCCGCGCGCCTACCTGGACTTGAGCGCCATGTATCGCGCCGCTGGTAACCCGAAAAAAGCCCTTGAGCTCGTGCAGTTCAACCTTGACAACGGAATGGGAGAAGCAGGAAAGGGGGCCGGCTTCAATATGCCGACCTACTATCATCTGGGCCTCGCACTGACAGACCTGGGTCAGTACCGGGAGGCCGCCGAAGCATTCAGTACCGGCCTTCAGCGCCAGCCGGACTACGCCTGGGCCTATTATGCGCGCGGGATCGCGTACGACCATTTGGGCAACAGGGAAGACGCCAAGGCCGACTTCATGAAGTTCTCGCAGATCGTCGACAAGAAGTACCTGGAGCAGGAGAACAAGGCCAAGCTCGCCGAATACAGGATTTCCATGCCGTAATTGGAGCACCCGCTTAGGGGCGAATGTGCACGTTGTCTGGATAATTCGACGGATTCTGAGAAAGCACAGGCAGTGGAACAGGGTGGCCAGGCTCTGTGGTTCATCTGTGCTGCGAATGGTTGGGGGCTGCTGCGCAGCCCCACGGGAGCAAGCTCCCTCGCCACAAGGGGGAGCGTTTGCCTTGGTCAGTTCGCGGCTGCTGTCGCATGCTTCTTGGCCCGTAGCGCCAGGCAGCGGTTTGAAGGCTTGGTTTGGTGTTGGTCTGCTTACTGCACGCTCGTTATATCTGCCAACAGTTGTTCGAGCCCTTCCGGAGTTGAATAGAGGTTTTCCAGTGCCGCAACCTCGGCCAGTTGGCCTGGCGAAAGGGCCTTTTCTTCGTGTTCAAGCTGGGCACGCATGTCCTCTTCATTTTTCGGCAGCTTGCGCTTCAAGGCTACACGCAAAAGCCCGCATGCCTTGAGCTTGTTACGTTCGAAACCTCGACCTGTGTCCATCTGCACAGCGAGGAGGGCGGTTGCAAACGCGTGCCCTTGCGCCGCAGCCTTGAGCAACCACCGGTTTGCTGTCGGGTAGTCGACCGGTATTTCATCACCCTTGCTGTAGAGGTAGCCGAGAATGAACTGCGCATCGGCCCGGCCTTGCTCGGCAGCACGGGTATACCACTGCACTGCGGCGGGTACATCCTTGGGTGTGCCGCTACCACTGAGCATCGCGAGGCCCATCATTTCGTAAGCCTTGGCATTGCCGCTGTCGGCTGCCTGAGCAAGTAGCTTGACCGATCGCTCAAGATCGACCGGCGCGCCTCTGCCCTGTGCGTAAAGCGTTGCCAACTGTATGAGCGACTCGGCATCCCCTTGAGCACTGCCCTTGCTTGCCCATGCGAACGCCTGCTGGTCGCTCGCCTTAACGCCATCACCTCGGTAGTAAAGCCTCGCGAGGTCTCCTTGCGCTTTGGCATGCCCTTGTTCGGCGGCTTTTTGAAACCACATGGCTGCCTGGACGAAACTCCTGGGTTGATCCTGGCCTGCAATATTGGAAATCCCCAGGAAATACTGGGCATCCGGGTTTCCATGCTCGGCCGACCGAGTGATCCACTCCAGGCCCTTGGAATGATTCACCGCTACGCCGCGCCCGTAGTAGGTGAAAATACCGGTTTTATACTCCGCGACAGGTTCGCCGTTTTCAGCAGCGCGCAAATACCACTCTGCCGCCTTGACCGGGTTTTTATCGACCACCAGGCCTTCGTCGTAGAACGCACCCATCAGCAGCGTGACGCTGTGCGGACTGCGCCATACGGTGATAGCGAACGTGATCAAAAGATAGGCCAGACAGCCCAGGAGCAACGCAACCAAAGGAACGACAAGCCGGCGCAATTTCGAATCCATTCGTGAGGTGTGGACGGGCAGTGTAGCGATGCTCACGCGCCGTACATAGATGCCTTGCTACAACAGGTCTAACCGCGTTCGGCGCTGCGAACCAGCGGCACATGTGCAGGCCCATGTAGGCGTTGATGGCGATGGTACATCGCGCCCAGCAGGGCAAATTGCGCTGTGATGGGTTGGTCGGGGAGCATCATTACGGTAGGCATGCAGTGAAGGTCAGGATCGCTTTCGGGTTACTTGAACCTGTTTTGATTACTCGCTTACCGGAGGGCAGCTTTCGAGCGAGCTAGCTGGTAGCTGTGGGTAGCAAACGACCCGTAGCTGACTGTCGGTTCAGGTTCAGATTGAGCAAGTCGGTCGCTCACCCAATCGCTCTACCAACCTTACAAGATAACCGTCGGGATCCTGGACGATGAATTCGCGCTGGCCTACTTCTACATTGTCAGCCCGATACCAAGTGTCTTTGCATTCTCGATAGAGTGCACAGCCAGCCTGATCAAGTTTTTGGATAATGGGTGCAACAGCCTCAACATCAATCTGTAGGTTGATGCCTCTTCCAAACGGCTTGGTCAACGGCGCAGTCAGCCATTGACCCGCACCCGAATCAACCTGCTCAAGCATGACTTGAGCACCCTTCAAATCAAGGTATGCAAATCCATCTTCCAGGCGTTGATAAGCTACTTTGAAGCCCAGACGAGAAACCCAAAAAGCCAAGCTGCTATCCAGGTTGGTGACCATTAACTCCGGTACCAGTTTGTTACGTTCGAACATGAGATGACGTCCATTTCAAAAGGCTCGTTTTTGCGAACGGGCAGGTTTTGCGCCGTTGGCTTCTATACCGCAACGGGAACGTGGCGAGCGCGATGATGCACCGTCGGGTGGGAATTATCGAGTCGCGTCGAGTGACAACTAATGGCCCAGAGTTTTTTTACACACTCTGGGCCGGTTAGCGACCGTTGCTCTCGGGAGCATCCGCTTCTGGTCGAAAGCCCCCCCTTTCTCAGCCAACCGGTCTACCATGCCACCCCCGGCAGTGGTTGCACGCGCTACCGACTCAACTTTTAAAGGTATCGCAATGTCCATCGACCAAATCTCCCTCCCCAAAGGCGTAGGCCCTCACGCCGCCAAGCTCCTCGACGCCATCACCGGCGCCGCCACCCATGAAGAACTCAACCGCGCGGGCGGCAAGGCTGAAGGCTTTGTGCTTGGTCTGGAATCCACCAAAGCCATCAAGAGCCAAATCGCCGAGTCGTTGTATGTGGCCTATGACGATGCGGCGAGTAATCGTTCCAGTGAATTGAAGGGCTAGGCATTAACCGGAGCAGGGCGCTTCGCGGTCGAGCAATTTGGCCGTGAGGAGTACGCCCAGCTCGCTCAGTTGGTGGATAGCGAGGGCGATGTCGCGGTGTTTGCCGTATAGGTCTTCGGACAAGTCGAGCAGCAGTGTGCTGACTGAGGCGAAGGTTTCGTAGCTGTTGGTGATGAGGGGTTCGTTGCTGGCGTCGGGAGCGACGCTGAAGAGAGCGGTTGAATCTGTAGCCATTGTTAAGTTCCTTGCTTGGGCCACTACCTGATCGCTACTAAACGATAAGGCGGTAGCTGTACGCAGGTTAGTAGACCGGTGGAACCTAACAAAACCGGCGCGCCCGAGGGCGCCCTACGCACAGCCACCATCGAGCACAGACAGGCACGTCTGACAGATGAAGCTTGTGCACTTGTTAGGTTAAACCGTGGGCTACTAAACCCGATCACCGAGAGATTCGGCGACCGAGCCACCTTAGAGACGGCCATCCCAGCGCACAAGCCGGCGGATTCTGACGCAAGCGTAGGCAAGGGAGCAAGGCACGGTGGCTGGGCGGCTCACACCGTAAGACTTAATAACCATCCCGCCGCGCCGCTTCCTACAACCACCAGCCACGGTGGCAGTTTCCACACCATCAGCGCCACCAGGCCAATCAGCGCCAGGACGACGTCCTGGGCGGTGAAGATGGCGCTGGTCCACACCGGTTGGTACAGCGCCGCCAGCAACAGGCCGACCACCGCCGCGTTCACACCCGCCAGCGCGGCTTGGGTGCGCGGGCTGCGGCGCAGGCTTTCCCAGAAGGGCAGTGCGCCCAGCACCAGTAAAAACGACGGTGTGAAGATCGCCAGCAGGCAGAGCAGGCCACCGAGCCAGCCGTTCGGCGCTTGGGTCATCGAGGCGCCGAGGAAGGCGGCGAAGGTGAACAACGGGCCGGGCATGGCTTGGGCAGCGCCGTAGCCGGCGAGGAATACATCGTTGCTCACCCAGTGGCGGGGCACGACTTCGGCCTGCAGCAAGGGCAGCACCACGTGGCCGCCGCCGAATACCAGCGCGCCGGTGCGGTAGAAGGCGTCGGTCACGGCCAGGGTTGGGTTGGGCAGCCACTGGGCGAGAATCGGCAGACTGGCCAGCAACAGCACAAACAACGACAGCCATAGCGCCCCGGCGCGACGGCTGATGGTCACGGGCAGGGCGTCGTGCGCGGTGGGCGGTGTGGGCTTGAACAGCAGCAGGCCGGCCATGCCCGCGATGAGGATCACGCAGACCTGACCCCACGCCGATGTTTGCAGCAGGGCCACGCAGGCGGCGAGCAGCATCACGGCCACGCGCGGAACGTCGGTGCAAAGGTTGCGCGCCATGCCCCACACGGCCTGGGCGACCACGGCGACGGCCACCACTTTAAGGCCATGCAACGCGCCGGGCGGGATGGCGGTGCTGTGTCGGGTGATGCCCAAGGCCAACAGGATCAGCAGCACGGCGGACGGCAAGGTAAACCCGAGCCACGCCGCCAATGCGCCGCCGTACCCCGCGCGCGACAGGCCGAGGGCGATGCCGACCTGGCTGCTGGCGGGGCCGGGCAGGAATTGGCACAGCGCGACCAAATCCGCGTAACTGCGCTCGCTCAGCCAGCGCCGCCGGGTCACGAACGCGTCCCGGAAATAACCCAGGTGCGCAATCGGGCCGCCAAAGGAGGTAAGGCCCAGGCGCAGGAAAATCAGGAACACCGACCAGGGATTTTCGCGGCGATCAGCGGGGGAGTGGGCCAAGGCGGGCGGTCTCGGTGAGGGCTGGGCATCGCGGCACCTTAGCGAATTTTGATGACGTGAAGAAGCGGCGCCAGCGCTCAATGTTGTACCGTTGCTCTCCAGGACCGTACCGATGATGAAGGAGCCTCCATGACATTGACCGTCGACACCCTGCTCGAACTGGCCATGGCCAACCCCATCAACGCCGAAATCACTGCGCGCCTGCCTGACCTTGGTGTGGACCAGTGCATGCTCACCGCGGGCTGCCTGTTCCAGGCGGTGTGGAATCATCAGGCGAATCTGCCGGCTGATCAGGGCGTGAAGGATTACGACGTTTTTTACTTCGACACCGACCTGTCCTACGAGGCGGAGGATGCGGTAATTCGTGCGGCGGATGAACTGTTCAAAGACCTGGGCGTGAATGTCGAGGTCAAGAACCAGGCGCGGGTGCACCTTTGGTACGCTCAGCGCTTTGGTCGGCCTTACCCGCAGTTGCAGTCGGCGCGCGACGGGGTCGACCGTTATCTGGTGGCCGGTACGTGCATCGGCTTGGAGATTGCCACGGGCGAGGTGTATGCGCCGTATGGGTTGGAGGATGTGGCTCGGGGGATTTTGCGGATTAATCCACTCCATCCGGAGCAGGCGTTGTTTGAGCAGAAGGCGCGCAGTTATCAGGCGCGGTGGCCTTGGCTGAGGATTGTCGGGTTGGAGATACCGGAATGAATTGGCGCTGAACTTTTAGGTAGGTGTCGCACGTCCAAGCTTCAAATCACTTCCGCCAAGGACAGACGATGACCTTCTTTATCTTCCTGCTTGCCTGCGCCGCCGCCGCCAGTACCGGCGTCATTTTCAAACCCGGCGCCTGGTACGAATCCCTCGTCAAACCCAGCTTCACCCCACCCAATTGGCTGTTCCCGGTGGCCTGGACGATCATCTACCTGCTGCTGGCCTGGGCCGGCTATCGCTTGAGCCTGATCCCCGGCAGCCAAATGGTGCTGGCGCTGTGGGCTGCGCAAATTGCCCTGAATACCCTGTGGACGCCGGTATTTTTCGGCGCGCATCGCCTCCTGGCCGGGATGGTGATCATCGTGTTGCTGTGGATCACCGTGGCGGCGATGGTGGTACTGGCCGTGCGCCTGGACCTGATCACCGGCCTGATCCTGTTCCCGTACCTGGCGTGGCTGTGTGTGGCGGCGGCGCTGAATTTCTCGATCCTGCGTAATAACCGCTGATGGCTCACCACCCGTGGCCCGCCAACGAGGCGGAACTGGCGCAGATGCGCCGCTTCAATCAGAAGCTCGCCTGGCTGCCGCGCTTCAAGATCCGCAATCGCGTTACGCCGCGTTTGATCCAGGCGCTGTTGCGCGTCAGTCAAACGCTCAAGCGCGCCATACCGGCTGAAAGCAGGGTTGTCGACAACGTCCCGGTGCGCATCCTGCGGCCAAGCGGCAAGCCCAAGGGCGTGGTGCTGGATATCCACGGCGGCGGCTGGGTGATCGGCAATGCGCAGATGGATGACGACCTCAACCTGGGCATGCTGCAGACGTGCGACGTCGCGGTGGTGTCGGTGGATTATCGGTTGGCGGTGGATACGCCGGTTGAAGGCTTGATGGAAGACTGCCTGAACGCCGCACGTTGGTTGCTCACGGATGATGAATTTGCCGGGCTGCCGGTGATCGTCGTCGGTGAGTCGGCCGGTGGGCATCTGGCGGCGGCGACGTTGCTGGCCCTCAAGCAATGGCCGGAACTGCTCAAGCGCATAAGCGGCGCGGTGCTGTATTACGGCGTTTATGACCTGAGCGGTACACCGAGCGTACGTGCGGCCGGGCCTGAAACGTTGCTGCTGGACGGGCCGGGGATGGTGGAAGCGTTGCGCATGCTCACGCCGGGGCTGAGTGATGATGAGCGCCGACAGCCGCCGTTGTCGCCGTTGTATGGCGACTTTGAAGGGCTGCCCCCGGCGTTGATGTTTGTCGGGGAGTTGGACCCGCTCAAAGACGATACGCTGCTGATTGCCGAGCGGTGGCCCAACGCTGAAGCACACCTGTTGCCGGAGTCGGCCCATGGGTTTATTCATTTTCCGGTGGCGATGGCGGATGGGGTGTTGGCCTATAGCCGACAGTGGATCACTCAGTGCATTGATGGCGAACAGGCATAACTGTATAGGCGCCTCTTTAAGGCTCACCCATTCCTCTGTGGTGAGCGAGCTTGCTCGCGTTGGGCTGCGAAGCAGCCCCAAAACCAGCCAGTGCAGAGTAAGCCCGCTTCCCACAGAAAGCACCGATTCACCACAACCTCCTTATCTTTTATCAGCAGGCCGGGTACCCTCTTTTCTCCCAACATTCCCCCCAAGCAAAGGAAAGCACGTGAAGGTTCTTCAAGGAGCAATCGGCCTATCGGCGCTGTATCTGCTGGCAGGCTGTGGCCAGGTCACCGAAAAAACACTGACGTTCGACGTGCCCTATGGGATGTATGAAACCGTTCTGCGTCAGAACGTCACCGGAACAGGCCAGTTGACCTGCAAGGTCACCACCGACAACCAGGACCGCGGCGAAAAGTGGGTGCCGTCGGTGATTCTTGCGGCGGCCGAGGACGCTGCCGAGGACGACACCCTATTTCTTTCCAGCTACACGCCAGCCGACAGTGACCAGCGCTTGTTCCAACTGCGCACCTTCAACAAAGCCAAGCCGGTCATCGATACCTTCTTCCATCGGGCCCCCGACCAACGCGGTGTGTATACATTGCGCCTGACCTGGCAAGCGGACGGCGCCATTGGTTATCAGGTCGCCAGCGGTGGGGCCTGGGAAGAGAGAAAACTCGTCGAAAAGCCCGGTTTTTCCGTGCGCCACGTGAGCGTGCATGCCTCCGGTATGAAGGGCAGCGCTGTGTGTGAGTTGCGCGAGTGAACGCGCTGACGCTGAGGCCGGCGACGGTGACCGATCTGCCGTCGATCTATCGGGGAGAGCAGGACTACATCCGCCGCTGGGAGCCCGACCACGAAGCAGCCTGGCGGCTCCAGTTGGAGCGCCACCTTACGCGCTGGGTCGAAAACTTCGAACGCTTGACGATCGCGATGCTGGGTGGGGAGTTCGCCGGTTATTCGCTGTGGACGGCAGAGGAGGGGGTTGCCGAGCTGTGTACGATCAACGTCAGTGACGCTCACCGACGCCAGGGGATCGGTCGGACGTTGCTGGACACTTACGCGGCGGCGGCTGGGCAGAATGACTTCTTGAAGTTGCGATTGAGCGTACGTTCCGATAACCCTGCCCGGCTGATGTATGAGCGTGCCGGGTTTGTCTGTGTGGGCATAGATTCGAACGACTACCTTTGCTACGAGCGAGCCAGCCGCCCGTGAATATCACCGCAAGAATCGGATAGCCACCGCTGTCCAGGTGGGCGCCTCATAGGGCTCACCCTAAGAGGCGCCCACCATGAACTTCCGCATTACGGGCCTTGCTCCCGATCCATTTCTCAGTGTGTTTGGTTTGCCCGACGATGAGCTTGCCGCGCGTGGGATCAAGCGTTACCGAGTCGACCGTCACCCCGGTTTTCCCGACCGCATAGAGATGAAAGACGTTCAGGTTGGGCAGAGCGTGCTCTTGCTCAATCACGTCAGCCAGCCGGCGCATTCGCCGTACCGTGCGTCGCACGCGATTTTCATCCGCGAGGGGGCGACGCAGGCTTATGACGCGGTTAACCAGGTGCCTGAGGTGATGCGAATCCGGCTGCTGTCCCTGCGGGCATTTTCCGAGGAGGGCATGATGGTGGATGCAGATGTCGTGGAAGGGCAGGTGATTGAGCCGATGATCGAGAGGATGTTGGATAATCCTGAGGTTAGCTACATTCATGTTCACAATGCGAAACAAGGGTGTTATTCGGGGCGGGTAGATAGGATCTAGGAGTACTGTATGCAGGAGGGTAATATTTGAGCGTTGGCGCTGAAAATCGGCGTAACCTTAGTGCTCGGTCCCCCCAGTGAGCCTGCTACCCAAGGAGAACGAATGAGCAGAGGAATGTTCGCGTCAATCGCTGCAAGCGATGCCTATAAAAACGCTGATAAAGAGTGGTGTGTTGAACTTCAGACCTACCATAAGTACTGGTACGATTTGGTGGTGAATCCCAATGATGTTGCTGACTATTTCGATACAAGGAAGTTAATTGTTGAGTATTTGAGAGCTGTAAAGAAACATGTGGAGGAAAGTCTGGAGAAACGTTTTATCTATTTTATCTGTTCTCGGGAAAAGGTTAGGTTTGATACGAATAAAAAACCTTCATTCAATCCGATTACAAAAAAAACAAAAATATACATACGGGTTGGTAAATATCAGAAAAAACGATCAATACATTGTAAGTTTTACGACTTGCACAGCGAAAAATTTTGCATGCCGGAAATCAGTCTTAGTGAAAAATATATAACCATTGCGGACTCCGAGGGAGATCTTGTCACTTCTTCCATACATGATTTTTTGGAGGAGGCGAATATCGCATTGGGTTTGGATAGTAAGGTTGAATATGTGGGGTATACGAAGAACCCCCATACACGCCCTACGAATGGGGCTCATACCGGCCTGAGTGATGCCCTGTATAAAGTGGCTGATGAAAACAGAGATTCACTGATTTACTTTAATCTTTTTAAAGTGATTACTCGCGCGGTGAATGGCGGAGCGATGCTGAATTTTGCTATGGCCAACGCGATGACTGATGAAGTTGACGTCGATTTGGAAGGTGAGCTGTTGGAAAAGTGTTTTATTTTTTATTTTGATTCGGTTAGCCAGAATAGGAATAAGGAAAAAGAGCTTTTGGAGCTTAAAGGTCATTTGTCTCGGGTATCCAGTGAACATAAAATTTCCACTATTGATGTGGTCTATGAGTTTGAGCGCCCAAGCGAGTATGGACTGTTTTCATCGTCCAAGGTTTTACCAAAGCATCGCCACGCTTTTACAATCAGACAGTTGGGGGGCGATGTCGAGATAGCCAGGGAACCGAGTAGATTTGAAAAGCTAGTTTAGCCATTAAGTCCATGGGCGTGCGTGCAAACGCCTTGATTTCTGCAGATTGAGGTTGCACCGTTATGAGCAATCACATCACCATCCAGACCTTCAGCGCGGCCGACATTCCTGAGGTGCTGATCTTCGTCCTGCAGGCCCGTGCCGAGCTTTTCCTGGTCG
>Ga0163161_10002623_pt1 | contig 12803 bp, 7 predicted proteins | sample S45metaG_FD_129847 | JGI IMG/M metagenome (GOLD analysis project Ga0163161, IMG submission 129847) | Switchgrass rhizosphere microbial communities from Kellogg Biological Station, Michigan, USA - S4-5 metaG | ecosystem: Host-associated > Plants > Roots > Rhizosphere > Soil | place: USA: Michigan... | reverse complement strand
CCGCCAGCGGATCGATGGTTTGAGGCGCACCGGATTCATAGGCGATGACCTGCTGCGTACGCAGCGCGATTCGCGCGGATTGCTCCGTGGGCAGAGCCAACGCTTCGTCGTAAGAATTGGTATGAAGCGATTGAGTCCCGCCGAGAACGGCTGCCATCGCCTGAATGGCGGTGCGTACGATGTTGTTTTCAGGTTGCTGGGCCGTCAGGGTCGACCCGGCCGTCTGTGTGTGGAAGCGAAGCATCCAAGACTTAGGATTTTTGGCTTTGAAATTGTCGCGCATATTGCGCGCCCACATCCGGCGCGCCGCCCGGAATTTCGCGACTTCCTCAAGAAAATTATTGTGCGAATTGAAGAAGAAAGAGAGCCGCGGCGCAAATTTGTCGATGTCGAGACCTGCATTGATGGCTGCCTGAACATAGGCAATACCATTCCCCAATGTAAAGGCCACTTCCTGCACGGCGGTCGATCCGGCCTCGCGCATGTGATAACCCGAAATTGAGATCGTATTCCAGTCGGGAACGTTATCGTTCGTCCACGCAAAAAGATCCGTAATGATTCGCATCGCCTGTTGCGGCGGATAGATATACGTTCCGCGAGCGATGTACTCCTTGAGTACATCGTTCTGCACGGTACCTGACAACCTTCTCACTTCCCCACCCTGCCGCTTGGCGACAGCCACGTAGAGCGCTAGCAGGATCGACGCGGTCGCGTTAATCGTCATCGAGGTTGAAATTTTTGTGAGGTCGATGCCATCGAAGAGCCGCTGCATGTCCTCGATGGAGTCGATGGCCACGCCGACTTTTCCAACTTCACCTAGAGCGAGGACGTTGTCGGAGTCGAGCCCAATCTGGGTAGGCAGATCGAACGCAACCGACAAACCAGTGGTTCCGTGCCCGAGCAGATATTTGTATCGCTTGTTCGATTCCTCGGCGTCGCCCATTCCGGCGTACTGCCGCATGGTCCAGAGGCGTCCGCGATACATAGTTGCTTGCACGCCACGGGTATAGGGAAACTGTCCGGGGAATCCGATGTCGCGGTCGTAGTCGGACGACGCGAGATCGACGGGCGTATAGAGCGCCTGAACGGGAAGGTGCGACGACGTCTGCGTCTCGGGAGCCTTCCCCTTTGACTTGTCGTCCGGCCGAACCGTTTTGGTCACGTCAGGCATTGAAATTTAGAACGATGGAAACTCCGCGGCGAAGTTTTCTATTTGCGAGCCTGGCCCTTTCTACGAACTCTCCAGAAAGAACTGAGCCCAAAATAAGCAAAGGTCAGGCAAAAGCAAAGCGCGATGAGCACACGCGCAGGACCTTGGTTGCCGGCTTGATATTTTGCGTACTCCCGCAGCACCGCCGATCCGCCGATGAGCGCCAATGCAAGGAAAACAAAGCCTGTTACCTCGAGCCATAGCTGGTGCAGAATGCGCGCAAACGAACTGGCCGTCGCGCGCAAACCACTGAGTGCAGCAGCGCCGAAACGCGTTTTTCCGGCCTGTTGTCCCAGCACACGGGCGAGAATGCTCGCTTTTCGAACTGTGGAGAGATTAGGCAACGGACGATTTTAGCAGCCTCAGGAAGTCCACTCCGAGGTTAGAATAGGGGCGCGAGGGTGGCCGTCCGCAACTTTGGAATTGTTGTAGCATCGAAAGAGTAGGCGAGTGCGAGACGAGGCGCGGCCAGACGCAACGAGGAAATGCGATGGATGACCAGTCGGGGGGTCAGGTGGACCAGCAACTGAAGCAGCTCATGAACGAACTGGGCGCAGCTATCAACGAGTCTCTGGCCGACTCTGAGCAGATCGCCGAGGTGGTGTCCCGCATTAAAGACGGCGGCTACGATATCTTCCTCGTACTTGAAGCTACGATCGGCGTGAGCAAGCAAAGCGACAAATCGACCGAAAAAACCTCGCTTGTGACGACACTGAGCAGCAATGCTGACTTGAAAATCAGCGAGCAGGATCTGAAGTTTCTCAAGTCTCTCCGCATCAAGCTCGACGAAGAAGAAAAGAAGCCTTAACACAGGTCGGCAAGTTTGAAGGAGTCGTTTTTTCGACGAACCCCTCTCAGCCAAAACCCGCGTCAGATCTGGGATTTACCCACGCACTGCAACCTTTTGCAACTTCTTTAAATTAATCAAAAAAACCCACGTGTTGCTTGACGCCACCTGTGCGACATAGCACAATACGCCGAGCATCTGTTTCCCGGGGTACAGATGCAGCCTTTCGCTGGCGCAGCGCTCCCACGTTGCTCCCCTGCCGGCCAATCGCAAGTCTTCAAGGACCACTGAAGAACAGATGTGTGTCGTGCATCCTCGCGCCCCAGGGATGATCGTTGGCCACGGGACCCTAAGACCACCTGTGGATTGTGGTTCAAGAGTTTAAAGAGGAGAGACGCACCCATGTTGTCTCAGAAAAATTTTGCCACGCTCGTTGCGATGGCATTGTTGTCTGTCTGCATTTCAATCCCAGCGACTGCCCAACTTGCATTCAATGATTTCAGCAGTACAGCCGGCCTTACCCTGAAAGGAACAGCGGTTCAGGCGACCAATGGCAACAAGCAGGTATTGCGACTAACCACCGATGGACAGCAACACGTGTCCGGTGCAGCCTGGGGTACTTCGCAGCAGTCTGTGGGGAGCGGTTTTACAACCGCATTCACATTTCAGATTTCGCATTCTCCAACCACCGGTCCCGGGCCGGCGGATGGCTTGGCGTTCGTCATACAGAATTCGCAAAACGAAACGGCGAGCGGTGTGAACGCCCTGGGCGGATCAGGCGGCGCTATCGGTTATGGAATACCTAACCTGGACGGTGGTACGGACGATTCCGGCACCCCGATCGATAACAGTCTCGCGATCGAAATCGATACCTATCAGAACGGTTGGGATCCGGACGCCAACCACATCGCCGTGCAGAGTTGCGGGACGGGAAACAATTCCGAAGATCACAACGCAACCTTTGGCGACAGTTCACCCTGCAACCTTGGACTGGTTTCGAATCCGCGAGGTGTCAATCTCTCCGACGGCCAGCCGCACACGTTGTTCGTGCAGTACGATCCGGGTACGCTTCGCATTTGGCTCGATGATCCGGCCAGCGAACCCATACTCACGATCTCAGTAAATCTTTCTACGCTCCTGAACCTCAACACAGCAGAAGATGGATCGAAGACTGCCTTCGTTGGTTTTACGAGTGCAACAGGACTGTTCAGCGAAACCACCGATGTTGACAGCTGGACGTTCAGCCCTGGCACAACCCCCACAACCATCACCCAAGGCCTGCCTCAGGTGACGAATCAGCAGACCGACATCAACTTTGTTTACGGCAGTTACAACCACAAAGTGGAATATTTCAATTCGACGTCGGAGAACGAGCTCTCTGTAACAGCGATCCCGATTGACCAGCTGGAATTCCATAACACTCGGTTGGCCGGAACCCCATTCTCGGGCGCGGACTGCGCCATCTATCAAGGCACCGGCGGCAAGTGCGTGCTGTTCCGAGTGCAATGCACCGAGGGCAACGACTGTTCCACTCTTGACTACGATGTATTCAACAACTTCAACTCCGATTTCACGATTACAGGGGCGGGCGTTTTGAAGGCGCCGATTGGCACCAATACTTGGCAAAACATCATCAAGGCGTTCGTTCAGTCGCGGCTCGACCCAGGAACTAGGTCGGGCAGCAAGGGCTTTTCGGATTTCATCGTGGTGCAGAACGCTACGGCGGCTCCGACGGTGACTTTCACCTCTCCGGCTTCCGGAGGCTTCTATCCCGCGGGTACAACAATTCCGGTGAGCTTCACCTGCGTACCCGATCCCACCGCACCGCTAGTCACGCCGGTGGATTGCAACGGTACGATTGACGGTGTCGCCGTTACCAATCCCGGCACTTTTACGTCGAACACTTTAGGACAACATACTATCCAGGTAACGACGTCGGACAGCGTGTTGAACAGCGTCGTGCGGACCGCTACGTTCACGATCGGCACTGTGCCGGCGTTCACTAGCGGCAATACCGCCACGTTCACGCAAGGCGTTTCCGGTACCTTTACAGTCACGGCTTCCGGTTCGCCAGTCCCAACAATTACGCTTTTGAGTGGAACGCTGCCTTCGGGCGTTTCGTTCAACGGAAGCACCCTAAGTGGAACTCCAACCCAGAGCGGTACGTTCCCGTTGACCTTCAAGGCAACGAACGGCGTTGCTAGCGTTACACAGTCGTTCACCTTGATCGTGCTCGGACCGCAGGCATCGATCTCGCCGACAAGCTTGAACTTCGGCACGGTAAAGTTCCTCACCCTGTGGGCGAAGAACGTCACCGTTAAAAACACAGGCACCCAGCCACTGAAGATCAACGGCGTGCAAGTGATCCAGGGTACGTCAGACTGGGATGACTACTTCTTTGTCAACTTCTGCCCGTCGACGTTGGGCGCCGGCAAGAGTTGTCTGATTACGGTCTTCTTCTTCGCAGACGATCTTGGCGTGAGAACAGCAACGCTGAACGTTTACAACAACTCTTCTACCAACCCGCTGCAGGTCAGCCTGACGGGCAACGTAGTCAAGAAGTAGACCTACAGATTTACACGGCCGGACCCTTCGGGTCCGGCTTTTTTTTCTAACGAAATCAAACACGACTCCTTCTAATGTCGTCGCGATCGCTAATGCCCTGCCCCCTCTCCCCCAATGGTGATCTTTGAAAGAGCTTGCCTTTGCCCGTTGTATCTCCCGTCGCAACGAATAAGTAAGCAGGGAGGAACTTCGCAATGATCAAACAGGATGTTTTCGACAAGGCGATCGCGTCACATGCAGGCTGGAAAGCGCGCCTCAAAAAAACCGTGAGTGCTGGCAAGTCTCATGTACCGCCAGCATGGTAAAGGCCGACAACCAGGTAACTTCGGAAAGTGGCTTAATGGAACGGACCTGTCAGCAGCAGAAAAACAGACGGACACTTGCCGGGAAGTGAAGCAACTGTACGCCACTTTCACCAGCAAGCTGGGCGTGGCAGCATCGGGACGGAAGGCAGAAGCTGAAAAGGCAATCGGCATCGGAGGATCGGATTCCCAAGCTTCGAGCGCGCTCACCGAAGCGATGATTCGATGGCGCAGCAGTAATAAATGAAATTTGCTGGCTTGGCGCTGCCGGCCACTGAGGTAGACGCCAGCCCAGCAATAACCGCACCACCCCTTCTATTTCCCCGCTTGCTTTTGCGCGTCGTTGTACATCTGCGCCAGGTCGGCACGGTTGAGGAAGGATTGGCTCGAGGCTTCTTTTTGCTCATCGGCCCAACGGCCTAGAGCTTCGCGGAAATATCCAGCCGCTTGTTTCGTGTCACCTGACTCTTTCGCAGCGACGCCAAGCAGGTAGTTCGCGCGTGCTTCGAGCCCGCCTAGACCGAATTTCTGAGCCCGAGTCAGAGCGCGATCCAGTTCTTGCCGGGCGGCGGGAATCGACTTGCCCTTCAGCAGTGATTCTCCAAGATCGAGGGACGCTTGCACAGCTTCGAACTTAAGACCCTGGCTGTCGGCTTGTTGCGCCAAGCCCTTAATTGCGGCGGAACCTCTTCCTTGAATCGCGTCAATACGGGCCATCGCAATTTTGGCAGCGAGAATTTTTTCAGGATCTTTGCCTTTGGTTGCTGTTTGCAGGGCCAGCTCGTAAAGCGAGCGGGCGGACTTCAGATCTCCGCGATAAAACGCGAGATCGCCGGAATAGAGCTGCACTTGCGCGATCAGGGCTTGATTCTTGAGTTCCGTCGCTAGAGACATTGCTTGTTCAAGACTCTGTTTTGCTTCGTCACTGCGACCAACCTGCGCCAAGGACAAGCCGTAACCGCTGAGAATCTCCGCCATCCAATAGCTGCGATCTTTAAGGTCCCGGAAAGTTTTTAACGCGTCTTCGCGCGCTTTGAGAGCCGCACCATAACGACCTTGATACTGAAATACGGTCCCCATGTCATACGACGCAATCGCAGCATCGCGCGTATCGCCAGAACTGCGCCACGTTTCAAGCGCCTTCAGGTACTGCTTCAGCGCTTCGTCGAACTGCCCCATTTTTGTGTTCGTGGCGGCGAGGTTGCGAACCGTCTCTGCCACATCCTCTGGTATCTTCAGCTTCTCGCGCATCTGAAGAGCTTGCGTGTAGTTGGTCAGCGCGTCTTCGTACTGCCCCTTGCTGAAATAACTCGTGCCGATATTGTTGAGCAAACTTGCCTGGGCCAATTCGTTCTTCAACTCATTACGCTGGATGGTCAACGCTTGCTGATAGAGCTGTAGCGCCTTGTCTTGCTCTCCGCGATCTCCATAGAAATTTCCCATGTCCATCAGGGTGTCCGCGTAGCCGCGGCGATCGCCGATATCCTGCCGAATTTGGAGAGCTTCTTTGTAGTTCGCCTCGGCTTGTGGAATTTGACCGAGCATCACGTGTGCTTGCGCACTCTCATTCAGGCTGACGGCGATGCCGCGTTTATCCCCCAGTTCCCTTTTTATGTCGAGAGAACGTTTGTAATTCTCTAGCGCGTCTTGTGCCCGGTTGCTCGAGCGGTAAGCCACCCCAATGGCGTGCAGAATCGCGGCTTGCTCAACTTTGTTGCCTTGAATGGTGGCCAGACTCTGCGCTTTATTCAGATCGTCGAGACTGTCAAGAGGTTTTCCGGCCTTGATCTGAACTCGTCCGCGCGCAAGCAACGCATCAACATATTTCGGATCCTGTTCTAGGACTTTGCTGTAGTGCTGGGTTGCTTTATCGAAGTCGTTATTGTTTTCATACAAGCTACCCAGCGCGAACTGAATGTCAGGATCTTGCGGCGCGGCTTTCTCCAGGTTCGTATACGACTCAATCGCTTTGTCCGTGTCCCCTGCAATTCGCGCATTCGTGGCTGCGATGAAGTAGCGCTCGGAGACCGGCAGGTTCTGACTGAGGTTCACGGCCCGCCGAGAATTCTTTTCCGCTTCCGTGTCGTAGCCCTGGTTCGAATACGCCTGGCCGAGTCTTGCATAGGCCAGCGCAAACTTATCGTCTGCCTGAGTTGCTGCTTCGAATTGCTTTTGCGCCTCGAGATTCTTGCCTTGGCGCATCAGGTTCATACCTTCGTTGTAGGCTCTGAGGGCTTCAACCGATGAGGAAGATGGGCGGAACGCTTGCTCTTGCAGTTCCTTTACGATTTCTGGCGACAGCGCGAGATTCTCGCGCACTTTTTTCGCCAACTGATCAACGGCCGCCGGCAAATCTTTCTCCGATGCCGCTTCGACATCAAGAGGAATGATATTGGCTCCGCGTTTAAAGTCCTGAAGCTTAGCGTCGATCCGTATACGTCCATTCGAGCGCGTGAACTGTCCCCAAATCAAAGTCTGCGCGCTGCTGTTCGAAGCAATGTTTCTCAAGGTTCCAGGATCAAGAGGCGAATCGCTGGTAAACCGCAAGTCGTTCAGTACCTGATGAAGACGGTCTGCCGATACCGTCCTCAAGCTCGCCGATTGGCCAATGTCATTCGGCAGCAACTCGGCGAGGTTGGAGCCGATCCAATCGAGCCCAGGGTCGCCCGACGCGTTCCGAAACGGCAGCACGGCGAGCGAGTTCACTGGTCCCTTTGCAACTGACGTGGATGTCGTCGCAGGAAGACCGCTGCGCCAGAGCCATCCACCGACACCGACGGCGATGGCAAGGATCGCCGCGCCAACCCACATCCACGGCAACTTTCGGGTCGCGGCCGGCGCTACACCAGCCGACCCAGACGCTCGCAATGTTCCCGCCATCGACGCCATTACCGGACGCTTCCCTTGCCAAGCATCCAGGTCAGCGAGCATTTCGCTTACGTTCGCGTACCGATGTTCTACGTCCCGCTCCAGACACTTACTGACGATGTCGCTCAAACCTTTTGGAACGGCGGCGTCAATCTCGGACGCCGGAATCGCGCGTTCCTGGCTGCGTTTGAGCAAGCTCGCCAAGGCTGTGTCCGCCTTGTAAGGCATCTTTCCAGTCAGTAGTTCGTAAAAGATCAGCCCGAGCGCAAAGATATCGGAACGCTGATCGAGTTGTTTCCCCATCGCCTGTTCTGGCGACATGTATTCCATCGTGCCGACGAGCGCGCCCGTCTGAGTCATGCCGTCAGACTCAAGTGAGCGAGCAAGACCAAAATCCATAACAAGGATGCGGCCCTGCTTGTCCTGCATCACGTTCTGTGGCTTCAGATCGCGATGAATCACACCAACGCCGTGGGCGGCTTCGAGCGCCAGACAAATTTGCCGCACGATCTCGACTGCTTCTTCAGGCGAGAACTTGCCGTGCTTGAGCAACAGCGAACGCAGGTCGGAGCCCTCGATGAACTCCATGGTGATGAACTTCACGCCCGACGCTTCCCCAAGGTCGTAGACGCGAACTGCGTTGCGATGGGTGACTTGATGCGCGAGCAACAGCTCTTGCTTGAAGCGCGCCAGGATTGCCGGATTCGATGCAAGTTCGGGACGAATCACTTTCAGCGCCACGGGGCGCCCTAGTTCGCGGTCGGATGACTTGTAGACGGCGCCCATTCCGCCTTCGCCGAGCAGTTGAAGGATTTCGTAACGATCACCGAGCACGTCGCCGATCTGAAGAACGGCAGCGCTCACGAAAAGTCCTGACATTTGACGACGCGCTGGGCTGGGCGACGCCGGAGTGGGTGACTTGGCAGTTAACATTCCGGGAACCAACGTGGCATCGAGATCCACCATGGTCGCACCCGGATCAGGCGTGCTGAAACCTACATCGATGATCGTTGCCTCGGGATCGTGCGGTTCACTGCCGGGCGACAGCGGCACGTTGCTGGACGAGCTTTCCCCTGCGTAGCGCGTACCTGCGCCAGGCGCGTCCGGCTTTTTGGGCGCACTCCCGTCCGGCCGTGGCTTCTTTTCGTCCATAGCTTCGCCCTGGGAACGTGCGGGCAATGTGGCCGATGAGGGGGACTATCATCGATGCACCCGACCGTGCGCCAGCGGGTACTCGTTCGTCTCGGAAGTATATACCGATCAAGCAACCGTTTGTGGGATGGAATCGAGGCGTGCAATGGCCGTTTCGGCATCATCTCATGGGATGGATGTGCCACAGTTTCATGGCCTTGAGTCACTAGAGAGTAATTAGCCGGAGTCCTTTCGGACTCCGGCTCTTGGCGCTATTCCGTGTTGCCGCGGTTTTCGGTGGCGGTGGCAGTGATTTTGCCAAACAAGCCATCGTTCTCCTCGTTCGGACCAGCGGTGAAGTACAACTCGGTGGATGACCCTGACCTCGTATTCCCACCCGCGAAACTGATCGCCCACAACCCGTCGATCATCAGCGGCTCGTCAGTCGCCCCCAACACCGTGCCGACCAATTTTCCCGACACAGCGTTGAACGCATGGATCGTGCCATCGCCAAAGTTACCGATCAACAAGCGATGGGCAAACGGACCGAAATCCGACGGTGCCAGTGCGACGCCCCATGGAGCGTTCATCCACGCGCCATGCTGCAAACGCAGCAATAGCTTTCCATCCGGATTAAAGATCGTCACGTAGCCCAAGCCGGCCCCATGATCTTCATCTTCTTCACCCGGAGTGCGGCGTGCAAAAGTCACCACCAGGTTCCCACCCACGTTCTGAATATTGAACGGAACGTAGTTGCGCGGCAAGTTCGGATCGTGAAATTTATCAGCTGATAAATTTACAAGCTGAAACTTGTCGTTGAATACTTCGATTGTCCCCGCCTTAAAGTTTGTAGCGTATAACCGAGGTCCGGCAGCAGTGGTCGCGAGCGCCATGCCTTTGTACGACGCTACATCCGAACGGTCCTTCTTCGTCACAGCAACCGTCGGATTCACACCTGGATTCCAACCCGCAATCGTTCCGTTTTCCGTAACAAACAAAAAAATCGCGGGCGCTCCGGGACCAACCTCGAAGCCTCCCGTGTAGTTGAAAACCGTGCCGGTGGGTGCCGATGGACCAGTCTGTCCCTTCCCCGGCGGAATCGTCACCACCAACGGCTGCGGTGCACCAGTTAGGTCGTAAAGCGTGGAGAGCCCAGTCCCGTTGTCGGAGATCCACCAAGGTGAACCCGACGCGCGAGAAAGTCCCCAGGCATTGACAAGGTTAGGATCCGGGATGACCCCGGTCGAAGCGGTGTTTGCGGTTAGATCCACGCGCGTGTAATGCTGCGCCGACGCGATTGTGGACACACACAGAACCAGAAGAACCACTGCCACCCACAAGCGGCAGATGCGATCGCCATGCATTGTGCACCTCTTGGATTGTTTCGAGATCGGCGCCTGCGGACTTCCCGCGCCAGGCGGGACTTCTCAGGCTAGGGCCGCATTGAAGATGCTATGGGTGCGGGTTCGCTCCCAATGTCATCAAAGTGTCAGGGAATTGTCATTTCCTTCAGACAAGCGCGCCGCCGGACCATTTTGCCGTGTGCTAGTATCTCGTTTCTGTCGTTTCTTGCACCGCACGGCCCGTGCTGCAAGGCGAAAACTGGTCGCGCGATGTTTACCAGAACTGAACTAGAACGAATCTGGGAACCGCGATGAAAGATACGCTGGGAGTCTTGTTGGCCGGAGGTGCAGGCGAACGCCTGTATCCGCTGACCCGGGATAGGGCCAAGCCCGCCGTCACTTTTGGCGGCATTTACCGCATTATCGATATCACCCTCTCCAACTGCCTTAATTCCGATCTCCGACGCGTCTATATCCTCACCCAGTACAAAGCTCTCTCATTAAACCGCCACATCCGCGAGGGCTGGAACATTCTGGGTAGCGAGATCGGGGAGTTTATCGAGATTCTCCCCCCCATGAAACGGGTAAGCGAGAACTGGTACATGGGCACGGCCGACGCGGTATATCAGAACATCTACTCGATTGGTTCCGAACAACCCAAGCACGTGCTCATTCTTTCGGGCGACCACATCTACAAAATGAATTACGGCCGTATGTTGAAACAGCACAACGATGCGGGTGCCGACGTTACCGTAGCCACCCTGCTGATGGATCCCTCCGAGTGCAGTCGATTCGGTGTGGTCGAGATGGATCGTGACAGTCGCATTACCGGCTTCCAGGAAAAACCCAAACAGACGGATATCCGCTCAACCTTCGACCCGACAAAGACTTCAGGCTCCATGGGAATTTACATCTTCAACACAGACGTTTTAATTCCCGTTCTACTGAAAGACGCCGAAGACCCGCAGTCAAGCCACGATTTCGGAAAAGATATCCTGCCGAAGATGCTGGACGAGTATCGCGTCTACGCATTCAACTTCGTTGATGAGAATAAAAAGGAGGCGCTTTACTGGCGCGACGTAGGAACACTAGAGGCATTTTACGAAGCCAACACGGACTTGGTGTCGGTGTCTCCTGTCTTCAACTTGTACGACGAAGAGTGGCCGATCCGCACCCACCAGCGGCAGTATCCGCCTGCAAAGTTTGTGTTCGCCGAAAGTGGGCGTACAGGAGAAGCGCTCGATTCACTGGTTTCGCAGGGCTGCATCATTTCCGGAGGCCAAGTGAAAAACTGCGTGCTGTCCCCCGACGTGCGGGTAAACAGCTACAGCGAAGTTGACTCCAGCATCCTGTTTTCACACGTGAATGTAGGGCGGCATTGCCGCATTCGGCGAGCGATCCTCGACCGTGACGTACACATACCCGAAGGAACAACGATCGGATTCGACGCAGAAGCTGACAGGCAGCGTTATTTCGTGACCGAAAGTGGGATCACAGTTGTGACGCGCGATTACTCGTTATTCGAAAACCCGGTCACAGTCGACTACTTCACGAGCGAGTAGCCGCAGTCACCCGGTTAGGCCACGGTTCCAACCGTATCATTCCGTTGCAATAGCCTCGAAATTCGTTATCATTTATGCAATTGCAGTCCTGCGGGCTCAGTAATGTCTGCCGTCGCCTTCTCCCGGGGTAAAATTTTGGTACCAAAAGGAGATCGCTTTGAAACTCCTGCGATTCACACTGCCTCTCATCATCCTATTTGCCATATTTGCGTTCGCCGACGACCAGCATCAACACGCTCTAACCGAAGACGAGGTGGGCTCCGTTCAATTCGCCACCTCCTGTGCAGCCAGCGTTCAAAAAGACTTCAACGGGGCAGTCGCATTGCTGCACTCGTTCCAGTACGAACAGAGCCGGCGTGCTTTTGAGAATGTGGCGGCGAAAGATCCGCAGTGCGCGATGGCGTACTGGGGTGTAGCGATGTCTTACTACCACGGACTGTGGGAGAACAGCGATCTCGCGTCAGGACGCACCGCATGGCGCAAAGCGGATCAGATCGCCTCATCGAACACGAAAACCACTCCTCGCGAGAAGGCGTACATCGAGGCATTGGGCGAAATCTATCGCCAAGATGACAAAGACCAGGCCACGCATGCCCGAGCGTTTGAACAGAAATTCGGTGCTCTGCAAGCAAGTTATCCCGACGACAGCGAGGCAGCAATCTTTCATGCTTTATCGCTCGACATCACAGCCCCCAAGACCGATAAGACCTTCTCGAACCAGCGGAAGTGCGGAGAAATCCTTGAGCCGATTTTTCAGAAGCAACCGCATCACCCGGGCGTTGCCCACTACATCATTCACTGCTACGACAACGTAGCGCTGGCAGAACAAGGGCTGCCCGCGGCTCGTCTCTATGCAAAGATCGCGCCAATCTCTGCCCACGCACATCACATGCCGTCACATTTGTTCACGCGCGTCGGCTTGTGGAGTGAATCCATTGAGTCCAACAAGCGATCAGCGCAAATCGCGGCAGCGGCCGAAGCAACCTCCTCGAACGGCGAGGCTCGCGATCAGCGTTTGCATGCTATGGATTATCT
>Ga0163161_10002622_pt1 | contig 12804 bp, 10 predicted proteins | sample S45metaG_FD_129847 | JGI IMG/M metagenome (GOLD analysis project Ga0163161, IMG submission 129847) | Switchgrass rhizosphere microbial communities from Kellogg Biological Station, Michigan, USA - S4-5 metaG | ecosystem: Host-associated > Plants > Roots > Rhizosphere > Soil | place: USA... | reverse complement strand
TCTAACTCACTCAACTTTATAAGGGTATCTTTCATGTCAAACGTAAATCAGCTTATTTGGTTTCGTCAGGATTTGAGAGTTCGCGATCATGCTGCGTTATGGCATGCTTGCCAACAAGGCCCTTCGATTGGGTTAATTATTTTGTCGCCTGAACAATGGAAAATACATCACGATGCGCCTATAAAAATTAATTTCTATTTACGTCAGCTTCAACAACTTAAAAAAGAATTAGAACAGCTTAATATTCCACTTATCATTCAAGTCATTCCCTACTGGAAAGATATCGCCAATTATATTTGCGAACTTACACATCAACTCCATATCGAAAGTGTTTACTCAAATATAGAAGTAGGCGTAAATGAGTTAAAAAGAGATAAAAATGTACAGCAGGCTTTAAACAAGCAGAGTAAAGAACTTTTCTTATTTCACGACCGTACGATTTTTCCTTTACGCTCGATTCGCAATCAGTCACAGCAACCCTATCAAGTTTTCAGTGCATTCAAAAAAGCATGTTATTCGAAACTAGATATCAGCGGTTTGCCCCAGTGCTATCCAATTCCTGAAAAGCAAAAAGCTAATCCAGAGTTTGATTCAAATATAAAAAGTTTAAGTCTAGAAGATATCGAAGCTTTCTTTGACTCATCTATTTCTAAAGACCAACAAGATTTATGGCCAACTGGAGAAGATTTTGCTCTGGAGCAGCTCGACGTATTTATTGAAGATCATTTATCTGATTATAAATTAGAACGTGACTTTCCAAATGTAAAAGGAACGAGCCAACTTTCACCTTATTTGAACCTCGGCATCATATCTATTCGTCAATGTTTACAAGCCCTTTTTCGAGCTGAACATGGCAACTTCCATCTGGCAAACGAAGGTCAGCAAACTTGGTTAGATGAACTGCTTTGGAGAGAGTTTTATCAGCATATTTTATTTGATTTTCCCCATGTTTCTAAACACATTCCGTTTAAAAAAGATACTCAGAAAATTAAGTGGAATCATAATCCAGAGCACCTAACCGCATGGCAAACTGGCCAAACAGGTATACCGATTATTGATGCGGGCATGCGTCAGCTACAAAAAACGGGATGGATGCATAATCGAGTCCGCATGATTACTGCTATGTTTTTATGTAAAAACCTACTCATCGATTGGCGAATAGGTGAACAATGGTTTATGGAGCACTTAATCGATGGCGATTTAGCAGCCAATAATGGTGGTTGGCAATGGTGTGCATCAACTGGAACTGATGCTGTGCCCTATTTCCGAATCTTTAACCCTATTGCTCAATCTAAGAAATTTGATCCAAACGGAGGCTATATTCGCCAATGGGTTGAAGAATTAGCTCATCTAGACAATAAAGCGATTCATGAACCCTACTCAAATAAAACTAATCTTCAATTGAATTATCCAAAGCCAATTGTTGATTTAAAAGAAACCCGTACTAAAGCAATTGAAACATACAAGAATATTTAGATAAGAATTACGTCTTATCTGTTTATTTTTGATTAAAAAAATATAAGAAATTTGACTATATTGTGACTTTACTCTAAAAATAATACTAAACGGATTTATAAAAGGACAAACACAACAATAATTTCAAAAAGCATCACAGTTCATTATAAAAGCATAAAAATTAACATTACAACAAAGTAGCCAGAGGTCGCATGCAACAAAAGAACCCGGGAAGAACACTCGTCTTATGGATTATCGCAGCTCATCTGTTTATGGGGATGGTGGCATATGAGTGGCTGCCTGTAAGTTTTAGAGGAAGTTGGATTTTTATTCTTATTCTTTTAATTTCTGGGGCTTTTTTACAAGTCGGTGCATCTTTAATTGTTGGTTTAATCGCTTTCGTAGCTGTTGCAGTATATTTTCTACTCGACCTAGGGGCACAAACACACATTGAAAGGCAACTTCTTTTACTTTTTATTATTCCTCTAATTCCACTTTTTCTGAGTGCTGTACGCCACAACATTGAAATTAACGTCCAAAAGTATCGTGACATCCAAAGTTATGACCGTAATTATCGCCGAGATATTTTTCCGCTGAGCGCTTTAAAATATTTTCAGCGTAGTTTCTTTAAACTTCTTGATCATCATCATATACAAGACTATGAAGTATTTGAAATTAGAATTCTCAACCGAAGCTTAATTAAAGAAATGTTAGGCGATGATGTATGGAAAACTACTCAAAATGAGATGATCAAAATTTTGAGTCAGCATCATCCACAAGAAATTTTTTTCCAGTTCGCCGATGATGATCTAGAAACGATATACAGTATTGTGATCCGTAAACAAAAGACAGAAGAAGAACCTGAATTTATTAAAAAGCTAAAAGAAATTATGACTTTGCGGATTGAAGTCGCATATAAAATTATTCAGATTCCACCTGAAGAGGAGATTACTTAATGTCTAATCTTCTAAATATTTGTGGAATTATTATTGCTTCTAGCCAATATCCAGATACCACTTTACAGCAGTTTTACCGCCAATATTATCATTGTGAAATTACATCGGAAGTAACAAAAGACGAAGTACAAAGCTCTGATGATCTTTCTATGTTTTTCCCATATCAGGACACATGGTGGCCAGTCTTTACAATTGATCAGATCAGTTCAGATAGTTTTCAGCAACTTATCCATAAAGGAGTTAAGCCCGGCATTATATTACCCGATGAAGTTTTCGGCTTTCCCCACTATTTTTTGCTAAAAGAAGCCGTAAGCCAAGGTGCAATCCCAATTGTACTTTTTAAGCCTGAGCAGCCCCAATATTTTGCGGCCAAAGCCACATTTTCTACTGCAATTGGGTTACGTCCCTTGGCTGCATTTGTTTCAACAGGTTGGGATGAAAATTTAGTTGCGCAATCTTCGGGGAGTTATATCGTCCAACTCAATCCTTCAAAACTCCCTCTTCCATCCCGAGAAGTTAGACGGAATCATCATTTATTCTATTCTGCCAAAAGTTTTAATGGTCATATTTCTGGATATGAAATTATTATTAACCCTCCTACTGATCTACCGACCACAAATATTCGATACCCTCAACTCGGAATATCATGGAAATTTAACAATATTAACTACATAAGTACTACTGAACATGTAAACACTAGTTTTCTTGGGTATATTTTTATTGGTTTAAGCACAGTCGTAGTTCCACTCGATCTTATTTTGACAAGCACCTACCCAGATCTTCTCGGTACATTTGGCAGCTATATTTCATGGATTTCCTTAGTCATTGGATTGATTTTATTGCTATTGCTCATCTCTTCCATTATCAGGAGGGTTAAATCAAATGGCTCCCATTGATATTCTCTTCTTATTTGGTTTTTTGGGCATCTGGATTCCACAAGCATTTTGGGCGTGGCTAAGTTATCAAGCTTGGAAATATTCAAAAACGGCGGAAAAAGAATTACAGAACCTCCCTATTCCAGAAAGATGGCCTGTATTGAGTGTGTTAATTCCTGCCTATAACGAAGGTGTGGTGATTGAGGATACTTTGCATGCAATTGCCCAACAGGACTATCCGGTGGAATCTTATGAAGTATTACTAATAAATGACGGTTCTAAAGATAACACACTCGAAATCGCCGAAAATTTAGCACAAATTTATCCATGCATAAAAATCGTTAATGTTCCTAAAGGCATGGGTGGCAAGGGCAAATCTAGGACGCTTAATAATGGTCTTCCCCACGCAAAAGGTGAACTGATTGTTGTCTATGATGCAGACAGTACACCAGAACCCGATTGTGTGCGCCTATTAGCTCAGACTTTACTTGCCGATAAAAAGTTAGTCGCTGTAAATGGCAAAGTAAGAACCCGTAATTGGAAAGATAGTATTTTGACTCGGTTTATTGCCATTGAGTTCATCTTTTTCCAATGGATTTTTCAGGGTGGTCGTTGGCAACGTTTTGAGCTATCGACATTAATGGGTACCAACTATGTCATTTGGCGTGATGCATTAGAAACCTTGGGTGGTTTTGATGAAAAATCACTAGTTGATGATACAGAAATGAGTTTCCGAATTTTCATCGGCCAGAAGCGGATTAAATGGGTTCCCTACGCAATTGGCTGGCAACAAGACCCACCCTCTTTAAGTGTTTTTGTTAAGCAGCGCTCACGTTGGACTCAAGGTAATTTTTATGTCACTCGTAAATATTTACCTGTGGCTTTAAGAACTCCTTTTCCTATTGGAATTGAAATTCTAAATAACATTATGTGCTACATACTTTTCGTACCCGCACTATTCTGGAGTCATATTACCTTGACGCTAGGGTTACTGGGTATAGCCGGCATTTCAGTTCCAGGTCCATTCACAACTCTATGGGGCCTGTCGTTTTGCCTATATGTTGCACAAATGTGGTTTACCCTTTCACTGGAAAAAGTTAAACCAGAACTCTATTTTTACTCTGTTTTATCTTATGTAAGTTATTCACAAATATTTCTATTTATTGTATTTAAAGCGGCATATGACATGCTTAAAAATAAAATACAGGGCAACTCCCTTCAATGGTACAAAACGGAACGTAGCAAGGAGAAAAAATAAATGAAAAAGACTTTTGATCTTTACAAAACAGCTCAAGTGCTCCTTGCCAGCACCAGTCTTATGCTCGCCATGTCTGCTGATGCGTACATATGGAAACTCGACGATATTAGCACTTCAACTAAATATACGGTCGAGCCTCATTTTTTCTATATTGGAAAAGGTGCCCAGTGGCAAAACATTCAATTCTCAAGTGATTATTCCACTGAAAGTGATACAACTTTACTCGTAAAATATGATGATAAACTCATTTATAACACTACGCTGAGCGGGGATGGTCAATTCAAATTTGATATCCCTTCAAGTCAGAGTGGCTTTCATCGTTTAGATTTTATTATTCAACAGTATGCTAAACCGACTACGCTGAATCAAACCAAAGAAACATTCTGTACAGAAGATATTGATCACTTAACGTATTTAAGCAATTCCCAACTCGACTTTACGCCTATCCGTAATGTATACCGTTTAAAAGACTTACCAGATGCTTTAGCTAATCCACAAGCGAGACGGCCTACTCCGTTTGTTGGTATTTTAAAATATAATCGTAAAGAGATTATAGAAGCTTCTATGCTGGCTAGATTAGCAAGTTCATGGACTTCAATCACACCAATTGAATGGGTTGATTCAGGACAAACCAACTTAAACCCTGAAACAAATTTTATTATTGAAGTGATTCGCTCAGCTACACCACTCAAAGGGGGTGCTTTAGTACAAATTGCAAAACCAGCAGATGGAGTGGCTACTCTTTCAATTACTTATCACACACCACAAGAACTCACTGCAGCCATAAATGGACTCATTAATCCCTCGTATGTACAGCAACTTGATACAGGAAGTGCAATTTTCCCCACAACGATCTCCACTCCAACTTGGGCACAATTTAAAAAAATCAATACACTTGCCGATTTAGGCATTGAGGACTTCAGATTAAATCACGCTGAAAAAAACTTATTTCTTGATTTCCCAGCGGTATGGCAACCAACCGATATCTTGCAAGGGCAAATTGCACTGCGTATTCAAAGTGGTTTATTGCAAGGTTCAAATATTACGGCTTGGCTCGATGGTGGACTTGCAGGAAGCATGAAAACAGCTGACCTTGCTTCAGACCCGGTAAATCGACAATTTAATATTTTTGCAAAAGCTATTTCTAATACGACCAATTTTAGTTTAAAGCTAGAAAACTCAGTCATTGCTAATTCACAGTGTTTACCCACTGCACATGGCTCGCTCTGGATTGATACAGCCAAATCTACCCTAAAGCTACCCCATAAACTCAAAAATGGCGTAGCCGCAATTTCTATGACTCTGGCTACTACTCCGACCATCGCCATTGATGACCAATCTGGCGCTTTAAATATTGCGATTATTCTGGGCCAAGTTGCTAAAAAAATGTTGTTAACAGACGCCCCTATTCCCCTAAACCTTGTACGTTTCTCACCAAATGCACCTCAATCTATAAACGTCAGGGTCAATAAAGATATTTATCGACAACAGGTATTAATGCATCAAGATATTATCTATGCACCTTCTGCTCAAAATGGGTTTATTGTAAGTTATAACAACAATCGCTTTGATGTGATTACCGATTCAGGAGGTGGTGCACAAACATTTATGCATCTTTGGGGGAAAATACAGCATAAAATTCCAAATAATGTGACCAAGATGTTGGTTTCAGAAAATGGAAATATTTATGTTTTACAAAAACTCATTGTCGGCAATCAAAAAGCACCGTTAATCCAACAATCTTCTTTCTTCTTAATAGTTGTGATTATCTCTGCAATTATGATAATAATTATTTTCTTATGGTATTGGTTAAGACGAAATAATGAGAAAACAGATACCAATTAAAATAACTGCTTTTATTATTTTAATAATATGTAGTGTCATGGCGGGTGCGGGGTTGTTCAAACATCAAGGACATGCCCCTCATATTGAGGGTATTTTCTGGCAACCTGATAATGACACTACACCACCAAAGGGGAACTGGCACTATTTAGGTGTTGATACATTTGTTCCCCAATGGTCTGTTGTTGAGTCTAAGTCATGGTGGAAAGAATCCAATCTTCCACAATGGGAAAAAGCCATTAACTTAGAAAAAATTAAACAAGAACCATGGGCTAAAAATCTGATATTAGGTCTAGCAGGTGAATACAATGAACCTAAAGCACGAGCAAATGTAATCGAGTTAGGCGAAAAATCGGCTCAAATTATCCAAGAACAAAAGAGCTCTCCTAAAGGATATTACTTTCCTGTCGAAGCGGACCCAACGTGGTTAAGAGTAAGTGCTTTAGGTCAGGTTTTGGCAAAGCTTCCAGCACCAGTGTGGGTGAGCATTTATAGTGGTGAAAGCGAGCCTGAACATTATGATTTATGGGTCAAAAGCTGGTTACCCGAACATGCCGGAGTATTCTTTCAAGATGGCGTAGGTGTAGGCGTACGATCTCCTGAACAAGCGAAAAATATTTTAAATCAACTTCAACAAAAACTTGGCAAAGATAAAGTAATTATCGTGTTAGAGGCTTTTAGAATTAAAAAGAACGGAAAATTCAGGGCTGCCTATCCTTGGGAAATTATTTCCCAATTAAAAGCATATGAAGGCAAAACTGTCTATATTTTTGATGGGCCTCATTATATGAGCCGTTGGTCAGTCAATATTGTTAGCTTGTGGTATCGTCTCACTTATGGTGGTATTCCTACCACCATAAGTGAGAACAAATCGTTTAGTAAAAATTATGCAACGTCATAAGATTTAGCAATTTGGTCAAGAATACGCTGAGCTGCTTGCCCATCACCAAATGGATTTTCTACATGCGCCATTTTCTCATAGTGCTGTTGGTTGGTGAGTAACTTTTCAGCTTCTTCAATAATTTTTTGTTGGTTCGTCCCCACCAAAACACCTGCTCCCACTTCAACAACTTCAGGTCGTTCTGTAGTGTCTCGCAAGATTAAAACTGGCTTATTAAATGATGGACTCTCTTCTTGTAGACCACCAGAATCCGTCAAAATAAAAGTAGATCGGTCTATGACTGCCAATAAACTTGGATAGTCTAATGGTTTAACCAGATGAATCTGTGAATGATCTTTAAACTTATTATGGACGACATCATGTACAGCAGGATTTAAATGGACTGGCCAAATAAAATGTAAGTCAGGGTGGCCCTTAGCTAAATGCTCAACTGCATTACAAATATTTTGAATTCCATCACCGAAGTTTTCACGGCGATGAGCCGTAATAAGCACAACTTTGTCATCTTGCTTTAATTGAATTCCATAAGGTTCAAGCTGATTTTTTAAACCCGATTTTTCAGAAATTAATTTACGTCCTAAATACACAGCGTCGACAACGGTATTACCTGTCACGGTAATCAAATCTGAAGGAATTTGTTCATTGAGTAAATTCTTTTTTGATTGTTCTGTTGGGGCAAAATGCCATTTGGTAATACGTGAAACTAACTGACGGTTACCTTCTTCAGGAAAAGGGTGATCCAAATCATAAGAACGTAAACCAGCTTCGACATGTGCAACAGGAACTTTCATTGAAAACGCGACTAAGCCAGCTGCTAACACAGTTGTTGTATCGCCCTGAATAACAATTGCATCTCTCTTTTGTCCATCAGTATATACATTCTCGATTTGGCTCAAACCGTGTATTAATAGCTGATTTAAACTTTGTCCAGCATTCATAATTTTAAGACGATGGTCAATTTCAACCCCAAAGAAATCTATTGCATCTCTTACCAACTCATCGTGTTGTCCATTAAAATTACCTCAACTTGAAAGCGAGAGTCTTGTTTGGCCAATAAGATAACAGGGGCAAGTTTGATTAATTCAGGACGAGTTCCAAATACAATAGATATAAAAATTTTCTTCATTTTAGAAATCCTTATAAAAAACGAGTTCCACTCGGGTATTGTTGTAATGATCTTTCGTATTTACTGGCACATCTTTAAAGTAATTGCCATATAGTCGTTCAACACGTAGTTTTATTGGTTGATAATTAAAAGGCTGCCATGAAATACCTGGGCCATATTCAAATAAATTATTGTAATACTCATCTTTACTGTCAGCTAAGCCATGCAATTTCATATAAGCCTGTACAGTTCCATTCTCGCCTTTATAGACATTCAAACCTGTACGTAAGCGTAAATCACCAATAACGTTATAGTCTTCTCTAGAATAAGTCGCTGCATTGCCGTATAAATCTGTGAAGTAATCATTAAAGCAAAGTGAATGATTACAATTATTTTGTGAATTCCACTCTTGGTAACCCGTCACACCACCAACTACACTTTCACGAAATTTATCTCTATTTCGATCAATCAAATCATAGCTTCCACCCACTTCTAAATACATGCGCACAGGTATAGAAGTCCAAGGTTGATAATTTGCTCCTACCCCTAGCGTTACCGCATTTTCATCAATAATTTCAGGACGTACCCCACCTTGCGATTGAGTATCACGGTTTAGATTTAAAAAACCGTAAACTTGAGCCCGACCATTATCAAAATTCTTACCGTAACGGGCTTTAAGTGGAAAAATTACATCGTCATAACGTGACTCATATGAGGGAGCGAAATAAACATCACGGAAATAAGTTTTTACTTCACCTCCACTCAAGTTTTTCACAGCTTGCGTTGCTTTATTAGCAATATCAGCATCTTTCGACTGTGTAAGATCTTTAAAAACCACTAAAGCTTCTTTATTCTTTTTCTGTGAATTCAGCAGATATGCTTCTTGTAGTTTCAATGTGTCATCTGTCGGATCTAAAGCCTCCGCTTTTCTTAAGCTTTGCAAAGCAGCATCTTGCTTTCCTATCCTCATCTGTAAATAGGTTAAACTTTTCCAGACTTTAATATCTGCGGGTGTCATCTCGCCAAGTTCTAGTAATATTTTTTCGGCATTCTCAGGTTGAGTTTTCTCAATTTTATAAAATTGGTCCCATTTATCATAAATCGGGTTACCTGGTTTATATTCTTGACTCACAATCTCTTGGGCAAATGTAGTTTCAATAGTTAAGAAGCCTAGAGTTGGACAAAGCGAACCGATAACGATAAACGAACGGGTTAGAGATTTTATTGTTTTGCTATTCATTGAGACCTCTAGAGTAAATTGAATAAAATGCATGCATAGGAATAGAGTTAAGATTTAATCAATAAATATTATAATTAAGCTCATAAATTACACTATTTGGGTAAATGAATGGGTTCCATAAGTTATTCATTTTATCTCCTTTTATATTATGTTTTGAAAAGTGCTTATCTGATTGTTTTTCCTATAATGACACATTTTTTAATCGTATTATTGTAAATAATCTTATAGGATAAGATAAAAATTTATAACTAAAAAAGGTAAAGTCATGTCCTTTTCCCAACATCCAGAACATCATTTTATTCACCGCTCAGGTTGGTTAAGGGCAGCCGTTTTAGGCGCTAATGACGGGATTATTTCTGTTACCAGCTTAATTATGGGAATGGCTGCAAGTGGAGCTTCTGCGCATACTCTTTTTATTGCCTGTATTGCAGGTTTAATTTCGGGGGCAACCTCAATGGCAGCTGGAGAGTATATTTCTGTTAAATCGCAGGAAGATATTGAAAAAGCTGACTTAAAATTTGAAGCACAAGAACTAAAAAAGCATCCACAACGTGAACTGGATGAGTTAACCCAAATTTATATAGCACGAGGTTTAGCACCCGATTTAGCACGACAAGTTGCCACACAGCTAACAATTCATGATGCCTTAGGTGCCCATGCACGCGATGAAATTGGTATTCATGAAAATACTGCTGCAAACCCTGTTCAAGCCGCATTAGCTTCAGCTGGCTCATTTTCATTTGGTGCATTATTCCCCATGTTTGCTGTTTTACTCAGTCCTGATATATGGATCGAAAAAACTGTTTTAATATTTGGCATTATTTCATTGGCATTTTTAGGTGCTCTCTCTAGTCACTTTGCAGGTACATCAAAATTAAAAGGCAGTTTACGCATTACCTTGTGGGGAATTTTAGCGATGGCATTTTCAAGCTGGATAGGCTCTTTATTTCACGTAACTCCGCTTTAAAAAGTTAGAATTTATTAAATAAATATTTAAGAACTAAATACCCAATATTATTTGCTCTAGGTTCTGATTTCACGTTATGGTGAAGAGAAAGAAATGAGGTGAATAAAATGACCCTGTTACAACAACTTGAAATAAAACATCCAATTTTTCTTGCACCAATGGCAGGCGTTTCTACGCCCGAACTTGCTGCAGAATTTTCTAATCAAGGTGGGCTCGGGTCTTTAGGATTGGGTGCAAACACGGCAGAAAGTGCCCGAGAACAAATTTTAAAAACACAAACATTAACGGAAAATCCATTTCAGGTTAATTTTTTCTGCCATCAACCCGAACAACTTAATCCTCAAACCTCAGCACAGTGGATTGAATATTTACGGCCACAGTTTGAAAAATTCGGCGTACAACCTCCACAAACTTTAAACTGTATTTATCCAAGTTTTCTTGATAATGATGACTTTCTAAATGTCGTATTAGAAACCAAACCTAAAGCTGTCAGTTTTCATTTTGGAATTCCCTATCCGCATCAAATTCAGGCATTAAAAGATGCTGGAATTATCACTATGGTTTCTGCTACCAATTTAGTTGAAGCACAAGCCATTGAAGCTGCAGGCATAGATATTATTATTGCTCAAGGGATTGAAGCAGGCGGACACCGTGGAATCTTTAATAAAACTTTTGATGCAGCCATCAAAACAAGCGATTTAGTACAACTGATTGTCAAACATTGCAAACGACCTGTGGTAGCCGCTGGTGGCATTATGAACGGAGCACAAGCACGACATATGTTGAACGTAGGAGCTACAGCTGTTCAACTCGGAACTGCTTTCGTTCAATGTCCATCTTCAAATGCATCTACCGAATACCGTAAAGCATTGTTTAATGAACCAGTAACGCAGATCAGCGCTAGTCTTTCTGGACGTCCGGCCCGAGGCCTACTTAACCATTGGCACACACAAATTGATTTACCTAATCGCCCAACCCAACCAGAATATCCATATGCTTATGATTTAGCGAAACAGTTGAATACAATTGCAAGCAAACATCAGGACTATGGTTTTGGTGCGTTTTGGGCAGGTAGCAATGTCTCACAAATACGTGAATTAGATGCTGCTGATCTGGTTAACCAGTTAGTCGTAGAAATGCTAGACGATGACTAAAGTATTAAAAAGCCAGTCTTATGACTGGCTTTTTTAGTTAATGCGTTTGCAATAAATTAACTTGCTCGACTTGTACATCACTCATCAAATTGCCTTCAGCTAATAGCTGATTAAAATAGTTTTCGACCACTAATGCTTGTTCTGAAGTACTTTCAACTTTATACATATTTTGGCGAAATTCATTGCTCGAACGTAATCCTTTTGTGTACCAAGCAATATGTTTACGGGCAATACGACATCCAGAATATTCACCATAAAATTGATAAAGTTCTGATAAATGTCCAAGCAGCACATGCTTTACCTCTTCAATATTAGGTGCTGCTAAGTGCTCTCCAGTTTTTAAATAATGAGCAATTTCACGGAAAATCCATGGTCGACCTTGAGCTGCGCGACCAATCATAATTGCATCGGCCCCCGTATAGTCGAGCACATATTTTGCTTTTTCTGGACTATCAATATCACCGTTCGCAATAAGTGGAATATTGATTAATTCTTTAACATGTTTGATCAAATCATAACGTGCTGTATTTAAATACATATCTTCACGAGTACGACCATGTAAGGCTAGTGCAGCGATTCCCGCTTCTTCTGCTCTTTTTGCTACTCTTAAAATATTTTCGTGCCCATTTAAAAAGCCCAGACGGGTTTTTAAAGTGACAGGAACATCAACAGCAGCGACAACTGCATCAAGAATTCGAGCCACCAAATCTTCATCTTGTAATAACGCCGAACCTGCGAGTTTATTACATACTTTTTTGGCTGGGCATCCCATATTGATATCAACAATTTGTGCGCCATTTGCTACTTGATAACGTGCCGCCTCTGCTAACTGCTCAGGATCAGAACCTGCAATTTGTGCAGAAATCGGTGCGAGTTCGCCGTCAAAATTTGCACGGTAGAGACTCTTTTTGCTCATCCGCAGAGTCTTATCAGCAGTCATCATTTCGCTGACTGCATGGCCTGCGCCAAAATACTTACAGAGCGTTCTAAACGGACGGTCAGTGACCCCAGCCATAGGAGCAACGATTAAATTATTTGACAGTTGATAGGG
>Ga0163161_10002620_pt1 | contig 12806 bp, 6 predicted proteins | sample S45metaG_FD_129847 | JGI IMG/M metagenome (GOLD analysis project Ga0163161, IMG submission 129847) | Switchgrass rhizosphere microbial communities from Kellogg Biological Station, Michigan, USA - S4-5 metaG | ecosystem: Host-associated > Plants > Roots > Rhizosphere > Soil | place: USA: Michigan... | reverse complement strand
TACAACATCGTCTTCGCCGCCGTCTTTAAAGCGATGGCCGGCCACAAGGACGAGGCCCTCGCCATCGCCGAACAGAACATCAACCTGCTGCCCGCGTCGTACAACCTCGCCGCGATCTATGCGCAGGCCGGGCAAAAGGACAAAGCTCTCGCCTTACTGAAACGCCACTTCTATCAATATGAGCGTTACGCCGACGTGCGTTCGAAAGAAATGATGGAAGCGCGCGTCGACGCAGTATTTGATTCGCTCCGCAACGACAAGGCGTTCCTCGACCTAACCAAAGACGCCGACGGCCGTTTGCCGATGCCTGGCGTCAGCGGCGGCTCAATGGGAACGAACTGATTTAGCAGTTGTTTAGCCACAGAGGACACAGAGATCACCGAGAAGAGCGCTTGCTTTACTCTCAGTATCCTCTGTGTTCTCTGTGGCTAAAGATTATTCGTCTTCCTCGTGAGCACGGACGCGGCCCGAGGCCACGGCTTCCTGGATGACTTTGTCGGCCAGGTTGTGGGGCAGCGGGTCGTAGTGTGAGAACTGCATGTGGTATGAGCCGCGGGCCTGAGTGACGCTGTTGAGCTTTGATTGATAATCGAGCATCTCGGCGAGCGGAACCTTGGCTTTGATGACCTGCTGTTTGCCGCGGACCTCCATTCCGCCGACGCGGCCGCGGCGGGAATTGAGGTCGCCCATGATGTCGCCCGAAACTTCTTGCGGCGTAAAGACCTCGACGTCCATTATTGGTTCGAGCAAGGTCGGTTTGACCTTTTCCATCGCGGCGCGAAATGCCTTGCGCCCCGCTGCGCGGAACGAGTGCTCGTCCGAGTCGACCGCGTGAAAGCTGCCGTCGATGAGCGTGACCTTAAAATCGACAAGCGGATAGCCGGCGACGGCGCCGCTTGCAGCGGCCTCGATAATGCCTTTTTCGATGGCGGGACGGAAGTTCTGCGGGACTGAGCCGCCAAAGATCTTGTCTACCCACTCAAAGCCCGCACCGCGTTCGAGCGGCTCAAAGATGACCTTGCAATCGCCAAATTGTCCGCGCCCACCGGACTGCTTCTTGTGCCGGCCCTGCACCTCGGCGGTGGTCGTGATGGTTTCCTTGTAAGGCACCTTTGGCGGATGAAGCGTCACCTCTACGTGATATCGCTGCTCGAGTTTTTTTACTACCGTTTCGATATGGAGCTGGCCCGAACCCGACAGGATGAATTCCTTTGTCTGCGGATCGCGGTCGAAATGCAGCGACGGATCTTCTTCCAATATCCTATGTAGGGCGCCGGAGATCTTGTCTTCATCGGCACGCGATTTCGGCTCAATTGCGAACGCGATCGCGGCCTCGGGATATTCGACCTTCGGATAGACGATCGGCTTTGCCTTGTCCGAAAGCGTGTCGCCCGTCTGCGTGTCCTTGAGCTTGACGACGGCGATGATGTCGCCGGTGGCGGCCTCATTGACCTTGTCGAGAGTTTTGCCCTGGATGACGTGCAGCGCGCCGAGGCGTTCCTGCGTTTCGCGGGTTGAGTTATAGACGTTGGCATCGTTCGCGACCTTGCCGCTGATGACCTTCATCACGGTAATGCGCCCTGCGAACGGATCGGCGATCGTGCGAAAGACGTACGCCGAGAACGGTTCGTCGTTGCTGTATTTGCGCGTTATCCGGTCGCCCGCCATCTCGTTGTCGGTAAAACCATATTCCGACTCGTGCGTCGCGGGATTTGGCGCGAACTCGACGATATGATCGAGCAATACCGACAGGCCGACGCCGGTCAAAGCTGAGACAGCGTATACCGGGCAGAGCTTGCTGGCCGCGATGGCCTTAGCGAGATTCGGGTATATCTTTTCCTCGGGCAGCGTGCCGTTCTCAAAATATTCTTCCATCAAAGCGTCGTCCGATTCGGCGACAAGCTCGATAATGCGCTCGCGCGTGCGGTCGAAGATGTCCTTGCCTTCCTCGGGCATCGGGATCTCTTTCGCTTTGCCCTCGGAATCGAATTCGTACGCTTTTTGATGGACGACATCTACCACGCCCTTAAAACTCGTTTCCGTTCCGATCGGCAGCGTGAAGGGCACGATCGAACGGGCAAAGCTCGACGTAGCCGTCTCAAGCGCGTGGCCAAAATCCGAATGTTCCTTGTCGAGCTTGTTGATGACCATAAACCGCGGCAGCAGGAACTCGTTGGCGTACTGCCATGTCTTTTCGGTCTGCACCTCGATGCCGTGGACGCCGTCGACAACGACGAGCGCGCAGTCGGACACGCGCAGCGCCGGCCGAGCGTGCGAGACGAACGCCGCATAGCCGGGCGTGTCTATAAAATTGATCTTTGTGTCCTTGAATTCAGTGTGTGCGAAGTTGTTGTTGAGCGAGACCTTTCTTTCGATCGAATCTTCTTCGTAGTCGGTGACGGTAGTACCTTCATCTACCTTCCCCCAGCGATTCTGTGTTCCGGCGACGTGGAGCAGGGAACTGACGAGCTGGGTTTTACCCGCGTCGCCGTGTCCGATCACAGCCAGATTTCTTATATTCTCCGTGGCAAATGCTTTCATCTTCTGCAAGATCTCCTTTCATCTGTTTTGTAACAACAAATTTATATTAGAGTGTGGAAAAGGGCAAGAATGCGTTATGAATCCGCCTTCAGCTAGCCCATTAACAATCCACCTGGTCAACCTCTCGGCTTTATCTATGCATCAAATGCGTGGTTTACTGTTAAGGTAATTTGGGTCAACTCTTCCATCGAGGAAAACAGGATGTTCGATAAATCATGGCGGCTTCGAATTGTGCTTTCGGCGGCCCTTATTGCGTCGTTTTGGCTCGTTCCGCCGGCGGCGATGGCGCAGGACCTAGTTGCGTTTAGCAGCCTGACGGGCGGCGGCAGCGTTTTTGTTTTCAGAAGCCAGGCGCGCACGGCCAAGCGATACGTCGCGACGGCAAAGCCGACGCGCACCAAGGCCCAGCGGATGGAAAGCGTCTCAAGGCTGAAGAAGCAATACGAGACGATCGCTAGGAACGCGCCAAAGACCGGCCGCATGCCGGCAGCCGGAGGGCCGAAGCCCCCGCCGCCGACCATGCCGCCGAAGGAGGCTGCGAAGGTATTCACGGCCGTGGGCGAATACTTTATCCAAAAGGGCGAGATCGATAATGCCATCGATAAATTTCGCGATGCGCTCAGCCTCGACCTAAGCCTGACGCCGGCCAAACTCGGCCTGAGCGAGGCGTTGGGCCTCAAGGGCAACGAGCTGTTGGAGAAGGATCAGTTCGACGCGGCCAAGCCGGTCTTTATCGAGGCGCTTGCAAACAACCCGAAGAACTCCGCCGCCTATTTCGGACTCGGCGAGGTTTTCAACGAGCTTGACCAGACCGGCGAGGCAATCGCCAACTACGAAAAGTCGCTCGAGAACGACAAGAACCTTACCGAGATCTATGCGCCGCTCGGCATCCTCTATTTTCAGACCGGCGAGATCGCCAAGGCCGACGAGCTGCTGACCAAGGCCGTGGCACTGACGCCCAACGAGGCAGAGACGCAGTTCTTTCTCGGGCTGGTCCGCTCGTCGCAAAATCGAATGGACGAGGCCCTCGCGGCCTTCCAAAAGGCGACTACGCTCGACCCCAATAATGCCGAGGCGTGGGACCGTCTTGGCGACACGCTCGTCGCACTGAAGCGGTCGGCCGAGGCAGTGCCGGCCTATCAAAAGGCGGTCGCGCTCAAGGAGAAATATTTCGAGGCGTGGCTCGGCCTCGGAGGTGCCCTTTACGACACCGAGAAATATGCCGACGCCGTGGCCGCGTTGACGACCGCGAAGAAATTAAAGAACGACAGTTGGGAAGTCTATGCAGGACTCGGCGACGCATACCTCAAGCTCAACAGATTTGACGACGCGGCGGCGAACTTTGACCTTGCGGCGACGTTCCTGACGCGCAAAAAGGATTTCAACAAGGACACGGCTGCCGACATCTACAGCAAGGTTGGCTTCGCCAACGGCCAGCAGTGCCCGATCAACATGGCGAAATTCCAGCCGTGCCATTGGAACGCGGCGATAAAGGCACTGGAGAAGGCGGTTGAGCTGGGCAACAAGCCTATCGACTACACGAACCTGGGCTGGGCGTACTTTAACGCTTCGCGCGTCGATCGCGACAACAAGGACATCGCCGCCCAGAAGGCAAAGCTGCAGCTCGCTAAGGAAAAATTACTTATTGCCGCGGCGGCGAATCCGCCGTTCATCGACAGCGTTTTGCAGAACCTCGGTTCGGTGCAGAACGACCTCGGCGATTATAGTGGTGCGATCGAGAACTTTAAGAAGGTGAGCGAGAAACAGCCCGATGTTTGGACGTTTTCGCGGTATGCGCTCGGCTCGGCTTATTTTCTATCCGGCGATTATGATAATGCCGAAAAAGCATTTCGCTCGGCCGTAGATAAGGACCCGAACTACACCGAGGCACTTTACAGCCTCGGCATCGTCTATGTGAAACGCAAGAACGGCAAGGAAGCCAACAAAGTACTCGCTCAGCTAAAGACAAAGGACCCCGCAGCGGCCGCGCGGCTCGAACAGGAGATCCGGCTGGCGAAATTCAAATAGCGACCCGCGACGCGTTGAATAGACCTGTAAACCTGCAAGAGAATGTTCCGCTCGCCCCGCTGACCACGCTCAAGGTCGGCGGCTATGCTCGCTATTTCATTCGGGCTGAGACTGAGGACGAGATTGCCGACGCCGTGCGCTTTGCAAGCGACAACGACCTTGAGCCTTTTGTCCTGGGCGGCGGCAGCAATGTGCTGATCTCGGATGCGGGATTTGACGGCCTGGTCCTGCAGGTCGCGATCCGTGGCGTCGCTGCCGCAGAAGGCCAGATAACTGCTGCGGCCGGTGAAGACTGGGACGCTTTTGTCTCGCATTGTGTCGACAACGATCTTGCCGGTATCGAATGCCTGAGCGGCATTCCCGGTTTTGTCGGCGGCACGCCGGTGCAGAATGTCGGTGCTTACGGACAGGAAGTGTCGGAGACGATTGTAACGGTCAGATGTCTTGACCGGAGAACTGGCGAGCTCGTTGGGCTCGCTAATTCCGATTGCGGATTCACCTATCGAACGAGCATCTTCAACTCGACACATCGCGATCGATATATCGTACTGAGCGTGACGTTCGAACTGCAGCACGGCGGGGCGCCAAAAATCGTTTACAAGGACCTGGTCGAGCATTTCAATGGCCGACAGCCGTCGCTCGCTGAGACGCGTGAAGGGGTGCTGATGATCAGGCGCGCAAAATCAATGGTCATTGACTCGGGCGATCCTAACTCGAAAAGCGCGGGATCGTTCTTTAAGAATCCAGTGGTCGAACGAGAGAAATTTAATGACATCGCTTCCCGATACGATCGGGTGCCATCTTTCGATTTTAAGGACAAGGTCAAGATCCCGGCAGCGTGGCTGATCGAAAATGCCGGTTTTCACAAAGGGCTTGCGCTTGGCAACGCGGGCATTTCGACAAAGCACACTCTCGCCCTTATCAATCGCGGCGGCGCGTCGGCAGCAGAGCTGCTTACCTTGAAAGAGAAGATACAACACGCCGTTGAGGAAAAGTTCGGAATTCAGCTCCAAGCCGAGCCGATCTTCGTCGGATTTGATTGATATCTTAATGTATAATGGCAAGAACACCGAGGTAGCGATCAATGTTTTACGCCAGGCCTTTCATCTCACTCGTCGTTTGCGCTGCAACCCTTTTCTCTCTTCTGCCTTTGCCGCGCACGGTCACAGCGCAGGATCTCGTCGCTACCGAAGATATTTCGGGCGGTTCGAGTGTCTTTGTCTTTCGCGAATCGCGCAAAAAACCGCAGGCCCACGCGAAAGGAGCGAGCGCGACGCTCGGAGTTAGCGCGCGGGCACGCGGAGCAAGGGCAAACGCGCAGATCGCCTCGGCCGCCCAGAAACGTCGCTCGTCAGCGTTGTCCAGAAAACGTGAAGCTGTCGCAAAGGCCAACCGCAAAGAGATTTTGTCCAATACGCTCACAGCCAATGCCGACGCCTTTCTCGAAAAGGGCCAGACCGATCAAGCGATCACAAATTACCGGGCTGCCTTGGTTCAGAATCCCAAGAACAAGGGTGCCGCGGAGGGTTTGAGCACGGCCTTGGCCGCGAAGGGCATCGAGGCCGCGGGAACTATCAACGACGCCGCGGCCATTCCTTATTTTGAAGAGGCCGTTAAATGGGACAAGGAGAACGACGTCGCCTATGCCAAGCTCGGTGGCCTTTATGACGCAAAGGGCGAAGGGGACAAGGCTGTCGCCAATTACGAAAAAGCGATCGCGATAAATCCTGAATATTCGCTGATCTATGCACCGCTCGGCATTGCCTACATCGACGCCGGCGAGATCGCCAAGGCTGCGGCCGCACTGAACAAGTCGGACGCTGCGGGTGTCGATAATGTCGATACTCGTTATTTGCGCGGTCTGATCGCTTTCCACCAAAACGAGAACGATAAGGCGCTCGCGGCGTTCGATAAAACGCTCGAGCTGGACGGACGGTTTGCAGAAGCACAATATTATCGCGGGCAAACGCTCGACCGCATGGGCAAGAGCAGCGAGGCCGTTACGGCCTATAAAACGACCTTGGCGATCGCGCCGTCGTTCACGCCGGCGTCGTTCGATCTCGGTGTTGCGTACTACAACGCCGGTGATTATAAGAATGCCGAAGTGGCGTATAAAGAAACGCTCCAGAAGGACCCGACGAACGCCCAGGCACATGCCAATCTGGCGAGCACATACCGGCAAGAGGAAAAGTTTCCTGAGGCCAACTCCGAATACAAAGCCGCGTCAACCGGCATTAAAAACGCCGACCTTTATAGCGAATGGGGCTATTGCTTAGGAAAAACAAGCGAGTGGGACAAGTCCGTTGCACGGCTCAAGACAGCTGAAGAGATGAGCCCGACCGCCATCGACAATTCCAACGTCGGGTGGGCATATTATAATGCAGGCAATTCCCTCGCGGCGGCAAAGAACGAAACGGCTGCAAAACAGAATTACGAGCAGAGCAAGGTCTATTCGCAAAAGGCGGTCCAGCAAGATCCCAGGCTCGACGCGTGTTATGTGAACCTCGGAGCTACGCACAATGCTCTTGGTGAGTTCCAGTTGGCGGTGCAGGCTCTAAATACCGTCCTTGGTTTTCATCCGAACTGGCTCATCGCGGTCAACCAGCTTGGCGTTGGCTACCGAGGGATGAATGATCTGGTGAACGCGGTGGCGACGTTCAAACGGGCCGTCGACATAGATGGAAGGAACACCTTTGGGCTTTACAACCTTGGCGAGGCCTATAACGCGAGCGGTAACAAGAAAGAAGCCAAGAAGATCAATGACCGACTGAAAAAGATAGATCCGACGCTCGCGGGCCGGCTCGACAACGTTATTGCCGGCAGAGCCGTTGATGCGGCTCGCCAGAAGGTCGAACAGAAAGTGCCGAGGGTGCCAAGAATTCCTTTTTGATCTAGAAACTCAGCTTGATTCGGAGTTTATCTCAAAAAATAGCTTTGCTCTTGTAAAAAGCGATGAATTATGGTGAAATGCCAACATTCTGAGCCAAATAAGAGTTTAGAACCATTCCGACAATTGACCTGTTTCGAGAATTTTTCGGCCTATCTGCATGAAGCAGGCCCGGGCGAAACGGTCTGCTGTACGAGATCAAAATAGGAGAAGCTGTATGAAGAAATCCCCCGAAGATCATCACGAACTTGAGAACACGAACAATGAACCCGCCATCACGGGACGACGAGGCTTCCTAAAGACTCTCGGCAAAGCAGCGGTTGTCGGCACGGCGGCCGCCGGAGCTCTTAGCGCCCAGCCGAGTGCGTTTGGCCAAGGGGCCTCTAGCGGTAAAAGCGACGACGGCGAGCACGGCAACAGCCGGATGAACGACGCTTTTAATTACCGCAAAGAGATGGCTCTGTCCGAGCGGATCAGTGTCGATCAGCAGGGCAATGGCGATGAAAGCCGATATAGCGACTTCAGTGGCAATTACAGCAAAGGACTGCTGCACGACAACCTTGGTATTCCGAACGCAGCCGCATACCTGAGCCTTCGGAACGCGATGCACACGGGTAAGCACGCGGACTTTGACCATATCATCGTTGGGACCCCCGGCGGCGGCCCAAACTCACGGCTTAATTGCCCACAGGGAGCTCTCGCATTCGATCTCGAGGGACTCGATTCGCATGCCACGGTCATCCCGGCATCACCGACGACGCGCAGTTCCCAGACGGCCGCCGAGCAGGTCGAGCATTATTGGGGCTCGCTTTTGGCAGACGTGCCATTCACGGAATACGGAACAGACCCGCTTGTCGGCCAGGCGGTCGCGGATATGAACAACATGTCGTTCCTCAGCAGTCCGTCTAACCACCAATTTCCGTATCCGGTCACGAGACAAAACTTGTTTCGCGGGCAGGTGCTCGTGGGCGATGGGAATGTAAAAGGTCCGTATATCTCGCAGTTCATGATGCAGCCGATATTCTATGGCGCACAACCGCTAAGCCAGCAGTACCGCACCTTCCTGCCGCTAAATGGCGGAGGCAGCAACTATATGACGACGGTCGGGGAGTATCAGCTGGTCCAGAACGGCGGAGATTCCGGACGGCCGATCGCGTATGATCCGACCCACCGATACATCAGGAACGGGCGTGACCTTGCGGCTTACACGCGCGTCGATGTGTTGTATCAGGCGTATTTCACGGCGTTCCTAGTGCTCGCCGGCATCGGCGCCCCGCCAAACCCGGGGAATCCATATATCGGGTCGACCACGGAAAAAGCGTTCGGCACGCTTGGCGGACCGGAGGCGGCCGGCATCCTCGGCGAAATGGCGGTCAGGGCGCTCAAAGCCGCCTGGTTTCACAAATGGATCAAGGACATGCGTCAGCGTCCCGAGGAATACGGAGCGCTCGTACATGCCCGCAAAGCGAATGTCAGCCCGATGCCGCAGGCCGCGGCCCAACTGCATCAGGACGTGTTGAATTCCGCGGGCGTGGCAGCGACCTTCGCCGCAAACGGCACCTATCTTTTGCCACAGCCGTTTCCAGAAGGCTCACCGACGCACCCCTGTTATCCGACCGGCCACGGCACTGTCGCCGGAGCGTGCGTTACAGCGTTGAAATTCTTCTTCGACGGCAGCCAGAGGATCAGGCCTCTGCTAACAGCGGCAGGCCGCGATGTTTATCAGCCGAGCACGGACGGCCTTTCTCTGAACACCTATACAGGCCCCGATGCCGGTAATATCGATATCAACGGCGAGCTCAACAAGATCGCTTTCAACGTCTCATTTGGCCACGGCATCCACGCCGGCATCCACTTCCGCAGTTCGACGCATTGGTCGATCCTGCTTGGGGAACAGGTCGCGTTGAGCGTTCTCCGAGATAGGGCTAAGGGTTATAACGAGCCGTTCTCTATCAGCATTACGAAGTTCGACGGCACGATCGCGACGATATCTAATCACTGATCGTCCTCATAATACGTTTGAATACGCGGGTCGATACGGCCCGCGTTTTTTCTGTATAATCGAACGAACGCCGCACTCATGCCGAGACGCAATGATATCCATAAAATTCTGATCATAGGCTCGGGCCCGATCGTCATCGGCCAGGCTTGCGAGTTCGATTATTCCGGAACGCAGGCCTGCCGCGCACTGAAAAGCGAGGGTTATGAGGTCGTTCTGGTCAATTCTAACCCGGCGACGATCATGACCGACCCCGAGATCGCCGATAAGACGTATGTCGAACCGCTCACGGTCGAAACGGTCACTGCCATTATCGAAAAAGAACGCCCGGACGCACTTCTGCCGACCGTCGGCGGTCAGACCGGGCTCAATCTTTCGGTCGAGCTTTACGAAGAGGGAATTCTCGACAAATTCGGCGTCAAGATGATCGGCGCGAACATCAACGCCATCAAGGTCGGCGAGGATCGCGAGCTTTTCAAAGCGGCGATGGACGAAATAGGCATTCCCTCACCAAAGGGCGGCTTTGCTCATACCTGGGAAGAGGCTGAAAAGATCGTGGAAGAGATCGGTTATCCGGCGATCGTGCGTCCGAGCTTCACGCTCGGCGGCACCGGGGGCGGGACAGCTTACTATCCGGAAGAGTTCGAGGACATCGTCCGCAACGGACTCGCCGCATCGCCCGTTTCGCAGATCCTCGTCGAGGAATCGATCCTCGGCTGGAAGGAATACGAGCTCGAGGTCATGCGCGACCTTAACGACAACGTCGTCGTCATCTGCTCGATCGAGAACTTCGATCCGATGGGTGTGCATACCGGCGACTCGATCACCGTCGCGCCTGCCCAAACGCTGACTGACGTCGAATACCAGCGGCTGCGTGACATGGCAAAGGCCTGCATCCGCAAGGTTGGTGTGGAGACCGGCGGGTCGAACATCCAATTTGCGGTCAATCCGGGCAACGGCGACGTTCGGATCATTGAAATGAATCCGCGCGTGTCGCGGTCGTCCGCGTTGGCTTCAAAAGCAACGGGTTTTCCCATTGCAAAAATTGCAGCAAAGCTCGCTGTCGGCTACACGCTCGACGAGATACCCAACGACATCACGCAGAAAACGCCCGCATCGTTCGAGCCGACCATCGATTATGTCGTCACTAAAATACCGAAGTGGGCATTCGAGAAATTTCCCGGGGCCGAGGACGTTTTAGGCACGCAGATGAAATCGATCGGTGAGGTGATGGCGATCGGGCGGACGTTCAAGGAGTCTTTGTTCAAGGGCCTGCGATCGCTCGAGGCCGTCAAGCCGCTTCGCCTCAAGGACGTGCCGGACGCCGAGCTGCAACGGAAGCTCGCACGGCCGAACTCGCAGCGGTTCTCTTATATTACCTATGCGCTTCAGAACGGCTATTCGATCGACGAGATACATCGCCTGACGAAGATCGATCCATGGTTCCTCGACCAACTCGCGCAGGTGATGGAATTCCAGGACAGCCTCGACGAAAAGCCGCTCGACAAATATTCGACCGATGAGATCCGGATCGCGAAGGAATACGGCCTTTCCGATCGCCGTCTTTTCTATCTTTCGGGCGCGCCTGAGAATGATGTCCGGGATCATCGCAAGAGGCTCGGCATCGCACCCGTTTACAAACGCGTCGATACGTGCGGCGCCGAGTTTGAATCATTCACGCCATATCTCTATTCGACCTATGAGCAGGAATGCGAGGCCGACCCGACGACGCGTCGAAAAATAATGATCCTCGGTTCGGGGCCGAACCGGATCGGACAGGGCATCGAGTTCGATTATTGCTGCTGTCACGCGTCGTTTGCGCTTCGCGATGCCGATTTCGAGACGATCATGGTCAACTGCAATCCCGAAACGGTGTCGACCGACTACGACACGTCGGACAGATTGTATTTTGAGCCGCTGACATTCGAGGACGTAATGAACATCGTCGACGTCGAAAAACCGGAGGGCGTGATCGTCCAATTCGGCGGCCAGACGCCCTTGAATCTTGCCGACCGGCTCGGCGAAGCCGGCGTCCAGATCATCGGTACATCACCCGATTCGATCGACCTCGCCGAGGATAGAAAACGCTTTGGCGCATTGCTCGCTGAGCTAAAAATACCATGTCCCGACAATTCGAGCGTTACCTCAGCCGATGAGGCCAAAGCTATTGCAAATACAATAGGTTATCCCATCGTCGTTCGACCGAGTTTTGTCCTAGGCGGCCGTGCGATGGCGATCGTCTATGACGACGAATCGCTTGACGAATACATGCGTTCTGCGGTCGATGCGTCGCCCGAAAAACCGATCCTTATCGACAAATTCCTCGAACGCGCGGCCGAGATCGACGTTGATGCATTGGCCGACGAAACGACCGTCGTTGTCGCCGGAATACAGGAACACATCGAGGAAGCCGGCATTCATTCCGGCGATTCGTCGAGCGTGCTGCCTGCCCAAAAGATCGCACCCGAGCATCTCGAGACCATTTGCCATTACACGCGGCTTCTCGCGAACGCGCTACAGGTCAAAGGCCTGATGAACATTCAATTCGCCATCAAGGACGATCGTGTTTATGTCCTCGAGGTCAACCCGCGTGCGTCACGGACGGTTCCGTTTGTCGCGAAAGCGACCGGTGTTCCGATCGCAAAGATCGCTTCGCTCGTTATGGCCGGCGACAAGAAGCTCGCGGATTTTAACCTGCCCGATGTGTTGCCTGTCCCGCAGGTGTTTGTAAAATCGCCGGTCTTCCCGTTCAAGAAATTCGCCGGCGTCGATCCTGTTCTCGGGCCAGAGATGCACTCGACCGGCGAGGTGATGGGAGTTGGTGCAACTTTTGGCGAGGCGTACGGAAAAGCGATGGAAGGCGCCGGCTTAAAGTTGCCGCTCGCCGGCCGCGCATTTATCTCGGTTAACAATTCCGACAAGGGACAGGCTGTGCTGCTCGCACGCCGTTTGGACAAGCTCGGCTTCGATCTCATCGCGACGTTCGGCACTGCGAACCGGCTGCGAGAGGTCGGGCTGGAATGCGAAACTGTTTTTAAGGTTAACGAAGGCCGCCCCAACATCGCCGATCTCATCCGCCAAGGCGAGATAGCCCTCATCATCAACACGCCTCTGGGTAAGGCATCGTTCTACGATGAGCAGGCCATCCGCAAGGCGGCGCTTCAATTCAATGTTCCATGCGTGACGACGATCACGGGCGCCGATGCATTGGTCGAGGCGATCGGTGCGAAGAAGATCGAGAAAAAGATCAACGTCCGCAGCCTGCAGGAGATACACTCAGACGCTTCTCAACGTGGCGGCTCGGTGTCCTCTGTGGCAAAATAGTCCAATTACAAAGTTATGGCTGAATCG
>Ga0163161_10002619_pt1 | contig 12807 bp, 11 predicted proteins | sample S45metaG_FD_129847 | JGI IMG/M metagenome (GOLD analysis project Ga0163161, IMG submission 129847) | Switchgrass rhizosphere microbial communities from Kellogg Biological Station, Michigan, USA - S4-5 metaG | ecosystem: Host-associated > Plants > Roots > Rhizosphere > Soil | place: USA... | reverse complement strand
GAGGAAAATTATTACCGTCAACAAAGCTCGTGATCGCGCCAAGGTGGAGCGGCAAATCTCCGAAGTTTTCTGTGCCGCCGGTATGAATGCCATCGGCGATCTGAAACGCGGCACGGTCAAAGAAGAACCAGAAAACAATGAAGAAGAACAGGTAATAGGCGAAACCCAGCAACTTCTTGGCGTTGACACCCTGGAATTTGCCTTTTGCCTTTGCCCAGTCGTGGCGGAACCGGCTGCGATACTCCGTCCTTCGCATTACGAGGAGCGGCAGCATTGTCACAACGAGCGACGCGATTATCGTTCCAGCGTTAAAGCCGATCGTGCACGCCGCGACAAAAGCGATGACGCCGAAGGCGGTCGAGCCTACGATGCTCCCGGCCGCGATCCGCCACATCAGCGGCTCGTCCTCGGCGACAAGGTACGTGAGCGCAACGCCGCCGGACGCAATTAGCGCAAGTAAGAGCAATGAGATCAGCATATTCCGAGGTTGTTAAACTCTAGATAAGGTACTGAATTCACGAGAAAAAAACAATTCTAACACGACCTTTGCGGCCCGCGCGTCTTGCGTTTAGACTCTTAGGTTATGCTTCAGGCCGGGATCGTTGGCTTACCCAACGTAGGGAAATCTACTCTTTTTAACGCTCTGACCGCACAAGAGACGGCTCTTGCAGCGAATTACCCGTTCGCCACCATCGAGCCGAACGTCGGCGTCGTCGCTGTGCCGGACGAAAGGCTCGAGCCGCTGGCAAAGGTCGTCAAGACCGACGTGATCGTGCCCGCGACGGTCGAATTCGTCGATATTGCCGGTTTGGTCCGTGGCGCGTCGAAAGGCGAAGGCCTCGGCAATCAATTCCTCGCCAATATCCGCGAGACCGACGCCGTCATCCAGGTCGTCCGCTGTTTTGAGGACGAGAATATCATCCACGTCGAGGGCTCGGTGCATCCGGTTCGCGATATTGAGACGATCCAGATCGAGCTTGCACTCGCCGATCTCGCCTCAGCCGAAAAGCGCCGCGACAAGGCAACGCGTGCCGCAAAGGCGGGCGATAAGGACGCAAAGATCGAGCTTGAGCTGCTCGATAAGATCCAGCCAAAGCTCGAGGAAGGCTTGCCGGCACGCTCAGCCGACCTTAGCGACGACGAGCGTGCGATCGTAAAAGGCTGGTTCTTCCTGACGACGAAGCCCACGATCTACGCCGCGAATGTCGATGAGGAGACGCTCGCCGATCCCGGCGCGAACGCACATGTTCAGACAGTCACGGCGCACGGCGCGGCCGAAAAGGCTGAGGTCGTCGTCATTTGTGCAAAACTCGAGGCCGAGTTGGTCGCTCTCGATCCGGCGGAACGTTCGGAATACCTCAAGGACCTCGGCCTTGCATCGAGCGGCGTCGACAAGATGATCAAATCCGCATACAAAATGCTCGGGCTAATGTCATTCCTAACCGCGGGCGAAAAGGAAGTGCGTGCCTGGACCATTCCCGTCGGAACAAAAGCTCCAAAGGCCGCGGGCACGATCCACACCGATATCGAACGCGGCTTTATCCGCGCCGAGATCATTTCCTATCACGACCTGATCACGTGCGGCTCACGAAAAGCGGCAAGCGAAAAGGGCCTTGCCCGTCTCGAGGGCAAAGAGTACGTCATGCAGGACGGCGACGTGGTGGATTTTCGATTTAACGTCTAAAAGAGGCAGCTCCATCTGAAGCTGCCTCCGTAACTAGTTCGCCGCGGTCTTCGCTTTCGCGGAGCTTTCACTCTCGCCGACCGGCAAATGTTCGTTCAGATACCTTGTCAACAATGTGAACAAATGCCGCGTCGTATTGTCACCCTCGAAAATTCCGTGGGTGCGATTGGGATACGCCATCATCGTGAACTTTTTATTCAGCTTGATCAGCTCGTTGATGAGGACCTCGGTCGCCTGGTAATGGACGTTGTCGTCGCCCGTTCCGTGCACTATCAGCAGATCGCCCTTTAGGCCGGCTGCGTAGTTCGTCGGCGCGGCCCGTTTGTAATCCTCAGGGTTATCCTGCGGCAAACCGAGATAGCGCTCGGTATAGATCGTGTCGTAAAACTTGGGATCTGCTTCCGGCGCGACCGCCATTCCGACCTGATAGATATCGGGATACCGAAACATCGCATTGAGCGTTGCCGAACCACCACCGCTCCATCCCCAAATCGCGACGCGCGTCGCATCGATAAACGGCATCTTCGCCTCGATCGCCTTGACCGCGTTTGCCTGGTCTTGCGGATTTATCACGCCGCTCTTGCGATAGAAGCTCTTTCTCCAGGCTCGCCCGCGCGGTGCGGGCGTTCCGCGATTGTCGACGCTCGCGACGATGTAGCCCTGCTGCGTCAACATCAGATACCACAAGTAGTTGGAACCGCTCCAGCTATCCATGACCGTCTGTCCCGCAGGCTCGGTATAGGCGTAGAACAGCACGGGATATTTCTTTTTGGGATCGAATCCGGGCGGCTTCATCATCCAGCCGTCAAGCGTTACGCCTTCGCCGACGTCGACCTTAAAGAACTCAAGCGGACCTTTCTTCAGCTGATCGAGTTTCGCCTGCATCGCGGCGTTGTCGACCATCGTTCGGGCGGCGGCCTTGGTGGCGAGGTTGACGATCTCGAATCTTGCCGGGCTGCTGAATGTCGAATAATTATGAAAAGCCCAGTGGCTATTGGGCGAGATGTTGTAATTATTCCATCCCTTTTGTGAATCGGGCGTGACCTTTTCTGCCGTGCCGGTGCCATCCAGCCGGGTGCGGAAGAGATAACGCTGCGCGGCGTTATCGGGCGATGCGGTGTAGTAAAGCCAGCCGCTGGGCTCGTCAACGGCCTGGATGCTTACCACGTCAAAATTTCCGGGCGTGATCACTTTCGAGTTCGTGCCGTCACGCGAGACCGTATAGACATGCTGCCAGCCATCGCGCTCGCTTATCCATAGGAACGACTTTCCGTTGTCCAGCCAACGCATCTTTGGCATGTGTATGTCGACCCAGGCATCGTCCTTTTCGGTCAGGATGGTGCGCACACTTCCGGTCGCGGCATCGGCGATCATCAATTGGTCGGTGTTCTGCAGGCGGTTCAAATGCTGGAGGACGATCTCATTTGAGTTGTCCGTCCAGTCCATCATCGCGATGTAATTGTTTCGCAGATCGCCGGGCGTATTGATCCACTTCGTCGGCCCGCCGACCGCACTCACGACACCCACTCGCACCGCAGAGTTCGTCGTTCCCGCCTTCGGATAGGGAATGTAGGTGAGCGTGGGATACAGATCGAGGGTATTGTTGAGAAGTATAAAATCCTTTATGCCCTCTGCATTGAATTGCCAATAAGCGATCGAGCGGCTGTCCGGGCTCCACCGCCAACAGTCGCGAAGGTCGAGCTCCTCCTCATTGACCCAATCGGACGTCCCGTTGATCAAAGTGCGAGAGCCGTCGGTGGTCAATTGCGTGATCTTGCCGCTAGAGAGGTCCTCGACATAGATATTGTTTTCGCGAACATAGCCGACCTTTGTTCCATCGGGCGAGAATTTCGCGAACATAAGCGTCGAAGGCTTGGCATCACCGCCCAGCTTTGTCAGCTTGCCGCTGGCTATGTCCAACACCCAATAGTCGCCGCGAGTATTCAGCCGCCACACCTTTTTCGAATTCGTATAAACGAGCATCTGCCGGTTGTCGGCAGACCACTCGTAACCATTGATGGCGAGCGGCGCGGTGGCTGCCGCCGGGACAAGACGTTCGGCCGTTATCAGGACCGTGCGTGTGCCCGTTGCGGCGTCGTAGCTGACAAGGTCCATTGCGCCCTTGATCGTCGGGGACGGCTCTTGCTTCGAATAAGCATCGCCGGACTTTAACCATCGCAGGCCGCTGACGAATTGAGGCTGAAATTCGTCCGAGTCGAAGATCCGGTCGATATTCAGCAACGCGGGATCTGGATTTTGGGCCTGGACGAGAATGCCGCCGGCCGTGAGCAAGAGGCAAAACAAGAACAGTTTTCTGCTTATTGAGAACATAGTTTCCTCGGGATGAGCTTTTTACTGAAACAAATACGCAAACGGCCGGGCCAAAGTTTCCGCGTGCCCGGGCCACCAGGGAGCAAACATGGCGAAAGTGCCAAATTCGTCCTTTACTGTCTAGTGACGGCAGTCACACCTCACGGTTGACTTCCGTGCTATCATATTCGCGATATGAAACCGGCCACGGCGACAACCAGAGTACTTGCGTTATTTGTCGTCGCATTCCTATGCCTCAACGCCGGCGCGTTTCTATGCCTCGCTTATTGCGGCAAGGCCATGGCCGCAGCAACGGCAGAAAGCTGTCCGCTAAAGAAAGCAGGCATTTCGCATTGCCCGCATTCCCAGGCTGCGACTAAGGACCAGGACGACGCGTCGTTCGCGGGAAGCTCGGTGACATGCTGCATGCTGCCGGTCGGCGTCTTCGGCGCCCCGCTAGAGAGCAAGTCCGGCACAATAACCTCGGTCGCGGTCACGACGGCGATCGAAAAGACGGAATTCGTTCCCGTCGTCCTTGCTGCATCCCGGCAGATACCAAAATTCTACTATCGCCCACCGCCCAATGACGCCCGGCTTGACCGGGTCCGCAATCAGGTTTTCCGAATTTAGCAAGATGCCCGTGACGTTGTTTAGGCATTCGCCGGAGCATTGCGCTCCGGCCCGGCAATTTTTCTTGAAATACGGAGAACTAACATGAAAAAGAAAATACTTATAGTGATATCGGCGGCACTCGTCTTTGGACTCGCCATTGTCGCGTTTTCATACGGCACGTCCGGATCTACGTCAGCGGCGGCGGCCTCTTGCTGTTGCTGCAGCGGCGACTCATGTCCGATGAAGACAAAGGACGCGTCCGGCAAGGAGACGACGATGTCGTGCTGCGACGCCGACTGCTGCAAAGACGGCGCCGAGTCGTGTCCGATGATGAAAAAGGACGCGGACGGCAAGCCGATGAAAATGGAAGGGGGCGCGTGCTGCCCGATGATGAAAAAGGACGGCTCGCACGCCGATATGAAGGAAGGCGCTTCATGTCCGATGATGAAAAAAGACGCATCGGCGTCAACCACCATGGACATGAAACACGACATGAAAGGCATGCACCACGACATGAAGGACATGAAGGGTATGCACGGCGAAGGCTGCTGCTGCCCGTGCTGCAACCACGAGAAAAAGGAAGAGAAAACGAAAGACGCTGTGGGCGCCTGATCGGTTCTCTCCTTTTACTAACAGGAAAGGAGGCCTATCACGGCCTCCTTTTTCTGTGAAAATTTATGGATATGCCCTCGGAAGGATTCGAACCTACAACCAAAGGATTATGAGTCCTCTGCTCTGCCGTTGAGCTACAAGGGCATACGCTTAAGAGTTTAGATTAGCGCCGATATTCCCGCAAATCATGCGGCTGTGTCGGTAAGAAGGGCGCGAAACAAGACCGAGTCGCGGATCTTGCGAAGGGCATCCTCGACGACAACCGTATCGACGCTCGGATTCTCGGCGGCAAACATTTCGAGGATCTCGTCATCGTTCCTGCCATTCAGCAAATGTTCGAGCGAGAACATCTCAGCGTCGCCAAAATCCGCAATACCAAGGGCGTTCGCGTTTTCGGGTCCCATTACGCGGGTTTGGGCGAGGTCAAATGTCCAGTCGAGCACCTTTTCGACCGGGTCGGCGTCGGGATATCTCTGCTTTATCAATGAGAAAATCCGCGAGCGGCCCTCAACGTTGAGAAGCAATGCCATGAAGAATCGGTGTTCGGCGTTAGTGACATAGTTGCGGCGTTTTACGATCTCGTCGATCTTGTCCTGGTGATCGAAAACGGGCCGCATGGCCTCGCCCGCCGTCCCGTGCACGCGGGCGACGACTTCGAGAAATGCGCCGAACCGCGTGCCGGCGGTTTCGGGCGTGAACATCTCGGTGAGCTGGTTCGAACGCAGAAACGAGCGCATCTGCGACAGGATCGAATAGGATGTCTGCAGGTCGCTCACCTCGAGCAGCCGCGTCACCTGCTCGTCGGTGTCCGTACGCCCCGCGCGGAACAGCGCCGACAGGACCTGCAGTTTTTTCGTCGTGGTCGGTTCCTCAAAAAACGGGTCGATAGCGAGATATGGCTTTTGATAAGAGTATTGCGGCAGATGCAGCGGCGATCTCTCGGTCCGGATGACGATCGTCGCCGACGGATAATCGAGATGAAAGAGTGAGTGAATATATTGCCGTCCGGCCCAGATCTCCTGCACGTCGCCGACCTCGAGCAGCTCGCAGACCTTCAGACTCATGTCGCCGATCTCGCAAAATGTGTTTACGGCAAACCGACGCTCGAATTCGTACCAGCTGTGAATGCTGGAGCCGGCCAGGACCTGAAACGCCCCGCAAAACCCGTGTTGATGGATCGCGGTCGTGCCCTCGAACCAAAAATACACGTCGATGTAGAATCGCGGCGCTGAATAGACCGTTATCGGCGGATCGCCAAAATTGCCATGAACGTCACGCTGCCGCGGCAGCTCGGTCTGCTTTAATGACCAATCGACGATGTCCCATGCCGACAACTTTTCGGGCAATCGCGCGCCCTTCAGAGCGTCGGCCGCGATCGCAGGAAACTCGTCCTCGTTGTAATTCTTCCGGCGCCAAATGTCCTCGACCTGGGCACCGAGCTCGTCAAATAATTCCATTAGCTTTGATCGTTTTGGTCGAACCGGGGCGGCGGAGGCGGTGCGGCATACTCTTCGACCTTTGGCCTTCGATCCAGAAAACGGAACAAGAGCCAGAGAGCTATCAGGCTCAGGACCAAGGCCGGGATCGATATTACGACCGAGTATTTGTCAAAAACATTGTCGTCCCATCCCCAGACCTCTTGCCCGATCGCAAGAAGAATGCCAAACCCGATCCCGACGAGCAGTTGTGTGCCGATAAACACGCCGCCCGAGATCGCGGCCCAGGCAAACGGATTTCGGCCCGAATCGCGGGCTTTCTTATAGCCAAACCATATCGCCAGAATTATTAACAGCATCAAGGACCCTCAGGATTTTGGGTTTTTATTGCCCGAGCAGAATTATCAAGACTGAACTCCGGCAAAAGTTACCTTTTAGTTAAATAATTTATCTGCTATATTTTGCCTAACTCTTCCTTAAATTCAAATACCCGAAGCGAGGTAACGACAACGTGAGCGCTAACGTCAACGATCTGGGCCCCAAATCCGACCGCGGTTTCTTTGGCCACCCGTGGGGACTGTCCACACTTTTTGCAACCGAGATGTGGGAACGTTTTTCGTTCTACGGCATCCGGCCGCTGCTGATCCTGTTCATGACGGCAACGCTGATGGACGGCGGCTTCGGGTTTGAACGGCCAAAGGCGGCTGCCATCGTCGGTATTTACTCGGCGAGCGTCTATCTCTCATCGCTGCCGGGCGGCTGGATCGCCGACCGCCTGCTTGGGCTGAGACGAGCCATCATGTACGGCGCCGTGCTGATCACGAGCGGTCACTTATCCATCGGCATATCCGGGTTTGTCGGCGGCAAGATAATGTTCTTTGTCGGCCTGATCTTGATCGTTCTCGGAACCGGATTGCTTAAGCCGAATATCTCGGCGATCGTCGGCGACCTTTATCCGGAGGGCGGAGAAAGACGTGACGCGGGATTCTCGATCTTTTACATGGGCATCAATCTCGGGGCCACATTCGGACAGATCGTGACAGGATTCTTGGGTGAAAAATACGGTTTCCATCTGGGCTTCGGAGCGGCCGGTGTAGGTATGCTGCTCGGTTTGATCTGGTTCGCTGTTCGCTCCCGAACAACGCTCGGAAACATCGGCATCGAACGCAGCCGTGACCCCGATCCAGCGAAGCAGGCCAAGTACGAAACCCGGGTAAAAGTCGTGGTCGGCATCGGTCTCGCGATTATCGCTTTGATGGTGATCTTGGCGGCCGCGGGCGTTATCGTTATCGACCCGCAGGTGGTAGGCGGGTACATGCTCTATGCTCTGGTCAGCGTCGCGGTCGTGTTTTTTATCTATATGTTCGTTGCGGGTAAATTGAATAGCGATGAAAAGAAACGAGTTATCGTCATCGGCGTCCTATTCCTCTTCGCGGCGATCTTTTGGGCGGCATTCGAACAAGCTCCGACCTCGCTCAATCTCTTTGCAAAGGATTTCACTGAGCGTCACATAGGTTCCTTTGAGGTGCCGGCTCTTTGGTTCCAGTCGATGAATTCGGCTTTTATCATCCTTTTCGCCCCGGTGTTTGCCATTCTCTGGACGAAACTGGGTGCGCGTAACATCAGCATATCGAGTCCCGCGAAATTTGCTCTCGGCCTGTTCATGGCCGGTATCGGATTCTTCATTATGATATTTCCGGCCAACATGCTGGTTTCCTCGGGCGGCCTGATCAAGGTCGCAGCCTGGTGGCTGGCCTTTAGTTATCTCTTCCAAACGTTTGGTGAGCTGCTGCTCAGTCCGGTCGGCCTCTCGTCCATGACAAAGCTCGCACCACGCCGTTTTGTCGGTCAAATGATGGGGATCTGGTTTCTCGCGGCTTCGGTAGGAAACCTGATAGCGGGCCTCGTCGGCGGAAGTGTCGACCCCGAAAAGCTGGAACAGACACCAAAACTGTTTACGTGGACGACCATTGCGCTCGTCGCCTCAGCAATTATCCTCGGCCTGCTCGCCATTCCGATCGGGAAGATGATGAAAAAGGTGAGTGACGTAACCAGCGAGAATGTCGAACCGGCGGGACCGGCGTAGAGACGGGAGACGGGAGACGGGAGACAGGAACGGTGAGCGACAAGATCTTGCGTCATCAGGAGTTGCTTGTCTATAAGAAGGCTATTGAAGCCGCGATGCGGATTTTTGAGATAAGCAAGTCCTTCCCAAAAGAAGAAACATATTCGCTCACGGATCAGATTCGTCGGGCATCACGTTCGGTTCCTGCAAACATGGCGGAGGCTTGGCGTAAGCGGCGCTACAAAGCCGCTTTCATTAGTAAACTAAACGACGCTGAAGGTGAAGCTGCTGAGACTCAGACATGGCTTGAGGTAGCTGTGAGATGCGACTACGTTGGCCGAGACGATGCAAAAAGTCTCTTTTTTGAATACGACGAGATAATCTCTATGCTCGTATCAATGGCAAATAATCCGAACAAGTGGACGCTGTTGGAACCCAAAGGCTAGGCGTTTTCTTTCCCCTCTCCCGTCTCTCGTCTCCCGTCTTTCCAAGCCTGCATAGCTTCCGCAGCTCCCGCGTGCATGATCTCGGGCTTGTGGTAGCGCCAGTGTTTTTCAAACTCTTCGTCGGTCATTGACGTATTCTCACCGCGTGTCTTCTCTTTGAGATAATTCTCGGCCCAGGCACGAATGTCCATATCCGTATTCAACGCGGTGCGGGCGCCGTGCATCAAATTGTCGCGTTCCATATTTTGGGTCCCCCTGTGATACATTCGAGATTTTAGCCCAGAACAAGGGGAGTATTCTGTGAAAAAAGCCCTTCTTTCGTTAATCCTTATCCTATCATTTTCGCCCGCCGCGGTTTTCGCCCAAAAGCGTAAACCTGTCGCGGTGAAACCGGCTGTGGCAGCAGCTCCGGCAAAAACCCTTTCGGCCCCGTACGAGATCCCGATAGTCACAAAAACGCTCGCCAACGGCATGCAGATCATCGTGCTGCCCGACGCGTCGGTGCCGCTCGTGACGGTCGAGCTTGCGGTCCGCAACGGCTCGTTCACCGAACCGCCCGAGCTGAACGGCCTGTCGCACCTCTACGAGCACATGTTCTTCAAATCGAACCATGCGATGGCGATCTTCGGCTGCGAGAACTTGCAGATCCGCGACCCGCTCACTTTCCGAAATTCGGACTGCGACGCAGAGCTTCGGCTGAAGTCCCAGGTCAAGAATGTCGCGTGGGTCGGCGATATAGACAACATCGGCCAGGTGCACAACGGCCAGACCCAGGAAGAGGTCGTCGAGTATTACTTCACGACCACGAGCCCTCATATCGAGACGATAATGAGGTTCATCAAAGACGCAGTGCGGTTCCCGGTATTCCAAAAGGATGAATTCGACCGCGAGAAACAGGTCGTTATTGGCGAGCTCGACCGGCATATGTCCGAGCCCGGCTATTATGCAAATCACGCGCTTCTCGAACGCATGTTTTCCAAATATCCGACTCGCAAATTTCCCGAGGGCACCCGTGAGACAGTCGCCGCTGCGACGACCGACCAGATGCGGCTTATACAGTCACGGTATTATGTGCCGAACAATTCGGCGCTGGTCGTGACGGGCGACGTCAGCCCGGACGCCGTCTTCTCGCTCGCCGATCAGTTGTTCGGCGACTGGGCAAAGGCCGACGACCCGTTCATAAAATTTCCACTCGTCGAGCACCCGCCGCTTACCAAGAGTGAGGGCGTTATCGTCAATCAGCCCGTTCAGAATGTTTTCGTCGAACTTGGCTGGCAGGGGCCGTCGATCGGCAAGGACGATGCCGCGACGTATGCGGCTGATGTCTTCTCGTTCATCCTGCGGCAGCCCGATTCGCGGTTCCAGCGTGCGATGGTCGATTCGGGCCTGACGGCTGGCGTCGGCTTTGGTTATTACACGCAAAAGAACACCGGCCCGATACAGGCTGTCCTCCAGACAACGCCCGACAAAGCCAAGGCCGCGCTCAAGGCGCTGTACAGCGAGATCGCACAGTTTGATAAGCCCGACTATTTCACCGACGAAGAGCTAGAAAACGCAAAAACGCTGCTTGAAGCCGACGATCTCTATAGCCGCGAAAAGTTGACCGAGTATTCGCACACACTCGCCTTTTGGTGGTCAACGAGTGGCATCGACTATTTCCGCGGATATCACAAGAACCTGCGGGCCGTCACGCGTGCCGATATATCGCGTTATATCAGGACCTACATTCAGGGCAAGCCGCATATTGGCGTCGCCCTCATCTCGCCCGAGCAGCAGGCCATCGCCAACCTCACGCCAGCCGACCTGACGGGAGGTGCCCAATAAATGAATAGACTTTTTTACACAAAAGTACTCCGAACTCTCTCGCTGCTGACCGTCGTCTTTTCCGCTTTCGTTTTTGCCAAGGGACAATCGGCTGCCAACCAAGTCTCGGAATTCGATGTGCACGGGATGAAAGTCCTGATCAAGAAACGGCCCGGCACGCCGACCGTTGCCGCCGGACTCTTTTTTCGCGGCGGCGTCCGCAACCTGACGCCGGAAACGGCAGGCATAGAGAATTTCATGCTCAACACCGCGACCGAGGGCAGCAAGCTTTACCCAAAAGAAAAACTTCGCCGCGAGACGTCGCGCATGGGCACGTCGATAAGCGCGTCGTCGAATTACGATTACAGCGTCGTTTCTCTCGTCTCGACAAAGAGAAATTTCCTAACAAGTTGGCAGATCTTTACGGACGTCGTGCGCAATCCGTCGTTTGCCCCCGAGAGTGTCGAACGAATACGCGAAGGCATTCTGGCCGGGCTGCGGTCGCAGGAGGACACGCCCGAGGGCGCGCTCGAAGCACTCAATGAAAGAACCGTTTTCGCGGGCCATCCGTATTCGATCGATCCGAGCGGCACGATCGAGAACATTACGAGGTTCAAACCAGCCGACCTCTCTGGTTTTCATCGCCAATTGATGGAAACCTCACGGCTGCTGCTCGTCATCGTCGGCGATGTCGACGCGGCGGAAATGCAAAAACAGGTGGCTGCCGCTTTTGGCATCCTCCCGCGTGGCTCGTATAAAGATGCCCCGCCTGAGCCGGTCACTTTTGCAAAACCGGGTGTCGATGTCATATCAAAACCTCTGGAGACGGATTATATAAAGGGCACGTTTGCCGCACCGGCGATCGGCAGCCCGGACTATTATGCTATGCGGACGGCGATCAGCGTCCTGGCGACGAGGCTCTTCACGGAGATCCGCACCAAGCGAAACCTGTCGTATGCGCCGGACGCCGATCTCGATGAGCGGGCGGCGAACACGGGCAATGTTTCGGTCTCGTCCGGGAACCCCAATGAGTCAGTCCGGATAATGCTCGCCGAGATCCAGGACCTCAAGCAGAATCCCGTAAGCGAGGACACGCTCGCCCAGATGGCCGGCTTCTTCCTGACAAGCTACTACCTCAAACAGGAAACCAATGCCGCACAGGCCGGCCAGCTTGCCCAGTACGAGCTGATCGGCGGCGGTTGGCGAAACTCTATGGAGTTTCTCGACCGCATCCGCAAGGTCAAACCAGCCGACGTCCAGGCCGTCGCCCAGAAGTACATGAAAAATGTGCGTTTTGTCGCCGTCGGCAAACCGGCCGACATCGACAAGAGCGTTTTCCTTGCGCAGAATTAAGAAAGCAGGCTGCCGATCTGGCCAGCCTGCTCCCCGCTTTTCGTCTAATTATCTAACGATCAGTTTCTGCCTTAGTACTCGCTCCGCTGTCGGATCTACTCGGCGAAGGCGCGGGCTTGGCCTCGCTCTTTGGCGGATCGGACCTAGGCGGCGATTTGACAGGCGGGTCCTGCCGTGTCGGCGGCGTATAGCTAGGCTGTTTGACCGGCGGATCGTGCCTGACAGGCGGATCGTATTGTTGGGTCGGTGGCTTGACCGCTGGTTCGGACCGCGGCGGTTTGACCGTCGTCGGCTGGGTTTCGTTGCGCACGGGCGGTGAATAGACCGGCGGCTGTTTCACCGGCGGATCGCTCTGTTGGTTGACGACAGGAGGGCGCACGACCGCACCGGTCGGGCGTGTGTCGCCGCTGCCGTTCGTCTTTACACCACCCGGCTCGCCTGGCACAGGCTGCCGTCCGCCGAAAACGCGTGTTGCGCGAAGTTCCG
>Ga0163161_10002617_pt1 | contig 12813 bp, 27 predicted proteins | sample S45metaG_FD_129847 | JGI IMG/M metagenome (GOLD analysis project Ga0163161, IMG submission 129847) | Switchgrass rhizosphere microbial communities from Kellogg Biological Station, Michigan, USA - S4-5 metaG | ecosystem: Host-associated > Plants > Roots > Rhizosphere > Soil | place: USA... | reverse complement strand
CAGTGAGTGGTTGCCAATGCCCGAGAGGATAATAAATGAGCCAGATGCAGGGCACGAAATCGACGATTGAGGCGATAGAGTTTCTCTCTCGTCTTCTCTCGATCAAGGATAGGATCGTTGTAATAAGCTTCGATCACGTAGAGCGCTCTACTCCTTTCTATCTGCGGGTAGCGGCAAAGCCACACAACCCAGACTTTCCATGGGAGACTTCTCCTAGAAATTGGAACTCAGGTATTTGGAGTGCGTGGTACTTAGAAAAAGGACAGGCCGAAGTGGAACGGATTTCCGTAGAAAGATCGATAGTTAAAGAAGTTACAACAGTACACCTCAACTTAATAAGGATATAAACATGGGAAATGCATTGATCATCGCGGGTGTAACAATTTGCTTATTGGAGGTAATGATCTTTATCGCAATTATCCTGCACTGTGGTAAGAGCGGTAAGGAGACCAAGGAAGACTACGTTAACGCCTCGGTAGACGCTCTACTCGACTGCCTCTGGGACGACGTTGACTATCGTGGATTTAAGACTCGTTCTCAAATGGGCGACTGGATCAAAGCTCAGCGAAATCGAGTCCAAGAGAAGGTAAATCATGAGTGACTTAAACCAAATGGCGGCCGAACATCGTAAGAACAACGGTGAGTCTGTTCCTAAACAAGGGTAGTGCCATGATCGTTGACCTTGAACAGTTCCTGAGGCGTTTTGCCCGGGAACGTGGATTGATTCGTGGGAAGAACAAGGGCTCGTCCATCGTTCCACTTGCGATAGTGGCCTTCGAGAGGATCGGGGATGTGGATCATGAGTTCTACCTGCCCAGGCAGGGAAAATTCTTGGCCACTGTTTCTCAACGTGAAGGCGCTATCTTTCTGAACAAGGATATTACAAAGTTCTACAGTGCCAGCACCGGGATCTACGGCAACTACGAGGTAGTAGAGGTTACTCCTCCGAAGTTCTTCGACAACAAGCGTCTCGTACGGATAAGCGCACGGAATGTGCCCCTTACGCAACATGAACCTCTTAACTGGGATTAAATCATGACAACTGAATTGACTCAATGCTGTGGCAGACCACCACGTTTGATCTCCAAGGCTGGATTTGGTTACGCCGTCGTTTGTATGTCCTGCGGCCTAGGCATGATGGACGAGACTCCTTCGTCCACGTTCCAATCTGCGGCTCATGAGTGGGAAGAGAAAAAAGCGTCCTGGCATGAGACCCCTCAAGGACCTGCCAAGGTTCTGCTCAAGGAACTCGTCAAGGCCAATGAAGTGCTTCGTAACACCGCTTGTGTCTTGGGTGCTGGTGGCTATAACGCTACTGAAGTTGATGCAGACGTCTTCCAGTCCAAGATCAGTGATGGTATCGGCATGCTGACGACGCCTATGCAAAGTATGATCGATGAAGGGCGTGCTCGTATCAAGGAGTTGGAGGCGGAAGTGGCTCGTCTCCGGGCCAGTCTCGTCAAAGAATTCGTGGCAAGCGTGGAGGAGAACGTTGACGAACCTCAGGTAACGACAGGGAAAATCAGTGACACGGATATCGTGATCACTGCTGAGCTGAAAGGGGTTAAGTACGAGTGTCAACGTAATGGGTATGTCCGGATCACTAGCCTTGCGAGGGGCACGAGCAGCATACGTCATATCCACAGCATTGGCGTTGATGGCCAAAACGCTTTGAACGTGGCGGCAGATCTTCGTGTGAGATCGCATCTGAATCCTGGAGTAGAACAATGCTGAACAACTTGTGGGACAGTTTCTTGGGATGCTCACCATTCATTGCTATCTTGGCCATAATCGGCTTGGTCGTAGTGTTGGCGATGATAGGTATCGCGGGGATGTGGGTGTGGGACGTGGCTAAGGACAAGTACGAAAAACTCTGGGGCGTACGACGTCTGTACCAAGAAACCTTCAACATGGAGAAGTACTTCCTTGCCCGGGTAGATGACCAGGATCAAGGTACTAAGGAGTTAAAGGCCACTTACAAGGTTTGGATCGAAGACTCTTTCCATGACTACCGTAAAAGGATCTGAAATGTCTCAGAAGATCTCTGATCAACTAGAAGTTGCCGAGCAAGCACTCGGTAACGCCTTAAGACTTATCGCAGAGATACCCGGTAAGGAAATGACGGACACAACTCGTAACTGGGTTAACCGTGTTAGAACGGTGAAGCAGGATGCTGCAAACTTGAAACGCATGGGTATTGTCGTGGACTTACTCTATAAACGGAAGCGGAGATTCAAATGAGCCGTAAAGTGATGATCAAGTATCATCGTGATCGAGACCCCTTTGAATTTGAAGTCGGAAAGTTCGTAACTATCCAGCATCACTTCAAATCTGACCGGCTGCTACCGGCTCAGCTTCTCTCATGGATAAATGATTTGGCAGACAAGGGTCTTATCTTCCACTCTGAATACGATAACCGATTCATCTTTCGAGTCGATGGTGCAGTCATCGATCAGCTCAAAGAGGAGATAGAGCTGTCTTCAGAAACAAGGAGTGAGTACACTGGTTGTAATATGGACGGATCTATGTATACGGATAGCACGACTCTCTACTTAAATATTGATGGGACTTGCATCTCAGAGGTATCACTATCATGAACAACATAATCATTGATGTGTACGGTGACGGATCTTTGGTCGTCGAAGGTAAGGTCGGGGATCGTTCTTTGATTCAAATCCCTGATAAGTTCCAAGATCACGCCTTGGATGGCAAAGGTATTATGCCGTGGATCGCGGATATGAATAGTCTTGGTCTGAATGTAGTAGAGGGCACTGCTTATGGAGTTATCTTTCAAATCACTGAACTGGCAGTAACCAAAAAGGAATAAGCTGGTATAAGCAAGTTGTAATTAAGTCAGGTAACCCCTGACTTTTTAGTTTCTGGGAGGAAATTACATGATCGAATTACTTGAGCTTGTTACCAGGCTCACTAAGAAAATTCCCGACTACTCTAAGAGTAGACGTATTCGTGTCGATTTGGGTACAGGCTATTCCAAGTTGGTAATAGTTGGTTTGGAGGATGACGTAATCTTCTATCAATTTGCTACTGATAGGGATAGAGATAATTGGAGCAGGTGGAGCTCCCTCACCAACCCTGCATTCCGGTGGGTAGCAGAGGGGGTTGTAGAGGACCTCCTCGACCTACATAAAGTAAAGCCCTCTATTATGTCAAGAACTGGTGCCATAATTATCTCCGCAAGAAAGATACCGTCTAAGGAATGGGTGAAACCATGATCGAACTAGTTGAGTTCCTTGATCGGTTGGCAGCGAAGATGCCTGGCTTTGGTTCTAAGAACCTTATACGCCTGGAGATGGGTAACCGGATCTCATCCATGATAGTGGTGAAAGTAACTGACGGTACTATCCACTATCGCTTCGCAAATGAGCCTTATATCCACCCTTGGAATGCCAGGTCCGGGACTTTGTTCAGGTGGGTAGTACTGGGTGCAGAGGAGTATCACCTCAATAAGAAGGGGCCTAAGAAGTTAGGCCATTCGGATGCAATCAGTCTGAAAATTGATAAGGTCTTCGGTGACTACAAGAACAAGGAGTGGCCGTATGTTAATTGAAGTAACTGCATTTCTGAGTAGACTCTTAACGCATATTCCTGCGAGCCATAAGAATCAAAGTCGAATTACTCTCGTGCTTAATGATAGTGGGATGGAGATTATTATCGACAAGATAGAAGGCGACACTATCATCTATCGCTATAGCGATAGCGATGAAGGGTCACCTATTAGATGGAGACCTACTCAGAGCAAGTCTACTAGACACGTCGTACTAGGAATAGACAAAAGGTTCTTTCATAATACAAATGCTTTGAAAACACCTTTCCAGAGAGATGTGGCTAATTTAGGCGTTTTAGTTTACGTGCAGAGAATGGAGTTGGCAGAGTATGAACGTAGAAATAACTGAGTTCCTGCGTCGTCTTACGGCCAAGGTTAGGAACCATAAGAAGCGTCGTCAGATCTGTGTGATCACACCTAACTACGCGGAACTAACCATCAAAGAAGTCGTTGACGACCAGATCATCTACAGCTTCGGTTCTAGCAGCGGTACTCATGTCTGGGTACCGAAGGTCCCACACTACGTTGATCGAATTGATTTCGAACGCCTAAATCAACTAAGTAAAGAGCCTAAGTTGCTCAGACCTAAGACTAGGGCCATTATCCACATAAAGCCGCGTGAGGCTACTTCATGAGGAATTTTGGATGACTTCTAATCGAGTAGAGCTTCAGAAGTTCCTATCTAATCTGGTCGATGATCTGTGGGCTCAGGGCATACATGAAAACATAGATAAGTTCGTTGTCGAACTTGTTCATCCGAGGATCAACTATCTACCAAGAAGAATTACTGGGGCTAGCAGACATACGCCAAATCGCTACGGGTACCAGTACGCAGATGCTCCCAGTTATATAGATGCCTGGGACGTTGTAGAGGACTGCTGGGAAGTAGTCAGAGTTTCTCGTAAGCGATACAATGGCGTCTTTTCCGTACTAATCACCGCAAACAGAATCCCAGGTGCATAATGAGATACGATCTAAACATCACTCCAGGCCCAGCCCTCACCCCCCGTGTTTCCGTGACTCAGCGGAACAAGGCCCGTGAAAACGTTCAGCTCTTAGGCCAGATGCTCTTGGCCGGAGTTACGGACGTTGCTCGGATCAAAGAGGTGAACCGCATCGTCTCCGAAACACTACGGGCAGTGAATGAGATATGAGCCAAGCTACTAACGACGATTTGATTCGTCTGGCCAAAGACGTGAAAGAGGACTGCAAGTACGACGTCCGTACTGCGATTGATCTTCTCGCCCAGTTGCAGTCCTGTAATCGAATCCCGGATGACTTCAAGGAAGGCCTTGATGCAATCATCTCCAATGCCTATAAGGCCCTCGACGTTCTTTGAGTTCAAAGGGCTTCGATTGGTATAAGTGAAATAGAAAGGAATTATTAGATGACCGCAGAAATTAACGATGTACACCAACTCTCCTCGAATAAATGGGCTGAGCTTTTTGACTTGACGGACATGGTTCAAGCCAGAAGTCCCCGAGAGGAGATGGAGTTGGCTACTATGCTGCTCGAAGTTGCAAAGCTTCATGTGGCAGGGCAGATGCCTCAGGTAAACGCTGTTGATAATGTGAGTGGACATCTGACCTACTACTCCTTCGGGCACCGTAACGTTGTTACTGCCGACCGTTTGTTCAAAGCACTGGGTATGATCGATGAAGACGGAATCCCCCTGGGTTTGTCTACGTTGCCTGCAAGCAACGGAGCTCAAAAAGAAGTATGATCACAAGGCAGCCATCTGGCGGCTAGGGTGCTCCCACTGTGGGAGCTTTGTTTTCTTCAGCAGGAAGTAACCATGGATACCAACGCTCTCTTCGAGAAGTACTCTCGTGAACAACTTATTGACATGATCATGAAGTATGGTAAGGAGATCATCCGCTTCAAAACGATGCTCACTGCCTGTGCAGAAGAAATGCACCGTCTTGGCTCTAATGAAACAGAGCTCATGGCTGCGGCTAAAAAAGGCGAAGCAACGTGGATCACTGGGTACTCCATCGGTTCGTACAACCAGATGCGCTCCTACATCCTTCGGTTGGAAGCAGGCCCACCGCCACGTCGTCCTGAGCATATCGAGAGTATGTTCAAGGCTCGCAGCGATTATCAACCTCAGCCTGAAGCAACGGTCTCCGCCGTTCAAGCTATGGAGACAATGCAGAACGAATGCATTGAACTTCGACAGGTCATGGTTGCTGCCGCAGAAGAGATCCATGAGCACTGGGACGATCACTGCGACGAGGAAGGCTACGGTCCAGCCAATCTCATGCGTCGTCTGGAAAAAGGCATTGCTGTGTGCTATCCAGGTTACACCTCTGGTGCGTTCCAGAAGCTTGAACGTCAGGTGGAGATGCTCAATCGTCGTCTTGACCTCGTTCGTGAGCAGAGACAGCGGGAGGCGAAAGACCCTAGAGTAGAGGTGCTTCGTCTCTCAGGCCCTACCTCCGAAGCAGAGCTCTGGACTACTCTCGTAGGGACCTCCAGCAGTCTCTGTCCGTGGAGGGTCGAAATCGTTCGTACGTCCTGCCTCACTAAGAAACTTCGATTGGTCGAGGAATCCGGTGACGAAGTTCGCATCGCCGAGATTGTCCTGGAAAGCAGTGACGCTAACGACAGTAACCTCTCCGTGCTTTATCAGTTCATCAACGCAGTAACGAAGACGATGCACATGAAACACAAGTGGCCTATGTGGTGGAAGCTGTCTAAGGTCAATACCTTTTTCCGCCTGCAAATGCCTGGAAACATCTGCTACACCATCGTCCCAATCGAAGGCTATGAAGTCGATATGCTGAATGATTTCTTCAACTATCTAGGAGCAGTAGAAGTTGAGTAAATCTCTGCTAGAGAAGTATCAGGCCTTGGAGCAGTATCTGGAGGCCCTTGCGGATGAATTATCTCGTGCAGGGGCCAAGGCCGTACGTTACTCTAATTCATCTACTGGCAATCAAGCGTTGGCAGGTATGTTCTATGACGTCTCCAACGATTGCTACCGTCTTCTCCGTGAAAACGCTCTGAGCGATGAGGATAAGAAAGAATGACTCAGCGACCGCACATTGAGGACTGTCCCTGCTGCGGTCCTCATAAAGACTATGATCGCCCGTATATGGCCCAGGATAGCGACAATTTCTATTACGTCGAATGTCCTCTGTGTGAACTTAAGGGTCAGACATTCTACGTAGAGGCAAAGGCGTTAGAAATCTGGAACAAACGTGCCCCAACCTCAGGGGAACTTCACTGGAAACATAACCATGACAGTCAGGTCGCTAAGACGAGGATCTTGATCGAACGATTGGATATGCCAGTGGAGCGGGTGCAGGCGTATCAACATATCTGCGAGCTCGAACTTCGAGTAGCGCTGCTGGAAAAACAACTGGGAATCAAGCAATGACGCGTCGTGCAATAGAACTGGTCGGAACTGGTATAACTATAGAGCTATCTAAGGTTACTGCCGTTCGTACGAAGCAACGTATGATTCACTTGGATGAGCTGCCTGATGGCACTTGGCGGATGATCTACAACGGCGAACACATCCCTGACTTCACTAAGGTGGAGGCATTGAAAATAATCCGGGAGGATTAACGTGGAGACATGCGTCTTCTGCGGGGCACATGCGTTGGAACCAACGGTGTGCTCCTGCGATAAAGACTTCGAGGTCTTCGACGATGGCGTCGAGATCGACATTCCAATCAGACTAACACCTAAGGAGGCCTCGGCTGCAACCTGGGGAGGGAAAGATGCGTAACGTAGAAAGACAAGCACAAGCACTGAAGTTGGCCATGGAAGCTGCAACTGATATCCGGGCTAATCCAAGTTGGGACTACGCTCATGTCGTGGCGTGTATCCAGGCGACTATCTTGGATATGGACTTCACTCAGCCGGTCCCCACGGGTCTTATCAATCTGCCATCTGTGGGTAACGAAGGTTACGACATGGTTGTGGTTTCGGGGGAATACGCTTCCGTAACGTTGACCGCTCTGGGTCACAGCTACACGTATGAGCTTCGAGGTGACGCGGAAGCGTTCAAGAAGCTACAGCGGGCCATAGCAGATACTAATCCCAACGACCTGAAGAAGTTCTTAGTAGCTGCAACTTCGTACGGGATAACCTTGACTGTCGAGGACATGACTCTGCCCTTCGTACCAAGGACCCGTATCGCTACTATTGTTTACAGCAAGGACGGGCCGGGTGAGTTGACTGCGATTGACTTTTTCAAACACATTTTCCGAAACACCCCAATCGAGGCATTCCCACAATGAAAGACCTTTTCTTCAGTAAGCTCAAGTTCATGACCTGCGTAACCGTCATCCTCTCCGGGCTTCTAATCCTCTGCACTGTCCTCGATGGTGGCAAGACAAGTCTGCTCCCTATCTTGGCCTTCTCCGCGTTCTCTATCGGTACGATCCTGGTGTCGGTCCATCAGTATCGTAAAGAAGTAGAAGACAGCGCTGGTTTCCGTAGAACGAAGCCTACCGACGCTCGGGACTTCCGTGAAGCCATGATTGATGGCGTTATGGGCCTCTGCATGGCAGCTACTGTACTCTTCTACGGTCGTGTTGCTGAAAAGATCGTTGCTGTCGTCATCGCTGTGATCATCGTTCGCCTCATGGCTTACCTATACAAGTGCTACAAGGAGTGCAAAACAAATGGCTGAAGCAACCTTCCAGTGTGATGTAGAGAAAGAAATCCGGCGTTTGGCAGCCGATGGTTACTCCAAGAGAAGTATCCGGAGTGCTATCGGTGTTGGTCGTGACACTTTGAATGCCATGCTGGAAGCGTTGGGTGACGTAGAGTTTCGAGTAGGCTTCGTCTATGAAGTCCGTGGCTTCAAGGGGACTATCGAGGAGATCTTGAGACACTTCAAGCTCGATACCTCCTCTTCGACAATTCACTGGCGCCTGAACAAAGGTCAGTCTCTGGAAGAAGCCTTCTTCGTACCTACGGCAGGTGAGCGTTTCACCTATCGTGGGTTCACCGGGACTACCACTCAGATCATCAAACATTTCGATCTGAAGATCACCAGAGACACGGCCTTCAAACGTATCAAACGGGGTATCTCGGTAGACGAAGCATTCTCTCCGGTACAGCCTCGTACTCGTGCCCTCCATAAGAAAGTGGGTCGATATAAGGTATACACAGTCAACGGTGTAACGGACAACCTGGCCAATCTCCACGCCATGTTTAAGCCGCCGTTGGCTATTGAGACTGTTCGACGGTTGATCAATTCCGGTATGGATGTCGAACAGGCATTCAAAGAGAAGAGAGGCAAGCTTACTGTGCGTGGCTTTACCGGGTTTGTTCCTCAGATCATCAAGCACTTCGGCCTCAATATTTGTAAGAGCACCGTACACCACCGTATCCACTACTATAACTGGGATGAGGACCGTGCGTTCTTCTCTCCACCTGAAATAGTCAAAGGGAAATATTGCGCAAATGAGCGAGCAAACCTTATTCCAGCGGGCCATAAACCTGTACACACCGCCGTTCACGTTTAACCGATTCGGGTATCTCAATGACTCCGCTCATCAAATGGTTGCTGATAACCACGTTGAAGACTCTGTTGAAGAAACAGGTCAGGAAGCGATTCTACGGGTTCGTGGCTGGGGCCGTATCTCGTATCTCGAAAATGCGGAAGCACTCCAGGACAAAGTCGGAGAAATACTCAGCCAAGCAATGACCGAATTCTGGTTAAAGCATGGCGGTAAGGAAGTGCTTAAGGCTATTCCTGATCCGGATCGTTACACCATCAACAAGCGTGGTGAAGTCATGGAGGATAAGGACGGTAAATATGTCCTTAACCGTGACTACGTAGTTGCGTCTACCACTCTGGCTGCTGCGGTAAGCCATATGAGCGACCAGGAAGAAACCATCGAAAGGCTTCGCCGAGAATTGGCGGAAGCCAATGAACAAATCGATTATCTGAAGACAGATCTATCGATGTACCAATGCAGTTCAAATCTCAACGCAGACGTTTAAGGAAGTACCATGACTCATCCAGCCCGTACTCCTCGTGTAATGAATGGTCAGTCTCGGACTGCCGACAAGTTCGTAGTCCGTCTCGAAGACGGTCTCCGGGATCGTATCGCAGTCCTGGCTCATCAGCAGGGCCGTAGTATGAACTCGTATGTAGTCCGTGCTCTGAGCAAGACTGCAAGCGAGGATGAGAGCGGTTTGACTTCGGTCAGACCTCTCTTCACTCAAGGCATGGCATGTCGCTATAACGGCGTCCCTAAGATACTTCTTTCGCTTCAGATCCATGAGTCGGAAGAGTTCATCGAAGGCTTGATTGATATCGGTGACAGTCAAGCATGGGTTCCTCTGGAAGACCTCGAACCTTATTGACAAAACCTGCGCACGGTCTTAGACTCAGAGGCGTGGAATCTCCCACGACCTCTTGAGTTTATAGACATGACTATTCCTACTACCTCCACCCCACGAATCAATTCCTACTTCCTGGTTGAACGTGGTACACTCCGTGTGCGCCTCGGCCCAATGTTGACCCGAGAGGAAGCTCGCCAAGTTAAGCGTTCCTACTCTGACAACGACATGCTTCAGATTGCAAAAGCTTCGTTCTGCGAATTCGTTCGTTAAGAACTGACCTCAGGGTCAAGAGAGAGGACTTCGGTCCTCTTTTCTTTTAGCTATCTAATAGCAATAGTCTATCTGCCTGTTACTGGACCATAGTTAAAAACTATTTACAATCCTCTCCTCTGTGTAAAGTATTCTCAACACCCTGTCGCTATGATCGAACACCGACCACTTCAATTCTTGATGCCACCGTAGTGGCCATGACTACTTCCAAGACATTTCTGTCTACGGCAAGACAACTTTTAGACATTTCTAGACAAAACCACAAACCCTTATAAATCAAGGCCTCCAGAGCTATGATCATTTATTGATCAGTGACTCGAATCGTCTGGAGCCCAGGTAGAACGTGGCTTGCAGCGTATTCAGGAGTCTCCGCGCAATCGACTTTTCCGTAGACAAAACCTGTCTAGGCGGAGAGGCCCGTGCTAGAGCCCTTAGACAAAATCTTAGACAAAAAGACAAAGTTATGTCTAAGTCATGTCTACGGCTGTAAGCCACGGCCTGTATGGGTTTGAGCCTTGCGCTAGACAAAAAGACATGAATTTCCTGCACACGAGCACCCAGAGCTTGGCAACGGCAGAAATAAAAAACAACTCTCACTACTACCCGTTCAAAATTCTTCACAAAAGTTCTAGCGGTATGTCTAAAACCATATATATATTTCTATAAATATATAAATATATATATGTATGGTTTGGCTGACTAATAGAGGATGCATTTCTGTTTTTTTATTTGTGAGATTTCTAGCTCTGAGTGCTTGTGTGGAGAAAAATTCTGTCTAAATGTCTAGCGCACCCATCAAAGCCATACGGGCCGGGGCTTACAGCCGTAGACATGACTTAGACAAAACTTTGTCTAAAAGTCTAGAATTCTGTCTAACCGCTCTAGATCAAGGGTTCCAGCCTAGACAGGTTTTGTCTACGGCTTAGACATGATTCCACAGGCCACGTAGATCAAGGCCTCCAGCCGCGCAGTGTCTAGATCAATGGTTTCAGAGGTGCCTAGCCCTGCTCGGACCAAGTCATACCCGTCACACGTAACTGTGGTCACCCTACGACCCTACTAACTACTTCCTGAGCTCCTGAGATGCGATCTGAGCAACGATCTGATCTCACCCCTGGCAAGGGTAGCGGGTAGGACACTTAACTCTGCTAAAGACCCTTAGAGAGCCTTGTCTGAAAAGAAGCTTCCTCACATCGACCTATCTGTGGTATAACAACCATGTAACACCCAATAACACTTAGAGGTTTTGTCGCATGTCTAACTTCAAACCAATCGGCGGCCTGGGAGAGACGGCTACCCCATCTGGTAGAGTTAAGAAGCCCAGGGTAAAGAAAGCGAACGAACTGACCTTGGATGAGCTGTACGCCAAGGCAGCAGAGACTGGCAAGATGATGCCATCGATCCGGAAGCAGATCATCGAGAAGGAAGACTTCTCTCGGGTCCAGGATCGGTACTGCAACTCGGCCTGTGGTTTGTGCCCTGCCAGTCGTCGTCCAAAACAAGTCAAGTTGACCACTCAAGCTGTCGATATTGTCGTACTTCAGGATCACAATGCTTTATCCCAGATGTACAAATCGTCCGATGAAATGGAGCGAATCTACCGAGACATAATTGGGTTCCTTGCTCAGAAATATTTCCAGCGCCTGAGCTACGCCGTGATCAGCACTCTGAAGTGCCTTCCGCAGGGGTCAGATCTTCGTGGACAATCAGTGACCACCACCAAGATCAAACCATGTGCTCCTTACCTTCACGAGGAACTGCGTCGGATCAAGCCTAAGGTGATCATCGTTCTATCGACGAACTCCATCAGTGCTCTCGGCATCAAGGCTACCTGTTCGACCAACCGTGGTGAATTCCACACAACTGACTACGGTACTGCCGTGATCACCCTGCATCCGAAAGCATTGACTATGATTCGTCAGAATGCCTCGGGTAAGGAGTGGGGTCCTGACTACTTCGAAGTCCTGGATCGTGACTTTGCTAAGGCGGCAAAGATTGCTCGTGGTGATCTGAAGGTTGTGAGCCTGGACGATGCGTTGGTAGAAGCATCGACTCGAATAACTATCGCTCGATCTATATCCGACGTCCATGCGATGATGAATATCTTGAACAGTCTTCCGGCTAGCAAGATCATCAGCTTCGACTTGGAGACGACCAGCCTTGATGCATGGGCTGAGAATGCCAAGATCCTCACAGCTCAGTTCGGCTATACCGACCCTGTTGACGGTGTGATCAAAGCATTGGTCTTCCCGCTGTGGCACCGGGCTAACAACTTCTACGATCCTGCCGAAGCTTGGCCTTTGATTGCAGCGTTACTCCTGTCTCAACGACCTAAGGTTGGTCACAACATCAAGTTCGATATCATTTACACCTTCGTCACTACCGGCGTTCGTGTGGTCAACGCTGCGTTCGATACGTTGCTGCTGCTACACGCAATCAACTCTGGTCTGAAGAACAACTACAGTCTGAAGAAGGCGGTCTGGGACTTCTTGCCTGAGAGTGGTCTTGGTGGATACGAAGACAAGCTCCCTGCTCTGACACGGGTAAAGAAAAAGAAACTGGTCGATGGTGTGGAAGTGTTGGTTGAGGAAGTATCCGAAGAAGAGGAAACTGAGGAGGCAGAGGAATGAGGCGAATCAAGCTGAGGATGGGCTACCGTGGTAACT
>Ga0163161_10002614_pt1 | contig 12819 bp, 8 predicted proteins | sample S45metaG_FD_129847 | JGI IMG/M metagenome (GOLD analysis project Ga0163161, IMG submission 129847) | Switchgrass rhizosphere microbial communities from Kellogg Biological Station, Michigan, USA - S4-5 metaG | ecosystem: Host-associated > Plants > Roots > Rhizosphere > Soil | place: USA: Michigan... | reverse complement strand
CACACGTTGTTAAGGATCGACAGCGCGGTGCCTTCAAAGATTCTCTGCTTCTCTTCTTCTGCGACCTCGAGACTTTCGATTGACGATACGGCGCGATCGATCGAGCCGAGCAGGTGCGGGTAGTCGCTGCCCATCACCATGTGATCGGCGCCAATCATATTTCGCACCATCATCAACATGTGTGAGTTGAAATTCACGGTGTCGTAGTACAGACGCTTTAGGTAAACGCTGGGTAGTTCATCGATCTTCGCGCGGCACTCGATGAAATCTCGATAGCCGTTGTCCATCCTTTCCATCAGGTACGGAACGGCGCCGCCGAGGTGGCCCACGATCCAACGAATGTCCGGGAAGTCCTTGAACATTCCGTCGTAGCACATGCGCGCGACCGCAAGGGTCGTGTCGAACAAGAAGCCGACGATGGGGCCGAGTACGTACTCGCGAAAAGGGTCGGTGTTCGCAGGGAGCATCGGATGCAAGAGAATGCAGAGCTTCATGCGATTGGCTTCCGCAAAGAACGGCCGGTATTCGGGCGAGGTCAGCGGCTTCCCGCCGATGTTGCTCAACAGAATCACGCCATTCATTTTCAGTTCATTGATGGCGCGATGAAGCTCTTTCAGAGCCGCATCCGGATCGTCCATGGGAATTGATGCGAAGGCTCTGAAGCGTGCCGGGTGCTGCGCGCAAAGTTCAGCGTAAGCGTCATTAACCATGCGCGCGATTTCCGGTTGATGCTGAGCGTCAGCGAAGAAAACGTTTGGCGTCGAGAGCGAAACGACCTCGACATCGATGCCGACGCGATCCATATCTTCGAGACGTTTCGACACGTCAGTCATCGCCGGCGTCACGCCAAAGAAGCGCGCGCCGCGATAGGTGATGATGGTTTGACCGGAGGGACTCTGCCCGAAGGAAAACTCAGAAGGCAGTTCGCGAATCTTGTCGAAATAGATGGGTGGATAGTAATGCGTGTGCAGATCGAATTTGCGTGACACGCCGACAGACTATCACTTTATCGCCGGTGTCAGAACCGGGAGCGGTAGCGACCGGATCAAGTGACCCCGTAAGCTTACTTGATCCCGTCGCTACCGCTCCGGGTTCTGACACGCTTGTCAATTTATGATCATCCCGTTTGACATCATTCGTCCCCCAAAGAACATTTGGTTCGGATTCGGTTTTCCGCTGAGAGTCGTCTGCACCAAATCAATCTCCATCATCACGCGCATTTCCGGACGGCCAATTTGATCGGCCAACGTGCGGGCGCGATCGAAATCGACGCGTCCCAGGCTGGCCAGCATGCGGTCCAGCGACATGACCAGGTTGCACAGAACGTTGCCCCCGCCCTGCATCACCCACTCCCCGTCTTTCAGATAACGATAATCGACGCCATCGAGAACAACCGCCGCGGCCACCAACTCGTTGAGTCTCACCACCAACGGTTGCAACTGGCCAAAGGCCTGCTCCGGATCCAAACGCAGGTAAGCCTGAATGAGCTGCATTTGGGCATTCAGTTCGGCGGCCGATTGCGGCGTTGACGCGAGTGCCGACTTCGCTTCGCTGAGGAGATCGAGTGCCGCTTTCTTGTCACTGCCCGCCAGACTCGTCGCGGTTTGCAGGAGCACATCGATCTTTCGATTAATGGTGGTTGCTTTTTCGGCGAGGCGGCGCGCTTCAACGACACGGTTGTTGCCTTCCGCAGTGCGGGCGGCCTGATTGTCGAGTTGGTCCATGACCTGACGGCGCTGGACCGGGTCGGCAATCTTTTCCGCTATCTCTTTTGCCCGCGCCGTGTCGCCGGTGCTCACCGCCTTCCAGGCCGCATTTTGGTAGAGCAGGTTCTGAAAACCAGGCGGCGCCTTGGGCACCAACGCCAGGATGTCGTCGACAGTGCCCTTCTCGCTGACGCGCCGCAGTTCCTGATACATCTGGGCATTAGGGTCGATGGTTTTTTCGACGCCGCGCGACCACTCGCGCAACTCGGCCGCGCGCGTCGGCGCGTACTTCTCAACCAGCGGCAGGACGCGGTCAACCTGGTAGTACATGCTCTGGGCCATGTTGATGCCCTGTTGCGTCTGCCGATTCATCGCTATGAGGTTGTTAAGCATCGACGTCAACAAATCGCGGTAGGTGTCTTCATCGGCTTGCGGCGGTTGAAATGACGTCAGCAGGTTCCAGGCGTTGTTGGCCAGTTCCCCATTGCGACCGACATTGTCCTCTTTAATCTTCCCGGCGATCTCCTGGTACAGCGTTTGGGCAGATTTGGCGTCTTTCTTATAGAGCGTCGGCAGAAACGAGATAATGTTTCCGGACACGCCCCGCGATAAGCTCGAGCGCACGAGTTTCAAGGCGCTCTCGGGACTCTTTCCAACGATAACGTTTGCCAACGATACCTCTAAGTTCGCTTCACTGTCCGCGGTCCAGTTCCCGCTATAACGGTTGCGATTGTCACCCTGGAAGCGAGTCTGGTTGAGCGCAGCGATTGCCAGATCGCCGTCATGGGCCGCGAGTCGCATCAACAGCTCCTGTCTTAATTGATAGATACGACCCATTTCGGTGTAGACGTTTGGATCGCCGTAATCGAGTTCCGAGATTTCATTCGCCAATTGACTGACCGCAGCACCGAACAGCGTGCGCGCGCGTTTTTCATCTCTCACCCACAGCAGGTCCGCGACTTGTGATCCGGCCCGGATGCGATTCGCCGAGGCGTGCAGATTCAAAACTTGCTCGCTCAGAGTCTCGACTAAGTCGAGCGCCTTCTTTTCAGTTTCAGGATCGAGTTTTGGCGGCGGCTCCGTGGAGGGCGGCGGCATTGGCACACTGGTGATCGACGTCGCGGTTGTTACCTGGCCATGACAAATGCTGCAAACCAACAGACCGGCTAACGCCACGAGGAGTAGGCTGGGACGATGCATGACGGACTTCCTTTCTGTGTAACGCAGGCTGTCAGCTTGCGTCAGGCCTATCGCAAACTAACAGTTTGCGTTACAAGAGATCGGCTGAAGTTTCCCTCTCCCACTGGGAGAGGGTTAGGGTGAGGGCTTACGGGCAAGAAACAACCGAGAATCTATTTTGATTTTCCGTAAACCCTCACCCCGGCCCTCTCCCACTGGGAGAGGGAATCTTCAGCCCTTCGAAACACCGGTCAAGGTTTCCAATTCGCGAGTACGGTGGCCCAGTTTTGGGTGCTGCGCTGATTATACCCGCACCGGTTTCGATGTCGATGCTTTGAATCCGGATTCCGGGCGCACGTTTCCCCGACGCAACAAATTTAATGTCTTATTTGACGCCGCGCTTTGAGTATTGTTCCGTAAATTACTAGACTTAATTCGATGCCTGACCCCCAAGTTCGCCGAATTCTCGACCGCGTGCTCGACGGCCAACGCCTGACGGTCGAGGATTGCACCACGCTTCTTGAGTCCTATGACATAGCCGCGATGGGCGCCGCCGCAGACGAAATTCGCCAGCGCCGCCATCCTGACAACGTCGTCACGTATATCATCGATCGCAATATCAACTACACGAATGTCTGCAATGTTGTGTGCACGTTCTGCGCGTTCTACCGGCGGCCCGGCGCGCCCGATACCTACGTGCAAACGCTCGATGCTATTTGCGAAAAGATCGACGAGACGATCGCGCTCGGCGGCACGGGTGTACTGATGCAGGGCGGTCTGCACCCTGATTTCGGGATCGAGTGGTACGAAGATCTTTTGCGAACCTTGAGCGCGAAGTATCCCGGCTTTCAGTTGCATTGCTTCTCGCCGCCCGAGATTCACAACATCCATCTGATCTCCGGGCTCGATTACGTGAGCGTCATGCGTCGTTTGAAAGATGCGGGACTCTACAGTCTGCCGGGCGGCGGCGCTGAGATTCTCGACGACGAAGTACGCAAACGCGTCGCGACCAAATGCACCACCGACGAATGGCTCGACGTGATGCGCGCCGTGCACAAGGTTGGTCTGCGTTCGAGCGCCACGATGATGTTCGGCATCGGCGATAAGATCGAACACCGCGTGCGTCACTTGCAACGCATTCGCGATCTGCAGGACGAAACGGGCGGCTTCTTTGCGTTCATTCCCTGGACCTTTCAGCGCGAGAACACAGCGCTCGGCCGAAAGATCAAGACTGAGCCGACGGGCATCGATTATTTGAAGATGCTTTCCGTGTCACGCCTCTTCATGGACAACATCGACAATATTCAATCGTCGTGGCTGACGCAGGGATTGCGTCTGGGCCAGGCCGCTCTGCGCTTAGGCGCCAACGACATGGGATCGATCATGATTGAGGAAAACGTGGTTTCAGCCGCCGGTGCGCACAACCGCGCGACGGAAGAAACTCTGCGTTACTTGATCGAGGAGGCGGGATTCATTCCTCAGCAGCGGGACATTCTGTATAAGTACGTGAATCGAGAATCGCACCAGCCGTCGCCCGCAGTCGCCATCGCATAGAGTCTACTGAAGGATTCCCTCTCCCACTGGGAGAGGGAGTCTTCAAAAACATGCTAGGCGGATTTTGAGCGCCGGCTCTTTTTCTTTTCCGCAAAATCGGCTAAACGCCGCAAGCGATCGGGCTGCTTTCTCTCTTCGCCGGTCTCCACCAAAACCGGCTCCAGCTTCGCGCCTTTCGCTAACAAACCGGTGCCTTCGGCAGTGGGTTTGACCTTGGCCAGCAACACGCGGGCGACTCGCTTCGGCATTAACATCGGCGCAATCGTCGCGGCTGATTCGGCCAGCTGCACGATGTCGCCACCGCCGCGCCAATGTTCGCGCACGACCATGTCGTCCGAGTGATCGATTAACCGCAATAATGTGAGGGCTATGAGAAACAGATCGTCGACCTGGCCGACGAAGGGAATCATATCGGGGATAAAGTCGAAGGGCACCACGGCATAAATGACCGCAGCCGCAAACAGCGCCCGTTCAGTTCGCGGTACGCGCTTATCGACCATCAGCTTCAAGCTAAGAACCACCATGTTCGGCAGAAACATGAGCAGGTTCTTCATCCGGCTTTTGACTTGTGACTCTCCCATTCGTTGACCTCGCGTGCTCTAAAATTATCCTGACCGTTATTCTCACGCCATTGTGGCTGAGAATCAACTCCGTCGGGATTCCATACGCGCGCCGGCAGAAACTTGTTCTCAGTATGGCCCGTCGGTTAGACTCCGCAAGCAAAACGAAAGTTAATTACATGCCCATTCTCGACCAAATTCGCCAGCGGGCCGCTTCGCAACCCCAGCACATCGTCCTGCCGGAAGGTGAAGATCCGCGCACCGTCGTCGCCGCGAGTTTGGCGACGCAACAAAAATTGGCGCGCATCACGGTGCTGGGTGATGAACAGAAAGTGCGCGAGGCGGCGCTGCAGGCTGGGGCTGATCTGGGCGGCATCGACTTGATCGATCACGTGCGCGCCAACGATTTCGATAAGTTGGTGTCTATGCTATACGACGCTCGGCGCGCCAAGGGCATGACTCTCGACGAAGCGCGGACTGCGCTGCGCGATCCTCTGTATTACGGCAATCTGATGGTGCGCGCCGGTCGCGCCGACGGGTCTGTCGCCGGCGCTACGAACACCACTTCGCACACAGTGCGCGTGGCGCTCCACTGCATCGGCGTGCGACCCGGATTCAAGATCGTCTCGAGCTTTTTTCTGATGGCGCTGCGCGATTCAAACTTTGGGCAAAACGGGGCCATGATTTACGCGGACTGCGGCGTGGTGATTGAACCCAGTGCTGCCGAGCTTGCCGAGATTGCGATTGCTTCAGCCGATTCATGCCGCGCCTTACTTGGCGCAGAACCGCGCGTAGCGATGCTTTCTTTTTCAACTAAGGGCAGCGCTAAACACCGCTTGATCGACAAGGTTGTCGAAGCAACCAAAACCGTTCGCGTGCGCGCGCCCGAACTCGAAATCGACGGCGAGTTGCAAGCCGACGCGGCGCTGGTGCCGGCGATTGCGCAATCGAAAGCTCCGGGCTCGCCGCTCGGCGGTCGCGCGAATGTTTTGATCTTTCCCGACCTGCAGGCGGGAAATATCGCTTACAAATTAACTGAGCGGCTGGCTGGCGCAACTGCGATCGGGCCGATTCTGCAAGGGCTCGATCGCCCGGCGAACGATCTCTCCCGCGGCTGCAAAGCCGAAGACATAGTCGACGCTATAGCGATTACCGCGGTCCAGGCTCAGGCGCGCAAAGCTTCCGCTTAGTTTTCTCGTTGGCGCGGGGCAACGGTAAAGCACCTTCGGCGGCATCAAATCTCGCGATTAAGCAATCCACGAAAAATGGAGCCATTCATATGCGGGCAGCGATTCTGATTCTCGCCATTCTTTCGCTTTCAGTAATTGCCCAGGCCCAGAGTGGCATGAGACCGTCTCCGTCGCCTACGCCCAGGGGTGACGAGCAGGAGCCAGTCCGCGTGTTCACCGAAGAAGTGCGTCTGCAGGTCGTCGCGACCGACACCTACGGACACTACGACCCGACCCTGACCCTCAATGATGTGCTGGTGATTGAAAACGGTGAGCACCAGCAAGTTAAGAGCATTCAACATCTGCCTGAGAATGTCCTTTTGTTGCTCGACGTCGGCAATCAGTTGGGATTGAAAGACTCGAACCTCACGCGCGCCGTGGCGATGAACCTGATCAATCATCTTTTCGCCGGGACGCGATTTGCGGTGATGCAATTTGCAATGAAGCCTGAACTGATACAACCGTGGACGACGGACAAGAGCGGCATCGAGCTGAAGCTAAAGAGACAGATCTTGTCCGGTAAGAGCAGTCGCCTGGCCGATGCTCTTGCTGCTGCTGCCAGTCAGTTCAAGGAGACTGCGCCAGGCACGCGGCACATTGTGATCATCAGCGATGGGGTCGATACGCCCGGCGGAAAAGTAACCATGGCCAGCGCGCTGAAACAATTGAATTCGATTCAAGCGAGCGTCCATGTGCTGAGTTACACGGCGATGGAGAGACAGGAGTTGCAAGCCAAGACCAAACGGGTGAGCGGTGGCGACGGCGTCCAACGCGACGGCGCTCCCGGCGGAAATCCGGTCGCGAACGGCGATCCAACATTGCCGCCCGGCACCACGCGCACGCCTAGTTTTAAGATTGGATCAGTCGATTTGGATGTCGCGATGCGCCGCAAGCGAAAGGAATATGAACGCGCGACGCGCGACAGCGAAAAGCAGCTTACAACAATTGCGGAAGAGAGCGGTGGGCGGATCTTCGTGCCGGTCAACTCCAGCGAGCTGATGGCTCAAGCCGACAATGTGGCGCGCGACATCGGCTCACAGTATGTTCTTACTTATCGTCCGACGCGTCCGTTATCCCGAGCCAGGCCCGGCGAATACAGAACCGTCGAAGTGGCATCAAGACGTGTGGGTTTGTACCTCAGAAGCCGAAAAGGCTACGTGGTCCCATAATTAACAAAAGGAAAACGAAAGTTCAATCATCACAAAGTGAGATTGAATTGATGGCTGAGCTTTCGACTTCCTAACTTGCCGGCGCGTTCAGTTGTGACTCCACCGCGGCGCCGGTAACCGAATCCCAGTCAGCCGCGACAGGCTTTGGCTCCAGCGACCTGCGACGTAACTCATCCCAATCTTCCTGCGGGACCCGATGAAAGGCTTCAACTACTTTGGGGTCGAATTGGCGGCCACTCCACTCATCCAGCTCGGCCGCGGCAGCTTCGTACGATCGACCTTTGCGATAGACGCGATCGCTGGTGATGGCGTCGAAGGCGTCGGCGACTGAGAAGATGCGCGCGCAGATGTCGATATCCTCGCCAACCAATCCCAACGGATAACCGGAACCGTCCCACTTCTCGTGGTGTTGCGCGACGACTTTCGCCGCGCCTCGCAGGAATTTTATGCCGCGAAGAATTTGCTGGCCGTGAATTGGATGTTCGCGCATGCGTATCCATTCTTCGTCGGTCAGCTTTGCAGGCTTGCGCAGGATTGCATCCGGAACGCCAATCTTTCCAATGTCATGAAGTAAAGACCCAAACTCGAGCGCTTTCATCTCTTGCGCGTTCAGTCCATATTCACGACCAAGGCGCAGACTAAAGGTAACGACACGCTCCGAATGGCCGTGCGTTTCCGCATCGCGCGCTTCCAATGCTGCCGTTAACGCCTTCAGCGTCGAACGGTAGGCGTTCTCCAACGAACCAAGAGCTTCATCCAACTCTGCCGTGCGTTGCGCTACCAGCTCTTCCAGTTGTGTTTCGTAGAGACGCTTGGAGACGATGAGATCATAATGATTGAGCGCACGAGACACGGCCGCTTCCGCTTGCCGCAGATCGAACGGCTTCATGAGGTAATCAAACGCACCTAGACGCAGCGCATTGATGGCGCTTTCGATGGTTTGCATGCCGCTGATCATCACGATAACCGTTTCAGGAGAGATGGCTTTGACATGAGGAATCATCTCAAGGCCGCTCATGCCACTCATCGTGATATCGCTGATGACCAGCTGATAGTCGTGAGTGCGCAAGTTATCGACCGCCTCTTCCGCAGATGACACTTCGGTGCAGTCGTAGGTATCGCACAATAGATCATTGAGCACACCGCGGACTTCGGCTTCATCATCAACAATCAGTAGACGCGGTTTCAGGGTGTTGTCGGTCATACGCACAAAAGGGGATTTCGATTTCAGCAGAACAAGACTGAGGGAGGAACAACAGACAGGAATCAAGCCGGCTTTTACCGGCTGGAGCATTGTACAACACGGCTATTGGTTTGGCAAACATTCTTTTGCAAGGGTACTTTTGACGAAAATGTTGAGGTTTTTGGGCAATTCCCTGCTGCATTGGCGGGGGAAAGCATACGTTTGACCGGATCGGGTGGGGTCAATTAATATTGCCGCGCGCTAACCCGTCTGCCGGAGTGGCGAAATTGGTATACGCACCAGACTCAAAATCTGGCGAGGTTCACTCCTCATGAGAGTTCGAGTCTCTCCTCCGGCACCAAATCCATTCAAGGTTTCTTAGTTGCCAAACAAAGGCCGAGCGCCCTTTAGGACGTTCGGCCTTTTTCTCTTCCGGTCGATTGATATTACTTTACGCGTGAATCGATTGGATCCGCAGGACTGCTTGGCGGGGCATCTGGATCACCCACTGCTTGTCCCGCTGGTGAAATGCCATGGCTCTTGATTTCATGTGCGAGTGAGCCAGGATGAGTCGGGGGCGGCAGCTTGCCCGCTCGCGAATGACCGAGAAACGCGACTCCCGCTCCAATAACAACGCCAAGTATGGTGAGAGCCACGGTCCACATCATCCGACTTGGCGAGTGCACGAGGAACATGTAAGTCGCGATGCCGGCGACCACGCCATCCAGCAAAGCGAGAAGAATTGCCAGTTGTGCCGGTGAACCTGTGGCTGGCGTTGCCATCACGCTTCGATAACGACCGTATCCAAAATAAATGTTGAAGCCGATGACCAACCAGATGATCAGTCGATACCAATTCTCAGCCGGCAGTGAAAACATCAACAGCAAACACGTGGCAATCCCAAGGATCGGAACCAACGGAACCAGAGGTGCGCGGAATGGACGCTTGGCATCAGGATTGGTCCTGCGCATCACTATCACTGCGCCGCAGACAATCACGAAGGCGAAGAGAGTTCCGATGCTGGTCATCTCTGCGAGAATACCCAGCGGGAGAAAACCAGCCATCGCGGCCACGAACAATCCCGTCAAGATTGTTGACTTCCAGGGCGTACGCCACTTGGGATGTACGTCGCCAAAGAAACCGTTCGGCACCAGGCCGTCGCGCCCCAGCGCCAACATGACGCGCGGCTGACTCAACATCATCACCAGCAGCACTGAAGTGATGCCGGTCATCGCGCCGGCGGCGACCAGGTACTGCATCCAGACGACACCCGCGCGCTTGAAGGCATCGACCACGGGAGCGTCAACGTTGATTTGTTTGTACGGGACCATTCCGGTCAGAACCGCTGAGACCAGGATGTATAGAATCGTACAAATTATCAGCGAAAGAATGATTCCGAGAGGAACATCCTTTGCCGGTTCGCGAGCCTCTTCGGAGTGTACTGAGACCGAATCAAATCCGATGTAGGCAAAGAAAATAATCGCGGCGCCGGCCATCATCCCAACCGGCACGCCGCTGTCAGAAACAGTTCCGAGTAGAGTCGTGCCGAAAAAGCTGACTCCGGTAAGGCCATAAGGCGCAAACGGATGCCAGTTCGTCGTACCGTAGACGGTGAGGATCAAATAACCGCCAATTCCGATAACCATCAATACGATGACTAACTTAATCGCGACCATCACGGCATTGAAGCTGGCGCTCTCTTTAATGCCCTTAACCAAAACGATGGTCAAAACAAAGGTAATCAGGATCGCAGGCAGATCCAATATTGCTCCAGTAGAGACGATTCCTGCCGTCGGGCAGCCACCAGCAACATCAACATTCGGGCAGTAACCGATTGGCGCTGTGTGGATAGCTTGCGGCAGTTTTGCCGGTATCCAGGATAAGCCCTCGTGAAAGATCGGTATGAATTCCTGAAAGTGCGCCGACCACCCGTGGGCAACTGTCGCCGACCCTACCGCATACTCAAGGATCAAATCCCAACCAATAATCCAGGCGAAAAGTTCGCCTAACGTCGCATAGGCGTAGGTGTAAGCCGAGCCCGCCACCGGCACCATCGACGCGAACTCCGCGTAACAGAGCGCCGCGAATACGCAGGCGAGTCCCGCCACCACAAACGAGAGCATCAGGGCCGGGCCGGTGCGAGACTGCGCCGCCACGCCGGTGAGAATGAAGATGCCGGTACCGATAATCGCGCCGACGCCGAGCGCCGTCAGTTGCACTGGTCCGAGAATCCGCCGCAAACGGTGAGTGCCGGCTTCTTCCGCCAGCAACATGCTGAGTGGTTTGGTCCTAAATAGTTGGCTAGCCATTCAGAAATCCTCCGCTGAAAGTGGCACAGACTTCAGTCTGTGATTCAAGTACAAAGTGTTATAGAGAGACACAGACCGCAAGTCTGTACGCTTCGCTAGTATTCGCCCTTCGCTTCGGCTACGGCTTCGGAGATCGATCCCTCCTCCGCCATCGGCGTTCCCAGTTTGCTCCAAATGAAGTAAACCGGAATGCCGGTGATAACGATGATTAGTCCGGGCCACGTGGTCGCCGTCTGATAAATAAACAAGACCCCCAGGATTACGGTGGCTCCGATGATGTAAAGAATCGGCACGACGGGATAGCCGAACGCCTTGTATGGCCGCTCTGCGTTCGGACGTTTGAAACGCAACACGATGATGCCTGCAATTGTGAGGATATAGAAAATCAGCGCGGCCGAAATGACGTAATCAAGCAGGTTGCCATAGAGGTTTCCGTAACCGGTGATATTGCCGGCCGCATCATGTTTGATCGTGCGCGGCAGCACCAGCAGCGCGGCCCAGATTCCCTGGATCACGAGTCCCCAGGCCGGCACATGCTTATCATTCAGCTGGCCTGAAGATTTGAAGAACAATCCGTCGCGGGCCATCGCGTAATAGGCCCGCGCGCCCGCGAGAATCAATCCGTTGTTACAGCCAAAGGTCGAAATCATGATGAAGACTGCCATAACGATCGCGCCGCGGCCAGAGAAGATAACGTTCATCGTGTCGGTGGCCACGCGATCCGCGCCCTGGATCTTTTCGAACGGCAACGTGCATAAGTACGCGACATTGGCCAACAAATACAAAGCGATCACGATTCCGGTGCCGAATGCCAGCGACAGGGGAATGTTCCGCTTTGGATCCTTTACTTCACCGGCGGTGAAAGTGATGTTGTTCCAGGCATCGGCTGAAAACAGAGAGCCCGTTTGTCCCACGCATACGCCTACAAATAAGCCAAAGGCCGAAAGCGCCGTCAGGCCACCGCCAAGGTCCTCAAGCGATCCACGCACCGTCCAGAGGTTGCCGAAATTCGCGCCTATGACGCCGGATTTCCAGCCTCCGACAACAATGCCCAGCACAATCAGCCCAAACAGCGCAGCCAGCTTAGTCGTGGTAAAGGTGTTCTGCACCAGCTTGCCGAGCTTCAACCCGCGCGTGTTCATAAACGTCAAGAGCACGATCAGCAGCACGCCGACCAGCTGCGCGGTTGAAAGCGAGATCGCGTAATTGCCGAAGAGATGTATCGGCTTGATCAGATACTTGTCTTCACCGATGCTGGGAACCAGTACGCCGAGATAGCGCGCGAACCCGACGGCCACGGCGGCAATAGTTCCCGTCTGGATCACCAGGAACAAAGTCCATCCGTAAAGAAATCCCCAGAGTGGCGAGAATGCCTCGCGCAGGTAGACGTACTGCCCGCCGGCTTTCGGCATCATCGCGGCCAGCTCGCCGTAGCTCAGCGCGCCAACTATCGTCAGCAGGCCGGTCACGATCCAAACGACCAGCAACCAACCCGGCGACCCGACCTGCTTTGAGATTCCGCCCGAGACAATAAAAATGCCGGACCCAATCATGGATCCGGCGACGATCATCGTCGAATCGAGCAAACCAAGACCGCGAACAAATCCGTGCGTTTTTGTCTGCGCCACTGCGGCAGCTTCGGCCATTCGTTACTCCAGCGTCGAGCTAATCTTCGGAACTGCTTGTTTTCTTAACTTCTTCAGGGAGAGGGGAACGCGAGCGGCATTATACTGAATTGAAGCGGTCTGTCGAGTACATAAGCTGCTTCGTAGTGCCTGATTTAGAAATCAAAAGGGTGAAGGGCTTAGGGTGTTGGGTGTAGAATCTCCGGTTTGTCACACCCTACCCCCTACACCCTATCCCCAGGGCAAAGCCAAAAATCAGGTCACTACCAGCCGCTTTCGGAGGGAGTGGCGAATTCCGTCAAGCT
>Ga0163161_10002613_pt1 | contig 12819 bp, 10 predicted proteins | sample S45metaG_FD_129847 | JGI IMG/M metagenome (GOLD analysis project Ga0163161, IMG submission 129847) | Switchgrass rhizosphere microbial communities from Kellogg Biological Station, Michigan, USA - S4-5 metaG | ecosystem: Host-associated > Plants > Roots > Rhizosphere > Soil | place: USA... | reverse complement strand
TACTGCGGCTTCCGGCCCTGGCAACCGCCGGGTATGGCCTAGAGAACCTTCGTAATAGTTATCGTCGGGATTGCAGGTTGCTTGAGGGCTTTTTGAAAAAAATTTGCCATCACCCTGCCACCCCCGAGAAAACAAAGACTTAGCAGCCCATCCACCGCGAAAAAATGACGTCATAAAACCGACTGCCGCGCAAACCTGCGGGCCAGTGCTGTCGGCGTGTTCAGACCGGGACACTTCCCAGCAAATCCACCAGCTCGTACTCCATAGAGTCAGCCAGCCCCAACCAGTCCTGGCGCTCCTGGCATTCGAGCATTTGCATTAACAGCTGCGCCCACACCTGCTGAACCTCTGCCGGGGCAGACGCTAAACATTGCTGGGCCTTTTCAAACACATCGACCATCGTCAGCGCCGCCTCGACATCGCGCCCGAGGCGAAACAAACCCGCACACTGGCGACATTCATCCTTGCAGAGGCTCAGCGTACTCATTGCACAAACTCCGGGTTGAAACCGGTACCGGCGATCAGCGCCCCGGAGCGGCTGCTGTTGAGAAATTCGACCTGTGGATGTGCAGCGATATAGCGCTCCAGCACACACAAATAACCGCGAAAGTTGAGCTGTGTGGTCACCCGCTGACCATGGCCATCGCGCACCCAATGCCGCGCCTGATTCACCGGTGGCCCCAGCTCGCCGTCGTTCCAGCCTGCATGGGTCTTGTTCATCGGGAAGGCGAAGTCAGCACCAAACAGCGTGATGCCGGTGGCACCCATCTTTACCGCCAGATCCACCGCCGGGTGAATCACACTGCCGCCCACGTGCAACTGCGCTCGCGGGTGTTGCTCACGCAGATTCGCGTAGATCGGACTCGCGGAATAACCACCGTAACGCTTACCCTTCCACGCCTTCAACACCGACGGATCGCTCATCGGCAGATACACCAGCGGGATGCCGTCGGACTCCTCGAACGGCAGATGGCGAAAGCTGATGCGCTGATCAATGCTCACCACCAGGTCAGGCACAATCCCGTGTTCGCGCAGCGGTCGATACGCGGTGTCGACACAGATGAACAACGGGCGTTCGGCGCGCTGACGGATTGCCGCCAGGCGCTGGTAGTGTTGCTCCAGCGTCGGCCCGGTGGCGATCACATAGACTTCCCGGCCGGCACAGGTGCCGAACAACTGCGCCACATCCGCATCGGCGAGCAGCACCGGCAGGCATTCCTGCAAACGCTGTTGAATCTGCGGTGACTGCGGATCGAAATCCCGATTGTTGAAGCTCAGGTGCACTTCGCTGACCAAGCGATCACGCACTTTCGCGTTGAAATCGTCGGCCAGCAGCATCTCGGCAGGCAGGGCAAAAAACGGCGTAAAAAAGTCTGGATGGTCGCCGGCGTAAAACAACTCGACGCGCGGATCTTCCAGCCAGTGGCGCTGATCGAGCAGTTGCACCACCAGCGCGAACAATGCGCCATTGAGGATGTGCACGTACAGACGCTCAAGCCCTTCACGCTCCAGTAGCACGCTGGGCAAATCGCCGAGGCCGGTACCGTAGACATGCAATTGCGGCTTGTCCGCCAGGCTTGCCGCCTGAATCCGGGCTTCATGGATGCGGTCATGGCGACTGGTGAGCTGAACACCATTGACGCTGAGCGTCGAACCCAACCCCTGCACCAGTTCGGCCTGGACTGCTGCACTGTCCTCCGTCATCAGTCGCTCGAACAGCGCCGGCCAGCGCCGTTGCAACACCTCGGCATTGGCTTGAAAAAACTCGCTCATGGCGCCTCGCGCTCCCTCTTCAGGCAAAAAAATAGCGTTCAAGGTTAACCTTGAACGCTATTTTTGTATCCGCTGTTTTTGATCAGACTCAGGGACGATAGATGATCGCCGAGCCCCACGACAGACCGACACCAAAACCGCTCAGCGCAATACGCTGCCAATCGGAATCGATAACGTGTTTTTCCAGCAGCAACGGAATGCTCGACGACACGGTATTGCCGGTCTCGACCATGTCCTTGATGAATTTTTCCGGCTCGCCTTCGAAACGTCGCGCCACCGCATCGACAATCGCCGCACTGCCCTGGTGAATGCAGAAGGCATCGATGTCGTCGGCCTTCAGACCGGAATCGTCCAGCAGCTCGTGCAAGTGCGCCGGGACTTTGAGCAGCGCAAAATTGAAGACCTGACGACCGTTCATGAAGAACACGCCATCGGTGACTTTCAAGTGCGGCGCACCGGAACCGTCGGTGCCGAACTTGGCCTTGCCCAGCGCCCAGGTCGGATCTTCGCCCATCCACGTAGCGGTGGCGGCATCGCCAAACAGCATGGTGGTGTTGCGGTCTTCCGGATCGACAATCTTCGAATACGGATCAGCGGTGATCAGCAGGCCGTTCTTCAGGCCGGCGGCTTCCATGAAACCCTTGATCGCGTAGATGCCGTAGACATAACCCGAGCAGCCCAGGGAAATGTCGAACGCTGCCACGTTGGTCGGCAGACCGAGTTTGTCCTGCACGATTGCAGCGGTGTGCGGCAGGCCTTCTTCGTCACCGTTCTGGGTGACGACGATCAAGGCGTCGATCGATTCACGTTTCAGATCCGGGTTGCTGGCAAACAGCGCATTGGCCGCTTCCACGCACAGGTCGGAGGTTTCTTGTTCAGCGTCTTTGCGCGGCAGGAATGCCGAACCGATCTTGCCAAGGATGAATTCTTCATCCTTCTCGAATTTTGCACCTTGTGCGTAATTGTCCACGCCGGCTACAGGAACGTAGCTCGCAATGCTTTTTATGCCAATCATTACGGCTTCCCAATAAAAAACAGCCCAAGACCACCGCTCGCAAGGATTTCGAGGGGCGCCGACAAACAGAAAACGGCCGCCACAACGGGCAGCCACGGGGAGCGCAAAGGGCTATCACTGGAATCGAAAACGAGCCAGGCGCCATCCCCCCGATCAATACAATACAGTGAAGATGCGCGTTATGACTCGCAGGTCACGCTATTTTGCCGAATCGGTGCAGATCGGGTTATTCGACCAACGACCAGTCCAGCGGCGTGCCGCGCTTGATCGGCGCGCGGGCGCGGCGGCCGAGGACGGCGTCGGTGTGCTTGGGCGGCAAACCGAGACCGGGGCGAATGGCGCGCAGATTGTCCCCGCTAAAGGTGTCACCGGCGGCCATGTCAGCCGTGACATACAGCGAGCGGCGATACACCAGCGACTTGCGCTCGGCCTCGGTAACGCCGTAATGCACCTGGCCCATGGCTTGCCAGGCGCGCTCGGTTTCCACCACCAGGCTAGCCATTTCCGCCGGTTCCAGCGAGAAACTGGCATCGACGCCACCCGCTGAACGGTCGAGGGTGAAGTGCTTTTCCACCACCGTCGCGCCAAGCGCCACGGCTGCCACCGACACGCCAACGCCCATCGAGTGATCGGACAGCCCCACTTCGCAACCGAACAACTCACGCAGATGCGGAATCGTGCGCACGTTGCTGTTGAGCGGTGTCGCTGGATAAGTGCTGGTGCATTTGAGCAACACCAGATCTTTGCACCCGGCCTCGCGCGCGGCGCGAACGGCCTCATCGAGTTCAGCGATGCTGGCCATGCCAGTGGAAATGATCAGCGGCTTGCCGGTGGCGGCCACACGACGGATCAACGGCAAATCGGTGTTTTCGAAACTGGCGATCTTGTAGGCCGGAACATCGAGGCTTTCGAGAAAGTCGACTGCGCTGTCATCGAACGGCGTCGAGAACGCGAGCATCCCCAGTTCCTTGGCACGAGCAAAAATCGGCGCATGCCATTCCCACGGTGTATGAGCTTTTTCATACAAATCGTAGAGCGAAGTACCCGCCCACAGACTGCCCGGATCCTTGATGAAGAATTCCCCCTCAGACAAATCCAGCGTCATGGTTTCGGCGGTGTAGGTTTGCAGCTTCAGCGCATGCGCCCCCGCCTTGGCCGCTGCCTCGACAATTTGCAGGGCGACGTCCAGTGACTGGTTATGGTTGCCGCTCATCTCGGCGATGATGAAGGGTGGCGCGTCGGCACCGATCAAGCGGTTGCCGATCTTGAAACTAGTCATGCGGGTGATCCTTCAAAACACGGGTGAACGCACAGGCACTCTGAGTGAACCCGGCGTCACGAAACACATTCAACGAGGGACGATTGTCCGGCAACACCCGAGCGGTGATGACCGTCAGTTGCGGCCAGTGCGCGACAACAAATGCCTCGCCACTGGCCAATAGCGCCCTGCCCCACCCCAGCCCCATCCGCCGTTCGAGCAGGTAAATAGAAACTTCGGCTTCAAACCCGCGCAGGTCATACCGCACAACGCCGACCGCGCCGTCATCCGCCTCGGCGATCAGCAGCAGGCGCTGTGGATTACGCAAACTCGCCGTCAGCCAGTTCAGGTGCTGCGGCCAGTCGATCACGCCGCTGTCCAGCGACCAGCGACGTACCGTTTCGGCATTACGACCATCGAACAGCAACTGCGCATCGTCCAGGGTCGCCGCACGCACCTTCAGCACCGCACCGGCCAGTGCCACCGCGACACGCTCGGCACCGCGCCCGTCGACCAGTTGTCGCGAGCGTTCGGCCAGGCTTTGGCGCAAATAATGATTGCCGGTGACAAAGCCGATGGCGTCGCGCAACTGCTCGACACTGACCTGCTCACGAGCGCCCATGAACACATGTGCTCCCGCCGCTGCCATGACTTCGCCGTTGGCCTGCTGATTGTTCGACACGGCAATACAGATCGTCGGCAGCCCCATCGCCGCCCGTTCCCAACTGGTACCGCCCCCGGCGCCGATAAACAGATCCGCTTCAGTCATGCGCTGATGGAAATCGCTGACGAAACTGTGCAGGCGCCAGTTCGGCCGCGTCTCGGCCAACGCCTGCATCTGCGCCCACGCCGGGTTGTCGGCACCGGCGACAAAATCTACCTGCAACTGGTTGAAATCAGCGAGCGCGAGCATCGCGTGATGAGTCTGCATCGCCGCATCGAAGCCACCGAAATTCACCAGTACCCGGCGAGCCGTGGGTTTGATCTCGATGGCCGGGCAATTGAACTCTTCACGCAGCATGGCGTAGCGCGGGCCCAGCAAGGTGCGGCAACCCTCGGGCAACAGCGGTGAGTAATTTTCACTGAGGCCCGATAAATTCTGATTGAGCAAAAGATCAACGCTGTAGCGCCGGGTCGCCAGATCATCCACCGCCGCGATGCGATGTGCCCAGCGGCGTGCAGCGGTTTGCCACTGATGATCGAGGCCGTAATGATCGACGATGATCCAGTCGAACTCGGCATGGCCGTCCAGCAGCAGACCAAGTGCGTCGATATCGGCCTGCCACGGCAGCATCGATTCGATGGCTTGCTGTGGGTCTTCAGCGGGATATCGATCAGGTAGCGCAAAAGTTTCAAACCCTTCGCCGCTCAGCATATCGAGCCGATGCCCCGGCAATTTCCGGCAGGCAAACGCGACGTGGCTGCCCTGCCCGCGCAACACTCGCGCCAGCGTCAGGCAGCGGGCAATGTGGCCGCTGCCGATGGTTGGCGAGGCGTCGGCACGAATCAGCACTCTCATTGCAGCTCTCCACCCGCCTTGAGCGCGGCGTATAGGTATTCGGCGAGCTTCCAGTCTTCAAGGGTGTCGATGTCCTGCACCAGATGCCGGGGCAGAATCACCGGCAGGCTGGCTGGCGAATAGAGCACCTCGCCGCGCAACCACGCCTCACTGCGGCCCCAGTAGAACTGACCGGCATCCTGAAACGCTTCGGGCAAATCCTGCGAACGTGTATTGCGAAATTCCGGATACAAAGCGGTCAGCGCGCCCTGCCCGTCCAGCGTCAGCGCACGCTGCACCGGAAAACCGAAACTGCACACGGAAAACGCAAAGGACCGGTCGGGATGCTGTTCCAGTAACTCCAGTCCCTGATGCAGATAGCGCGCCTGCAGTAGCGGCGCCGTGGCGTACACACAGCAGGCGTAATCGAAGGCTGGCAGTTGCTGCAAGGCATGCACGATCACTGCCGCCGTGCCGGTGAAATCATCGGCCAGATCTGCCGGGCGCAAAAATGGTACCTGCGCGCCATGGGCTCGCGCGACATCGGCAATTTCGGCATCGTCGGTGCTGACCACCACCTGCTCAAACAACCCTGAATCCAGCGCGGTGCGGATCGAGCGGACAATCATCGGCACGCCGTCGAATGGCAAGAGATTCTTGCGCGGGATGCGCTTGCTGCCGCCACGGGCCGGGATGATTGCAACGTTGCTCAAGGACGTTTTTCCAACAGGAACCAAGTGATGTCGTCCGCCGGGAATTGCGGATCGCGGTGATAGGCAAAACCATAATCGAGAAGGTGCAGATCGGCATAGCGATCAAGCATCTCACCGGCAAAATCGCGCTTGAACAGCTTGCCGCTGTTGCCACGATAGGACACTTCCACCGGTGCCGGATTGTAATACTCGGCGATCAGGATGTAGCGCTGGCTCAACGCGTACAACTGCGCATAAGCGGTCGGCAACAGCTCCGGGGCCAAGTGAATCAGCACGCCTTTACTCAGGGTCAGGTCGTAGCGGCGCTCGCGCGGGAAATCGAACAGCGAGCCATGCCAGATCTGTGCAATATCCAACGCCCGTGCCTGAGCACAGGCGCTGTCATTGATCTCGACGCCGAACAGCTCGCAACGGGGCAGCAGTTGATGCAACGCCTGCAAATTGTTGCCGGCGTTAGTGCCCAGTTCGACCAGGCTCTCGATGCCTGCGGCACGGCTCAGGGCTTTGGCAAACAACGCCAGATTCGTCGCCACCAGCGGTTGGCCGACATTGCGCTCGACGTACTGGTTGCCGAACTCACCCTGCCAGAACTTTTCCTGCTCACTCAAATGACGCATTGCAGATACTCATCCTTTGCCTCAGCGGCAATTATTCGGTCAGCCGACGCAATTGCTCGACTACATGATCCTGCTGCTGATCACTCAGCAACGGGTACAGCGGCAAGCTGATGGCCTCGGCGTAATAGCGTTCGGCCTCGGGAAAATCGCCCTCGGCAAAACCCAGATCACGGTAGTAGGGCTGCAAATGCACAGGAATATAGTGCAGGTTTACGCCGATCCCGGCGGCACGCAAGCCTTCGAACACCTGACGGTGGCTGAGGCCGATGCGATCGCTCTGCAAGCGAATCACATACAGATGCCACGCCGATTGCGCCTCGGGCTGAGGGCTGGGCAGCGTCACCGGCAAGTACGCCAGCAGACGATCGTAACGCGCCGCCAGCGCCCGACGCCGGGCGATGAAATCGTCCAGCTTGCCCAGTTGCGACAGGCCCAACGCCGCCTGTAAATCGGTGATGCGGTAATTGAAACCCAGCTCGACCTGTTGGTAGTACCACGGCCCATGACTGGATTCGGTCATTTGCTGCGGATCACGGGTCATGCCGTGGCTGCGCAGGCGTTGCAGGCGCTCGGCCAGCTCCGGGCGGTTGGTCAACACCATGCCACCCTCGGCGCTGGTGATGATTTTTACCGGGTGAAAACTGAACACGGTCATCGCCGCGAACTCGCCGCAACCGACCGGGCGTGCGGCGTAACTGGCGCCGACGGCGTGCGAGGCATCTTCAATCACGGTGAAGTTGTAGCGCTCGGCCAGTTCGGCAATCTTGCGCATGTCGCAGCTCTGCCCCGAGAACGCTACGGCTACCAGCACTTTCGGCAATGTGCCGTCCTGTTCGGCCTGATCGAGCTTCGCTGCGAGGGCGAAGGCATCAAGGTTCCAGGTCAGCGGATCGATGTCGACGAAATCGACTTCGGCGCCGCAATAGCGTCCGCAATTGGCCGAGGCGAGAAAGGTGTTCGGCGTCGTCCACAACCGATCACCCGGCCCCAGGCCTGCGGCCAGACAGGCAATGTGCAGCGCCGCCGTGGCGTTGCACACCGCGACGGCGAAGTCAGCCTGGCAACGCTCGGCCATTGCCTGCTCGAAACGCTCGATGCTCGGCCCTTGGGTCAGCCAGTCCGATTGCAGCACCTCGACGACCGCATCGATGTCTGCCTGATCGAGGCTCTGCCGACCGTAGGGAATCATACCGAGAGCTTCGCGTGCAGATCGGCGATCTGGCCGACCGAAAGAAAATGCGGGTTGGTGTCGGAGCGATACTCGAAATCTTCGCTGACGACACGCCCCTGCTCACCGAGTCTGTCGACGGCGAAATCGACATCGACACTGGTGAAGCGAATCGACGGCTGGATGGTGTAGTGATCTTCGAACTCAAGGGTCATCCGCGCATCGTCCAGCGGCACCATCAACTCATGGAGCTTTTCACCGGGTCGAATGCCGACGTTCTTGTGCGGCAAATGTTCAGCCATACCGCGCGCCAGATCGACGATGCGGATCGACGGGATCTTCGGCACGAACACTTCGCCGCCGTGCATCCGCGCAAAGCTGTCGAGGACGAACTGCACGCCGTGGTCGAGGGTGATCCAGAACCGCGTCATGCGTTCGTCGGTGATCGGCAACTCTTGAGCACCGTCGGCGATCAGCTTGCTGAAGAACGGCACCACCGAACCGCGCGAGCCGGCCACGTTGCCGTAGCGCACCACGGCAAAACGGGTTTCCTGCTCACCGGCAATATTGTTGGCGGCGACGAACAATTTGTCCGAGAGCAACTTGGTCGCGCCGTACAGATTGATCGGGCTGGCCGCCTTGTCGGTGGACAGCGCGACAACTTTTTTCACGCCGTTATCGATGGCGGCGGCGATGATGTTCTCCGCGCCGTTGACGTTGGTGCGGATGCATTCGGTCGGGTTGTATTCCGCCGCCGGCACTTGCTTCAACGCCGCGGCATGCACCACGTAGTCGATGCCGCGCATGGCCTGACGCAGACGATCGGCGTCACGCACATCACCAATGAAGTAACGCATGCACGGCGCGTTGAACGTCTGCTGCATTTCGTACTGCTTCAGCTCGTCGCGGGAGAACACCACCACGCGCTTGGGCTGGTATTGCTCGAGCAGTCGGGCGATGAATTTGCGCCCGAACGAACCGGTGCCGCCAGAGATGAAAATCGATTTACCGTTGAACATAGGTTGATTCCTGTCCGGCACGCTTAGGCGAGCAACTGTGCCCAATTGATCGAGGCATTTTCACCCAGAGTGAAACCTTTGCCGGTCAAGGCCAGGTTGGCGTTGTAAGCCGGATCCTGCGCGAAGACGCCGCTCCATTTTTCACGCAGTGTCGCCAGTGCTTGCGGCGCCTGCGGCAGCTCACCGGTATGCAGCACCTGCACCAACGGCGTCCACACGGTGAGGTAACCGGCCTGACCGGCCTTGAGGCACAGGTCGACATCGGCATAACCCTCGGCGAACGTCACTTCATCCAGTCCGCCAAGGGCGTTGAACAGCTCTTTGCGCGCCATCAGACAGACCTTCGACACGGCCGAGTAATTCTGCTCGACAGTCAAACGATGCATATAGCCGTCTGCCGCGTGTTTTTCGCCGATGAAGGGCGAACCCACGCCATCGTTCAGGCCGAGAATCAGACCGGCCTGAGCAATCTTGCCGTCGCGATCGACCAGTTTGGCACCGACGATACCCACTTCCGGACGCTGGGCGTGGTTGAGCAGCGAATCGATCCAGTTCGGGTTGACGACTTCACTGTCTGCGGCCAACAGCACCAGATACTCACCCTGAGCCTGCTCGCTGGCGGCGTTGTACAGTGCGACTTCGCTCAGCGGCTGATCGGCACGCAGCACATTGACCTTGGCGTGGCGCAGCGTGCCAAGCCAGTCGTTGACCGCTGCCGATTGATTGGCGTTTGCCGCCAGCAACACTTCATAACGACTGTAACGGGTTCTGAGCAACACGCCTTCCAGGCAGCGACGCAGCACCGCAAGATCGTCGATGACCGGCACAATGATCGAAACCATTGGCTGTTCGGTGTGACGGTAATCGATCTGCCAGGTACCCGGCACCGTCGATGTGACCTTGGCCTTGTAGCCGCGATTACCTAGATGACGCAGCAACGCCTGGCGTTCATGGGCATTTTCTTCAAGCTCCGCCGCCCGAGTGATCAGCAGCGGCTCGTCGAGGTGCGCCAGGCCGTCAAGGCCACCCTGCTCAATGATGCGCAGCAACAGGTCAAATTCCAGCGCCTTACTGAAGTCAGCCTGATAACCGCCGGCTTCGAGCAAGACTTCACGACGGATCAACCAATGACGCGCCATCAGTGACGGCACGCTTTGCAGCAGATCCAGATTGAAACCGGGGCGGAACACGTCAACCAACGCGCCATTGTCCTTGCGCTGGACCTCGTCGGTGGCGACGGCACGCACCCCCTCGGCGGACATCAATTCCAGACTGGCGCGCAACAGGCCGCTGGCGGTGAACTGATCACCCGCCTCACCCAGCAGCAACCAATCGCTTGGCGACTGCTGAGCGGCCTGGTTGAGCTTGTCGACAAAGTTGCTTTGGGAGACTCGAACAAAGTGCAGCGTGTTTTGTGCAGTAGTCGCGGCCGGTGCTTCGCCGGTGGTGAACACGACAATCCTGAACGCCTTGCAGTGACCTTCGAGCAGGCTGTCGAGCGACACCTGCAACTTGTCGATGTCGTTATCCAGGTCGAGCAGGAAAATACCGAACTGCGGGCCGCCGCCTTCAGTCGCCAGATGCCGGCCAATCGACTCAAGCTGTTCGTTCGCCGGCGCGCGAGCCACCAGCCACTGCAACAGGCGGCCGGACTTCATTTTGCCGAAGACCGGCTGATGATCGTCGACCGTCAGCGTTTCGAGACGGGCAATCCACTCGTGCATGGCTTGCGCGGCGCTCTCGTCACCGACAACGTCCAGTTGCGCCGCCAGACGTTTGACCACAGTCTGGTTGAAGGCGTTGAGATCATGGGCCTGCCACAACCGGTCAACCACACTTTCCGGCGTGTCGTTATTGCGCGCCTGCAACAGGTGCGCCTGACGGGCCCACACGCCTTCCAGCCCTTCCAGTTGCATGCGACCGGCCGGCAGCGCGTGCAACATGAATTCGAACTGCTCCAGACGATCAAAGAATGCCTGGTTGTAAAACGGCATTTCGACATACTGCAGCGGGCCAAAACGACGATCTGGCGCCTTCAACGCCTGGTTCCAGGTCGATTCGAAAATCAGCTCGGCAGTCAGCGCACGCCCGGACTTCAGGCTGTCGGCCATCGCCTCGAAACTTTCCAGGGCAAAGGCCTTGGCCTGCGCGATATCCAGCCCTTCGATAGCGGTAGGCAGCGAGACGAGGAACTCGGCAAAAGCCTCTCGTTCGGCGACCGACTTGGCATCGACGTAGGTCAGCGAGTGATACACGTCGGTATTGTGCTCGGAGACGCCGTAGTTGATCTCGCGCACCACATAAGGAATCGGCAGGATGCGGGCCTTGGCACTGGCCAGCAGGTAGTAGACATGTCCGATTTCCTGCCACTGGAAATTGGTCCCCGGCGGCAACGCCGAATGCCAGTTTTTCATCAGGTCAGTACGGGTTACCGCGTAGAACGGCGGGATGTACTGGCTCATGTAATCGAGGACACGATCCTGCGCGCGCTCGGACGCATAGTCTTCCTGGACTTTCTTGTCGCGGCGGTAGTAGTTCACGCCATGAGCCAGTGACAGGTACATCAGGCAATAGCCGTGGCACATGCCGTAGTCAGGGTTGGCATGCAGGAAGCCGACGGACTCTGCCAGTGAATCGTGCAGGATGAAGTCGTCGTCGGCCGCCAGCACCATGTATGGCGTGGTCAGATGCTCGACACCATAGGCCAGTTTGGCCTGCATGCCCCAGTAGGCGAACTGCGGGACATGGTGGTAATCGACGGCGCAGAAGTCGCCTTCAGGTCGTTCGAGGGTCGAATCGAGCACCATGATTCTGCAGGACAAGCTGCTGTAATACTTCACCGCCCGGCGCAGGAACGCCGGACGATTGTGAGTAATCAGCACCACCGTCAATAGCTCGTTGAGCGGTAGCGCCAGTTCAGAACTGTACTTGCCTTGCATAACTTCTCTCCACAACCGGCGACTCGCCGAAACAACGCTTGGTGATGTTGCGAATTAACGGACGCGACGCAGATAGCCGTCCGGCGCCACGGTGATCAACAGCTTGTTCTGCAACTGCTGGTCGATCTCGAAATCCTGGTTCTCTTCGAGGTATTTCCACACAGCGGTTTTCGGGTTGTCGCCCGGGCCCCACGGACGATCCGGGAAGAAATCGGCCGGCATGTCTTCAACCACGGTGTCCATGACCACGCAGTAGCTGTCGACCGACACCAGCGGTGCGTACAGACGCAGCTCTTCCAGTACGTGATCGTGGGTGTGGTTGGAGTCGAGCACCAGAATGACTTTCTTGCCTTTGGCCGCAGCCTGCACCTGGGCGGCAATGCCGGCGTCGATGCTCGAACCTTCGATCATCTTGATGCGCTTGGCCATCGGGTGGCTTTCGATCGCTTCGCGGTTGTGCGGGCGAATGTCGAGGTCGATGCCCAGCACTTCGCCGTGGCCTTGCAGCTCCAGCAACGAGGCGTAGTAGATGATCGAACCGCCGTGGGCGATGCCGCACTCGATGACCAGATCCGGTTTGACCTGCCAGATGATCTCCTGCATGGCCATCATGTCTTGTGGCAGCTGGATGATCGGACGGCCCATCCACGAGAAGTGGTAGCTGTACTTGTGCTTGGCCGATTCGTTGAAGAAATCGCGGGCCAGGCCGGTGAGTTTCTGGTCGTCACCCTGCTGGGCGATCTGCTCGCGGCATTCGGCTTCAAAAGCTTTGTTGATGCTGTTGTCGGTCATTTTCAAAATCTCAAGGGTCACTGGAAC
>Ga0163161_10002611_pt1 | contig 12830 bp, 11 predicted proteins | sample S45metaG_FD_129847 | JGI IMG/M metagenome (GOLD analysis project Ga0163161, IMG submission 129847) | Switchgrass rhizosphere microbial communities from Kellogg Biological Station, Michigan, USA - S4-5 metaG | ecosystem: Host-associated > Plants > Roots > Rhizosphere > Soil | place: USA... | reverse complement strand
CCCCTACTTTTTTTAGTGTGATGCGGCGGTGCGATAAAGAAGACATGGGCTAAGCATTTGGCTTAGCTCCCTTATCTCTGTGTCGCAATGGTGGATGACTTTAAATCAGCGCAAAAAATTAAAGTTCTGTTGTGGCACGGGGGCCTTGGGGGGAATGTGATCGTTCTAAATAAATTAAGATTTAAAAATTACAGTGAACTCATATTTCCATAAGCTATAGATTTTTAATAAATTATATTTCATTATTCACTCTACATTTAACAACTACTAATTATTCAAATGTTTAAAACTGAAAATTATTATCACGTAGAGTATTGGGGAAATCAGGGAATAACTCAAACCTGTCTAATGAGTCTTTGTAATTTAATTCAAACTCATTCAGATTTAACCTATGCTTTGCTTCTTACCAATGAGCAGACTCACGCCTTTATTATTAAAGACGAAAATGAGAGCTTTTATGTAATACGCTCAGGTTTTACCTCAGGATATATGGGTGAAGGCCCTAGAGGCTTAGCAACAGCACTAACATTATTAAAAAGACATGAGATAGAAACTGAAGAAATATTGGTAAGTTCAAAAAATTTAAAAAAGGCAAATAATTCAACTTTGAATGACTCAGAGATTGAGCTTCTATTTAAACAAGAAATCATCCGCCCAATCAGATTACACGATTATATCTATCCATTTACAAAAGAAGTTTCTGAAACTCAGAAGTCTAAACGCTACTATCCTCTTGAACTACCTTATTCAATTTTAGATGATAGAATTTTTGACCTTGCTCTACTTTTTAAGCACGATCCTGATTCAGCTCTTTTAAAAGCTTATAAGCGTCTGGAAGATATTATTAGAGATCGCACCAAGTTAACTGAACACAGCTACAAGCTATTTTCTCAGGCTTTTCAAGGTGATAATGCATTATTAACTTGGAAAGTGCCTGATATTGGAGAGATAAAAGGTAGAGCTAATTTATTTACAGGCACTTTCATGGCCTTTCGTAATGCTAGAGCACATCGAGAGTCAACTGAGAACTATGTTCAAATGTTTAGAGAGTTTCTTTTGATTAACGAGCTGTACCTTTTAGAAGCTGAAGCAGTTGAAAGATCAATTCTTCAAGAGCCAATACTAAATAAATAAAAAAGAGCTCAGCAGAGCTCTTACTTACTTTATTGTAATGCGCAGTATATTATTAGTTTTAGTACTTACTAAATTCATCTATAAAGTTCTGCTATTAAGAAAAATACATCAGGAATTGTCCATGAAAATTATTAACCTCACAAAACTTCTCCTTATTAGTATACTCATGTCAGTGGGCTTTAATCTCTATGCGACCCCTATTCCCAGCTATAAAGGAATACCTAAAAAAGATGTGAATTTTGCTAAATTCCTTAAGAAAAATCACAACAAGATTGTTCAACTAGATTTACTCATACAAGACCCAGATGATTTTGATTTTATTACTTATGGTTACCGCTCAGTAAGTCCAACATTTGATATAGCTCCTATTGGTAAAGTGAAATATGACGCTTACATAGAATGCGACAAGATTAATAACCCGAATGCAGAGACGACTATTGATAAATGTGCTCCATACGTACAATGGAATACAGAAACTGGTCATTTGACAGGTAAATTTAAAGTCATCAGTAAAGGAAAAAATGGAATGGGCAGCATGCTTTACTATCTAGTTGCTACTAAGTAAAAAAATCTTTTTAAGATTGTTATTAGCTTTTTATTTACTCTTGTTGTTGAAAAATTTAAGAATAAAAAACCACTTATGATAAGTGGTTTTTTATATAAAGAATTTTGGTGAGGTGCAATCCGCTCAAAGATAAAGTGAGAGTGCTGTAATGGGGTCTTACTTTAAATCAGTGCAAAAAATTAAAGTTCTGTTGTGGCACGGGGGCCTTGGGGGAATAGTTCTTAACTGAACAATAAAAGCTAAAGACAAGTAAAGATAAATTTGTTAGCTGTTATTCCTCTCTCTTATTGAAGTAATTTTCTTAAACACTTCTTCTTCAAATAAAGCATGGTATTTAGCTTTTTTACTTTCATTATGAAAATTAAGCTTGGTATAAATAACCTTTGAAATAACTAAACCAAAAATTAGGAAAACTAAAAAAGAGATTAGTAAACCTACAAAGTTTTTGAGTAGAAAAGCAACGATAAAAGAAGTTAAAAAAGATATAAATAAGCTCCGCCATAGTAAAGATTGTTGGCTAGCATGCTTAAATTGAGCAAGCTTTTCAGTTGCTATTTGATTTGCTTGTTCATAAGATTCTTGATCTTTGGCAAATTTAAAATCTCTTAATTTTTCTTTATCTCTTTGTTGTAAAGATAATTTTCTTAGCTCTTGTAATTCACTCTCATCAATAGGCTGAACACCAACATAAGAAAATAGTAACTCCATAACCTCTGGATTATCTGTATTAATTATTAAAGTATTTCTATCCAAGAATTTAACTTTTAGCTGTAAGAGATGCTTATCTATTTCTTCTGTAGTTTGATTCAATTGCACAGTTTGAGTTTTTTTAGCTGCGGTCACTCCCCCAATTATTTCTCCAGTTGTACCTTTCAATGCTCCACCCAACAAGGTTCGAGTTACTAAATCTGAAGTAGAGGTTGTCGTTTCCGAATGTTCATAACCTTTTGTTGTTGCCTTTTTTGTAGTTAAGTCTCTTATAACTTCGACTTCATCTATTTGGTCACATCGAGCAATAGGCTTGGGAAATCCATGTTCATCATGAATATAGTAAATACAAAAAGGCCCATTATCTAAAAACATTTTATTTATTTTTGCTTTCTTCTTAACCCCAGCATTTATAATTTCAACTATAAACACAACCTGTATCCTTTTTATAAAAGTTAAACATGTTAGACAATTAGAAAGATTTATATTTTCAAATCAAAGCGACTCAACAACACATTCGTCTTGGTATGTAAGTCCGCATAATATATTGCTCGCTTTCTTCCTAATGGCGGTTTTTTTATCGGTAGTTCTTTAATTTCATGAATGAGTGGTAACCGTTCTGTAAATTCAAAATTATCTGCAACTCTATTGAACTCATCTTTTTTCAGCTGCTCTTCATTACAGAAAATATCATAGGCACGATGTTTTTCCATATCCCAAAATGCGGCAAAGGCTTCTTGTACAGTTTCCCCTGTTACCATTTTAGGAATTTGCTCATTGATAAATTTTTCAATCAAATCACGCTTATCGTATAAAGAAATATTATTATTCAATAAATCCTTAAGCTGTTTGACTCTACTGTCTTTCTGTTCCTGATTTTTAGAATTAATAATAAGGTTAAGTAATTTTAAAATGTAATCTACATTCACACGATCACTGAACAACAAATCTAGCTGGAAATCGACCTCATCTAGTACTGAAGTTCTTTCAGCTAAGTTCGGTCTCATTTGGTAGCTAAAAGCTAAATCTTTATATTTTGATGAATAGTTTTCAAAATCTTGTTTTGTAAAAGAAGTAGCATCTTGATCGTACTCTGAATACATTTTTAAACGATTATTTAGCCTCATTACATCACGGAAGGCATACACAAACGATTCTTTTTCACTTTCGCCATATAAGTTATCAACAGACTGGCATGTAGGTGTAATGTTTAATAAATTATTTACCGCTGATTCATAGAGTTGTATTACTTGCTCATAAGGGCTAACAACGACAACATTCTTTGCTTCTTTATCCGAAAACATAATCAATGCATCATCAGTCGCTTGCTTAAGATTTCGAAAGCACACGATATTTCCAAAAGGCTTTGTCTGACCATAGACTCGATTGGTACGTGAAAAAGCTTGAATTAAACCGTGATGTTTTAAATTTTTATCAACATAAAGAGTATTAAGTCGTTTTGAATCGAACCCTGTCAAAAACATGTTTACGACAAGTAAGATATCAATTTCTTTACCTTTATTTTTATCTGTACCGTAAGCCTTAACTCGACTACTAATATTTTGATAATAATCGTAAAACCCTGAACCGAGACTATAGTTGGTATTAAAATTTTGATTATAATTTGCGATATATTGGGTTAATTTCTTCTCTGCAAACTCATCAACTTGTTTAGGCGCATCAACTTCTTCCTCTGCAATAAAATCATCATCAACTTCACTAGCTTGCTGTGCTGAAGATTGTGCATAAGAAAATATGGTTGCGATATTGAGAGGTTGATAAAGCTCATTATTTTGTTGTGCTTTTTCTAGTAGCTCAGTCTGCACTTTTTCAAATTTATCGTAATATTGAATGAGTGCTGGAACTGACGATACACAAAACATCGCATTAAATTCACGCTGATTCGTTTTGCTAGCATGTGTTGCAATTACTTCACGAACAATTTTTTCAATTCGACGTTCATTTTCAAAAAGTTCTCTTTTATCAATTGATTCTATTTTTTCTTCTTGTGCTTCTGGATTTTTATGTACGAAACGTCCTAAATAATCGATGTTAAACGGTAAGACATTGCCATCATTAATAGCATCTACAATCACATATTTGTGTAGCAACTTTGGAAATAAATATTTAGTGGTAAATTTTTCCCCACTTACAGAGTGGCCATTTTTTTCAAAAATTGGGGTTCCTGTAAAGCCAAACATTTGCGCATTTTTAAAGAACTTTTTAATTTTTTGATGCGTTTCACCAAACTGGCTACGATGACATTCATCAAAAATAAAAATAACTTTTTGATCTTTTAGAAAAGCCATTTCATTTTCATAACGGTCATTTGAAATTGCATTATTCAATTTCTGAATGGTTGTCACGACTAAACGATTATCTAAAGAACGTAGTTGTTTAACTAAGTTTGCTGTATTGGTTGTACTGTCTACACTGTTTTCACGAAACTTATTAAACTCTTCTGCGGTTTGACCATCTAAATCTTTACGGTCAACTACAAAGATAACTCGCTGTATTTCTGGCTGTTTAATGAGTAACTGACTAGCTTTAAAGGAAGTCAGTGTTTTGCCTGAACCTGTGGTGTGCCAAATATAAGCATTGTCTGATGAAGTTTTAACATGTTCAATAATCTTTTCTACAGCATAAATCTGATATGGACGTAAAATCATTAAACTTTGAGTCGACTGATGCATAACAATATATTGCATCAACATTTTGGTCAGATGTTGCGGGTCTAAAAAAGTATTGGTGAATTTACCTAAATCATTAACTTTTTTATTGTTTTCATCTGTCCATGGAAAAGCAAACTCAATACTTTGTGTACCATTTGCATAGTACAAGCAATTTACACCATTACTAATTACAAAAAACTGAATAAAGCCAAATAAACCTTCGCCAGATTTATAGGCAGTTTTGGCATATTCTAAGGTTTGCTCAAAGGCTTTTTTAAGTTCTACCCCAGATTTTTTAATCTCAATTTGTACTAATGGAAAACCATTAATTAACAAGGTAACGTCAAAACGGCTAGTGCGTCCGTTTAAATCTCGGTGATCCGCTACAACTTGGTTCGATACCTGAAAGCTATTTTCTTGAACATCTTCACTAATAAAATGTACATGTCTTACGGACCCATCGTCGAATTTGACGGGACAGCGATTGCGTAATAGCTCTGCTTTTTTAAATACTGTGGTTTCATTACTCAAGTAATGCCAGATTTGCTTCCACTCTGAATCTGAAAATGGGTTTTCAATTTTATTGAGCTGTTGAATTTTTCTTTTAAGATTTTCTAATAGAGTTTTTTCATTACGAAGCTGGACACGCTCATAACCTAAAGTTTCAAGTTGTTGTATGAGTAAAGCTTCTAATTCCAGCTCTTTTTGTGTAGACACTATTCAATCTCTTAACTTTGTTTATTAATTACTGATTTATACCGATTACCCTATAATAAAATAGCATTTATTAAACTGCTGTTCCATAAGACAAAAATATAAAATAGCTTTTAAGATAAAGTTTTCTACTTTAAGAGTTGCTTAATAAGGCTCAAAATATATTCTAGATTTTCAGTATCCGATACATCTACTTGATAGTCGCCTACCCCCCAATGACCTATATTAGACATGTCTCTAAATAATTTTTTTGAGTCATCTAATTGCCCTATTTTTGTATTCAAAGTCAATCTAAGTAATTTCTTATAGACCTCTATATAAACATAATTCTTCTTATGTCGTTTAAATGAAATATAAAGCTTTTTGGCATTAATCTCTAAGTCTGGTGCTAAATTTAAAATTGCGTCTCGGAACTGTTCATAAAGTTCTTTAATATCATCTGATTTATCTGCTAGATGATAATCTTCATCGTACTGTTTGATTTCTTTTGAAATCGTTTTTATCTCTTTAGAGCTTTCTGTTTGAACTTGTTTAATTGATGGCGCAGATTTGGTCTTTTGCATTGGGTTAATTGAAATAATTCCCCCTTCGTAGCGTTTGATTTCCCAAAGTTCGATACCTAAATCTTTAAAGTTGGTCGATTGCTTTTGAAAATCAGTAAAGCTTGGTGAAACAAAAATAATTCGACTTTGTGACCAATCTACGTCCTGTCGCTTTAAGTTTTTTGCCTGACTTTCATTATATTCGACAATAAAATCAGCCTTGTATTCAAGCATTAGATTTAAGTAAGAAATACCTTGATCTATCACGCTATAGTTACGGTCACGTTTGTATTCAATAATGACAAATGCTTTACTTTCAGGATCAAAAGCGAGCGTATCAATGCGATTACTTTTAATCGTGAACTCAGATTTAATAAACTCTAGACCTGTAAACTCGTAAAGGTTGCTCTCAAAAACTGTTTGGATTTCTTTTTCTAAGCGAAAAGGAGATTCTGTTAACTCAACAAGTTTTTGTTCTTTTGTGTAATAAATTTGCATGTTTAATCCCAAACTTAAAAGATAAAATGAAATAATAATTTATCTTTTTTTCTTCCAAACCTTCTCTACTTTATCCAATATCTCAGCATTCTTCTTAATTAATGTCTTGATCACATTCAAATCAAAATTTTGGGTTGTCCATGCTATTCCCCAATATTTTTTACCTTGTTCATGCCAAGTTTTAAACACATGAGTTGGATAATTTTCTCTAAAACAAGCTTCTGCTCTTTTTTCAATCTCATCTGTGGGATTATGAATATAAGTATGAATTTTATACACTGGTGGAATTGAGTTGGTATCAATATTTAACACAATGTCTGAACTATCTTCCCACTGATCATTTTGAAAGCGTAATGCTGGTGTTTTTGCCCAAGAATGACGCGCGTTACTAACCTCAAAATCTTCAATAGTTTCTAACTCTAGATTTATTGCTTTAACAATTTCATTATAAGCTTGTTCTTTTAAGCGATTCAAAGCTTCAATTTCTTCTAAATTTTCGAAAATAAAATTAACAGACTGCATATCTATCTCTACACTTTCATATAAATTTTCTAAGTGATTTAAAAACTCTGTTGCGAATATTACCCACTTATTTAATGGTGATTTCATAATCTGATATGCTAATGAATTTCGAATTGAAGCTATCAACTCTAAATACGAGATTCCAAACCATTCATTTTGGGTTGTGCAACCTTCAACACATAGCACGATTGGAATTACTTTTTTCTTTGATATATTACCCTGCTTTCTAGCCCATTCCAGATAGTCTAGAAATGGATTATTTTGGATATGCCCAATTTTATTTTCAATTAGAATAAGACTTGTATCAGTTTCAATTACTAAATCTAAGCGTTTCCCATTTTGTGTAAGTTGTTCTGTAGTTACTCCAATAACACCACCAAATTCAAATTGATAGAGTTCCTTATCCAACTCACCTAACAATTTAGTAAGTCCGTCATAAAAGCTATGGCCTAGTCTATGAGAGTTATTGGTATCAAGAAAAAAAGCTAATAATTCTGTAGTTGGATTTTCATGATATTTTCTGGATGCCGTATCAAAAAACGTTAATTCACGTTCTTCAATTTTGTACTTTTGACTTCTATGCAGTAGTTTTTGGTACTTTAAAAGCACAACTTCATCGATTTCGCTCATTTATTCCCCCTCACATAAATATCCGCCAACACAGTTTTATATATTTTGAATTGATAATTTTGATATCAGCTCAAAATTTAGTTTTTCATCGCTAATTTAAGCAAATAAATTTAATTATTAACTTCACATTTGACTGCTTTCGCAGGTGTAATATTTTTTGCTGACACAAGTTGGGTTAAGTCTGATCCTTCTGTTTCTTCGACAAATAAGTTGTAATCGTTAATGGTAATTGTTGCCTTACCTTCATACTTGCAATAGTCTTTTTTGATGGTATCTGGCAATTGAAATATTTTTTTGGCTTGTTCAAAATTGCTAAAGCAGAACCATGCAGTTCGTTCATCACCTTCTGGACGAGGGATAAGTACCGATGATGTTTTGTTTGGTTCAAAGCAAATCGCATCACCCATATAGTCTAAATATTCAGGGTCTAAAGTACGTGAGTAAGTTCCTGTTAAAGTAACGCTTCCTTTATAGTGTTTAAAACCAGAAATATCTTTTTGATATTTAAAAGTTTGAGCCTGCGCCAAGATTGGTAATGTCATTAAAGCAACTAATATAAGTTTTTTCATCATGAGCCTATTTTAAGTTTTATAAAGTGTTAAAAAAGCAAAGTGATTTTTCACTTTGCTATATAAGAATATTAAACAAACATCTGCTGCAACAAACCCTTTTTCCACTGTTTAGCTTGTTCAATTTGCTTCGCTACGACTTCAATTTTTTGGTCGATGGCAGAGAGAAAATTAGCGATTTTGGTTTGTTCTTCTAAGGGTGGAACAGGTATTTCAATGCCAAAGAAGTCTTGATTTCTTATATGAACTTGTGTACTTCCAACCATAATTGATTTCATAACCAAACGGTATTGCTTCGTATTTGAAAAATGAATTAAAAAATCTTTGTTCAAATTTAAGGTAATTTGGAAACCATATACACCTTGAGCAAGAATGTATGTCTTAGAGCTTTGGAATTGAACAATATATCCAATGCTAGGACCACTTGGAACCAAATCTCTTAACACAGTAATTAAATAGTCTTTATTAACTGTATTTTTTAAGTTTTCCTCAAAAAATGATTTAGTACAATAAGTTGGTCTATTTTCATCAAGACTTAACTTACCATTAAAAGTAATAGCTTTTTTAGGAATTACTTCATATTCACTTTCAGACACAAAATCATTGGGCGTTAACGATGCTCCACCAACATGATTAATAATGAAATCTTTTAAAGGCTTATTCTCCCACTCTCCAAACTCACTACCATCATCTGCTTTAAATCGAATTTTCTGGCTAAACAGCTTCTGCATCATGCCATGTTTATATTGAATGAGTAGCTCATGTTTTCTTGTAAGTAAACTAATCTTTTCATCAACTGCCAAAAGAAAAGATGCAATTTTTGTTTGTTCTTCTTTGGATGGAATATCTAATTGACAACTTCCAATCTCTTTTTGGCCAATCGTAGTCATCGTCGCAGTTTTACCACCTTGAATTAACTGCTTACGAACATTCGCCGTTTTCAAAGAAAAATTTAAAAATAATGGATCTATCCTTTCCAAATCAGGACTTAATTTAATTAAATGACCATCATAAGTAACATCGTTGGAATGGCCTAAATATACGTTTGAAAAAGCAATACCTTCTTTAACCAAAGAAGATCGTGTAAAGAAAATATCACCAAATTTAACTTTATTTCGCTCAAACTCTTTAGCGTCTAAATCTAATAATGAAAGTCTAGCTTCATCAATATCTCTTTCAATATACATATCTAAAACATTGATTAACTTATATCCTTTCCCGACCTTATTCTGATCATTAAAAACACCATTATTAAGATCTTTTTCTTTAGATAACTCTAAGATTGAAGACTTTGACCAATCCTCATTAAACTCTTTAAATCGTAACTTCGGAGTAACCATTACTTCATCACCTCCGTAAACGGCGAAGCAATTCCAAGCTCTTTACAGAAATCATTAATCACTACATCAGTTTTTTGGCTTTCTACTTCTAAAGCTTGCAGAGCTTGAGCAATCGCATCGAGATCAATCTCATCATCAGCTTCAAAAGTATCGACATAACGTGGAATATTCAGGTTAAAGTCATTATCTTTAACTTCTTGTAAGGTTGCCACATGCGCGTATTTATCAATATTTTGGCGGTTTTCATATGCCCCAATAATATTGTCCAAATGCTCAGGCAATAACTTGTTTTGATTTTTCTGCTTTTCAAACTCATTACTCGCATCAATAAACAAAATATTGTCTTTATGCTCTCGGTTTTTCTTGAGTACTAAAATACAAGTTGGAATAGATGTACCGTAGAAAATATTGGCAGGTAAACCAATAACGGTATCAATCATATTCATCTGCTCAATCATAAACTGACGAATATGGCCCTCACTTGAACCACGGAACAACACACCATGTGGAAGTACCACTGCCATTGTGCCTTGCTCATCCAACTGGTACAGCATGTGCTGAACAAAAGCCATATCAGCTTTCGAACTTGGCGCGAGTTTGCCGTACGACTTAAAGCGTTCATCATTCATGAACAATGGATCTGCTGACCACTTTGCTGAAAATGGAGGGTTCGCAACAATTGCGTCGAACTTTTTATCTAAATGCTGAGGTTTTTTTAAAGTGTCTTCTTGGCGAATATCAAACTTAGAAAAATGAACATCATGCAAAATCATGTTCATACGCGCCAAGTTGTACGTGGTACGGTTCATCTCTTGACCATAAATGGCATCAACATGATTTCCAACTTCACGCTTTACACGTAACAATAAAGAACCTGAACCACATGTTGGGTCATACACACTACGTAGACGCTCTTTGCCTTGTGTGACAATACGAGCAAGTAAGGTCGAAACCATTTGTGGAGTATAAAACTCTCCTGCTTTTTTACCTGCACCAGAAGCAAACTCACCAATTAAATATTCGTAAGCATCTCCCAATACATCCGACTCTGTATTAGAAATATCAAAATCAATAGCATCTAAATGTATGATTACTTTGGCAATCAACTCATTTCTGTCGTTGGCGTTATTGCCTAACTTAGTAGAAGTTAAATCGAGGTCTTCGAATAAATGAGCAAAGTCATCTGCCGATTCAGCATCTTGCGTGCTTTGTTCAATACTTTTTAATGTTTGAATCAAGTCATCTAAAATAAATTCTTCTTTCTTCGCACGCTCAGCGATGCTATGGAACAACTGTTTTGGCTCAAGAAAGTAACCCATATTTTCTAAACTTTCTTGTTTAAGGGCTTCTAAGAATTCCTGATGTTCTTCATTACTAGCATCTAAATCTGGAAATTCAATTCCTTCATCAGCAAGCTCGGCATTAGCACTGTTTAACACTTTTTCAGACAAATATTTATAGAAAATGAGACCTAAAATATAATCACGAAATTCATCTGCTCCCATTTTGCCACGTAAGGTGTTGGCAATATTCCAAAGTTGTTTTTGCAGTTCTTGGAGCTGTACTTGAGTCATGTTAAAAAGTAACCAAAATCATCATTTTAGAATGGAGCTTACTTTGGCATATTTATTCGTTTTTTTTAAGTAGAATTTTATCAGAACACTACAATAACGACATGAATTGACGTTCCAAACCTGTTTAAAGCTTTTTTTAAAAGATGACTCATTTATCTTAACAATCACAACTATAAACAATGGTGAAATATGCTTTTTGATAATTTAATGAATAAGGAACTGCAATCATTTTCTCGAAATATTGCTTCTCAAATCTTTATCGGTGGTACAGGTTTATTATTTTTATACCGAGCAGATACAAAACTAGAGTTAGTACATTATGAGTTTTTTGGTTTATATATTGTTGGTCTTCTCCTCTTAACTTGGTCTATGTATATGGCATTAAGCAATGCCACAATTTTACGTAATGATTATCGAGATTATTTATGGCGTCAGAGTGAAAAATTTGACCGTATACGATTAATGAAACATCCCAAAAAAGAAGATAATAAAACAAGCGATATTTTAAAAACTTTTAAAGGATTAAATCTTGTGGATATAATCAAATTTCGTTTCGAAGGAGCATGTATCTTACTTATATTGGTCCTATTCACAATCATGTACATGCTTGGAATTATCGTTATTCTTTTCCAACAGGCTAAGGCTTTTGGATTTTAATTTTATATAAAAAACCCGCATATGCGGGTTTTAAAATTTAAACATCTTAATAATTTTCAGAACTACCAGTATCTGACGTTGTATCTTCAGTAGCTAATTCCTCAACAGCTACTTCCTCTTTCTTAGGTTTACTAGCTGGCTGAAATGAGATTTAATTTCAGCCATATTAAAACTAAGCTTTTGAAAATATTATTTTTTATATTTAATACAATTTGGGGTTAGCTTGTTAATTTTGTTGTAGTAAAACTTCAGCATTATCGTGTCACTAGCAGCTTCCTCTAAAACTAGTTGATTATCATTGATACTTATAATTCTTAATGCTTGCTCGAACTCCCCCTGTTCATTATACAACTCAATTTGATTTTGCTTATTAACTTTAAAGTTCGATTTTTCAATGCTATCTACAGTATAAAGACCCGTTTCAAAATCACATTGCACAGGATGCAAAGTAGCGGTATTTCCTGAAAATTCAACTAAGTTGGCAATTCCATTATTAAGCGGATGCATTGCCCATATACCTTGTAAATCTTTGGGAGTGTAGCCAAAGCTATTAGCACTAAACATTGACATGCTGACTAAAACAAATGAAGTAAGGGATTTTTTTAATAAAGTTAATTTCATATTGATATGACCTGATTTAATCATTTTTGCCTAGGAATTTGAGATATTACAAGATGTTTATATAATCTTTATTTCGTTAGCTTT
>Ga0163161_10002610_pt1 | contig 12836 bp, 14 predicted proteins | sample S45metaG_FD_129847 | JGI IMG/M metagenome (GOLD analysis project Ga0163161, IMG submission 129847) | Switchgrass rhizosphere microbial communities from Kellogg Biological Station, Michigan, USA - S4-5 metaG | ecosystem: Host-associated > Plants > Roots > Rhizosphere > Soil | place: USA... | reverse complement strand
CGTCCCCCTTGGGGAGGGGAGAGAGAAGGACGGTCGACAGGTGTGAATTATCCGTTAGGCGATCTAATCAACCCTGAATATTGAACTGACCGGTACATGAATGAAGGGCGCGTTCAGGGAACTACCCCATCTAGCGATTGGGGCGAACACCATAGTTTGCGCATCTTTGGACAGACTATGGTGAGGCCGACTGCGCCGAACTATGGTGTTACAACCGTCACAGCAGACTTGAGTGAATGGAGTAGGAAGATTTTTCGGGGAACGAGAGCTCAATCACTTGCAATCAGATTGAGCCCACCAACCACTGAGACTGTCGTGGTCTCGACCACGAGCTTCAGGCCCGGCATCAGCGCTGGCCACGACTCTCGCGTAGTTGAAGGTGCGGTAGCCGCATCAGTCGATCTTTTCTGATCCTCTGGCCGCATTCTTCAAGCGCTCATCGCGCGGCGGGTCACCAGCCGTTATGCCCCTTCCTCCGACGAAGGAAGGATTGCACTCCTGCAACACAGCGGCAGCTGCCGGGACGAGGGTGACAGTTTCGTCCAGTTCTGCGTCAGGTTTTGGTAGGGTCTTGAGAATCAGATTGTCTCATAGACTCCCACAACCAACGATCCGTTTTGGCACAATCGACCGCCTCCCATTCGTTCGTTCCAGAACCCAAACCCGCTGATCAGCCATGACGTGAGGAGCACTCCGAACGCGAGCAACAGAGCGTCTGGCAACCAAGGAAGCACCTTCCGGCCCTTCCCATCCGCGCCGACCTTTTTCTCGGATTCACTGATCGCCGATAGCGCGAAACCGACCGGAACAATCAACGAGGACAGCGCTCCTTGCACTGTCGTTGAATAGAGAAGGGGCGGGAGCCCGAGAAAAATGTAGAAAACCACGAACATCGTCAGGGAGCGCGCAAACAAGAAGCGGCCAATCATCCACTTGAGCAGCACTCCAATGACCATCAGCAAAAGAGTGACGAGCACCGCGATTGCCACTCCGCCCATTAGCAGGCGGTTGATAGGCAAATCGATCAGCATTGATGGTACTTTTAGTAATCGGTAGCGCCCTGACTCTTACGCATACACACCGAGCATGCCCAAGGCAGGCGCTAACGCCAGCGCCACAGCTTCTTTCTTCAGCAACTGCATCCCTGAGTTCCCCAGAGCTCCCGATATGAGAGCGACTTGGCTAGCTTAGATTGCCGCGCTCCCAGATGGCGACAACTTCCGATTGGGCACCTAAGTTCTTGCGGTCGGCCTATGCTCAGCGGTCGGATAGCACCCTCAACACCTAGTGTCTCGGGCGCCGAGCAAGGGCTATGATCCCTTCAGGGGCCCGGAGTGGCCAAACAGGGGAAGAGGGATGGAACGAGGTTCTGAATGGCGTAGGTGGGATCCGCATGTCCACACGCCGGGTACAGTGCTCAACGATCAGTTCGGCTCAGGATCTTGGGATGACTACTTGGATGCATTGGAGGCCTCCTCTCCCCCTATTGATGCCCTGGGCATTACAAATTACTACTTGCTGGACAGCTACGAGTCAGTCCTTGCCGCAAAGGCGCAGGGAAGGCTCGCCAATATCCCCCTCGTCTTCCCGAACATTGAAGTTCGGCTGGAAGTGCATGCCAAGTCAGGCTACGTCAACGCCCATCTTTTGATCAGCCCTACCGATCCAAACCATGTTCACGAAGCTGGTCGATTTTTAGAGCGCCTCACTTTCTCTGCTTACGGCGACCGCTTTAGTTGCAACCGGCAGGATTTGATCCGCTTGGGCAGAAGGGCCGACCCAGGCATCCTGGATGACTTGGCTGCGTTGCGCCACGGTGCCACCCAGTTCCGGGTGAGCTTCCTTGAACTTCGACAGTCTTACGTCGATAGCACTTGGGCTAAGGACAACATTTTGATTGCCGTCGCTGGAGCTTCTGGCGATGGGACAAGCGGGCTGAACCAAGCGGCCGACGTCACGGTGCGGCGGGAAATCGAGAAGTTCGCTCACATCATCTTCTCAAGCAATCCCTCTCAACGGGAGTTCTGGCTCGGCCAGAAATCACTGAGCAAAGCCGAAATAGTCGCCACCTACGATGCATGCAAACCATGTCTCCATGGCAGTGATGCCCATGCATTGAACACCGTTGGTCAACCCGCGGGCAACCGCTATTCCTGGATCAAAGGTGCAGCATCGTTCGATGCCCTTCGCCAAGCCTGCATCAATCCCGAAGGCCGTGCTTACGTGGGGGAGACTCCGCCAAAATCAGCCATGCCTTCGCATGTAATCACTCACGTCAGCATCCAGGGCGCTCCTGGGTTCAAGACGCGCGACGTGCCTTTGAACCCAGGGTTGGTAGCGATCATAGGCTCACGCGGCTCAGGGAAGACGGCTCTAGCAGATATCATCGCAGCAGGCTGCGATTCAATTCCCGTGGATGGATGGAGCGCCAATGAAGATGCAAGTGCGTCATTTCTCGTGCGGGCCCGGAGCTTGCTTGGCGGTGCATCGGTCAACTTGACGTGGGGAGGCGGAGCCAAAGATCAGCGGCCTCTCGCCTACCGGCTTGATGCTGTGTCGTTTCCAAAGGCGCGGTACTTGTCTCAGCAGTTCGTCGACGAGCTCTGCTCAGCCGCTGGAGCCTCGGATGGTTTGGTTGAGGAGATCGAGCGCGTAGTTTTCCAGTCTCACGAACCCGGCGATACCAACTTCGCGAGTGACTTTGCAGAGCTTCGAGACCAGAAGACACAGCTCTTCAAGCAAGCACGTGATCGAGAAGAGCTGGCGATTTCTCAGATATCCGATGCGGTCGCAATCGAGTTGGAAAAGGAAGCTAGCGTTGCTAACCTGACTGCACAGGTCGAGCAGAAGAAGCAGATCATTGCGGGCTACATGGCAGACCGGGGCAAGCTCATACTGCAAGACACTCAAGCGCAGCTCCAGAGGCACACGGAACTGAGCGGGGTTGCTCAGGCGCTTAGAGCCAAGATCCAAAACTTCAGCAACCAGCGCCGGTCGTTCGCGTCCCTGCAGGACGAGGTGACCTCTACACGCACCACGGGTTCGCCTGAGTTGCTCCGGCAGCTTCGTGCGCGCCATGCTACCAATGGCATGGGAGACGCACAGTGGGATGCCTTCCTTCTCGTCCATAAGGGTGACGTCGATCAGAATCTCCAGGGCTACATTGCGTGGGCAGACAACGAAATCGCGAAACTGACTGGCGTGCCACCGCTGGCCCAAGACCCCAAAATCTCTTACATCTCCGACGATGCCTCACTCGACAGCCTCCCGTTGGCGCTCCTCGAGTCGGAAATTTCCCGGCTTGCGGCATTCTTTACCGCCGATCAACTGACGCAGAGGCAATATACCGCGTTGACCGAGCGCATCAGCAAAGAGCAAAGCGCGCTGAACGGGATCGAGCAGCGACTTGAGGATGCAAAGGGCGCTGCTGATCGCCGAAAGCTACTGCAAACTGAGAGAGAAAACGCTTACGAGCGCGCCTTCCAAGCCGTTATCAATGAGCAGCTGGCTTTAGAACAACTCTACTCTCCGCTTCTGACACGCCTCGCCGCATCTTCCGGAACCTTGGTTAAGCTCGGCCTTGCAGTCCGCCGAACTGCTGATGTAAACGCGTGGGCTGCCGAAGCAGAGGAAAACTTGCTGGATCGACGTAAGGCGGGGAGCTTTCAAGGCATCGGTGCTTTTACCAAAACTGCTCGTGAAGCCTTCTCAGACGTATGGGAGAGAGGGTCTGCGGCAGACATTCGCACAGCCATGAGCACGTTTGTCTCAACCCACTGGAAGAGCCTGCTTGTGCACGCCCCCTACAATCCCCAGGCGCCAGAGGAAGTCAGGGCATGGCTCAAGCGATTTGCCCGATGGCTCTTTAGCACCGAGCACCTGCGCGTTCGCTACGAAATAACTTACGACGGCGTTGACATTCGAAAGCTCTCTCCCGGAACCCGCGGAATTGTCCTACTCCTGCTCTACCTCGCTCTGGATGAGGCCGACGATCGCCCGCTAATCATCGACCAACCCGAAGAGAACCTCGATCCCAAGTCAGTGTTTGACGAGCTCGTATCGCTGTTCGTCCAGGCTAAGAGCACTCGACAAGTGATCATGGTCACGCATAACGCGAATCTGGTCATCAATACGGATGCCGATCAAGTCATCATTGCTGAGTCCCAGCACGATGGCTCAGGTGGGCTTCCTAACATCACTTACACCATTGGTGGTCTTGACTCCGCAATAGTACGGGAAGCCGTATGCGACATTCTTGAAGGGGGGGAAGCTGCTTTCAAGGAGCGGGCTCGGAGATTGCGCGTACGCTTAGAAAGGTAACCCTTACTCATGCTGCGATGAGGAGTGCGGCGACCTGATCTGGCTCCCTGAAAACGGACGCCATGAAGCCATTTCAGGCGGCAGCCCTGAGCTGCCGTGCGTAGGCATTGGGCGATTGATAGCCCAGTGCCGAGTGTAGCCGGGCGGGATTGTAGAAACCGTGGATGTAGGTTGCGAGGGACTGGCTGGCCTGCTCCCGGCTTGAGTAAGGATCAGCTGCCTCTTCGGCCTTGAGCGTGGCAAAAAAGGCTCTCGGCTACTGCGTTGTCCCAGCAATTGCCAGGCCGGCTCATGCTTTGGACCACCACCTGGGATTGCAGGAGCCGGCGAAGGGTTCTACCCCGATATCACGGACGGTTCTAAAAGAGCTGCAACCTTCTGATCCTGCCTGGCGACCCTTCGCCGCATCCTTGGGTTGTGGCGTCGCTCGATGTAGTCAAACACATCCGCTCTTGACGCATCCAGTGTCGGGTAGCTCGTTCGATAGACTCGCTCACGCTTGAGCAGCCCAAAAAAGCCTTCGCAGGCGGCGTTGTCGCCGCAATGTCCAACGGCGCTCATTGAGCAGATCAGCCCGCTAGCCGCGAGATATCCTTGGTAGTCACCGCTGCGGAACTGACTGCCACGATCCGAATGCAGGATCACCTCATCGCTGCTTTGACGCTGCCAGACCGCCATCTGCACCGCCCGGATCACCATCTGGCGATCCTGTCGATCGTGCATTGACCAGCCCACAATGCGCTGGTCGTAAAGATCCAGCACGATGCACAGATACAGCTTGCCCTGCTGGGTCTTGATCTCGGTGATGTCCGTGACCCACTTGGTTTCCGGCTCCATAGCGAGAAAATCGCGTTCAAGCAGGTTAACCACGCACGGCTGCGTTACGGACGGGCTGCCACGCTTCCCGCGACGCTTCCGCCGGGGCCAGCCCTGCAGGCCGTCGGCCGCCATCAGGCGCGCGACCCGGCGCAGGCTGGCGATCTCGCCTTCCTCAGCCAAGTCTTCGCGCATGCGGCCAGCTCCCAGAGTACCCCTGCTGTCTTCATGGAGTTCGCGCATCCTTACCACCAGGCGCTCATTGTCGACCTGCCGGGCGCTCGCAGGGCGCTTACTCCACTCGTAGCAGCCGCTGGCCGATACCTTCAGGCACCGGCACATCAGCCGGATCGGAAACTCATCGCGGCAACGTTCGATCACCTGATACCTCAGGATGATCCCTTTGCAAAGGACGTCGCCGCTTCTCGCAAAAAATCCGTTCCTTCTTCACCCGCGCCAATTCACGCTTGAGTCGAGCCAACTCTTCGTCCCGTGGCGTTCCGGCGCCGCCGAAAGCGGCCGCTTCTGGATTCTGCGCCTCGCGCTTCCAGCGGGTTAGCAGGCTGTCGCGAATTCCCAGCTCCCGGGCCACCTGGGCGCAGCTGATGCCGGGCTGGCTCGCCTGCTCAACCGCACCGCGCTTGAACTCGGCACTGAACTTCCTACGCTTTGACATGAACACTCCTCATGGCCTGCATCGGCCTTCTTGTAAGTGTCCGTGAAAACGGGGTAGAACCCATCGCGGCCTCTGCGACGGCGAAGCGCATCCTTCAATGCCTAGGCGAGCCTAGACCTCCGCAGCGCAACATCTGGCATGAGATGGAACCGGACCTGGCAGAGCAAGATTCTCTGAATGAGGTCCGCTTATGGCCGAAAACGGCCTTGGAAACGCATCGAGGTTTCGTACTTTATCTTAGATCTCTTTGAACCTTCGCAGCGCAGCGTCGGATAGCTGGCTTGCTGCACTCGTCTGACGTTAGAGTAAGTACCCAAGTCAGCAAGGAGCAGGTAGATGTTCTTCTACGTGGACGAAAGCGGCCACACCGGCCTCAACCTGTTTGATAGCACGCAGCCGGATCTCTTCTACGGAATGCTGTCGAGCAAAGTGAATCTGGATGTTCTTGCCGAACCATACATGCGAGTGCTTCGTGAGCGCTTGGGAGTTAAGCGTCTTCATGCCAAAGATCTCGGGATAGGTCCGCTCTCATCGATCGCTCCTGCTTTGCTGGAGCTGGTGGACAAGTACGACATCAGATTCGACCTCTACAAGCTGGTCAAAGCGGACTATGCAGTCATCCAATTCTTCGACCAAGTGTTCGATCAGGGGTTGAACCCCGCAGTGGGTTGGACTACTTATTGGACGCCGCTGCGATACGTGATGCTCCTCAAGGTTGCCCATCTGTTCGATGACGATCTCGCGCAACTTGCTTGGGCCGCGCGCACAGAGAAGCGGGGCGCGAAGTCCGAGAGTCAGCTTCGAGAGGTCTGCACCGCCCTGCTTGGTCGAGTAGGGAGGCTGCCCGATCAAAGGTCACGAGAGCTCATCACTGACACGTTGAACTGGGCCATCGCGAACACATCGGAGATTAAATACAACGCCGACAGAAAGGACATGCAACTTGCGATATCGCCCAATCTCATCGGATTCCAGTTCGTGCTCTTTGGGCTTGTCAGAAGATTAAAATCTGCGAAGGAAAAGTTGCAATGCCTCTGCGTGGATCAGCAGCAGCAGTTCAATGGCGCCCAATCCGAGCTTGCGGATTTCTACGCAAAGGGCACAGGGCAGGTCTTTCCGCTCGGGCCAGGTTTGCCGGAACTTGATCTGAGAGGCATGCCAACGCAAGGCCCATCCTTCAAGTCGAGCGAGAATTCGGCAGGTTTGGAGCTCGTCGACCTCATCCTGTGGATGTTCAAACGCATCGAGGATTGCGCGCAAGACCCCGCGATCAGCACGCTCATGCGCAAGTTGATGAGACGCGGCCAGTACGACGAACTTTCCCTGGCCAGGATTGAGGAGCGTTGGGAGCCGTTCTTTAGATCATTGGAGGAACGCCCTTGGACCGCCGAAGAGATGGAACGGGGTCAGGCGATGATGGCGATGCAAGAGGAGCGTCGGATCAGCGGCATGACGAGGGTTCTACCTCGGAACCACGGACGGTCATGAATGAGCCTGGAACTATCGGTCGTGCTTGGTGACCCATCGCCGTATGCTCGCGTGGTGGACGCCGACAGCGACCAACTAACCGAGATCTTGACGTCACAGCGCAAGAAGGAGGGCTTCCGGCCGGAAGCGGTCGTGGGCTCGACATGACGGCATCCGACCCAAAGCGGACGGGCCAAGTCGAAATGAGTCCACGAGCGGGCAGATTGCCTATCTCGCATCAACACGCGAACTCTGTCGGTAATCGGTAGGCTACACTCGCTGTGGGCTACACAAGCGACCGCCGGAAAGCAAATGATCAATCTAATCGTTCTCGTAGAGGGTAACTACGATGCTGTATGGGTTAATGCTCTTCTTCATAGAGCGATTTCCCGCAGCGACGTCGCCATTGTGACTCGGTCGTGCAAGGGGAAGCAGGCCGTCTACAAAGATCTGGTCTCCAGCATGGGTCGAGTCACCTCACTTTATGAGGAGACAGTCGTTGTTGGCGTCGTCGATTCTGACTCTCCCAGCATCGCAGACGCACGCGCTCAGGTGGATTCACATCCACTTCTGTCGCGAATCTCTGACCGGATTTTCTTCGCGGTCCCTACGATCGAGGCGTGGCTATTCGCTGATATTGAGGCCGCAAGGCGCCATCTTGTCCGTCACGACACCTCTGCGTTGGAGCGAATCTCATTCCCAGAGGAGATGCCGCTGCCTAAGTACTTCGCAATGCAGATCTTTGGAGGTCGTAGAGGGCTTGAAAGCGCCGGTCTAAAGATCATGCAAGAAATGAGCATCGATCGTGCGATTAGTCGCTCTCCATCGATGCGCGAGTTTCTCGCGGGGGTCTCCCGATTGCTTGGTCAAGTCAGCAATTTCGAGACCATACCTGATGCGGAAAAGCTCCTCGGACGAAGGCTGCTGGGCTCTCTAATTGCAGAGACCAATCCGAGTGAAAGGATCTTGTACAGGACCATGGCAGGCGAGCGAGTCTCTGCGAAGCAGCTAACAGACGCAATCAAGGACGGCACTCCGCTTGCCAGGCAATACGCGGCAGATTTACTGCGAGTAGCAAGGGAGCTGCTCGCGCAGGAATCGGACGAATCAGAGGGCGGGGTCGCTGAATGATCATATTCGCCCCGGCTTACGACGAGCAGACTAAAGCATGTGCTGAGGTTGCCCAGCACGTCTCAGCATCCGCTCCCGGAAAGCTGTTGATTGCAGCTGATGCCAATAGAGGTGCCATCTTAAAGGAACTAGCTGCAGCGGACGCCTGCATGATTTTTAGTCATGGCGCTCCCGATATAATCTGCGGACAAAGTGACTATCCAGCGTTGTATCCGGAGGATCTCCCGGCGATCAATCACAAGGCTCCAATCTACGCATATGCGTGCTATTCCGCGTTTTTTGGGCAGAACTCTGGTGATTCGACCCGCGTTTGGTGGGGGTACGACAAGAGTATGGTGCCGCCTCCCCTTGGCATACTGAAAAGGGAAGACATCGTGGGCGTATTTCGATACATCTCGCACAGATTCTCTCACTGCGCTTCGATCGAAGATGTAGAGCAACTGGTGGAAGAGATTCACGTATTGTGTAAATCACGAGTGGCGCTCTATAGGCGAAACGGTTCGGCCAGCATGACGAGCATGGTGTTCTTTATGCAGATATGGACGCGACTTAGAGTCTTGACACCATGGAGTGACACGCCGGTCCTACATGCAGAGTCCTGGCAAGGGGACTTAGATGAGATGATTTGAAGCTGGCTTAGCGCTTGGAAAGTTGGCTTACGCATGGGGCTATATGTCCGCTTCTGGCCGAAAGCAGACAATGCTTATCGATCAACCGTGCGTGGACTGGAGATGGACACCGGACAGCACCGATGCAATTCGTTCTGGAGGTAAAGCTCTTGCCGAATCCATAGGATTGGCACCTCGAACAAGTGGAAGGGACAGTTCGTAGAAGCAGAATTCATGACGATGCAGCATGATTTCAAACTCCGGTCCGACGATATCCGGTGTCTCCAACAATTCGTCATAGCTGAAGTCGCCCGCATTGACGCGGCGTAGGACTGCATCTAGTACCGAGAAGAATGTTTCAGTGCCTCTGTACCACTCCCCGCGGAGTCTCTGTTCCCTTAGAAGTATGTGCAAGAGTTTTTCGAGCCCTCTAGCCTCTTCCGAATACTCAGATGGGATCGCGAATGCGTGAGCGATCCGAAACGGACAACCGGTCTGAACGTCTGATATCCGCCTCTTTAGATTGCATGTCATTCCAACTTTGACATACGTCTCTAGCGGCCCATGGCAGGCAATTAGATATACGTAATGAATCTCGATGTCATCCGCCAATTCCATTTGCAGTGGGGCGTCTATCATGTCAGATGGATAGAGGTATGGGCTATCAACAATGATTCGTCGATCAACGTGTTGCAAGCGTGGCTGCTCGCCTAGCCGGTACAAAGTGCGGTAGCCGCCATCATGGTCTCAGGCTCTAAAATACCAACAGCGTGTGGAAGCAGGGCCATCCGGCCCGGGCCCACAGTACGCGCTCTTACGGACTGTGGACGGCCCGTTCCCTCGGCACGCAGGACAATAGCGAGCCTGACGCGGCTGAGCTAAAGTCGGCATAAGACACGACATGGAGACGTTATGGGAAAGCAATCAGACGCGAAGCGAAGAGCCAAGTTAAAGGAGCGGCGCAAGAGGGCAGAGGCTGCGGTCAACCGGGTGTCGACCCAGGACCGGGGTGCTCAAGACTGGATGGCTGCCTTCGACGCGGAGCCATGTGTCGTAGTAAGTCTGCTGGACGATGCGGGCGGTACGATTGCCCACGTGGAAGGGAACGCCGCTGGAGAAGACTGGACGGTAGTCGTCGACCAGGCCGCCGTCGCTGGCAGCGACGATGAGTTCGTAGCTCTTGCTTTCCTGCTTGGAGTGGCTGCCGATCGCAACACCTCGGGTCAGCTGCTGCAATTTTCTCCTTGGATGGTAGAAGAGATTGATAGGCGATGCGAGGCAAGTGGCCAGAGCTATGTGGAATATCTTCAGTCGCTGCTTCCATCGGGGAAGCGGGGCTTGCCGCTGCCGCCTGCCGGAATGATGTAATACGGCCAATGCCGAATCCTGATCTACACTTTGTCTGCACGGCCTTCGAAATGGCCTTAATCTCCCCACCGCACGAGCAAGGGAAGGACCGAGACATGGCGTTCATTTAAGAGTTATTGAGCTGGTTTCGCATCCTCAATAGACGCTCTCGTAGCGCTAGCCCTTCATTCCTGTGAAGTCGAGTAAGGCGAGCAACCCGGCCGGAAGCCGAATTGAGCTCTTTTGCCAAGGAAGAACAGAGCACCCCTTCTGCCGCGGCAAAGCTTCTCTCAAGTGAGTGAACCGCCGCACGGATGGCTTGCCGCTCAGCAGTGCTAAGCGCTGGGCGACGATTCACGAGTAGCTTGGTAGCGCGCATCCTCCTGTGAGCTCTTTGAATCTCCTGCTTGCCGCGATGAGCATGATGCCCGGTACTTCTGATCATTCCATATACCAGTGATATATGTCGCGCCAAGTCATTGGAGTTCAACGGAAGACGCGAGGAGAGCGTAATGTCATCAACGTAGCGGGAGTAGCTGAGTCCCTCAGAGGCAAGCCTCACGTAAAGGCTATGCTCCTGGCGCCAGAACACCAGATTGGCCAAGTGAGAGCTTGTGACTGCCCCCTGGGGCAACACGCCGTCTTTGGTCGTCAGTAGTGTAAGTATGTTCGATACGTTCTCAGAGAATCCGAAGAATCCTCGCCAGATATCGAAAATGATCTCAGACGTCGTATTAGGAAAGAACGACTTGATATCTTCGCATACAGTAACCGAGGCCCCCTGATGAAGGCTCGCGTTGCGAACCTGATCCTGGCCCTTAAGGCTCCCAGTGAGATACGCAGGAAAACTAACCGCCGTCAGTATTCGCTGCTTGATACGGATCTGGATATTTTTGAGTGGAAAGAGCGCATCAAACGGCTGACGAATGCTCCCATCTGACTTCACAATGGGCTTTGCGAGTCGATAGCGAGAGCTACTGACCTCAGCCACGTGATTCAGTGTTTCTATCGGGTAGCCGAGTACGCGCGATAGCGCAGCAAGGCTATGAATTGGCTTGTGGCTGTACTGAGGGGGGGGCTGGAGCTGGCTCATTCAAAAGATCCAAGGCAGTCATTGCTAGTTGTCCCGCCAACGCCTTGTCAATGCCACTCAACTCCCCCTTGTCCGCACCCAGGAAGAACAGAATCTCGACAGGCACCCTAAGGCCGGCAGCGATCTTCTCAATCGTCGAAAGCGTGGGGTCACGCTTGGAATTCTCCAGCATAGAGAGATAAGAAACCGAACAGCCAGCCAGCTTGGCAAGTTCTGCCTGGCTGAGCTGGCGTCGTGCGCGACACATTTGTATCGCGTTCCCAATGTTCATACGAACTCCAAAAAAAACATGAAAGGCTTGCTGCGCCGTGTCGTCTCCATCCAATCAGCTCATCAAATCCGTGATGTTCGAAACAATTCGAATGACATCAGCAATGATGGACAGTACTCGATACTTCAGCTTCTCAGCTGATCTCTTGTCCTGCCGATCGCGGCCTGATTCAAGGACTGCGATAACTGCGTTGAGTTCTTCGATGACGCTTGCATCGAGTTGGCTTTGATAAGCGTCACGCAACTGCTTCAGCTGCGCGGCGCTGTTCTCGCAAGTGTGAGTGTCCACGGGGGACTTCTCCTTCAATCCGGGCGAAATTGCCCGCGCCCATTAGCAAAGAAGCCGGAAGGAGCCAACCCGATGCAACAAGCCAATCACCATTCTTCCGCTCTAAGAACGCGCCCCCTAAAAGAGAACGTCCCTCGTACGTCGATCAAGGACGAAGCCCGGACCTGCGTGCGGCGGATGTAGCCTCGCCATGGAGCGAGGCGACTCAAAATGAACTGAGTCGATTAGCTAGCTTCTCTGTACTGGAGATCGAAGACGACCACACTGACTCGAACTCAACCGAGCGGTAGCACTCGGCCAGGGATGATGATAGCCATAGTCAGGGCACGGCCGCAAGTATTTTTTCACTCACAGTGAAACGAGGTCATATCCGTCACGATGTGGTGCCTGCCGGCTTCAGGCACCACGCATCTCTTGCAGGGCATCGCTTGGGAGCGGGAGTCGTGCGGCACGCACAAACTATCCGCTACGCTAAGCACATAGAAAGCCCACGCAAGGTATTGATGTTAAAGAGTAATTTATAGGGCTGAGCAGACCGTGGTGTACGTGGACACCATAGTTGGTGCGTGGAACGCCCCGATTCGCGCGAACTATGAGTTCGTCTGCTGCGCCAACTATGGTTTAAGACCCACTCACCGGCGTTGCGAACGACGTCTGCCAGAACCTGTTCCAGGTCAAAGCAACGCGCTTGCAGCCGAAGCCAGTGCATGTCTCTCGATGCTGGCGGCGAACAACGGGGTCTCGCGGCTGTTGTGGTTGCCGCCATCGCGCTGGCGGGCGTCGGCCGCGTCTTCGAACGGCGTGCCGTGTTCGGCGATG
>Ga0163161_10002607_pt1 | contig 12855 bp, 12 predicted proteins | sample S45metaG_FD_129847 | JGI IMG/M metagenome (GOLD analysis project Ga0163161, IMG submission 129847) | Switchgrass rhizosphere microbial communities from Kellogg Biological Station, Michigan, USA - S4-5 metaG | ecosystem: Host-associated > Plants > Roots > Rhizosphere > Soil | place: USA... | reverse complement strand
TCGCGCCACCGTTGACCGACCTTCGCTGACGGGTCCAACCGATCAACTGCCCCTGGTCGACGGTCGGCTGCACGAAATCCTCATCAGCGGTGGCGGTTTCGACGCCATCTACCGCCACATCCTCGCCGCGCCCGGTAAACGCGTCCGGGCCGGCCTCGTGCTGGCCTGCGCCGACTTGCTGCCCTCGCCCGCCGTCGCGCTGCCCGATGCCGTCGACCTGGCCTGCGCGATGGAGATGTTCCACGAGGCATCGCTCGTGCACGACGATATCTGTGACGGTTCCGTCTTGCGGCGCGATGCACCATCGGTGCCGGCCGCGTTCGGCGTCCGCACGGCTGCTCGCGCCGGATTCCACCTGGCGGGCAACGCTTTACAGGTGCTCGCCCGGGTGCTGGCCGACAACCCGGTGGCGTTCGCGCGACTCGGTGAGACTCCTGGCGTCACGTACCTCGACCAGCTGTCGGACCTTTCGTTCGGCCAGCTCGTCGAGACGCTGCCACCCGCCGTCGAGGACGCCGCATTGCGCCGGCATTACGAACTCGTAGCCGGCGCGAAAACCGGCACGCTCTTCAGGCTGGCCTGCTCGTACGGCGGCACCGCGGGCGGCGTCGACGACGACGGGCTGCGCGCCCTGATGCGTTACGCCGATCAGCTCGCCCTCGCCTTCCAAATCATGGACGACGTGCGCGATGTCGAGGGCGGCCCTGCGCTTGGTAAGGACGCCGGTGGCGATCTCGACCGCCGGGTGCCGACCTGGCCGGTGATCGAATGGCTGGCCATGCGGCCAGGCTCTCGCGAGATGTGGCTCTCTGAACAGACTTCCAGTGCCGAGCTGCAGACTGACCTGGTGCACAGAGGGGCCACCAAGGTCGCCCGCGCGGCGCTCGTGGCTGTCGGGGCCGACTACAATCTGTTGTTGGCCATGCAAATTCGCGAAGAGGCCCGCGCCTGCCTGGGCGCCGGCATCATCCGCGCGTTCGCCCGCTACCGGAGGGGTGGTCACCACCGCCGGAATCGTCTTCGGTATCACCATGTTCGCCCTCACCGCCAGCACCGTGCTCAGCGTGGCCCAGATCGGTGTGACGGTCGGCGTGGCCTGCTTATCGACACGCTCGTCGTGCGTAGCTTCGTCCTGCCGTCCATTGTCGCGTTGCTGGGCCGCTGGTTCTGGTGGCCGACCCGGATAGAACGAAAGTGCGCTCCTGACAGGAGCGTTGCTGATCACACCAAACCTGATCGCGTCTTCGAAGACGCGCGCACGCCAGACCCGTCGAGCGTATCTTTGGGTCGAACTTGCGACGGGAGTGGGCATGGAACTGGGTCTGGGCGGCAAGCTCGCGGTGGTGACCGGCGCGAGTAAAGGCATCGGCTTGGCGGTCACCCGCAGATTCGTTGAGGAAGGCGCCCGAGTGGTCGCCGGGTCGCGATCGGTCACGGCGGAACTTGCCGCCGCCAGCGACCGGCTCGACATCTTGGTCAACAACGTCGGTGTCGCCACACCTCGGCTCGACGGCTTCCTCGCGATCACCGACGACATGTGGCAGCACACGCTGAACCTCGATTTCATGGCAGGCGTGCGGGCGATCCGGGCGGCCACACCGGTCATGGTCGCCAACGGTGGCGGGGTGATCGTCAACGTCGGATCGATCAATGGCCGGCTGCCGCTTCCGATGGTCACGGACTACAGCGCGGCGAGGGCCGCGTTCAACAATCTTGCCAAGGCGCTGTCAAAAGAGTTCGGGCCGCAGAACATTCGCGTCAACACGGTCGATCCCGGTCCGGTCGCCACCGACTTCTGGGCCGGTCGCGACGGGGTTGCGAGCGTGCTGGGTGACGCAAGCGGGAAGTCCCCCGACGAGGTCACCCAGGAGTTCGCATCGAACTCGATAACCGGCCGGTTCACCAGACCCGACGAAGTCGCGGACCTGGTGATGATGCTGGCCAGCGATCGCTTCGCCAACATGATGGGCGCAGGCGTCACGATCGACGGTGGTATGGTTCCCACGCTCTGACGTCAGGGTCGGAACGTCACTCCGCCGTCGACGCTGATCGTCTGGGCCGTGATGAAGCTGCCGTCGTCGGAGAGCAGCAGGGCACCGAGGGCGGCGACGTCGTCGGGCTTGCCGAACCGCGACTTGATCATCTGCCGTGCGCGGGTCTGCTCGACAATCCCTTCGGGCATCCACTGTTCGTCGAACTTGTTAGTGCCAGATCAGCCCTGGCGCAATGGCATTGGCGCGGATGCCCTGCGGGCCATACCTGCGCGCGATGTGACGCATCAGCGCCAGCTCAGCTGACTTGCTCATCGCGTAGGACACACGGGTGCCTGCGCCGTTGTAGGCGTCGATCGACGCAGTGAACACGATCGATCCGCCGCCGCTGTCGATCATCGCGGGAATCGCGTGCTTGGCGCAGATGACGAACCCGCGGGTGTTGACGCGCATGACTTCGTCGAACGCCTCGAGCGGCAGTTCGACGACACCGCCCGTCAGATACGCGTCGGCGGCGTTGGTGAAGTTCACGTGCATCCCGTCCAGGCGGCCGAACGTCTCAACGGCGAGCTTGACGATCGAGACTACGGAGTCCTCGTCGGCGCCATCGAGCGGCACACCGCGCACGCGGTCACCAGACGGATCGAGGTCGGCGGCGACGCGCGACGCCAACTCGGCGTCGAGGTCGCCGATCACGAGCCGCCCGCCCTCATCGGCATAGCGCCTGGCCAGGCCATTACCGATGCCGCCAAGCCCCGCAACGATGACAACCTTGTTGTCCAGCAGTCCCGTCATCGCTCAGATCCTTCCCGAAATGATGAGTTTCGCGCGCCCGTCCTGTCTATACAGAGGAGAGCGATGGAGAGGAGAGCCTCATGGCGAAACCGCCGGTGGTGGACCAGCAGACCTGGCGCAAGGAGCTTGACGAGCTACGCCGCCGGGAGAAGGCCGCGACGCGCGAGTTGGACGCCATCGCCGCGCAACGTCGTCGGCTCCCGATGGTCGAGATGCCCGACTACACGCTCATCGGCGAGGACGGGCCGGTCCGATTGGTGGATGTGTTCAAGGGCCGTTCGCAGCTGATCGTCTACAACCACATGTGGGAGGACGGCGCCGAGTGGCAGTGCGGCGGCTGCACTGGCTTCACGTCGCAGTTCACCCGGCTGGATTTCCTGGACAACTACGACGCGCGGTTCGTGATCGTCACGAACGGACCGATCGAAGAGGCGCTTGCCTACCGCGAGAAGGTCGGCAACAAGATGGAGTGGTACTCGTCGTCGAAGAGCTCGTTCGGCGCCGATGTGGACGCGCCACCCGGTGCCGGCTTCGGGGTCAACGTGTTCCTGCGCGACGGCGACACCGTCTACCGCACCTGGCACACCAATGGCCGTGGCACCGAACAGCTCAGCCACTCGTTCGCGCTCATCGACATCCTGCCGTGGGGGCGTCAGGAGGAGTGGCAGGATTCGCCGGACGGCTGGCCGCAGTCGCCGACCTACTCGAGGTGGTTGGACTCGCCGGACATCGCGCGGGTCTACGGAAGCACATCGTCTCCGTAGCGCGTCATCATGTGTTGACGCTTTAGCGCTGAGCGCGTGGGTGCCGACACGTGGGACAGTTGGCAAGAGTCCTTGCCGTCGCAAGGCGAAGGTCATCAGGTTGGGCGCAATTCTGGCGTGTGCGGCGGTATTTGCCCATAGACTCCGGGACAGCGTGTGCCATGCCTCAAGAGGAAGCGGTGGGGTCTTCGACTTTTTCCCTACATGTGGGAGGACTCGCGGTGGTCCTCGGCTTCGGCGCAGCGCTCTTCACCGGTTCCGGGATCGCGTCGGCCTCCGACGGGCCGGAGTCCGCACCGTCGTCGTCCAACTCAAACTCTGACGCTGGTCCGGTATCTCATCAGTTCCGTGACGTCGCGGATGCAGTGTCGGTTTCGCAAGCGCGACCTCGCAACCGTGCGCTGACACGGTCGAACGTGCCACGGCCAGCGGGCAGTTCGATGTCCCGTTCGGTGTTGTCCACTCCAACCGCGTTGTCCCGTCCGGCTAGGGACCTCGGGCGCAGACCGAAACATAGGGTCGAGCAACGAAATACGGGGCCGCGGCTGGCGGGAGCGCGCCGCGAACTCAGTTTCGCGCATTCCAGTAAACCCATCACCGTTACCACCACGGTAGAACTGACCGAGGGGGTCGTCACCGGCAGCGTCGATGGAGTCGACTCCAAGGGGCTACCGCTGACCTACACCGTTGCGAGTCAGCCGAGCGACGGCGGGAAAGTTCTTCTCAATCCGGCCAGTGGCAGCTTCAGTGTCCTGCCCTACGCCACGACGGTGAATTCCCAAGGTACGGAACACTTCAGCGTGCTGGTGTCGGAAACGACGCCCTTCGACGCTTCGCTGGAGCGACTACCCGTAGTGGGATCCGTCATGCCAGCCCTGCTCGTGCGGCTGCACGAAGCACCCGTTGTGAATAGGGTATTAGCGCCAGCCATTGGTGAAGCCGTGGTCCAGTCGGTCGTTGTCGATCTCGCTGCGGTCAATCCGAACGACATACCAATCGCCTTCACAGTTAAGGTCATCTCGTTCGACGGCACTCCGATCAGCACGAACTACTTCCCGGCATCCGGGTTGGAGACAGGCGACACGGTGCCCACCATTTTTTACGGTCCCGGCTTTGGTCGCCCCGGCAACATCGATCCGAACTCCAACTGGAACCCCACATCTGGCGTCGCCCCGCTGCGCCAGCACGGCTACAACGTGGTCACATGGGATCCGCGCGGCGAGTTCTCCTCTGGCGGCACTTCGCATTTCGACTCCCCCCAGTACGAGGGTCGCGATGTCTCTGCCATCATCGACTGGGTCGCCCAGCAGCCTAGTGCCGAACTCGACAGCGCCGGAGATCCCCGCATCGGCATGATCGGCGGCTCCTACGGCGGCGAAATCCAGTTGGTCACGGCCGGAATGGACCACCGCGTGGACGCCATCGTGCCAGCGCTCGCATGGAACTCGTTGAACAGCTCAGTCTATAAGAACCAGGCGTTCAAAAGCTCTGTGTCGTTCATCGTTCCACTCACGCTACTGAGTGGTGGCAAGCTGGATCCGCAGTTCTACTCTCTGATCTTCGGCGTCCTGGCAGGCACTCTTCGAATGGCTCAGCAGGACCTGCTCGCCGTCAGCACACCCGACGTCGGCAACATCACCGCACCGACTCTGCTGATCCAGGGGACTGTCGACACCATCTTCACACTCGACGAGGCCAGCACCACCGCACAAACGCTGGCCGCCAACGGCATTCCCGTGAAGATGATCTGGTACTGCGGCGGCCACGGCGCCTGCTTGAGCACCAGCGACGACGGTACTGTCATCCAGAAGAACACGTTGGCGTGGCTCGACCGCTATGTGAAGAACGACCAGTCGGTGTCGACCGGTCCGACCTTCGAATGGATCGATCAGAACGGGCAGTACTATTTCTCCGACTTCCTCCCGTCGGACCAGGCGTTCTACGGTGTGCCTGTGGTCGCGTCGGGCACCGGTGGCAACCTGGCGATCGTGCCCATCGTCGGCGGCTCCGGTCCGCAGCTGCTCGCTCCCTTCCCGTTCTCGTTGACCTCGGCCGCCAAGGCGCTCTATGCGCTTGACGTCACGGTGCAGGCGCCCGCGACAACGACTCAGATCGTCGGCGCGCCAACGCTGACGATGACCTATTCGGGCGTCGGCACCAGCCGGCACGTTTACGCGCAGCTGGTCGACGACAAAACCGGGCTGGTGGTCGGCAACACCGTCACGCCTATACCCGTCACGCTCGACGGACAGAGACACACGGTGACGGTCCCGCTAGAGGACGTGGCATACACGATGTCGCCCGACGACTCGATCACCCTGCAAGTGGTCGGCTCGGCCACGCAGTACGAAAACCTGACGTCAGTCGGTGCGATCGAGGTGTCGAGCATTGAGCTCGTATTGCCGACCGCGGCAGACGCGGTGCCTGAGAGAGCTACGGGTTACCCGGTAGACATCGACCGCTTCGGGAGGACTTGAGGCCCCCCTCGGGCTGTATCTGCGGGTGATGTGACGCATCAGCGCCAGCTCAGCGGGCGGTCGTTGCCGTGGCTGTTCGTAGGTCGACCGTCGAACTTAGACCGTTGGCGGCCTGCTCGGGGACGATGAGGACAGGAGTGTCGCAGTGTGCGACGACCGCGGCCGCGACGCTGCCCTGTAGGTGCCCCAGCAGTCCGCTGCGGCGGTGCGGGCCGAGCACGATCAGGCTTGCGCCGTGTTCGACGGCGGCCTCGACGATGCCCTTCCAGGTCGGCGCGGCTTCGACGGCGATGCTGCGCGCCAGGAATCCGGCATCGCATGCCAGCGATGCCCCGTGGGCGGCGGTCTGTTCGGCGGCTCGGCGTACCTCGGTGGCCTGATCGGCGTCAAAGTGTCTGCTGCTCGTCGGTGTGAACCCGACATCGACCGGCTGCCATACACAGACGACCAGCGCGTCTCGTTGAGGCGATAGCTGCACCCCGGCCTGTGCGATCGCGTGCGAGGCGAGTTCGGATCCGTCATAGGCGAACAGCACGGGCCCGACAGCGGCGGGGATGTCACAGTGATTCAGAGCTGGTCGGCTTGACGCGATTTGGGCTGCGACAGGCGGGGACGGCAGGTCCGACCGGATTCGGCCGAGCAGCGGCGGCGAGTACCAGGCGGGGGACTCACCGTCGAGGAACCTGTCCAGGTCGGGCGCTTGCGGTCGGGCTCCGCTCAACGCGTAGACGGCCACACCGAACGCGGCACCGCCGAGCGCGAGGCCGAAGCCGATCCACAGGGCATCACCGGTGCCTGCCGTGAGATCCGTCGCCGCCGTCGCGGCGAAATGGGCGAGGACGGGTGCGACCATGAACGCGGCGACCGCGCGCAAGAGTTCGATGATCGCGAAGACGCGCTGCAGGCTGTTCGACTGCAGCGAGAAGCCCGCGACGAACAGTGCTGGTGCCACCGTCGCGCCGAGCGCCAGGCCCGTCAGTGCCGAGCCGAGCAGGACAAGTGGCTGGCTGGACGGAATAGCGATGCGGAACACCACGATTCCCGCCGCGAGCAGCGCCATGCCGACAAGTGGGAGGTAGTGCATGGCGCGTCGGGTGATGACGATCCCGAACACCACCGCCATGACGATGGCACCGCCGAGTTCGGGCAAGTAGAGCAGCCCGACGCGGACCGGGCTGTAGGTCTGCAGCAACACGTTGGCGGTGAGGGCTGTCGCCGCCACCGAGGCCGCGGCGGCGAACAGGGCGACCCCGACACCGGCGACCGGGATCGAGCTGGTCAGCACGGTGCGGATCGTCAGCAGTGGATGCCGCGCCCTGAACTGGTAGACGATCAGCGCCACGATCAGCGCCAGACCGCCCAGCATCGGCACGCTCACGGCGGGGTCGCTGAATCCGTGACTGGTCAGTTGTGCGGCCCCGATGAACGCCGCCGCGCAGCCGACCGCCGCCAGTGCGATTGCCGGCAGGTCACGCGGGGCGTTGAGATCTACCGGCGGGGCGTCGTCGAACGTCAACGCGGCCAGCACCAAAGCCACGAGCGCGATCGCGGCGACGATCCAGAACAGCGGTCGCCACGCGTGCGCCTCGGCCTGCACACCGCCGACGAACGGGCCGATGGCGACCGCGCCGAACACACACATGTTCATGATCACGGCGGTGTGGCGGAGCTTCGCTTTGGGATAGCCGATCGTCAACGGCGGTGCGGCGGCGATCAGCATCATGCTGGTCGCCAGGCCCTGCAGTACGTGTCCGCCGATGTACATGCCCGCGTTCTGCGCCGCCGCGGCGAGCACCGACCCGGCGACGAGCAGCACCGCGTAGCCGAGCAGCATCCTGCGCTGCGGAAGGTGCTGGGCGAACTGGACCGCGAGCACCGTACCGACGGCATAGGCCGCGTTCCCCAGACCCGAACTCAGGCTCATCGTCTGAGCGCTCATGTTCAGCTGCTCGGAGATGATCGGGACCAGCGGGTCGAGCGCCGCGGACAGCGCCAGATACGGGATGAGGGCGAAGGTGACCATCGCGGCCACCGCCGCGTAACGACCGGCGAGCGGGCCTTGGCGCATCAGCGTCGCCTGTCTATGTCGGTCAGATCTATTCGACGCCGCGCTGCGTCCGGGCTCTGGGTCAACGGGGGTGAGGCGGGCACGTGTCCCCGAAACTTCATCGGCGGCTCGTTTTATTCCCCTCGCACAACCGTCTCTTTTGCGACCGGTCGTCGGCGCTCACGTGAGATGCGGCCGCACCGGCACTCAAGCCTCGCCCGAACGCGCTACACGGAGCCGTAATGTGTTGAGGTGCTGTGCATTTCGGATCTCGTCGGACAGCCGCAGATGACGCGAGTGATTCGCTCAGCTACATCAGGTGCGACCGATGTCACATAGCGCGGCGTTTGAGGGCCGGCGGTCAGCGGGGTTTCGTGGCGCCGATTCAGGTAGCCACCAGGCTCGATTCAGGTACTTCACTACGCGTGTCCACACGCCTCACCTCGGCGAAGCTGTGGTCAGCCAGATCGAATGCGGTTTGCCATACCGCTCAGCCTCAATAGGGGGAATCGATGGAAACTCGTAAACAATTGGTGGCCGCTGCAGGTGCGCTTGTGCTCTCCGCCGGACTCATGACGGGCGTGACCGTCCTGGGGTCGGTCGGCTCGGCCGCGGCCGAAGGCTGCACGAACTCGGGGGGAGCGGTCATGCACCCCGCGCCGCTGAGGTCGTACGGCGTCGGGAGCGGCGGCTGCGGCGATCAGGGCGCCTGCGTGACGACCACTCTGTACCGCGGCAACCGCGCCCTCGCGAGCGAACGGCGCTGCGGGGTAGGCAATGTCGAGGCGGCCACCGAGTGGGTAACCTCGATTCCGCGCGACAACCTGTGGGCCGACGTGCAGGTCGCGCCGAACTAGGCAATCAACTACGCGCGTCCTGTGCCACGCCTCGACCCGCGCGGAAAGCCGATCGTCGGGCGAAATCGACTGCAAAGCAACGGAAATCACGCTGAATCACCTACTGAAACCCGTTTCACTACAAGTGATTTCGCTGACACGGCGAACCCCATCGAAAGACCGGCCGTTCAACTATCCCCTTACGGGCTAGTCGTGGCCTTCAATCTCGCGGCCGGGGGCTACCCGTCGGTGCCGGAAGCGCCTTTGCTCGTGCTGCCGAAGCCGCCCTTGCCACCCGACCCGCCGGGCGAGCCGCCGTTGCCACCGCCGCCGCCGTCGCCGGTGTTGCCGACGCTGGCAGCCGGACCGCCGTGGCCACCGCGCCCGCCCTTGCCGAACGTGCCGGTCCCGGTGCCGGTTCCGCCGGGCCCGGCCGGGAGTTGTGACACTCTCGTGACACCGGGGCAGCGCGCAAACTGTCGTCTCGGCCACGCGTTTAGGGAGGCGTCTTTCGCGCGACTTCAACGCATCCACTGGTTATCGCGCACCAGTCTTTGTACAGGTCAGATGCTGTATCTAGCTCGGCTTCGCGGATCGTATGCCCAATATATGCCAATCGGTCAGGCAGGCGATCGGTGGGGCAGTTTGCCAGCAGGCGGCGTCCGCCATATCCGGGCGGCCGGCCAAGTGCACCCCAACTCGCAACGGCAGCACCAAGTAATTGAGCTGCCACCGGGAGATCGGCTGCCTCTGACGGGTTTAGCGTCCTTCGCACGGCGCCTCGGTCTACGATCCCACGAGGAGGAGACCATAGCCACAGGACAGGTCGGCCAGTACGTGCTGATGCCCGCGGTTGGAACACGCGCCACGGGTCCGAATTCCGCGATCGCTAACTCCTTCCTGCGGGCTCACGCGGCAGCCAGCGCCATTAGGATGGTGAGCCCCAGAACGCCCGCGGGGGCGTCGGTGCAGGTCGTCGACTCCATCCACGAGGACGGGATGAAGCTGATCGATGGCACGCCCGAGGCGATCATGGCGCTGCGCGCGGCGCAGCCCGGCCTGCGCGTCGTGCCCGTGGTGTTCTACCGGCCGGCCCTGGCCGCGCGCCCGACGCTGGCGGTCGCGCCGAGGGCGCTGGCCGCGGCGGCGGGCACCAAGCTCACCGTTCGCGTCGTGTCCGCGAAGGACGGCAGTCCGGTGGCCGGCGCCGACGTGCTGGCGTACACCAACTTCGCGGCCAGAGCAGGCGTCGAGGGCACAACGAAGAAGAACGGCGAGGTCGCCCTCGCCCTCGGGGGGTCCAGCAAGAAGCTCGAGCGGCTGTACGTTTATCCCGAGGCCGGGTTCTGGAGTCTGCTCAGCAAACGCGTGACGGTGAGCAACGGATCGACACTGAGCCTGAAGCCCCTCGACGTGACGCTGGTCGACGGCGTCCGGTTCTTCGCGGGCGCCTCGACGCTCCAGGATGGCGACGGCGTCACGGTCGGCGTGGTGGACACCGGCGTCGATACCGGCCATCCCGATCTTCGCCTCAGCGGCGGGTTCAACGTGATCAAGGGGGAGGATCCCGGCGATTTCGGGGACAACGGCGAGCACCACGGCACCCACGTGGCCGGCATCATCGCCGCCCGCGGCAGCGCGCCGAAGGGGCGCCTCGGCATCGCGCCCGGCGTCTCGCTACGCAGCTACCGCGTGTTCGGAAAGAAAGGCGGGAAGAGTCCGGGAGGCACCAACTTCGACGTCGCGAAGGCGATCGACCGGGCTGTGGCCGACGGCTGCGATCTCATCAACATAAGTCTGGAGATGCTAACCGATGCGGAGAATCCGGCGACTCCCGATTCGGTGATCCGGGACGCCATCGCCGCCGCCCGTAGCGCCGGCGTGCTCGTGATCGTGGCCGCCGGCAACCAGGACCGCGGACCGGTCAGCTTCCCCGCTGCCGACGAGCGCTCGGTCGCCGTCTCGGCGCTCGGTCGCAAGGGCACGTTTCCGACCGGCACGAGCGAGAGCGGAGACGTCGCGGGACCGTTCGGCAAGGACAAGAAGAACTTCATCGCGGCCTTCTCCAACATTGGACGGGCCATTGACCTGACCGGCCCCGGCGTCGGCATCATCTCCACCGTCCCCGGCGGCTATGGCGTCGAGAGCGGGACGTCGATGGCGTGCCCCGCCGTCACCGGCTTCGCAGCGCGGATCCTGGGCCGGTTGCCCGACATTCGCAAGCAGGCGCGCAACCAGGAACGCTCGGACGCCATCGCTCAGGCGCTCTTTGCGAGCGTGCGGGACCTCGGATTCAAGCCGGAGTTCGAGGGCCACGGCCTTCCCTCGTGAAGGGTGATGATGGGACGGTTCATCCTGCGCTACACGGGCTCCGGGCCGACGCCGGCGAGCTTCGTCGAGCAGGTCCGGAGCCACCAGGACGTCTCGATCCTGGACGAGTCGCCACACATGCTTCTCGTCGACGGGCCCGAGGCCGTGCTCCGGCGCTTGCTGGAGACGTCCTCGGGCTGGCTCCTCGTGCCCGAGAGGTCGGTGTCTCTGCCCGATCCCCGGCCACAGGTGGAGCGGCCGCCGGACTGATCGGCGCTACGCGAGCGAACCGGCCGTTCCCCACCACCGTGATCAAGGTCGTGTTGCCGGCGGTATCCGGGTCCACCCGCCAGGAGATCCACACATCGCGGTGCACGGATGCACTCCCCGACGGTTCTACGCTTGAACGCGTGCGGGACCGCGACACCATCGACTCCGAGCTGCGAATTATCGCCGTACGACGAACTATCCGGGATGCTGGCGGCTCGTTACCGTCGTCATCTCAGGTCGACGACCTGCTGCATGAGCGGTTCGGGATTGATAACGATTGTCTCAAACGTACGTAAAACTGTACGATTGAGGCGGAAATCACCCTTGCGCACGGTGCGCTCCGTCACCCCCAAATAGTCCGCGGCGTCGGCGATGCTCATGTCCGGCGCGAACATTGGCACGCTCCGAACGGATCTTTCGTATCCCATGGGGATGTGCTTACCAGAGTTTTCGGCCAATAGTTCGGCGTGTCAGCGAATTCGCCAAGTGTGGCAATCCCGTTGGGGCAGCTAGCTTTTTGCCGATGCTGGCAACAACACCAGCGAATCACAGTCATTTCCAACATGTTTCGCGAGGTGTGCCTCGATGAGCGGGAGGACGCGTGGGGGAATCGCCACGTCACGCATGCCCGCGTCACTCTTGGGTGTTGTGATGCTGTAGCTTCCTTTGGTGCGGACGGCTGCGCGCCGGATGCGGATCACCTCGGCGCTCAAATCGATTTCACCCCTGCGCAGTTCGACGGTTTCACCGAGCCGCAGCGCACACCAACTGGCCAATGTGACCATGAGTCTTAGCCTTTCAGGCATCGCGGCGGTGAGCAAACCGAGCTCGGGGACCGACGCGAAGATGGTCCGCAACAGGCTGTAGGCGTGCGACCGCATCGTCGGCCCGCCGACCAGTGTCTCGGCGTACCAGTCGCGGACGTCCTTGGGTTTGATCGCGCCGAGCTGGCGGTGCCCGAACGTCGGCAGCAGGTGATCGTCGAGGACGAAGTGGTAGTGCTCGCGGGTGCGGGCCTTGATCGGTCGCCCAGAAACGTGCCGCTCTCGCCCGGCGCTCCAACGCCGGAATACGCGAGGGCCGTTGTCATATCTGCTGTGCGGTCGTCGTCGACCAAGGGCCTGTAGTCGATGGCGTCCCGGTCGAACTGACTGATGTGGGGCTGGCTCAAGCTGCGCCGCCGGCGTCGAGCTTCTGTATGAACTCCACGAGGGCAGACTCCGACACGAGGCGCCGGCGGCCGATTTTGATGCTTCGGACTGGTGGGGCGGAATGTGACCGACCGGGGGAACCGGGTCGCCGCGAAAACACAAAGATCTCGACACCTACCCCGAGGCTGCGGAGCGGCTGTTGCTGTCCGCGATC
>Ga0163161_10002606_pt1 | contig 12856 bp, 14 predicted proteins | sample S45metaG_FD_129847 | JGI IMG/M metagenome (GOLD analysis project Ga0163161, IMG submission 129847) | Switchgrass rhizosphere microbial communities from Kellogg Biological Station, Michigan, USA - S4-5 metaG | ecosystem: Host-associated > Plants > Roots > Rhizosphere > Soil | place: USA... | reverse complement strand
TGTTTTTCGAGCCCAGCCTGTCCATTTCGGGCAAGTTGTCGTGCGCCAGCTGCCACAGCCCCGACCACGCCTACGGCCCGCCGAACGGACTGGCGGTGCAGCTCGGTGGCCCGGAACTGAAGGATGCCGGCACGCGCGCGGCGCCCTCGCTGCGCTATATCCAGAACGCCCCGGCGTTCACCGAGCACTACCATGACGACGATGGCGACGACAGCATCGACGCGGGACCGACAGGCGGGCGCAACTGGGACGGCCGCGCCCAGTCGGGCCATGAACAGGCATTGACGCCTCTGTTGTCGAAACATGAGATGGGCAACGTTGATGGCGCGGCCGTGGTGGACAAATTGCGGCACGGCCCGCTGGCGGCGCAGTTCCGCAAGGTGTATGGCGAGAAGATTTTCGAGCAGCCCGAGCAGGCCTTGCGCTGGGCCCTGATGTCGCTGGAAGTGTTCCAGGAAAGCCCGGCCGATTTCTATCCCTACACCAGCAAGTACGATGCCTTTTTGCGCAAGCAGGTCAGCTTGAGCCCGCAGGAACTGCGCGGCCTGGCCCTGTTCAACGACGAGACCAAGGGCAATTGCGCCTCCTGCCATATCAGCCAGATCGCCGCCGGCGGCGCCTTCCCGCAATTTACCGACTACGGCCTGATCAATATCGGCGTGCCACGCAACAACAAGCTGCCCGTCAACGCCGACCCGCATTATTTTGACCTGGGCCTGTGTGGCCCCGACCGCACCGACCTGACCGATCACAAGGAATACTGCGGCCGCTTCAAGACCCCGTCCCTGCGCAACGTGGCGCTGCGCCAGAGTTTCTTCCACAACGGCAGCTTCACCAGCCTGGAGCAGGTAATGCGCTTCTACGTGCAGCGCGACACGGCGCCGCAAAAGTGGTATCCGAAGAACCCGGACGGCAGCGTGCACAAGTACGACGACATGCCGCCGGGCCTGGAGGCGAACGTCAATGTCGAGGCGCCACTCGATCGCCAGAAAGGCCAGGCGCCGGCCCTGAACGAGAAGGAAATTGCGGACGTGATCGTGTTCCTGAAGACGCTGACGGATGGGTACAAGGTGCCGGAAGCTTAAGCCGCCAGCGGCGCCGGCGTGACCTGCATCGGAGCAACGGCGAAACGTTGCTGTGCCTGCCAGATGTCATAGGCGTTCTGTTCCGCCAGCCACAGGCGCGCCTCGCCCCCGCGCTCCTTGCCCAACCAGGCTTCGATGCGCAACGCCATCTCTGGCGAAATCGCGGCGCGGCCATTGAGGACACGCGACAGCGTGACACGATTGACATCCAGTTGCTGCGCCGCCTCGGTCACGGACAAGCCCAATGCGGGCAGCACGTCATCGCGTAGCGTCAGGCCAGGATGTGGCGGATTGAACATGCTTGTCATGATATTTTTCTCAATGATAATCTTGATAGTCGACCAGGATGGCGTCGCTGCCGTCAAACCGGAACGTCAGCCGCCAGTTGCCATTCACCCACACTGAAAAGTGGCCCTGCAGGGCTTTGCCCTTGAGTGCATGTAAGCGCCAGCCCGGCAGATTCATGCCTTGAGGATCGCTTGCCTCATTCAAGCGGCGCAACATTGCACCGAGCTTGAGTGCATGGGCTGCCTGAATGCCCGCCATGCTTCCCGTCTCGAAAAAAACCTTCAAGCCTTTGTGCTGAAATGTCTTGATCATGTGTGATTGTAGCGTGTAGCGCTACGCGCTGCAATCCTTGCCTGACCATGCCATGCATGCTGCAGCCAGAATAAAAAAGGCTGACATTTCTGTAAGCCCTGTCGGCCGGGAGCAAGGGCATGAGTTGTATTAATCGGATGGAATCGGGTGCAATTGGATGGCCTTGAACGCCATCACCTATTTTTCTGCTCAGGAAACAGCGTATGTGCCGTTTCACCACACTCTGGCCATCGCCGCCATCAACAGCAAATCGTTGACTTGACGCAAGATGCCGCCCTGAGTTTTACTGTACTTGCGGCCAGGCATGTCGCTATCCCACTTTGTGTTCGCACGAGTGCGTGGACTTCTGCTGCCGGCTGCGTCCTTTTCCCTTCTGGAGTTGCCATGTTCCATACCCTGCGCGCGCGCCTGATCGCCATCGCCATTGCCATCGTCGCGGTGGCGCTGGTACTCCTCTCGGCCGTGACCTTTGTCACCGTGCGTGCCAATGTTCTCACCTCGCTGGACAAGCAGATCGGCGATGTCACGCGCCAGTATGGGCGCGAGCTGACCGAGTGGGTGCAGGACAAGCAGCGCATTGCCAGCGCCTTGAAGGTGGCGGTAGCCCAGGCGGACCCGCAGCCCGCGCTCGATACGGCCCGCCAGGCCGGGGCCATGGATTCGGTGGGCTTTGCCATGAGCGACAAGCGGGCTGTCTACAGCGGCTGGACGGTGCCGCCGGACTTCGACGGCACCACGCGCCCCTGGTACAAGCTGGCCGCGTCGACCGGCGGCCCCGCCATCACGCCCGCGTATGCCGATGCCAATACCGGCGAACTGTACGTGAGCTTCGTCGAACCCGTGTTCACCCAGGCTGGCGGCCCGCTCGCCGGCGTGGTCAGTGCTGATGCGAAGCTGACCTCGGTGGTCAGGAAAGTCAATGCCATCCACCCCACGGAAAAGAGCTTTGCGGTGCTGGTCGATGGCGCCAACAACACCATCCTGGCGCATGCGCGCAAGGAATTGACACTCAAGCCGCTGACCGACCTGGCCGCCGGGCTCGACGCCGCGCTGCTGGCGCGCCTGGTGCAGGGCGGCGAGCACGCTGAACTGGTGATCGACGGCGCCGCGCAGATGGTGTATGCCGCCAAGGTCGAGGGCACGCCATGGATACTGCTGACGGCGGTCGACCGCGACTTGGCCACGGCGACCTTGAGGACGATGCTGCGCGTGACGGTCATCATCACGGTGCTGTGCCTGCTGGCTGCCGGTGGTCTGATGTCGGTATTCGTCAGCCGCCAGCTGCGCCGCATGCTGCTGGTGCGCGACGCGCTGGAAGACATCGCTTCCGGCGAGGGCGACCTGACGCGGCGCATGGATGCGTCCGGCCGCGACGAGCTGACGCAAATTGCCAGTGCCTTCAACCGCTTCGCCGACAAGATCGCCGCCGTGCTGCTGCAAATCCGTGTTGCGTCCGATACGGTGCGCACCGCCTCGGGCGAGATCGCCTCCGGCAACAGCGACCTGTCGACGCGCACCGAGTCGCAGGCGAGCGCGCTGGAAGAAACCTCGGCCGCCATGGAGCAACTGATGGCCACTGTCCAGCAGAATGCCGAAAACGCCCAGCAAGCCAATACGCTGGCCGCCAGCGCCACCCAGGTGGCCGGGCGTGGCGGCGAGGTGGTGCAACAGGTGGTGCGCACCATGGGCGACATCAATCTTGCCTCGCGCAAGATTGTCGACATCATCGGCACCATCGACGGCATCGCCTTCCAGACCAATATCCTCGCCCTCAATGCCGCGGTGGAAGCGGCGCGAGCCGGTGAAATGGGCCGCGGCTTTGCGGTCGTGGCAACCGAAGTGCGCTCGCTTGCCGGGCGTTCGGCCGAAGCGGCCAAGGAGATCAAGGCGCTGATCGGCGACTCCGTGACGCAGGTCGACGCCGGCAGCCGGCTGGTGGAAAGCGCCGGCGTGACCATGACGGAAGTGGTCGACAGCATCGGCCAGCTGGCGGCCATCGTCAGGCAGATCAGCAGCGCCAGCCATGAACAGAGCAGCGGCATTACCGAAGTGGGCACGGCGGTGACGCAGATGGATGAAAACACCCAGCAGAATGCGGCATTGGTCGAGCAGGCCGCCGCCGCCGCGCAGTCGCTTCAGCAGCAGGCCAGCGCGCTGGCCGAGGTGGTGGCAGGCTTCAAGCTGCCGCAGATGGAAGGCAACGCTTTGGCGTCGCCGACGCGGGCGCCACAGGCAGGCTCGAACGATGCGCTGCGCCTGCGCTGATAAGGGAGATTGACCATGTCTGCAAACTATCGTGGCGCCATCCTGGCGGCAGCGTTGATGATGCTGTGTAACGCCGTAGCGGCCGAGGAAGTGGCCAAGTCGCCCTGGACCGTCGGCGGCGCGGTCCGCTTCAATTATGTCTACAAGAGCTGGCAGGACGACTATCCAAGCGGTTTCGTCGGCCTGGACACGGCGCGGCTGGACGTCAATTACGACGACGGCGCCTTGCTCGGCTCGGCGCAATACCGCTACAACCGCTACCCGAAGGGGCAGGGCGGCTACTGGCAGCACTTCCTGCATCACGGCTGGGTCGGCATGCGCCTGGCCGACAAGAGCACGGTGCAAGCGGGCCTGGTGAAAAACCCGTTCGGGCTGCAGCCGTTCGCGTCCAATAATTTTTACGAGTCGATGGCGTTTTACACCGGCTTCGAGGACAAGTACGACCTCGGCCTGACTTACGCCAGCCGGCCCGGCCCCGTCGAGTGGCAGCTCGGCTTTTTCCCGCGCGACGGCGGATCCTATGGCGGCGGCGGCAATACGGCCGGCGCCTCGAACCGCTACTCCTACAATATCGTGCCCGATGACGCCCAGCAGGGGTATGCCACCGGCCAGCGCGACCACGAACGCATGACCTTCACCGGCCGCGTGGTGGCGCATATCGGCAGCGCCGGGCAGCATGAGGTGGGGCTGTCCGCCCTGACCGGCACCATACGGAATGAAACCCGCAGCGAAGGACGCGACACCCGCCGCAATGCCGTGGCGCTGCATTACCGGGGCGGCGCGGGGCCATGGAACGTCATGCTGGAAGCCCTGCGCTACAGCTATGGCACCAGCCACGGCGCGGGTCAGACGTATGGCGGGCTCGACCCGAACAGCTTTGTCATCCTGGGCGCCTTCGGCTATCCCTACCCGGTTGCCTCCAAAGGCGACATCTATATCGCCAACCTCAGCTACGACATCCCGGGCACCCTGGGGCCGCTGGGCGGCTTCAAGCTGTACAACGACTACAGCATCCTGCGCAAGCGCGTTGGCAACTATAAAAGTTCGGTGCAGAATGTAAGCGGACTGAGCTTTTCATCCGGCAAATGGGTGTTCTATGCCGATTTCATGCTGGGCAAGCACCACCCCTACCTCTCGCCGGACGGCGGCGGGCTGGCCTCGACCTCCAGCGTGCACGATGGCTACACGCGCAGGATCAACCTGCAGGCGGGGTATTATTTCTGAACCAGGGAAAAAACATGGCAAACAACACGCAGCATCCTGATGGCCACTGGCGCCGCTTCGGCCGCGGCATGCTGCTTGCGCTGCTGATCGTGGTGGTCTGGAGCGCCATTTGCTGGAACCTGCGCGACTACAGCGGGCCGTTCTGGCTGGAACTCAACCAGATCGGCCTCTTCCCCCTGTATGTCCTGGCCATGCTGGCGCAGATCGTGGTGGCCCTGCTGCTGGCGCGTTGGAAAACCTGGTGGTGGAGCGCCGGTATCGTCTGCGGCACCGTGCTGGGCATGGCCGGCCCGATTGTGCTGGCGCTGATCGCCGCCAGCGGCATGCCGGCGATGCGGTATTGAGGCAGGATGGTGCGCCCCACGACTACCACTCGGCCGAATTGCCTGCGGCGGACGTATCGCGCTCGCCCAGGTGCAACTCCAACTCGAGTGCGGAGCACCAGCTGAGTAACTGCTTGACGCTGATTTCGTCGGGATGGCTCTCCAGGTGCGAGATGCGGTTCTGGCTCAGGCCGACGCGAATGCCCACAGCCGCCTGAGTCATTTTTTGCCTTTTGCGGGTGGATGCGAGCAACTGGCCGAGCTGCGATGCTGTGAGGAGACGTTGGGTGTTGGGCGAGAAAGACATATGTGGTATCCGTTATTCAGATATATCAATATTATCTGAAATGCAGATAAAGTTAAGATATCTGAATAGCGGATATAACGTAGATAGCTGGAAAGCAGATAAAGAGCAGATGATCAAGTCGTGTCATGCAGATCCTGCATGGTCTCCAGAAAGCAAAAAGCCCAACCTGAAAGGCTGGGCTTTTTGCTGGGTGTTCTTGGTGCCGACTGCCGGTTTCGAACTGGCCACCTGATGATTACAAATCATCGCAAGTCGGTATTCAGGACTGTTGAAGAGCGTTGATATTTTCTATTATATTCTTATAAATCAAATGCTTACGTGGTTTTCATTTTTATTTCATGCAGATGGGTGTTGATCGTTATGCTACCATTTGGGTTACATGGCGGTTACATGGCGCTTACACAGCACGTCTTCTTGAGGTAATAGTGAAAAAAATAAAGTTCGCGGCGGGTAGGGTAGAAGAGTTCGCCTGTGAGGGGGGAAAAAGTCAGTCATTCCTTTGGGATACCACTTCACCAGGCCTCGGTTTGCGGGTGACGTCGAAGGGCGCAAAGTCCTATATTTTTCAGGGTAAGCTGGACGGCGCCACCATCCGGCTGACGATCGGTGATCCTCGTACATGGGACATTGCCAAGGCCCAGGCCGAAGCACGGCGACTGAAGGTCCTGCTCGATAACGGGCAAGATCCAAGAAAGGTGCGCGACGATGCGCTCGCTGCAGAGCGAGACGCGCGCGCATTGCAGGAAGCTGTCATTGTGGCGGAACAGGAAAAGCAACTGCTGGAGTCCGTGACCCTGGGCGGCGTCTGGCCTGAGTACATTGCTGATCGAATTGCCACGCGAGAAGCCGGTTGGTCAGAACATCATATTGCCGCGCATCGCAAGATCATTCAGGATGGTGGCCAGCCGCGAAAACGCAGTCCGGCCCTGACGAAAGCCGGTCCGCTCTGGTCCTTGTCCTCGCTCCGACTCATCGACCTGACAAACGAGCGTGTGGAAGCCTGGGCGCGAGAGGAAGCAAAGATCCGTCCGTCCAGCGCGCGCCTGGCATGGCGACTGCTCAAGGCCTTCATGAACTGGTGCGCTTCGCACAAGACGTATTCGAACATGGTCACTAGCAATCCGACAAAGAGCGCGCGAGTGCGCGAGAGCCTGGGTAAAGAGAAGCGGCGCCATGACGTTCTCCAGCGCGAGATGCTGGAGTCATGGTTCAGCGCAGTGCGCAAGATCGGAAACCCGGTCATTGCAGCCTACTTGCAAGTTCTGCTACTTACCGGCGCTAGGCGCGAGGAGCTCGCTGCACTGAAGTGGACAGACGTGAATTTCCAGTGGGGCAGTATCAAACTGTCCGACAAGGTCGAGGATTTTCGGATGGTCCCGCTGACTCCTTTCGTTGCTCAGCTCCTGGCCAACCTGCCGCGCAGGAATGCCTTTGTCTTCTCCAGTCCCGCTTCCGCATCGGGACATATCGCAGAGCCGCGAATCGCGCATAACGAGGCCGTCGCCGTGGCGAATTTGCCGCAACTTACCCTACATGGCCTGCGACGCTCATTTGCCACATTAAGCGAGTGGATCGAGATGCCGAATGGTATCGCCGCGCAGATTCAAGGGCACGCGCCGCAAGGGGTGCGCGAGCAAAATTACATTCGTCGACCGCTTGACCTGCTTCGTGTTTGGCACGCGAAGATTGAAGTTTGGATTCTTGAGCAGGCGTGTGTGGAGCCTGTATCTTTGCCGGCATTGCTGCGCGTTGTGGGCGCTTAGCCGGGCAGTGGGTAGCGTTTGCAGCGTTGTGCATGTCCGTCCAAGCCTTCCCCGGTGGACGTAGCAGCGAGTTGACAGCGCATCCCTGTGACTGTTTGAAATTGCTGCTACGGACTTTTCCAAGTACCGCAGGAAATATGCGGTGCTACTAGAAAAAGAGTCTCCGCGATTCTCACTCTGAATAAAACCTGTTTTCAACCTATTCAGAGGTGTTCAATGGCACAAGCCACCGTTCTAAAGCCGGGCCAGTACCGGCATCTAATCCGTGCCACTCGAGCCACCAGCCGCGCACCAGAACGTGACGTGCTGGTGCTCATGATGGGTATCCACATGGGCATGCGTGTGTCCGAGATAGCGCAGGTTGAAGTTGGTGATTTTATGTTCGCCAGCGGCAAGCTACGGCAGGAAGTATCGCTTCGGGCCGTCGTGACAAAGGGTTGTCGCCAGCGGTGCGTGTATCTGACCAACCGTGATCTTGTTGCCGCGCTTGAGGACTATCTAACCCTGCGGGTCGAGCGGCGCTGGCGCATGAGCGACGATCCGAAGCGATATCGGGGCTTGCGCCCAGACAGTGCGCTAATCCTGACCTTCAAAGGCTATAAGTACAGTATGAACCGCAAGCGGCGGATCAACTACGCTGGCGAGCAAATCGATTACGCGGCCTGTGATGCGCTGCAAAGTCACGTTACAAAGCTGTATCGGGACGCGGGAATTAAGGGCGGAAGCAGTCATTCTGGTCGACGCTCAATGGCATCTAGGCTCTTGGCACAAGGCCACGATCTGGAAACCATTCAACTCATGCTTGGGCATGCTGAGCTGGACCATATTGATCCCTATCTTGAGGTTTCGAACGAAAGGTTTCGTCAAGCTTTTGCTGATGTATTATGACAAGGCAAGATTGCATATTATTCATCTTCGCACTTGAAAGTTGTACGCCGACAACCCATATGCTCGGTTTAAGTAGAGGGGGAATTTCGCCCGCAGTAGCAACCCACGGCCCGCAAGACGGGCCTGGTGCGCTGAGAGGACCGGCACAGGGCCAGTCCTGGAAATTGAACTGGAGTATCCCATGCAGTTTGTCGGTGGATTTAAGTACCGTTTTTCGAAAGCAGATGGTAGTCATGTCGACGCATTTCAAGCGGGTGCTACGCACGATGGTGCCGATACGGTTTGGCGCTTGGACAATGGCACTCTGCAAACAGGTAGCGTCATTTTTACCAACGTCGTGAACGTTGAAGAGATTGAACGTCCGCCGCGAGCGTTCAACGAGAAGCGCTAGGAAAGTCATGGCACGCAACTACGGCATTGGCTTTTGCGGCAAGGGCATCGAGCTTCTTGAGGCGGCTGAGGAAGAAATGTTTGATACTGTCGAGCACGGATACGACAAATTCTCGCAGGCGAACATGTAGTTGATGAAGTATCGAAGAATGCTCGCGCAATTCACCAAAGAACGGGAAGCTGGTTTGTCCCCGAGTTATAACCCGGATATTCACGGTAGCTTAGACGAATAGGAAAAGTAAAAACAATGAGGCTCTACCACTTCACATCTGCGTCACAAGCACAGGCCATCATGGAGTCCGGAAAATTTAACCCGGCCTCTCAGCACCCATTAAACAACGACAATGGTCTCAATTGTTTCGCATTCAGGTCGGGCTATCGCCTAGGTCAGTGCTTCGAAGGCACTGGCGCAAAGCTGATTATGGAATGGACTGGGCCAATCGTAACAACCAATCAGAACGCCTCCCCTCCACTAGCGCCGGACGTGCTACACGATCAGCATCCGTGGAGATGTTTCGTCCGGGGAGGTTCGAAAACAGGTCTTTTATTTATGACCGCTATCCGTTTCGACAAAGAGACTATTGATGCAATGGTTCCCACCCCAAATTGGCATAAGCACTTGCCACAATTTCTTCAACGGCCGCTTTATAGCCGGGCGAGATTGGAACTCCTCAAAGCAATAAGGCGTAAGTACCGAAACGTGCGCTTCCCTCTTGAAGTGTGCGGCTAGGACCTCTTGATATGGTAAGGGAAATAGAGATGATCGACGTAGATCAAAGCGATTACCGCGTTGATAGCCCATTCGACTTGAGCACCAGCGGCCTTGGCCCCTGCATAGGGATAGTCGTGGGTTTTCAAGGAGCAGTCAGTATGTTGCACGCTCCAATGCCTGATGCTGGCGGGGCCGAGAATTTTTTCGCTGACCTTTGCGCACTGATACCAGCCGAACAGCGGGCGGCAATTCGCCCAATTCTGGCAGGCGGTTTAAGTACCACAGGCCGTTCTGTTCCAGCGCATCTGGTGAAGACCAGAAAATGGGTGGGATTGGAATTGCAGAAATTGGGGTTTGGGTCTCCGCATATTCATTGGGGAAATGGCGGTCCCCTATCATGCCACAACGTTAAAACTAACATCGCCAAAGGGCATGTAGAGATCACTCATCATGAACTATTGGGCGAATCGACTACAGTCGCGGTCGTACCTTTGTGGTAAGGAAAATTGATCATGAATGTCAACACCATTACTGACGAAAAGCATCAAACAATGCAAAGGGTCTGCGGACTCAAGGGTTTTGGTGCACCAGCGCATGCAGAGATGCTTCAGGAAGCCGCTCCCCTTATTGCAAAAGGGTGGATTGCCCGGAATGGCAAAGACCTGAGCATTCCAGACGACGTTATGTGGCAATTGATCGCCATCGGCAAACCCTTGAAGACGCGATAGGAAACCTCTGGTGGCCGTGACTGCAATGGGGCGGCTCCGGCCCAGGGTGAGAATGTGTGAGCTTTGCAGGAGGGCAAGCTGCTATCCTGAACGCCATCGGCCGGTACCGGCCAAAAGCGGTCATTCTAATGTCGTCCTGTGAATACCGTTCGCATCATTTGCATTGAGCGTACTAACAACTGTTTATTCGATCGGCACTGACTTTCATTGCGTTCAGATAGGTTTTTCGCCCAGTTGCCACGATTTACCATCAAATGCTTCCCCACTTGGAACTCGTCCTTTGGCGTTATACGTTTGAATCCAGCCAGGGTAGGAGGGGGTAGACCGGCTCACTTCGTCAAGCTGGACGAAGTCCTCATTGTTCAGCACTAGATCCACCGCCGCGAGGTTGTCGGCAAGTTGATCTGGATGTTTGACACCGGAGATGACACTGGTGACCTGCTGCTGTGCCAGAAGCCAGGCTAGGGCGACCTGCGCGGCGCTAGCGTCATGACGTGCAGCGATAGTCTTCAATACGTCGATGATATCGAATGCCTTTGCTTCATCCACTGGAGGGAACTGGATTTTGGTTCGACGCGAGTTCGAGTCAGTCGAGCCGGTCCGATCAAATTTACCAGAGAGCAACCCTCCTCCCAGTGGGCTCCAGCACAGCAGGCCAAGCTTCTGATCCTCGAGTGCCGGAATGATCTCTTGCTCGATATCACGAGCAGCCAGTGAATAAAAAGACTGGATAGATGCAAACCTTGCGTAGCCGCTTCGTTCGGAGATACCTAATGCCTTCATCAGCTGCCAGGCTGCGAAGTTGGAGCAACCGATATATCGTACCTTGCCCTGACGAACGACATTGTCGAGCGTTCGCATCACATCTTCCAATGGGACAAGTGGATCGAAATTATGGATCTGATATAGATCGATGTGATCTGTTTGCAAACGCTTCAAGCTGCCTTCAAGGGCTTCCATGATATGCAAACGGGACTGACCAATCTGATTTGGGCCGGGCCCCACGCGGCCGCTCATTTTTGTCGCTAGCACGACATCATGGCGGCGCCCTTTCAACGCCTCGCCCAACCTCTCTTCCGACGCCCCACCTCCATACACGTCAGCAGTATCGATAAAATTGATGCCAGCGTCGAGTGCCTGCATCACAATCTTGTCGGTTTCGTCCTGCGATAATCGCCCGATGGCGGTAGTAACCGCGTTTTCACTCCCTCCGAAAGTCATCGCTCCCAGACATAGACGTGAAACGAAAACACCAGTGTTACCAAGTTGAGCATATTTCATAGTTCCTCCGAGTTCTAAGGAGACAAGCATGACACTATTTTTCGAACCGATCTATAATCGATCCAACATCATTTCTATTAGATCGGTCACGCCTTGGATCCGCTTTCAGATATTCTTTCCATGCTCAGAGTTCGCAGCGTGCTTACTGCGAGGTTCGAGGGCTCCGGGTCTTGGGCAATGCGGTTTCCTTCATACAGCCATATCAAATTCGGCGCGGTGTTGGAAGGGTCTTTCTGGATGAGTTGTGAAGCGTCCTCAGCACCGATAAAATTCGAATGTGGTGACTTCTATCTCCTAACTGATGGTTTGTCATATTGCACCGCAACTGACCTTGACAAAGAGCCGTTAGATGGTCGGCAAATCTTTCATGAGTATCTAGGGAAAGACGAGGTAGTTCGCTATGGCGATGGGGTAGGAAAGGTGGTGGTCAGCGGGGGAAGGTTTACCTTCGATGATGACACAAGTGAAATATTGCTAAACCAGCTTCCACCATTAATCCGTTTGCCAGCAATATCACCATCTGCCACGTCGCTAAAAGCAATCCTTGATCTTCTTGCCTACGAAACTGAAACAATTCGGCCAGGTCACACAATCGCTGCGACGAGCATTGCCAACTTAGCATTGATCCATATTTTGCGGGAACACCTTGCGGCTGTGCCTATTAAGGCTGGCTGGTTTTGTGCAATCAGAGATAAACAAATTGGAGCTGTTCTTTCCCTGATGCATGGAGACATAGCTAGACGGTGGACTGTGAATGATCTTGCAACTGAAATCGGGATGTCACGTACTGCGTTTACTCAACGTTTCAAAAAACTAGTAGGCTTCTCACCGCTTGATTATCTGCTGCGCTGGAGAATGGCAGTTGCTGGGTCGGCATTGAGGAATGGGGTGAGTCTGACCAGAGTAGCAGATCAGGTCGGTTACAGTTCCGATACGGCATTTAATTCCGCTTTCAAACGTATAATGGGGCAAAGCCCAGGACGATACCGCTTGAACGCATTGGCTAATCACTTTGATCCACAAGGCACCTAAAGGCGCAGCTGGCTATTACTTTGATCAGCCGCATTATAGAATTATGACTGACCGCTTTGGGTCGGTACCTGCCTGTCGCGGGCACTTCTGGATTTCAACCTGGCCATCTGCTATGCGGGCATGAAGGGCCGGGTTCGGCCAAGAGCGGACCTTTAGTGCTTATTCGTTTCGACGTTGCGTTGTATCTTTATCCTGACGAAAAGGATTTATTGTGATTGTTCCCATTTCAAATGAAGCGCTGTCTCTCGATTCGCTTCC
>Ga0163161_10002605_pt1 | contig 12857 bp, 10 predicted proteins | sample S45metaG_FD_129847 | JGI IMG/M metagenome (GOLD analysis project Ga0163161, IMG submission 129847) | Switchgrass rhizosphere microbial communities from Kellogg Biological Station, Michigan, USA - S4-5 metaG | ecosystem: Host-associated > Plants > Roots > Rhizosphere > Soil | place: USA... | reverse complement strand
GAATTGTCGCACGGGCAGGCCGTTTCAATCGGCATGGTTGTCGCCTGTCGGATTTCCGAAAAGTTGACAGGATTTGCAGACACCGAACGCCTGAAGGCAGTTTTGGGGAAGTATGGCCTTCCCGTGGAGGCAAAATATGACAGGAAAAAGGCTTTTGGGATTCTGAAAATGGACAAGAAAAGAGCGGGTAAGGAAATGAATTATGTGTTGCTGAAAAAAATTGGATTCGGACTGGTTGAGGCCATCCCGATGAAAGAATTGGAGAAATTACTTTTGAATATCTAATAAACCCTTTACATCGCGGTGTCCTAACCCATAGATGAGCATTCGGGATCCGTGATGAGATTGAAAACATGGAAGTAACCATACAACCATCGCAGATCGGCGGCACATTGGAAGCGCCCGCGTCGAAAAGTTCGATGCAAAGGGCATGTGCGGCTGCATTACTGAATGTGGGCGAGACGGTGATTTACAATCCCGGCACCAGTAACGATGACCGCGCCGCCCTGGATGTGATTCAGAAACTGGGTGCAGAAATAGCCTGGAATCAAAATGGATCTATTACTGTCAGGAGCAGCGGTGTAAAGCCCGTTTCCAACGAAATTGATTGCGGAGAGTCGGGGTTGGGCATCCGGATGTTTACCCCCATTGCCGCCCTAAGCGACCAGGAAATAACGATCAGGGGTAGTGGCAGTTTGGTAAACCGCCCGATGGATATTTTTGATACGATTTTTCCTCAGCTCAATATTGCGATCCAATCCAACGAAGGCAAGCTTCCCCTGGTGATTAAAGGGCCGCTGAAACCCGAAGACATTGAAGTGGACGGGTCGCTCAGTTCACAATTCCTTACCGGACTTCTGATGGCTTATGGCGCTGCCAATGCGATGGGTGTGTCGATCAGCGTTCGGGATCTGAAGAGCAGACCTTACATTGACCTTACCCTTGAAGTGATGGCCCAATTCGGTGTGAGGGTGGAAAACAAAAACTATCATAATTTTTATTTTCCTGGCAAGCCCATCCAGAGCAATGTCGTGCAGCCTGTGGAATATGCTGTGGAAGGGGATTGGAGTGGCGCCGCATTTCTCCTGGTTGCGGGTGCGGTTGCGGGTAATATTTCGCTCACCGGATTAGACCCTGCGTCGGCACAAGCCGATAAATCCGTGCTTGAAGCACTGGTTAATTCGGGAGCTAAAATCTCTGTTTCGCCCGCGAGAATCCAGGTGGGGCAGGCGCTGTTGAAATCATTTCATTTTAATGCAACGGATTGTCCCGATCTTTTTCCGCCGCTGGTGGCGCTCGCTGCATTTTGCAACGGGAAAACAACCATCGAAGGCGTGAGCCGTCTTGCCCATAAGGAAAGTAACCGCGCGTTGACCTTGCAGGAGGAATTTGGCAAGATGGGCGTAAAGATCGATCTTATTGATGACCTGATGATCATTCACGGCGGAGGCAATGTGAAAGGTGCGGTTGTACATTCACGTCATGACCACCGGATTGCGATGGCTTGTGCAGTTGCGGCGCTCAGGGCTTCCGGCCCCACCACCATTCAGAAAGCAGATGCAATCCATAAATCATACCCCGGCTTCTACGAAGATTTGCTCGCGCTTAAAGCGCAGGTTTCCGTTGACCGGGGCGAAAAGATTGGATAGCTTGATTATAATGAGTTGATTTAATACATTTTTAAAACAGCCAGCTTGAATTCATTTGGCAGACTATTCAGGTTAAATATTTTCGGTGAATCACACGGCGAAAGTGTCGGTGTTGTCATTGATGGTTGTCCGGCGGGTCTCTCACTTCCCGTGGCAGATTTTCTTGAAGACCTCGAAAGAAGAAAGGGCGGTTCACAAAAAGGGACCACACCCAGGCAGGAGGAAGACTTACCTATCTTTAAAAGCGGGCTCTTTGAAGGAAAAACCACGGGAGCTCCCCTGAGCATCTTTTTCGAAAACAAGAATACACGCTCGGGAGATTATGAAAAGCAAAGAGCCGTACCAAGGCCGGGGCATGCTGATTTTGTCGCGCATCAAAAGTTTGGCGGGCATGAAGACTACCGTGGCGGTGGGCACTTCAGCGGCAGACTCACGGTTGCACTCGTTGCGGCAGGTGTTGTTGCAAAAAAAATTTTGAAGGCTGCAAAGTCGGGCGGGGTTGAAGTAAAATCAACCATCGTCGAGATAGGCGGCGAAAGCGATTTGGAAAAGGGTTTGCAAAAAGCAATTGATGCAAAGGATAGCATTGGCGGAATCATTGAATGCCGTGCAATTGGATTGCCAGTTGGAAGCGGCGAACCTTTTTTTGATTCAGTTGAATCGATACTGAGTCATGCTGTATTTTCCATTCCTGCCGTGCGTGGTATTGAATTCGGAACAGGATTTGCCGCGGCAAGAATGTTTGGCAGCGAACACAACGACGCCATTGAGAACATGAGCGGGAAAACGCGCACGAATCATGCGGGAGGTGTAGTGGGCGGAATCAGCAACGGAAATGAATTGGTATTCAGAATTGCCATCAAGCCCACTTCTTCAACACCCAAGGAACAACAGACGCTCAATTGGGAGTCGGGAAAAACAGAACCTTTTTCCGTGAAAGGAAGACATGACCTTTGTATTGCGTTGCGCGTACCGCCCGTGCTTGAGGCAGTAACTGCCATCGTTTTGGCAGACCTCATGATGTTGGAACAAAAAATTCCCAGGGTATTCTAACAGCTAAATCTACAATCAACAATCCTCAATCTAAAATCTAATCCCATGGCCAAATTCAATTCACGCAGGAAATTCCTTCGTCAACTTGGTGGCACAGCCGCAATTATTGGAACCGGTTCGGTAAGTTCACTGGCAGCTGAGGAACAGGCTGAGCGCAGGATTATCTACTCCGAAAAGAAATTCAGCACCAACGATACGATCAGGATCGCGGGAATCGGAATGGGGATCATGGGATTTAACGATGTGAACACGGCTCTCAAAGTAAAAGGAACAGAACTGGTGGCAGTATGTGACTTGTATGACGGCCGGCTTACCAGGTCGAAAGAAGTTTATGGGAAAAATATATTCACCACCCGCAACTACCAGGAAATCCTGGATCGCAAGGATATCGATGCCGTGATCATTGCTACCTCAGATCACTGGCACGACAGAATTTCCATTGACGCGATGAGGAAGGGCAAACACGTCTATTGTGAAAAGCCCATGGTTCATCATATCGAAGAAGGTCATGCAGTCATCAATACACAAAAAGAAACAAAGAAGACTTTTGAAGTAGGCAGCCAGGGTGTAAGCAGCGCGACTTATGCCGAGGCGAAACGCTTATTACATGCTGGTGAAATAGGAGATCTGAACCTGATTGAGGCAAGCTTTAATCGTCACAGTGCGCTGGGCGCGTGGCAATATTCAATTCCACCAGATGCCTCCACACAAACGGTTGACTGGAATCGATACCTCGGCGATGCGCCAAAAAGAGGCTATGATGCCAATCGCTTTTTCCGCTGGCGCAATTATCGCGACTATGGTACGGGCGTAGCAGGTGATTTGTTCATTCACCTGATTTCAGGCATTCATTTCATTACGGGATCGCTTGGTCCCAAAAGAATTTTTGCTACCGGCGAGCTTAGTTATTGGAAGGACGGAAGAGATGTGCCCGATGTCATGACGGGAATCATTGAATATCCAAAGACCGATACTTTGCCTGCATTTCAGTTGGCGATCAAAGTGAACTTTGCGAGTGGAGAGGGAGAAAAGAGTGTTTTGAAATTTGTTGGATCAGATGGTGTCATGGATCTTGGTGGGGAGGGGTTGAAGATTACTAAAGACAAACTTCCGAAAGCACCGGGTTATGGAGGCTGGGATAGTTTCGACACTTTTCCGGAAGCCATCCAAAAGGAATTTGTAAAACAATACGACAGCAAATATTCCGCAGCAGATAAATCAGTGCCGGATAATAAAGCAATCACATTCAATCCGCCCAAGGATGACGATGAGCACCGTGATCACTTCATGAACTTCTTCGAAGGCGTACGCACCGGCAAACCAGTGGTTGAAGATGCCAGCTTCGGGCTTCGTGCCGCCGGTCCGGCCCTGGCTTGCAATGAAAGTTATTTCAAGGGGAAGGTGATCAACTGGGATCCAGTTGCTATGAAGGTGGTGTAGGGCCAGTGACAGGTTGTTCAGTTAACCGGTTGATCAGTGATAAGTGATCAGTATCCTGAATCCTGAATCTTGAATCCTGAATCCGGGAAAAAAAAAGAGCCGCTACCCGCGACTCTTCAAACATATTTTGGATAAGCAAAGCTTACTTATATCCAATCATACCCCTGGTCATGTTACAACCGGAAGTGCTTCTGGATGAGGTACAAGAACTCATCACTACCCCGGCAGTGATCATGAGTAACAGGATTAAAACCGTCCTTTTCATTTTAGTGGTATTTTTAAATTTAAACAATACAAACCCATAAGGTTTATCAGTATTGGTACTTAGGAGCGATTCTATAGGAGGGGATTACAGATCAGACGTTTCTTCCGGATACGGAGAAACAACGTGGTACACAAATAAACAAATTAAATGCCACATATGCAAGCACTCACCAGCCAAGCATTATATTTTTTGCAAATCAACAACACTGAAATACTTTTATCCGCAATACCTGTTGAAGATGAATCTCCATTTTATAGCCATTGGTGGAAGTGTAATGCATCAGTTGGCAATTGCGCTTTCCCGTAAGGGTCATATAGTTACAGGAAGTGACGATGAAATATTTGAACCCGCATTGGGGAATTTGGGTAGAGCGGGAATTCTACCCAGAAACATGGGTTGGTACCCCGAAAAAATAAATCAAAATATCGACGCTGTTATCCTTGGAATGCACGCCAAAGAAGACAATCCTGAGCTCATAAAAGCGCGTCAGCTGGACCTCAAAATTTACTCCTTTCCCGAATACATTTACCAGGAAAGTCTGGCAAAAACAAGAGTGGTAATTGGAGGTAGTCATGGCAAGACAACCACCACGGCCATGACCATGCACGCGCTTCGAAAATGGGGAAAGCCTTTCGATTATATGGTTGGTGCCCGACTGGAAGGTTTCGACCAATCGGTCAATATCACGGATGCACCCGTTATCGTTTGTGAGGGGGATGAATATCCTGCATCCACGATTGAGAGGCAACCGAAATTTCATTTTCTCTTTCCTCACATCGCCATTCTTACCGGGATCGCATGGGATCATATCAATGTATTCCCAACCTTCGAAATATACCTGGAGCAGTTCAGGATTTTCATGGATCGAATAGAGCGTGATGGCGTGTTGATCTATAACAGCACCGATTCCACGCTCAGGGAACTGGTGGATTCGCATTCATTTCAAAAGCCAGTCAGGTTGGTTGCTTATGGCTTGCCGAAGTATGAAATTGAACAGGGTGTCACTAAAGTTGAAATTGAAGGACATTGCGGCCTGCTCAGCGTATTCGGTCAGCATAATCTGCTTAATCTCCAAGCAGCATGGCTTGCGTGCAAGGAATTGGGTATGGATGCGGCCGGTTTTGTGAACGCCATGGCTAATTTCACGGGTGCCGCTAAACGCCTGGAAGTTTTGGCAAAAAATGAAAATGCTGTTATTTACCGCGATTTCGCGCATGCGCCGAGTAAAGTAATGGCGACGATTGGGGCAGTGAAACAACAGTTTCCAAAACGGAAATTAATTGCTGTGTTGGAGCTACATACGTATAGCAGCTTAAATGAAAAATTCATGACACAATACCATGGCGCGATGGATGAGGCGGATACCGCCGCGGTGTTCTATTCGCTGCACGCCCTGGAGTTAAAACGGCTGCCTCCGCTTTCCGCTGAAATGGTGAGGTTGGGCTTCAACAAACCCGGGTTGCTGGTGTTCACGGATCGGGAGGAGTTGGTACGATGGTTGCAGAAACAGCATTTTACGGACACAAATTTGTTGTTGATGAGCAGTGGGAATTTTGATGGGATGGATTTGGGAGAGGTGGTTGATATCTGACAATTATTCCCGAAATTTGCGTTGTAAATTCAATAACCTTTAAACAGAAACATGCCCTTACAGTTAACCCGCCCCTTAGCCTTTATCGATCTGGAAACAACAGGTGTTAATCTGGCGATAGATAGAATCGTGGAGATTGCCATTGTCAAGATCTCAAATGATGGAACCAGACTGGTAAAGCGAAAACTGATCAACCCACTAATCCCCATTCCAAAAGCTTCCTCCGACATTCATGGCATCACCAATGAGATGGTAAAAGATGCTCCAACTTTCAAACAGGTTGCGAATGAATACAAACAATTCCTGGAGAACAGCGACCTGGCAGGGTACAATTCAAACCGATTCGACTTGCCCATGCTGATGGAAGAATTTTTGAGGGCAGGACTTGAGTTCAATATTACCGACAGGAAGCTTGTTGATGTGCAACGAATTTATCACATGCTTGAGCCGAGAACGCTCAGTGCAGCGTTGAAATTTTACTGTGACAAGAACCTCGACAATGCCCATAGCGCTGAAGCCGATGCGGCCGCTACACTTGATATTTTACAGGCGCAAATTGAAAAATATACACAGCTTGGGTCCACGGTTGATTCGATCATTCAATTCATCGGGGAAGAAGAAATAGTTGATTTTGCACGACGTTTCATCATGGAAAATGGAGTGGAAATTTTCAATTTTGGAAAACATAAGGGCCGACCCGTATCGGACGTGCTCAAATCAGAGCCTCAATATTACGACTGGATGATGAAGGGCGACTTTCCTATGCACACCAAGCAAAAGCTGACCGAAATCCTGAATCGCACGCTGTTAAAGAAAGCGTAAAACAATACAAGCGGTGAAGCGAATCCCGCACGTACTGCGTCCTATATTTAGCTTTGTAGTTTGCAACTTTTGAAACATTGGAAAAGATCGTCATCATACCAACCTATAATGAAAAGGAGAATATTGAATCCATCCTGGATGCAATATTTTCGCTCGATCAGGGATTTCATGTCCTTGTGGTAGATGACAGCTCGCCCGATGATACGGGCGCCATCGTCAGAAAACTTCAATCCAAATACAGGGGAAAACTTTTCCTGGAGGTAAGAAGAGGTAAACTCGGACTCGGCACTGCCTACATCCACGGTTTCAAATGGGCTGTTGACAAACGTTACACCTACATTTTCGAAATGGATGCTGATTTTTCTCACAATCCCCGCGATCTTCAAAGACTGTACGACGCCTGCAAAAATGGGGGCGCGGATGTTGCTATCGGATCACGCTATGTGAAAGGGGGCAGCACCGAGAATTGGAGCTGGGATCGAAACATACTCTCCAAAGGCGGCGCCCTCTATACGCGCCTCATTACCTGGATGCAGGTAAAGGACCCTACGGCAGGTTTCATGTGCTATAAACGCGAAGTGCTGGAAACCATTAATCTCGACGAAATCACCTTCGTAGGTTATGCGTTCCAGATAGAAATGAAATTCGCCGCCTGGAAACTCGGCTTCAAAATCAAGGAAGTCCCCATTACCTTTATCGACCGAAAACTGGGCGTCTCCAAAATGAATAAGGGAATCGTAAAAGAAGGCATCCTGGGCGTGCTCAACATTCAATGGCAGAGCATTTTCAAGAATTACAGGAACCGGGTAAAAAATAATTTTGAAACGATTGCCAGCGAAGTTCCCGGCGAAATGGTGGGCTAAGTTCTTTTCCCCGGCCGACTTTTCTTTGTTTTATTTGTGCTTTCTTCGACCGAATGAGAAAAGCATTCCTCCAACTTCACATAGCCGTTTTTCTTGCAGGGTTTACAGGACCATTGGGCCGCCTGATCACTCTGAATGAAGGACTTCTCGTTTGGTACCGCTTGGGCATCACCACGGTAACGCTCTTCACCTGGCTGCTCCTTTCGAAACAATTTGTAAAGATCAGCCTTTCAGAATGGTTAAAGATTACCGGGGTGGGCGCCATCGTTGCCTTGCATTGGGTGCTCTTTTATGGAAGTATCAAATACGCTAATATCTCAATTGCGTTGGTTTGTTTTTCTGCAATCGGTTTCTTTACAGCTTTTATGGAGCCCTGGATAGAAAAAAGAAAAATCGATTTCATGGAAGTTCTCCTTGGCTCTATCGCTGTGCTCGGCATCTACCTGATATTTCATTTCGATCCCCAATTTAAAGTCGGTATCATTCTCGGCATATTGGCTTCATTATTGGCGTCTATCTTTCCCGTGTTGAATAAGCGGCTGCTGAAAATTCATTCAACTCAAATTGTAACCTCTTATGAACTGGCAGGTGGGTTTTTGACGCTTACGCTTTTGCTTCCTTTTTATATCAATCGTTTTCCTGGTGATCATTTCATGCCGAGCGTTTCCGATTGGGCCTGGCTGTTGGTGCTGAGCTGGCTTTGTACTGTTGTAGCCTTTAACCTGTCACTTGCGGCATTAAAAAAAATCTCGCCCTTTACGGTCAACCTCAGTTACAACCTGGAACCGATTTATGGTATCCTCCTTGCATTTCTCATCTACCAGGAAAACAAATACCTGAGCAGCGGATTCTATATTGGCTTCGGACTGATATTGCTGACTGTAATTTTGCAGACCTACCGTTTATCAAAATCGCGTTTACGAAAACCCTGAAATATTAATTTGCATCTTATTCAACATCGAAACATGAGAATTACCCTGATTTTTTTACTAATGGTCCTTGCGATTGGCACCCGGGCGCAAAAAAAAGCACTGGATCATACGGTGTACGACAGTTGGCAAAATATTGGTGAAAGAAAGATCAGCAATGACGGCAAGTGGGTTGCCTATTGCGTGGATGTGCAGGAAGGTGATGGCGAGTTGTTTGTACAGTCGAACGACGGTCGCATTGTCAAATCCTTCCCTCGCGGATACAACCTTCAGTTTACGGAGGACAACCAATTCCTGGTATTTAAGATCAAACCACTTTATAAGGACACCAGGCAGGCAAGAATTAAAAAGAAGAAACCGGAGGACTCTCCAAAAGATACTTTGGCTTATCTGGAACTCGGGAAAGATACCGCTACAAAAGTCGCTCGTGTAAAATCATACAAACTGCCTGAAAAATCAGGCGGCTGGCTGGCCTTCCTGATGGAAAAGCCCTTAGCAGACAGTTCTAAATCAAAGAAGGATTCCCTTTCACACAAGCTGGACTCGCTGATCAGGAAACAGCCCATGATTTCAGCAGAAAAGAAAAAAGATGAACTCGATGCAGATGGGGATGCGGCAGATGCTTCGAAAACGGAAGAGGGAACTGACCTGGTTGTGGTACAGCTCACGAGCAGGCAAAACAATCTTTTCAAAAACATATCAGAATATTATTGGAGTAAACCTGGAAACATCCTGCTCATGAAGGGCACGCCCGCGAAAAAAGACAGCCTGGGTAAAAATTTGGTAGCTATTTGGCGGAGCCATGAAAATCATACGGATACCATTTCCAGGGGCGGAAGCGATTTCAAAAATTTTGTGATTGATGAGCATGGGTATCAACTGGCATTTGTGGCAGAACGCGACAGCGGTGCAAAATCCCTGCAAAAATTTTACAAACTCTGGTATTGGAGAAATGGAGACGATTCGGCAAGCATGCTCCTCGACAAGATGTCGCAGGGCATGAAACTGGGAAACACCATCAGCGAAAATTCGGTCCTCAATTTCAGCAAATCAGGCAGCCGCCTCTTTCTGGGAACGGCACCCGTTCAACCCCCAAAAGATACGTCCCTCGCAGAAATCGACCTGGTAAAGGTGGACATCTGGAATTATAAGGACGACTATATTCAAACGCAACAGCTCAAAAGGCTTGACCAGGATTTAAAGCAGAGTTACCTTGGTGTTTATCATTTCAAGACGGGCCAATTTGTTCAGCTGGCGGACAAATATTTGCCTCTTGTGGTGCTCTCTGAAGAAGGAGATGGCGACCAGTTTTTTGGTTCCAGCGATTTTGGAAAGCGCGTGGAGTCACAATGGACCGGGAACACCAGGAACGACCTCTTTGCAGTTGATGCCATAACAGGCAAGCGTACCCTAATTAAGGCAGACCTGGATGGATTCTCGGATATTTCTTACACGGGAAAATATGTTATCTGGTATGACAATAAGGTCCGCAACTACTTCACCTGGTCCAATGGCGTAACCAGGAATATTAGTTCAAAGATTAAAACTCCGTTGGTTGATGAGGAAAATGATATACCCGATTCCCCTTCGCCATATGGTATCGTGAAGTGGATGCAGAATGATGAAGCTGTATTTATCTATGATCGCTTTGACATTTGGCAAGTCGATCCGAAAGCTGTCGCGAACCCGATTTGCATCACGGGCGGAGAAGGCCGGCAGCGTAAAACGGTTTACCGCTATATTCAGACTGATCCGGAGGAGATGTTTATTAAACCCGGCCAGGATCTGCTTCTGACGAGTCTTGATAAAACCAGCAAGGACGGTGGAATTGCTCACCTTGACCTGAAAACAGCTCGTCAACCCTCTCAGTTGGTGCGGGGAGCGTTTTTATTTGGCAGAACGCTAAAGGCGAAACTCGACCATCACTATTTGTATACAAAGGAAAATTATCTTCAATCTCCGAACCTTTTTGTCAATATGGATTGGAAAGAGGAGGTAAAACTAAGTAACACCAACCCTCAGCAAAAGGATTACAACTGGGGTAATGCATCATTGTTTTCCTGGAAGGCATATAACGGCAAGCCCGCACAGGGCATCGTGTATAAGCCTGAAAATTTTGATCCTTCAAAAAAATATCCGCTCATCTGCTATTTCTACGAGCGGCTCACAGATGGTCTCAATCAATACATACCTCCTGTGCCCACCGCCAGCAGGTTGAATATCTCATTTTTTGTAAGCAGGGGCTACATTGTGCTCGCGCCGGATATCTATTATAATAATGGACATCCTGGAAAGGCAGCGGTTGATTATGTGCTAAGCGGTGCCAGGGCGCTGGTGAAAAAAGGCTGGGTCGACAGTACACGCATGGGCATTCAGGGTCAAAGTTGGGGTGGGTACCAGGTTGCTTATATCATCACGGCAACATCTGCATTCAAGGCCGCCTGGGCCGGCGCGCCTGTTGTGAATATGACAAGCGCGTACGGAGGCATCAGGTGGGAGAGTGGATTGAATCGTCAATTCCAATATGAAAGACAACAAAGCCGTATCGGCGCTTCACTTTGGGAAAAACCTCAACTTTATCTGGAGAACTCCCCGCTTTTTCACCTCACGAACGTGAAAACTCCTGTAGTGATCATGTCGAATGACAACGACGGTGCTGTACCCTGGTACCAGGGCATTGAAATGTTCACAGCGCTGCGTCGGTTAGGCAAGCCCGTTTGGTTACTGAACTACAACGGCGAAGCACACAACCTGGTTGAGCGAAAGAACAGGAAGGATATTCAAATGAGGGAACAGCAATTTTTTGATTGGATGTTGAAAGGGGATCGTGAACCGCAATGGTTGAAAGAAGGTGTTCCTGCAACGGAGAAAGGGAAACAGTGGGGTTTCCAATTGCAATAAAAATTGCAGATATGGCCTGGCTATGAACTTAACTATTTATAGAAAGATTGCAGGAGGAATTATTCTCTGCCTTTCATGCCAAAACCTTTTTTCGCAGTCGGCCCCGACAATTTATCTTAATCAAATGGCTCCGGGTGCCAATCCGGAATTGTTTGCAGCGGGCAAGGTTTCAGACGCCATGGCCAACAGGGACTTCACCATTTCCCCGGCTGGAGATGAAATCTTCTACACGGTGCAGCAGCGCGATTTTTTGAGCAGCACGATCATAAGAATCAGGAAGCTAAATGGGTCCTGGAGAGAACCAGAGATCGCGCCATTTTCAGGAAAATACAACGACCTGGAAGCGACTTTCAGCGCAGATGGAAAGCGCTTGTTTTTTTCGTCTAACCGGCCTGTTGTAGCAGGCGTTGAAAAAGAAGACTTCGACATCTGGTATACAGATTTGCGCGAAGACAAGTGGAGTGAACCCGTGCATCTCGATTCGCCCGTGAATTCGGCAAAGGATGAATTCTATCCTTCTGTGGCCAGGAATGGTAATTTGTATTTCACTACCCAACTGGAAGGAGGGAAGGGGAAGGAAGATATCGTGGTTTGCAAATGGAAGGATGGAAAATATTCGTCGCCCGAAAGTCTGCCCGAAGCCATCAATACTGCAGGATTTGAATTCAATGCTTTTGTTGATCCCGATGAGCAATTTCTGATCTTCACCGGGTATGCCAGGAAAGATGGGTTTGGAAGTGGTGACCTCTACATCAGCAGAAAAGACGCCAGCGGCAATTGGACGACATCGATGAACATGGGTAAACTCGTCAATTCTGCCAATATGGATTATTGTCCTTTCGTGAGCTGGGATAAAAAATATCTATTCTTCACCAGCAACAAGACTTCATTCAAGACGCCGTTCAGCAAAGCCATTTCCTTTGCTGATTTGAAACGTGCCCTGACCGGCATCGAAAATGGGCTGGATAACATTTATTGGATGCAATTTGGGCATTAAATCTGCGGTATGGGGTATGAGGTATACGGTATAAGGTATAGGGTATAGGGTATAAGAATTTAGGAAAAGCAGTTATCATGTTCCATATTCCGTATACCTTCTACTCTTTACGTTATTGGCGGAATTCTGTCTAAAATAATAAGTAATGGTAAAACGTTATACCTGAAACCATCAACTGGCAGATATTTAGTAAATTAGGATAACTAACCCCTACTATCATGAAAATGTTATCCCAGACCGGGTGCGCTGAAGGCTTCATAGATTTCGAGCTCAAGAAGTATACCCTCCTGGCATATCTTCAGGAAATTCACAAGCACTTTGATGAGCAGAAACTGTATCCGCAACTG
>Ga0163161_10002604_pt1 | contig 12862 bp, 12 predicted proteins | sample S45metaG_FD_129847 | JGI IMG/M metagenome (GOLD analysis project Ga0163161, IMG submission 129847) | Switchgrass rhizosphere microbial communities from Kellogg Biological Station, Michigan, USA - S4-5 metaG | ecosystem: Host-associated > Plants > Roots > Rhizosphere > Soil | place: USA... | reverse complement strand
TCAATTCTACGGTTACAACAGCAGCAAACACGAAAAACTGACTTCGGGAGCAACGCCGATTCAGCACGTCGGAGATTTAGCCAAAACTGCTTATCAGCATAACGAAACGATTTATAAAACACCCTCTTTACGAGTTGCTCCAATTAAAGCAACAACGCATTTAGATGTAGAATATTCACAGAAAAGCACAGCGGGAAGTGAGGCGGTGAATGTTTTTAATATCTCGGGTTCCACAACGGTTCCGTTTTTACATCCCGGTTGCGCAGTCGACATCGAAATGCGAAAACCAGATACAAACGAAACTTCGTACTTCACGAGAATCATGGTGACCGAAACCACTCATGAAATCGACACGATCGGTCATTACACGGGAACTTTCCACGGAATTGCTTCCGACACAGGATTTTTACCGAAACCTGAATTTAGTATTCCAAAAGCGGAACCTCAAACCGCAACAGTTATCTCAAACAGCGATCCGGAAGGACAGGGAAGGGTTCAGGTGAGATTCGACTGGCAAACGAATGATACGACACATTTTATCAGAATGATGAGTCCTGATGCAGGAGGAACCGATCAGATCACACAAAATCGTGGTTATGTGGCGATTCCGGAAGTGGGAGATCAGGTGATGGTGAATTTTGTGCACAATCATCCTGATCGTCCTTTCGTGATGGGCGGAATGTTCCATGGCGGAATCGGACTCGGCGGTGGAATGAGCAACCGTGTAAAATCGATTCAGACGAGAAGTGGTCATAGAGTCGTTTTCACGGAAGATGAAAGCATCGTTATCACCGATAAATCGGGAAATGAGATTCATCTGGACACCAAAGGCAGCAATATCAACATTACTGCTCCGGAAACGATCAATATTAAATGTAAAAACTTCAATATTGATGTCACCGAAAACATGAATACGACCGTCGGAATCAACAAAAGCAACAATGTAGGCATGAACATCACAGAAACCGCAGGAGCCAACATCTGGCAAAACGCAAGTCTGAATTACAATCTGAACGCCACGAATATCATGAATATGGCATCAGAAAACTTCACTTACGACGCCACAGATATTCATAAAAATGCTTCGGAGGGAATTGAGGTAGCCGCTGCAAAAGATTACATCCAGAACAGCGAACAGACGATTCATAATCTTTCGGGTGAGAAGGGTCATAACGCATAAATTTGAGTGATATGGGAGTTGAGCAAAAAGGCAAGATACAGATTTTCGCAAAAAACATCCGCGGTAATGCGAATGGTGGAATTCTGGAGGAGAGCAAGTTTACGAGAAATGTCGCGGGTGGAAGGCAGGTGCAGAATGGGAAAGGAGGGGGAGTGAATCATGATGTGAATCAGCCTAAAAAGGAGACTCTCAAAGTGATTAAAGTTGAAGGTCCGTTTGATGGGAATAATAAAAAGGTTAATATACTTGAAAAAAATAAGTGGTACAGTTATAAAGCCACAAAATTTAATAGAGAGCCAACCCCTCAAGAACTTCAAAATTTAAGATGGGGAATAAAATATGATGATGAAAAAGTAAAAGATATTCCCGGTGTTTCAGGAAAGGGCTATAAAGAAATTGTGCATAAAGTTTTAAATAACAATCATTCTTCTAAACTGAGAATCTATGCATTTTTTAAAACCCCTACCGACAATGTAAGTGTAACTGCTGATCTTATAAAAGAAGAAGTAATCATCATTATCGGTACAGAACAACATTCTACAAATATTGCTAATAAATTGATGTTCGCAGGTGAAGGTGTGAGAAAAGTAAGAACAAAATATGCTCATTATCCGTTTTTGAAAGTTGCGCTGTTTACCGATGGCTATTCAGAACCTCAGTTAGCGGCAATTACAAATGCTGTTTTGCTTCATAATAAAAAAGCGACTGTAGTCAGAGTGACTTCAATTTCGCATGTGATTAATATGATTAATTCCGGAAATCGAGATAGCGCGGCCATCGACAAAACCAGAAAAGTAAAAGAAATTTACGCTTACTCACACGGATATGTGCGTGAAGGTAGTAATGAAGGAGTAATTGCTTTCGGATATGAAGGTAAAAATGCTGCTACACAAGAGTTAGATCACAAAACTTTTTCAAAAATCAATGCAGAGGTATTTTTGGATAAAAATGCTACAACTTTTTATTCGTATGCTTGCCGGACAGGAATCGGTATCAGTTCAGAAACAGCAACGAGTCCTAAAAAAGATAATAGCTTAGCTCAAAAAATGGCGAATAAAGGGAAAATTACAGTATACGCCTTTATGAGAAGATCATTGTATGAAGATGCTTGGGGAACGCAAACACACAGAGACACCTATGCTTCCGATAACGATGCAGGAGATTCCAAATGGGAAAATTTTAAAACTGATATGAAAGATGCTTTAAAAACTGATCCGAAAGATATGTCAGATTTTGATACATACAGAAAAAAAGAAGTGAAAATAGATAAGGCAATCTGGAATCCTGACGGAGCTTATCTTGATGTAAAAGCAGGAACATGGCCGATTGGAGTTCCTGCCACATTTGATCTGTATAATCCTCAATAAATTTATGAATATTATAAAAAAATCTTTGATAATAAGTTTTGTTTCTGCCGTTATTGGAGGAATACAGATGGCTTTATTTTTACCGGATGGAGTTTCTTGTTCAGACGGAAGCACCTCTTTATTTGATGGTATTTTATTTTTTATGCCAATTCAGTTTGTAATAGTATTTCTATTGGGATTGATTAATAAAAAAGTAACAGCTTATTTTATTCCGGCTTTTTTGATAATATTCTGGCTATTTATCAATAGATATGAATTTATAAACAGACATGCGTGTTGGTCAACATTTTCGGATACTGAAATTTTAAAAGTTGTTTTGTTAAAATCATTGCTTACTTGCACGATATGTATTTTGCCTGTCTATTTTTTAATCAGAAAATTAGGGTTTGGAAAAGCAGAAATGAACTTAAAATAATATATTGATTAATTCTTTGTATCTCGTTGCAATAGATGTAATTTCGTATACTAAATATTTACATTGAACTTAAAAACACAATAAAAGCATTCAGCTATACAAACCAAATGCTAATTTTGATAAAATTTAATGACTCATTATCATTCGTTAAATGTAATGAGTAAGAAAAAGATTATTTAGATTCCAGCTCTACGGTATAAGCTTTTGGAGAATATTTCGTTAAAGATCCAGTTGCAGCGTCAATTCCGATTCCTATTGCACCTCCTAAAAGAATATTCAAAAGTGAGACGGGATTGAAAGTTTTTGTCAATTTAACTTCTTTACTTACGAATCCATCTTTTTCAAAAACAACTACCTGTTTTCCTAAAGATCTGTGGATCTCTGCTGTACAAGGAGTTATACATTTTTCTACACCTTTGTGCATTACTTTTACACCTTCCGGTTGAGAGGTAAAAGAGATTTTATCTTTTGTTCCGGTGAACATACTTGCGCAGGAAGTTGCTGATAATGCTAATGTAGATAACAATAAAATAGATAATCTATTTCTCATAAATTTGATTTTGAATGATGATTAAACTGATTCAATATGAGTCAAAAATTGATTTTGATTTCAAAGCTGCGAACATACAAAAAATATTACACAGATCTATATTAATCACATAGAATTGAAAAATAAATTTCTTTTTGAGATAAGTTTTGTATTATTACCATTTGAATTTTCTTATTGCACAATCACTTTTATTTGGGTTAGAGATATTATTGATCTTACATTTTAATAAAATTTATTTTTATTTATAATACCGTTAGAATAATTAAAATCTCAAAAATCATATCTTAGCAAAATGATTAAAATCCTCACAATGTATTTTGATCTCCTACCAAATTATACTTTATGAAAGCAAAACTCGAAACAACTGTTGAAGGTTTGATTATAATCTATCCGTCAATTGTACAATCGATGCGTCGTACAAACTCTGCTGAAGGTGCCAAAACTTTAGGAGCCCCAGTTATGCTTGATTCTGAACATATCTGTTTTTTAGCGTTTAATAATGACGGGTATGTTACATATTTTTTGAGCAATGGTTTTGAGATTTCTCTTAAAATCAGCTTTGATGAAGCGAAAAACGCTTACAATTTCGCTAAAATGAAAGTTTTGCATGTGATAGAATAGTATAAGTTTAACTTAAATCAATTCTAAATTACTTTCTTTTATAAATTTTAAGATTTTTTAAGAGACTTTGTTAATGATTTTTATTTTACCTAAAGTTTCTTATACTGAAAGAGTTATAACTTTATCTTCTGTTATTTTCACATAAATTTTTCTTCGTTCTCCCAAATTTATCTTAAAAAAAATTATTAAAATCTTTATTTGATGATTTTTTGGTACAGTAATTGTCTACCAATATGCACGTACGAAAATTTCTCTGCAGGAAACATCTAAGAACACATCGGTTCTTTTAGGAAAAAAATAGGTAGATCATATAATAATGGTTTACTCTTTCAATCAAATAATAATCTTTAAAATTTTAATATGAAATTAAGTTTAGCAATTTTTTCATTAGCATTGTCTTTGCCTACATTTGCACTTGCGCAAGACAGTTTACAAGTAGTATCAAGCGGAGAATATCCCAATACTTTCAGTTCAGGATCTGCCAATGTGAGCAAGTTTACACAATCTTCGAAAAGATTTAATGACTGGTCAATATCTTTCGGAGCGGGTGTTCCTTTATTGCAGTCTGCAGATTTGACCTCGATCAAAAATGGAGGGGGTAAAAATCTTATTGGCTACTCAGCTTATGTAAGTATTGATAAAGCGATTACGCATGCTTTTGGAATTAATCTTCAGTACGACCGTGGAGAAACGAGACAAGGTTGGTTTAATACTAAAGATAATGCGCCTGCAAACGCAGCAGCAAACGGACAGTATGGAGCAAGAACACAATATGACGCTATTTCATTATTAGGAGATATCAATTTTTCTAACTTATTGAGACGTGTTGACAATAAATCTCCTTACAGATGGGCTTTACATGGATATGCCGGTATCGGTAGTATTGCATACAGAGCCTACTTAAAAGATGAGACAGGACAAAGACTGATGACTGAAATTAAACCATTCAAAACTGTAGATTTTTTCGGACAGGCTGGAGCAGGTTTAAAATATAAGATCAACAACAGACTTGATCTTGAAGCTAGAGTAATGTATGTAGTTACTACAGATGATGAGTTCGATGGTGGTGGAGCTTCAAACAGTGCAATCAACCAAAGATCAGAAGGAGTTTCTGATAATTTCTTCAATGCAACTCTTGGTCTTTCTGTTAAACTAGGAAAGCACGATTCGCACTTGATGTGGCATGATCCATTGCAGGAAATCTATTACAAAATGGATGTATTGGCAGAAAAAAATATGGATGTGCAGGTTTGTAAAAACGGAGATGCTGATAATGATGGTGTATGTGACGATTGGGACAGACAGCTTGATACTCCTGCAGGAGCAAGAGTTGACGGTTCTGGTGTAGCGTTAGATGTTGATATGGACGGAGTTATCGATCTTTACGACAAATGTGTAACTGTTCCTGGACCTGTAGAAAATAGCGGATGTCCTACAACTCCTGTTAATTCAGGAAATTCTGGAACTGTAACTGAAGCAGAAACAAAATTGGATGGAATTGAATTTGATTTAAATTCAGACAGAATTTTACCTTCAAACACACCTGTTCTAAATAACGCTGTAAATTACATCAACTCTTCAAACGGTACTTATACTGTAGTTGGGGCAACAGATACAAGAGGTTCTGATGAATTGAATCAGAAATTATCTGAAAGAAGAGCAAGCAGCGTAAAAAATTATTTGATCAAAAACGGTGTAGAATCTACAAAACTGGATGCGATAGGTAAAGGTAAAAGAGACCTGAAATATCCTGAATGTGATCCTGCAACGAAATGTCCTGAATGGAAAAACAGAGCAAACAGAAGAGTTTACTTCGAAGCTAAATAATTATTGCAAAATAGTTTAAGTAAAAAAAGTCATACACTGCGTATGACTTTTTTTTGTTATATCTTAAAATCACTTTTTCACTTCAATCCAGACTGGAGCGTGATCGCTGCTTTTTTCCCATCCTCTTACTTCTTTGTCAACTCCTGCATTTACTAAATATTCAGTGAGATATGGACTTAGTAAAATATGATCCAATCGCATTCCTGCATTTCTATCGTAAGATTTGTAAAGATAATCCCAAAAGGTGTAAATCGTTTCATCAGGATAAATTTTCCGGAGTGAATCTGTCCATCCTTTCTTTTGCAACTCTTGATAAGCTTTTCTCACTTCGGTTCTGAAGAGTGCATTATTTTCCCATTTTTCAGGTTTGTAAACATCTTTTTCAGTCGGAATGATATTAAAATCTCCAATCAGAATCGCAGGAAGGTTCATTTTAATTAACTGATTGGTCCTTCTTTTAAAACGTTTGATCCACGAAAGTTTGTAATCAAATTTTTCTCCGGGATAAGGATTTCCGTTTGGAAGATAAAGACAGCAAATGACCATCTGATCGATGATTGCTTCAATATATCGGCTTTGAATATCATCAGAATCTCCGGGTAGTGTATCCTGCACTTCTGTAATCTCATAACCTTTTGCTAAAATGGCAACACCATTCCAGCTTTTTTGTCCTTTCCAGATTGCATTATAGCCAGCTTTTTTAATATCTTCAATTGGAAATTTTTCCTGGGGACATTTCAATTCCTGAAGACAAACAATGTCAGGTTTAGTTTCCTTCAGCCATTTCAGCAAAACTGGCAATCGACCATTGATGCCGTTTACGTTATAAGTAGCAATTTTCATTTGAAAAATGTTTAATTCAATGAAGTTTCAGACAAAGATTATTCCATCCATGGCTCAATTTTTTATAGAATTAAATTATATTAAAATTCAAAATGAAGACTCAGAAAGTAATTTTATTTTAACTGAAAATAAAAACTTCCATTATATTTTTAGCTTTCAAAAATTTGTTTGATAATAGGTTTTAATCTCAGTTTTTATCCCTACAAAGTCTTTTGTGGCACAAATTCTGATATGTAAAGGTACAATCCAAAATCAAAAATTATGAAGTCGATTTCTATCAGAGTAGCTTTTTGCACAAGTTGTAACGGATATTGTTCTGCAACCCCGGTTGACAAAAATGACCACAATCATCCCGAAATCATTGATCAGTTTTTTTATCATGGTGAACCGTGGTTTACTTTTGATCAAAAGAAATTTGAAGCAAAAACGCACTACGAAGGAATTGATGTCAGAATTTTGGATTTAGCAGTTCACCAAATTAAAGATCGCAAATATTGCCATTGTACTAAAGTGAAAAAATTTGCAAAAAACATACATCCTGTATCACCTGCAAAAGCTGAACAAGCTTATTTTTTTTCGGATTATAATGAGGCAGAATCTGATCTTTACTTCCAGGATTTATATCACACTTATCAAAACTTTCACGGATTAAGTTCTGTGCCAAAACATTCGGGAAATTCTTTAAGAACATCTTGAGTTCAATCAGAATTTTCTGAAAAATTTATCTGCTGATTCCTATTAATTTTAATGATGCAGGACTCAGATAAATCACATCAAAGTTGGTAAGAGATTCTACGTCTTCAGAAATTTGAGAACTTAAGTTATCTTTTTTGAAAGATAATTCTATCGAAGCATCATAAGATGCGACAATTCTCACAACAGAATATCCATTGTAAGCCACCCTGAAACCTTCAAAGAGAAGTTTTTTTTTGGCCTTCTCATACAGTTTGAATTTTTCTGTCTGTTCCTGTGTATATTTGTCTTTTCTGATCTTGCTTTTTGCATCTTTCCATGATGAGTAATCTTCGGGTTCTTTCATAAGCTCACCTTCCGAATCTGTTGGAATAAACATCTTTAATGACAAAGGTTGTTTGAGAAAACTGGCATAGTTTTTCATCAGTTGTAAAGTCTGCAGATCGGCATATCCCTCATTAGAGTAGTAGTCGATCACAAAACTGGTCATCGGTATCAGTCTGTGGAAATCAAAATTCTGCATATTGATATCGTTCAATCTTTTAAAAATAATTTTCGCAAATATACATTTTACTACGATGAAATGATTTTAAAATTTCACAAAATATTTGCTATCATAAAGACAAACTGGTTATCTTGAAATATAAATTTATTTTAAAATTTTAGAATAAAACAGAATGAGATCAAAAGATTTTAAATTGACGGAATCGTAAACCAAAAGCTGCTTCCTTCACCTACACGACTTTCAACCCCGATTTCGCCACCATGACGTTTGATTATTTCAGAGGAAATATATAATCCCAATCCCAGACCGGAATATTTTTTACCGTTGTGATTGGCTCTGTAGTATCTGTCGAAAAGAAATGGCTGAATCTGAGAATCAATTCCGTCACCGAAATCTTTTACACTTACTTTTACACAGTCTTCCAATTTTTCTACAATTAAATGAATTTCTTCAGATAAAGGTGCATATTTCACAGCATTATTCACAAAATTAACGACCACCTGATCAATTCGTTGTAAGTCCGCAAAAATAGTCGCTTCAAGATCACCTTTCAGAAGAAGATGATGTTTTCCTGCAATTCTTATATCGTCGCAACACGCATCAAGCATTTCTGAAACAGTGAAAACCTCCTTCTTAAGCTCCAGATTTCCTCCACTTAAACGATTTAAATTTAACAGTTCATCAACGAGCGTACTCAGTTTTTCAAGACTTTTTGCCGACTGGTCGATCAGTTTGGGAATCATCTCATGGGTCGGTTTATCTTTCAGTCTGCTGAGAAGTTGGATGCTTGCTTTGAGACTTGTAATAGGAGTTTTCAATTCGTGACTTGCGATTGAAAGAAAATCATCTTTTTGAGTTTCGTAGTTTTTTCTTTTGGTAATATCTACGGTTACACCAATGATATGTGTCGCATTCCCATGTTCATCATAATTAGGAAGCCCTGCTGCGTTGATCCAGTGAAGGGATTCATCGGGCCATTTGACGAGATATTCTGCGTGTAATGGCGTATTGTTTTTGATTGAAAGATTTATCTTTTCGTTTAAAACTTCTCTGTATTCAGGAACAACAATATGCATGAGATCATCAAAATCTAATTTAGAATCATTTGTCAGACCGTAATTTGCCTTACATTGATCTGAAGAACTGATTTCTCCTGTTATTAAATTTAAATTATAAGACCCCAATTGCCCCGCATGTAAAGCGATCTCCATCTGTTTGTTCAGGACTTCCATTTCCTGTTTTTTCAAAATTCTGTCGGTGACTTCATTTGCAATAACAATGATTGCAACGGTTTCTCCCTCATTATTTTTCAGAGGTTCGTAGATAAAATCAAAATAGCAGTCTTTGAGATCTCCTTCAGATTCAAGTTTTACATGAGCAGAATCACCCACATAAGTGATTCCTGTTTTAAAAACATTTTCCAGAATCGGAATATAAGGTTGCCCTTTCAATTCCGGCAAAGCTTCTTCTATGGGTTTTCCAAGAATCCTTTTATCTTTGCCCCAAATCTTAAGAATCATATCATTTGCCACTTCTATAGCAAGATCTTCTCCCGTAAGGATTCCAAATGCTATCGGTGCTTTGCTGATAAATGATTTTAAACGTAATTCGCTGTTTTGTAGATTTTTATTTAGAACTACCGTCAAATCATAAGATTTGCTCACGTTTTCGTTTGCAGTATGAAGTTCTTCATTTGTTGCCTCCATTTCTTCATTGATGGCAGCAAGTTCTTCAATAGCAGATTTGAGATCAAGCTCAGTGTTTGTCAACTGTAGATTTGATTTTTTTAATTCATCAATCTTGTCCAGTGACGATCTTCTCAGTTCGATCTGTTCCATTGCCGTTGCAGCAAGGCCTTCAAGAATTTTTCTGTCTGACTCGCTGAATTCTCTTGTTTTTTTATCAATGATACAAAGTGTTCCGATTAAAAAACCGTCATGCGTAATTAAAGGTGCACCTGCATAAAATCTTAAACCAAAATCACCCATTACATTAGGGTTAGACATTAGGCAAGGTTCTTTCAGAGCATCTTCAAAGACAGTAACTTCATGATCGAGAATTGCCAAAGCACAAAGACTTTTACCACGGTTTGCTTCTTTTGCATTTCCCATCCCGATATTTGCTTTGAAAAATACAGATTCTGCATCCACAAGAGACAGAAGAGAAATTGGGACATTGAATATCTGTGTGGCAAGTCTCGCAATTCCATCAAAACTGTCTTCTGCAGGTGTGTCGGTAATTCTATATCTTCTTAAAGCATCAATGCGCTTTGTGTCATTTTCGGGCACGATGTTTATGCCAAAGGTATTTTCAATCATACTGACCTTCTTTAAACAGTTTTTTTGTAAAGGTAGGCGATTACTGATTAGAAGACAATCTTTAGTGAGTGAAAGCTTAAATATTTAACAGTTGGTTTTTATATTTAAATACACCAGCAATAAGTGTCATCTTATTCATTGAATAATATTATAAAAAATTGTGATTTTGTTTGCATCATGGGCATAATATTTGGTTGGTAATAATATCTGCAAAAAAAATAGTTGATTATTTTTAAAATTTCTTTTATTATTGCAGAATTGTGTTAATTAAACCGCTTACAAATTGGAAACATCACATGATGCCTTTAATGATACAGAAGGCAGCTTAGAAAATCATCTTGCTCTCTATCTAAAGGCGCTCAATTCTGCAAATTCGGGGATTATCATTACAGATAATACACAACCCGATAACCCAATTATCTATTGTAACAAAGCATTTGAGACAATTTCCGGATATGACCATAATGAAATTATCGGTCACAACTGTCGTTTTTTGCAATCTCAGGACAGGGCACAACCGGAACGAGATATTCTAAAGGAATGTATAGAAACCGGCAAAGAATGTAGAGTAGAAATAAGAAACTACAGAAAAAACGGTAAACTTTTTTGGAACGAATTATATGTTTCTCCTGTTCAGAATGAAGCTGGAGAAGTTACTCATTTCATAGGTGTACAAAATGATATTACGGATCGTAAAAAAGCGGAGTATGATCTCAGAGAAGAAAAAGCGTCTGTAGAAAAAAAGATTCAGATGAGAACTCAGGAGCTTGTAGATAATCAGGCATTCCTTTCAAGTATAATTCATACAGTAAGGGAAAGTCTTCTCGTTTTAGATCATAATTTTTTCGTACTTAGTGCAAATACACATTTTTTAAATACGTTCAAAGTTTCAGAAGAAGATACAGTAGGAACACTTCTGTTTGAACTGGGGAATCATCAATGGGATATTGACGCATTAAAGGATCTTTTAATTAAAATTCTTCCGACCAATAATCCTGTCATAGACTTTGAAGTGGAGCACGATTTTCCTCACATTGGCAAAAAAGTAATGTTGCTGAATGCTTACAGAGTTGAATTTGAAGGTCAGTATAAAGACAGAATTTTAATTGCTATTGAAGATATTACAGATAAAACCGAAACCGACCGTCGCAAGGATGATTTTCTTTCAATCGCAAGTCATGAACTGAAAACTCCTTTGACGACTATTAAAGGTCTGGTGCAGCTTCTCCAGAGAATGCCACCTGAAGGCGCTTCAGAAAAATACTTATCAACTCTGGATAAAGTAGGAAATTATGTAGACAGACTGAATAATCTGATTACAGAACTTTTGGACACCTCAAAAATACAATCGGGAAATATAGAATTGCATAACGAACCTTTTATCATCGACAAAACGATAAAAGATACGGTTGAAAACCTGTCTTTGGCAACACCTGCTTACCAAATTGCACTGTCTGGAAGTGCAAATGCATCAGTTTTAGGAGACGAGTTACAAATTTCTCAGGTACTTAATAATTTAATATCAAATGCCATCAAATATTCTCCGGGTGAAGAAAAAGTTGATGTTCATGTGAGTAGGGTAGGAAATTTTGTAAAAGTTTCTATCACCGATTACGGAATGGGAATCAGTCCGCATGACAAAACGAAGATCTTTGACAGATTCTTCAGAGCGAGAGATATTCAGAAAAAATTCCCTGGTTTGGGAATCGGTCTTTATATTTCTCACGAAATAATCGCTAATCACAAAGGTTCACTTTGGGTTGAGAGCGAGATAGGTAAAGGATCAACCTTTAGCTTTACACTACCAATAATGAAAGTCGATGACAATGGAAAATAAAAAAATAATGGTCTGTGATGATGATCAGGGGATTCTTGACGTATTACAGATGCTGCTGGAATCTGAAGGCTTCGACGTGATTACAGAAATCAACAGTACAAATTTGGTCAAAGAAATGAAAACCAATTTGCCTGATCTTTTACTTCTTGATTTATGGATGCCGGTTTTATCAGGCGATCAAGTTTTAAAAGCTTTAAGAACAACAAAAGAATTTGAACATCTTCCCGTAATAGTACTGTCTGCAAGTGTTGACGGGAGCAGTATTGCAAACGGCGCCGGAGCGACAGATTTTGTCCCGAAACCTTTTGATATGGATGATTTAATCGTTAAAATAAAAGGATTGCTCTCGAATTCTGGTATTGATCAGGTTTTTGAATCAAGCAATTAAAGTATACTTAAAAAAATATTTATAATAAATAATTTATTGAATTTTTACTTATAGTTTTTATCTGTAGATAACCAAAAAATAAATGAAGAAAAAGTCGTTATAATTTTTTTATGAAGCTAATATTTTAGCTTATTTACTGCTTTCAGAATTATCTCTTAATTTTTTAAGAGATATCTTTTTAATACTAAATATTCCAAAAAAAAATTAAAAAAAGAAATTCCAATATTTTACTGGATGATTATATCCGGAAAAAATGGTAAAGATGATTTTTGTGTTGATAAGTCTAAAATTCTAAATGTTTCATCTGAACGTTGTCAT
>Ga0163161_10002603_pt1 | contig 12862 bp, 9 predicted proteins | sample S45metaG_FD_129847 | JGI IMG/M metagenome (GOLD analysis project Ga0163161, IMG submission 129847) | Switchgrass rhizosphere microbial communities from Kellogg Biological Station, Michigan, USA - S4-5 metaG | ecosystem: Host-associated > Plants > Roots > Rhizosphere > Soil | place: USA: Michigan... | reverse complement strand
TGATGATCACCAACGGCGGGACAGGTGCCCTGATCGGCGTCGCCCAAGGCTACCTGCGAGGGAAGTCGGCCCTCGTTTTTGAGCCGTATTATCCTTACCACCGACGCATTTTGGAAGAGTTTAGCGGCAAGACCGAGACGTTCGAGCTGGACGAGAACCTGACGTTTGAAAAGGACGCGTTGCTTGCGAGATGCAAAGAGCTGATGAGCCGCCACGAATTCCCGCTAAAGGCGATCATCGTCTGCTCGCCCGCCAACCCGAGCGGCAAAGTGATGTCACAGACCGAGCTCGAAGCCATCGCCGACGTTGCGAAGGAACTCGACCTGCTCGTCATCTCTGACGAGGTCTACGAGCACTATGTCACCGGCGAGAACCCGCACATTCCGATCGCGAGCCTGCCCGGCATGTGGGAGCGGACGATCACGGTCAACTCGTTCTCAAAATCGTGGAACATCTCCGGCTGGCGGCTAGGTTACGCATACGGCAAGGGCGAGCTGATCGCCCCGCTCAACCATGCCGCGAACGTCATCTACGTATGTCCGCCGACGCCGCTCCAGGCCGCGTTGTCAAAGGTGCTGATGGCGGATGACGAGTATTATCCGCGGCTGCGTGACAAGTTTGATGAGAAACGCCGGACATTTTCTGAAGGTATTTCAAATTTCGGATTTGAAATTTATGATTCCGGCTCGGCGTTCTACATCTGGGCACGCATACCCGAACAATTCAACGACGCCATCACCTTCAACGAAATGCTGATGCGCGACGCCGGTGTCGGCATGACACCCGGCAGTGCATTTGCCGACAGCGACGCCTGGGACGCGTATGTCCGCATATGTATCGCGCGTGAGGATAAGATATTGGATGGGGCGATGGAGAAGCTCAGGTCAGTCCTCGCCTAACTACCGCGTTTGTCGTCAAAGCACGTGCCCGCGATCGTCACCATGTTGTCTTTGCGCGTAAACCCGTAATCCTCGCCATTCCATAGTTCCAGTGCCCGTGAGGGTTTGGCAAAGTCGTCCTTTGTCAGCATGGGATAGGTGGCACGCCATTCGGGGCAGGCTTGTTTTCGGACCACGCTGCGGACCGTAGGATAAACGAGAAACGAGTAGCCAGATGGGTTGAGGGCCTCGTTCATTTGGTCGGCGATGAAGGGTATTAGCAAAATGTCGCGGGCGTTTTCGGGATGGGCGATCTGCCATTGGCCGTTGACGAGCGTGAGTGTGGCCGGACGCGTTTCGCTGCCCAGCCGGATCGCCTGGGCGAGGCCGAGGTAGAACTTCATTCCGGCGTAATTGGCATAGAGATCTGCGTTGGAATAAACGCCTGCGACCCAGTAACCGAAGTATGTCTTCTCGGTCATTTTACCCCATGAAACAGCCGTCTTTGCCGCCTGTTCGGAGGTTTTGCCCTTGTGCAATTGACTCGTGTAGATCCGGTAATACTTGTAGCCCTGCTGAAAGAAATGATCGAACTTGTCAGTGCCGCATTCGACACCGTTGACCCGGATAGTTGGGCTCAGCGTCGCGTAGTTGACCGGCATCGTTACGTAGATCGAGTCGATGTATGCTGCCTTGTAGCGCGCCGGGTCAACCCTGAAATCATGCGAATTGAGCCAATCGCCCGTGTGCGTCGTAAAGATCGTGCCGTCGCCGAGCAGCTTGTAAACAGCTTTTGCAACGGCGTCGTTCGTCTGCAACTCGGCGATCTTTTTGCGTTCTGATTCCGCCGAGCGGCATTTGGTGTCTCTCGCGGCCGTGCCGTCGATACAAGACTCATGCTGTTCGATCTCACCGTTTATCGTGGCGACAGCCGCCCACAACTCGTCCTGGACAAACTGCGTGACCTCGTCGCCGATGTCGGCGAGCGGCTCGGGCGGTAGGTTGTATTGATCCGTCTCCATCGCGAGGACCGGCTGGATCAGAAGTGTTGTGATCAGTGCAAGAGACAGGAAAGATAGCGATCTCATATAAAAAACTGCGGCCCAATTTCACCGAATTCGACTGCTACATTAAACTAAGATGACCCAATGCGGCCTGAGGTTTGACCGCCTCCAAAAATATGAAACAACTTACCTCACTGGCAGTAGTTCTTCTATTTGCCGCAACCTTGTCCGCACAGGCTACGATCAAAGCGATCGACGCTTATTGCAAAACCGTCGACGCTATCCATAAGGGTAATAAGACGCCGGAGCTCGTGTTTGCCGACACGGCGGGCACGAACGATACGAAGTCAAAATGGCGAAAATTCGCCTCGGAGAAGGCTCTTGATAAATTCCGGAAGAATTCAGAGACCTACACCATTGCGTACAACTGGCGGCGCGGCGGTCGGATCGTCGCGTCGAATTTTACGCTGTTTAGCGGCTCGGGCGACTGGGCGAAGTATGTTTATCACTACTTTCGCCCCGACGGAACGCTTGCTCGCGTTGAATCTGAATATCGCACATTCATGGGCGATTTTATCGTGATCCGGCGGCACTACTTCGATGCGAGCGGCAAACAGATCAACGGCTCGGTCAAATTTCTGGACCTGACGACGCGAAAGCCGAAAAAACCTGAGGACGGCGGCGTGATGGGCGATGACCCGAAGGAGGTCGATTATTACAAGAAGACCTCAAAGCTGCCCTTCGCGCATCTGTTGAAAAAGTAAGTATGCATTATCACTTGATCGGAATTTGCGGCACGGCGATGGCGTCGCTCGCCGGTATGCTGCAGGCTCGCGGGCATAAGGTAACGGGCTCGGATCAGAATGTCTATCCGCCGATGTCGACGCAGCTCGAGGCTCTCGGCATCGAGATAATGCAGGGCTACAAGGCTGGGAATACCAATCTCGAACGCGATGTGACCGTCGTCGGCAACACGATCATGCGCGGTAATCCCGAGCTTGAGGAGGTGCTGAATAGGAAGCTTCTTTATCGCTCGCAGGCCGAGACCGTTCGTGAAGAATTCATCCGCGGGCGTCGCTCGCTGGTCGTCGCCGGGACGCATGGCAAGACGACAACGACCAGCATCGCGGCCTGGGTTTGTGAGGTCGGCGGGCTCGATCCGTCGTTTCTCGTTGGCGGTGTCGTGCAGAATTTTGGTGCGTCGTTTCGCGTGGCCGATGGCGGCTATTTCATCATCGAAGGAGATGAATATGACACTGCATTTTTCGATAAAAAACCAAAATTCATGTCCTACCTGCCAGAGATCGCGATCGTCAACAACATCGAATTTGACCATGCGGACATTTACAAGGACCTCGACGCGATCAAGTGGCAATTCACGCGGCTGATGAACCTCGTTCCGGGCAACGGCCGGCTCATCGCAGGGATTTCATCGCCGGCTGTCCGCGAAGTCCTCCAGCAGATGGAAGGAAAGCTCTTTACGACGGTCGAGACATTCGGCCTGTCGGAAAGTGCTAAATGGCAGGCGCGCGATATTGAATTTGCCGGCGACAAGACGCTGTTCAAGGTGTATTGCGAGGGCAAACCGTGGGGCGAGTTCGAGACGCACCTTTTCGGTGACTTTAATGTGTTGAATTGCCTCGCCGTGATCATCGCCGCCGACGCCTGGGAAATTTCTAAAGAAAAGATCCAGGAAGCGTTCGATACCTTCAAATCCGTCAAACGCAGAATGGAGGTCCGCGGCGTCGAGCGGGGCGTAACGATCATTGACGATTTTGCCCATCATCCGACCGCAGTCGATGAAACACTTAGGGCCCTGCGGCAGAAGTATGATGGCCACCGGATCATTGCGGTATTCGAGCCGCGTTCGCGGACATCGAGGCTCTCGGTTTTCGAAGACCGTTACAAGAAGGCATTCGAACACGCCGATCTCGTTATCATCGCGGGTGTTTACAACACCGCGGACGCCGCAACGTATGGCGACGTTTTGAATGTAGAAGAACTTGTCGCCGGTATCGACGCGACCGGTAAAACTGCGCATTCTCTGCCCGACGCCGACGCCATCGTTGCCCATCTAGCTCCCGAAATGCGCGATGGCGACGTCGTCGCTGTGATGTCGAACGGCGGCTTCGGCAGCATTCACGAAAAACTCCTCACGGTTCTGAAAGGCGGGTAGCCACAGGGAACGTCGAGAACACCGAGAACCAGGCGAAATGACGCCATTTATCCTCGGTGCTCTCTGTGTTCTCTGTGGCTAATGCCTCTTGCCTAAATCCATAAAAACAGGCATACTTCCTCTTGTTTTTACTCTCGCTGCTATCTCGGTTGATACGCCCGTCCGGCAAATTGAAGTGGCGCTTTTCGGTTTGGTTTTGAGAGTTGGTCTTTGGTATTGGAAGCAGTCAGTTTTTGTGCAGGACGCGTCGCTGTATTGAACGGGAATCTCACTAAAAGTTTTCCACACTGCCTGCATTTTGCTTCTGGTAACTTTCACTAGATAGAGGAAATGGGAAATAAATTATATGTCGGCAACTTGTCATTTCGCGTGACGAGTGAGGATCTGCAGGAGTATTTTGGTGCGGCCGGTGCGGTCGAGTCGGCCAATGTGGTTTACGATCGCGAAACTGGCCGCTCGCGCGGCTTTGGGTTTGTCGAGATGGCCTCGGAGGACGAAGCGACGGCGGCGATCTCGCAGTTCAACGGTCAGGAATATGACGGCCGCAACATGGTCGTCAACGAAGCCCGCCCGCGTGACGACCGTCCGCGCGGCGGCGGCGGTGGATATCGCGGCGGTGGCGACCGCTGGTGATCTGTCCTGATCAGCCGCAGCTAGAGACAAATGACCTGAGGCTCGTCCCGTACCGGCCGGCTGACCTTTTGGCGCTTATCGAGGGAGTCGATACTTTTCGGGATTCCTTCGGTTTTGCGGCGGCTGACGGGCTTCGTGGGTTTCTTCTCGGCCCTGAGATCGCGTCCGGCTACGTTGAGATGTTAGGATCTTCGTCCGAGCCGGATGTGTGGAGGCATGGCTTTGCGGTGGTCGATCGCGGGCGGCAAGTTGTCGCTGGAAACGCGGCTTTTGTCGGTCCGCCGGACGAGGATGGCGCAGTAGAGATCGCCTACGCCATCGTGCCGGAATTCGAGGGACGCGGCTATGCCACTCAAGTTGCGACCGCCCTAACTGAATTTGCTCTCGCAGACGAACGCGTAACTTGCGTATACGCCCACACACTTCCCGAAAAAAACGCGTCAACCCGGGTCCTGGAAAAGAATGGCTTCACATTCGCCGGAGAGGTTCGTCATCCAGAGGACGGCCTGATATGGCGGTGGGAACGGCCCCGTTAGTCGATCTTCCCATTAAAACCCGCAACCGCGATCACGATATCGTCTATGAGCGCCGTTCGCGTTCGCGACTCCCCGGTCACGTTGTTGACGATGATCGAGACGACGAGCTGCTCGCCGCCTGCCGTCGTCACATAACCCGACAGCGCCGACACCTGGTCGAGCGTACCTGTCTTGCCGCGGATATTTCCCACCGCCACTGTTCCCTTGAACCGGTTTCTTAGTGTTCCGTCCACCCCACCGACAGCCATGCTGTCCCGCCAAACCTGCGCGTTGCGGCTCTGCTTTGCCATGTACGTGTAAAGGGCAACAACGGCGTTCGGCGTCACCAGATCGTGTCGTGAAAGGCCGCTGCCGTCGTATTGGATTACTGAATCTTCCGGAATACCGGCTTGGTTCATGAACGACCTGACAACATTCAATCCGAGTCTAGAACTATCCGTGGTCCAGGACGACTGACGTCCGAATTGCTCGCCGAGCGTCCATAGTATCGTTTCGGTGAACATATTCTGGCTCGGCTTCATCGTTTTTGCGGCGACTTCGCGGAACGGGGGCGACTCGAGCCGGGCGATCTCGACAGGTATTACGGAAAACGGCGGTGTCGTGGTGGCAGGAGGTTTTCGACCCGGCCTGGGCAGGACCCGCGCGTCGCCCGTGAGGGTCACGCCCTTCTTTGCAAGTCTTTCTTTTAGAAGCGCAATGAAGAGTTCCGCGGGATGCGTAACCGTAAGGTAGCCAATCCAGCTTTCATTTGCGGGCATCGTGCCGGAGACAGTTACCGCATTCCTCTCGAGGGCCTTTTTTACAACGATCGCACGCGATGAACCGCCGGTCGTACATATATTCGCTACTTGGTAAAGTGTGGTCGGCGGCATGATTGAGACGATGCACGGCTGACCGGCGTGGGTGCCTCTGACGTTCAGGTCGACGGCATTATTGTTGATCGGGAATGACGATATCTCTGCGCCATCGTACCATTGCAGCTCTTCCCACTCCCACGATTCCGGTATAGGATTTCCGTTGAAGTAACTTTCATCTGCGATCAAATTACCCTCGACCCGCCGGACGCCGGAGGCGACGATGGCATCGGCAAGCCGGTCAAGTCGTTCATAATAGATCTCGGGATCGTTGGGCGGGCGTGTGGCAAACAACGTCGAGATCGAGACATCACCACGGCCTAAAATATTCAGATCGCCTTTGACCGTTCCGCTTGCATCAGGCTTGGAGGCTGAATAAACGCTCGTTACAAACTTGAAGTCCGGGCCGAGCTTTTCGAGCGCCGCGGCGACCGTGAAATTCTTCATATTCGACGCCGGCATGAAGTATTTGTCGGCGTCGTTATCAAAAACCACCTTTTCTGTGTTTAACGAGACGATCTTAATCCCGACGCGACCGTGCCTAACGTCCGGGACAGATATCCGCTGCCGGATCTTGGCCTGCAGGCTTTCCAGTGTTTGGCCCGGAGCGATCGACGGGTTTGCCGTGGGCGATGGTGTCGGTGTGGGCGTGCCGATTCGCGAGAGTGAGACAGCCGATTGCGTCAAGGCTGTCGACGCTGCTCCCACCCAGCAAAGGGCAGCAAGGAAAACAACGGGAATACAGGCGGTTTTTCTCATCCGTTCGATTTTACAGAAAAGCTGTCAGGACGCGTAGTTTTTCTGCTCATAAAGATTTGAAAAATAGAGCCGGAACGTATATTCTCTTTCGTTTGAATTCCTATCCGATCAGTCGGGAGTAAGTTAGAAATCACAATGCGTAAGTTCAAGTTGTCTATTGTCGCCGTATTCGTGGCGTTTGCGGCGGTATTCTTTCTATACGACGCGGGCTCGACGCCTGTAAGCGGCAAGTTGTTGGGCGGCGATCTCGCGGCCCCGACAGCCGTTATTGCCTCGGACGCCGATTATTCAACAAAGGTCGGCCTCCACTGGGATACGATCTGGGGTGCGACGACTTATCGCATTTTCCGAAACACGGTCAACAACACGACGACGGCCAGCGATGTCGGCACGACGGCGAAGAACTATTTCTTTGACACGACCGGCGTGCAGGGCCAGAATTACTTCTACTGGGTCCGCGCCGAGAACGGCTCGACGACGAGTCCATTCAGTTCACCCGATCAGGGCGTTCGCGCGAATGGCAGTATCATCCCTGGCGACGAGACACTCGAGCCGCCGCCTGAGCCGGCCGGCAATCCCGTCACGGCGGCAAAGGCATATCTCGGAAAAACGCTCTTCTGGGACGAGCAGATGTCCTCGACTCGAACGGTCTCGTGCGGTACGTGCCATCGTCCGGCGTCCGGCGGCTCGGACCCGCGCACGCATGTCGGCGACAACCGCTCGCGAAACGCGGGGCCCGACAGCCAGTTTGGCACGCTCGATGATGTTTTTGGCTCGCCCGGTGTTCCGCGAAACTATGCGGACGGCAATTACGGCGTAGATCCGTTGTACCAGATGCGCGAGCAGGTCACCGGCCGCAAGGCTCCGAGTTATCTGAACGCCTCGTATTCGCCAAACGGCATCTTTTGGGACGGCCGGGCACTCGACGCCTTTCGCGACCCTCTAACGCAGAACATCTTGCTGCCGGACACGGCTTCGCTCGAGAGCCAATCCGCGGGCCCACCGGTATCGTCCGCCGAGATGGGGCATCTCAACCGCAACTGGACCGATGTCGCCGCACGCATACAGACTTCAAGGCCGTTGGCGTTGGCGACAAATATTCCCGCAGGCCTTGCGACTTGGATCACGGGTAAGACTTACCCGCAGCTTTTTGAAGAAGCGTTCGGCACGCCCGAAGTCACACCGGCGCGGATCGCGATGGCGATCGCGACGCATGAGCGGACGCTCTTTTCGGACAACACGCCGCTTGACCGGGCCGTTCACGGCATCGAGCCACTGACCGCACAGGAACAGCGTGGGCGCGACAGTTTTGTATCGCTAAAATGCAATTTCTGCCACAGCGGCGCGTTATTGACGGACCACGAGTATCACAACATCGGCGTGCGGCCGCAGGCGGATGACGCGGGCCGTTTCAACGTGACGGGAAGCCAAAACGACCGCGGCTCCTTCAAGACACCCAACCTGCGAAATATTGAGTTGCGCGGGCCTTTTATGCACAATGGCGGGCTCAGAACGATCGAAGACGTGGTGGACTTCTACGATCGCGGCGGCGATTTTACGGCGCCGAACATCCCGCCGGTTATCCATGAATTGAATCTGACGCCGCAAGAAAAGGCAGACCTGGTCGCCTTTTTAAAGCGTCCGCTGACCGACCCGCGTGTCGTCAACGAAACGGCGCCGTTCGATCGGCCGCGGCTTTACACCGAGTCGGGCCGCGTGCCGGTTATATCGGGCCGAGGCCGGCCTGGCGGCAAGTTCATCATGCCTGAGTCGATAGTGATCGCACCGCCGCTCATAGGGAATCCAAACTTCACCATCGGCATCGCTCGCGGCCGCGGCGGCGCTCAGGCGACGCTCGTCATCGACGCGCAAGACCCGGGAATCGGCACGACGATCCCGACGAGCGGCTCGTTTGCGTTCCAGACCATTACGTTGTCGGACTATGGCTCGGGCCTCGGCTTCGGTTCGGTCGCTGTCGCGATACCGGACGATCCGCAGCTCATCGGACACACGTATTATGGTCGATGGTACGTCCGCGACCTGCGGGCGATCGGCGGGTTCTCGGTCAGCAAGGTATTTACCTTTACTTGCTTCTAGCAAATCAAAATGCCGGAGGCTGAATTGGCTTCCGGCATTTCTGAGCACTTTTCTCTCTTAATTCACTTACACTTCGAATACCCGCAATCGCGGCAGTAGTCGCAGCCGGAGGCGTGCTCAAGCTGGCCTCGGCATTCGGGGCAGGTGCCGATCATGGTCGACATCGAGGATTCCTGGACCGAGCTTTTGCCGATCGCACGTTCGGACTCCGGCAGCATATTGAGTCTGCGGTCAATGAGCAGCAGGCACTCCGCGACAGCCTGTTCCGGTGAGGTCAGCAATCGCTCATTGAACCAAACCGCGTGCGTCGACGTGACCTTGTTGAGGCTGTAGGCAACCTCTCGAGCTTCGAACCCGCCGCGCAGCATCTTCGAAGCAAGCAGGCCAACACCGGGACTGATCGGACCCGCGCAAAAGATCTCGAGGATCTTCTCCCCGTCGTGATTGACCGTGACATACAGGTTCTGAGTTTCGAACGGAATACGCCATGTTGAGCCTTGCAGCTCGCGCGGACGTGAAACGCGTTCGCCGGAACGCAGGCCGCCAGGCTGAGTATCTGTCTCGGTAAAAGCCGCGGGCGTCTCAGGTTCCTCTGCCGTCTGGATCGCAACCTGCGGTGCCGATTTCATGCTATTCAACACCTGCCCCTCGCGGCTGCCGTCGCGATAGTAACTGACAGCCTTACAGCCGAGGCGTCGGGCGAGATGATAAAGCTCATCGACCGATTCCACGGTGTCGTCGGTCGCGCCGTTGCAGGTTTTTGAGATCGAATTGTCAACGTGCTTTTGTGCGGCGGCGAGCACCTTAACATGTTGCAGCGAGCTGATATCCATAGCCGAGATGAAATGTCCAGGCAGCTCAGCCTCGTGCTCGACGAGGTACTCGGCCGCTTGTTTGACCGACTCTTCGTCGCGGTGATCGACTTCAAGTCCCAATGCCTCAGCGGCAACGGGATGCACGTACGTCCGCGTGCCGAGCGTGTCCTGGCGGACGTATGCCCACGAGAAATTCGGCTCGATCCCGGATGATGTCTCAGCGACAAGCGAGATGGTGCCGGTCGGTGCGATGGTTGTCACCTCGTAATTTCGCGGCGTCAGCGGAATGTCACGCGGGATGCCGAGATCGTCATAAATAAACCGCTCATAGGCCTCACGATTTGGCTCCAACTCTTGAAAAACGCCTTTTTCTTTACCAAGCCTGAGCGAAGCGAGCCATGCTTCCCGGCGGACAAAGCCCATAACTTCTTCCATCAGTGCGATCGACTCGTCGCTTCCATAGGTGACGCCCAGCCTCAGGCAGAGATCGGCAAATCCCATAATGCCGAGGCCGACGGGCCGCGTGCGTTTGACCACATCATCGATCTCGGGCAGCGGGAAGTGGCCGGCGTCGACAACGTTGTCGAGAAACTGCGTGCAGAGCTGCGTCACATACGAGAGCCGCTGCCAGTCGATGTTCCTTGTCGAATCGACTTGACCGTCGTCAGTCTTTCGGAAGAATTTCGCCACATCGATCGAGCCGAGATTGCATGAATTATTGAAGTGCAATTGCTGCTCGCCGCACGGATTGCACGCATAGATCGGGCCCATCGACGCCATCATGTGGTTGTGTCGATTGACCTCGTCGATAAAGATGATGCCCGGCTCGGCGTATTTGTGTGCCGACGCGATGATCCGGTTCCAGATGTCGGGCGCAAAGACCATTCCCGGGATCGGCGGCTCTTCGAGCGTGCAGTCGCTCAGGTCGGCCGTCTCAAATGCGAGCTTGTCGGCGAATGTCGCAGTCGTTCCGTCGGGCCGCCGATAAACGAGGTAATCAGCACCGGTGATCGCGTCGAAAACCGGCTGCATCCAGGGCTCGCCATTGAACTCTGTCTGGAACCACGTGCCGCTGTCAACAGCATCCATGAACAGGTCGGTGACCGTGACGGAGATATTGAAATTCGTCAGGCTCGTCTGGTCGTTCTTGGCGTGAATGAACCGCAGAATGTCAGGGTGCGTCACGCTCAAAATGCCCATATTCGCACCGCGGCGGACGCCGCCCTGCTTTACGACCTCGGTCGTCTGATTCACGATGTTCATGAACGACACCGGCCCCGATGCGACGCCGCGGGTCGAGTTGACCATCGACCCCGCGGGCCGGAGGAATTCGTAGGTCATGCCGGTGCCGCCGCCGGTTTGGTGGATGATCGCGACGTTCTGGGCATGCTCCATGATGCCCTCGATCGAGTCGGGAACATTCAGCACAAAACATGCGGCAAGCTGGCCCTTGGGTTTGCCTGCGTTAACGAGGCACGGCGTGTTCGGGATGAACTCGCGGGCGAGCATGACCGTCGTCATCTCGTTGTAAAAAAGTTTTTCTTTGATCGGGTCGGCCTCGGCCCTCGAGACATGTCCGACGACGCGGCGGACGATGTCGGCCCACGTCTCGACCGGCTCGCCATTCTCGTCGCGCAGAGAGTATCGTTTAGCGACGACCTTTTCGGCATTTAAACCGAGCGGTGCAATGTCGCGCGCCGCAGCGGTGCCCGCCCCGCCATTGACGCCGTGTTTCTCGAGAAAACTGTCTATCGCCGACTCAAAAACTGTGCTCATATTAAGAATTTCTCCCGAGCTTATCATCGTAAGGACACCGCTGGTTATTTAATACTATTTTAACACTTCAAATAGTATTTTGGAACGGCCAGCCGGCCCTTTTATGATGTAATTTGAGGCTTGTGGAACTTGGAAAGAACGGTCCGCAAGTGAAAAAAGTCTAAACAAGATTTAGTGGGATGTCAATACTTTTTTCACAACATGTTGTGGATATTGACGTTATTTCTTAATGCCCGCATAGTCGCCCTGCGAGTAGATCAGGGGCACTCCGTCGCCCACCGTTACCCGCTCGACCTCGCCGACAAAAATGGTGTGATCGCCGCCGTCATAAGCGTTAACTAGACGACATTCGAGGTTGGCAAGAGCGGCTTTCAGCATCGGAATTCCGGCCTTATTTTCTTCAGTGTCAACGTCGCTGAATTTGTCGGCAGCAGGCTCGGCAAAACGCTCCGACAATGCCCGCTGATCTTCGTGAAGGATGTTGACGACAAACGAACCGGCTTCGGTCAACGCAGGATGGCTCGCCGTGATCTTTTCGATACACACGAGCACCATCGGCGGCACGAGCGAGACCGAGCAGAACGCCGAGACCGTGATGCCATAGGCATGTCCCGCCGCATTTCGCGTCGTGACGACCGTGACGCCGCTCGGAAAGCGCGACAACGCGTGGCGAAATTCGTATTCAGTGACGGCCATACCGTCAGAGTATACCGCGCAGGTCTTTAACGGCCAAAAAATGCAATTATGATCTTCCCGCGCCATGTGTTGCATGGAATGCGGGGCGCGGTTGTGTATCCTGTCGCCTGCTGCCGCTGGCTCCGGGGTCGCATGAATTCAAATAACCCCACGCTGACGCATGGGGCTAACCTCTGCCGCCGCTCTCGCGGCTTAGATCAGAACGGGACGTCCGCGTTCGTTATTTGGCGACGAGGTGTTTTACTCGTTCGGCGACGTCGCGGAAGTCGACGTTTTCGGCGTAGATCTTTTCGAATAGGGAAGCGGCCTGGTCTTCGTCGCCGTTGGCTTCGTGGGCTAGGGCCAGCTCGTACCAGAGGCCGTGGAATTCCTCGTCAGAGACGCCCGGCGTGTCGAGCGCCCGCGTGAGCCAGGTGATGGCGTGGTTGGGCATCGCGTTCTGCATAAAGCAGTGCCCGAGCAGGTTGGCGCATTGGAAGAAGCGGCGGGTGCCGTCGTTCGGCTGGACAAGCGCGATCGCGTCCTGGAACTCGGCAATGGCCTGTTCGGCGAGACCCATTTCCTGATAGGCGACCGCCATCTGGTAATGCGTGTCGTAATCGTCGTCGGTCGTGTCGTCCGCGCTCTCAAGGCCGAAC
>Ga0163161_10002599_pt1 | contig 12872 bp, 8 predicted proteins | sample S45metaG_FD_129847 | JGI IMG/M metagenome (GOLD analysis project Ga0163161, IMG submission 129847) | Switchgrass rhizosphere microbial communities from Kellogg Biological Station, Michigan, USA - S4-5 metaG | ecosystem: Host-associated > Plants > Roots > Rhizosphere > Soil | place: USA: Michigan... | reverse complement strand
TTGAGGCAAGCCTTTGCCGTAATTATTTCGAAAAGTAACTATGTTGACAATTATGTAATAGGAGAAATTAAATAGTCCTAAATATTTGGAATTTAATATAGTTCGTCCTGATATAGCTTAACAGGCTGTCTAGCTCTAAAAAAGCCAGGTATAAGGTATAAACATTAGGTCTTTTCAATACTAAACGATTTCCATAACATCGTCTGCACCCTGCCCGGACTCGCGCCCCAGCTAAGCGCCATATAAAAATCAATATTACTCAGAGAGGACCTCAGGGCGCCTTGCCACAGGAGCGAAGCGGGGCAAGGAGTCCAGTCCTCGAAGAGTAATTTGATTTTTCCAATAAGCTTACTTATTTATTTTTATCTGCATAGCCAAACACTTTCTGCAACAAAGAAGTCGACCTGGAGGCCGTATTGCCACGAATCTTCAGCTCTTCCTGAGCCACCTGGATAAACATCCCATCAATTGCTTTTTGGGTTGCATAATCAGATAAATCTGCATTCACTGGTTTAACCAAAGGAAGTTTATTGTATTGTCCGGCTGCATCTGTCCAGTACTTTGTGGCACCAACTTTATTTAAGCTGGCGGAGATTACCGGCTTGAATTTCTCCATGAGCTGAGCAGTAGTTGCCTTTTTGAAATACTGGGTTGCGGCATCACTGCTGCCCAGCAGAATATTGGTTGCATCGGCTACTGTCATTTGTTTAATCGCGGCCAGGAAGATGGGTTTTGCTTCTTTGGCGGCATCCTCCGCAGCACGGTTTAGACTTAAAACCACATTGTCGGCAAGGGAACCCAGACCAATAGTCCTTAACGTTTTTTCTACTTTCTGGGCCTCTGGCGGAAACAGGATCTTAACAGCCATATTACCAAAGAAACCATCTTTAGCCGAAAGTTTGTCTGCTCCGGCGGCAATACCTATTTGCAGGGCTTGTTTAATACCCTGGCCAATTTCAAGTGTAGAAGGGGTTCCGGTTGAAGCACTTGAACTGCTTGTTGTGCTGGTTGCCGATTTAGTTTGTTTTGAGGAAATACTCTTGAGAATACTGCCAAGTTTAGACTGTGCCTCCAGCTGTAAAGAACTAAATAGAACTAAACCGGTAGCGGCCATATAGATGCTGATCTTTTTCATGTTTATTTTTTTTGAAGATAGCAAATCTTTGGCCATCCTTAAAAAGAGTTTGGTCTGATTTTATGCGATCTGAAGGACAGGTTCTTAATGGTATTCTGTAAGGTCTTTAAGTCGAATGGTGTAGAAGAAATGCCCGATTCCGGGGGTAATACTGGATAAGTCAGAAAATATTTTTATACTTGATTAGATTTTTCCGCAGCAGATCATTGAAATTTATAAAGAACCATCATAAGATAAACGAGAAGAATGACACCGAACTGATTTTGCAATACAAATCAAGCGGTGATCTGGAGGTATTGGGCGCATTGTATAACCGTTACATGCATTTGGTTTTTGGGGTGTGCCTTAATTATCTGAAAGATGAAGAGCAGAGCAAAGATGCTGTGATGCAAATCTTCGAAGAACTGGTGGTGAAACTCCGGATCCATGAAGTTCAGAATTTTAAAAGCTGGCTGCACGTGCTGGCAAGAAACTATTGTCTGATGGCCATCCGGAAATCATCCAAAAACAATACGGTCTCTCTGGAAGAAACATTTGTGGAAAACAGTGAGTTTGTGCATCTTGATATCGACGATACAAAAGAACAGCAACTTACCGTAATGGAAAAGTGCATGGAGACTCTTCCCGACGAGCAAAGAGTTAGTGTGGATTTGTTTTATCTGCAGGAAAAGTGCTATAAAGAAGTGGCCGAAATAACCGGTTATGAAATGCTTAAAGTGAAAAGCTATATTCAGAACGGTAAACGGAATTTGAAAATTTGTATGGAGAAGAACAGCAGTGAATAAGGATTGGTTAGATATAGATGTTTTAGAAGATTACCTGGATGGTAAACTTGATGCCAGGTCAATGCACATGGTGGAAAAACACGCCCTGGAAGATCCTTTTGTGGCAGAAGCTCTGGCTGGTTTAAGTGCATCACCCAAGCGATCACTTCAATCCATTTCTTTGCTTCAGAAACAATTGCAGGATAGGGTAGCTGCTCAAGCCACTCATAAAAAGAAATCTGTAGTCACCTGGCAGCGCTTAAGTATTGCTGCAGCTGCAGCTGTAATGTTTATTTCTGTGAGCATTGTGTTCTGGATGAAAAATAATGCGGCCAGGGAACAGATGGCAAAGCAACAGCCGAAAAAGGTAGATGTGGTCATTGCGCCAAAAGAAAGTCAGGTAGCGGCAGTCCGTCCGGAAAAGCCAATAGAGACAGCACCTCCTGCAGCGGCATCTGTTAAAGCAGATAAAGAGATGGATAAAGCCATTGCAGCAGCAAAAACAAATGCATATGCGGCTGTTGCAGATAAAAAGAAAGAGAAAAAAGAGGAAATGGCTCCGATGGCGAGAAAGATGGCTGCACCTGTACCAGCCGCTGCGATGGTTGCAAGAAGCAAAATAGCGGAGGCCGCTCCTCAGCCAAAGGACGGATATGAAAGCTACAGAACTTATCTGGAAAAGAATAAAAGATTAAGCCGTAATGAGGAGAATCCTTTTGTACTTATGACTTTTACAGTGGACCAGAACGGTAAAACGAGTGCATTCAAAATATTAAGTCATTCTGCACAAAATTATGTGGAGGAGGCCATCAGGCTTGTTAAAGAAGGACCAGACTGGGTATTGCCGGATCAGGGCACTAATGAGGTGACCCTTCAAATAGACTTCTAACAAAAAAGCAACCCATTGGGTTGCTTTTTTTATGATCGATAAAGCCATAAGGCCTCAAACAGATTAAAAGAAAAGATGTATTACGGCGTACACCAGACCGGCAAGTACTGCTGAAACCGGAATGGTCAGTATCCATGCCCAAAGCAAACGAACCGTAACCCCCCAGCGTACTGCTGAAACCCTTTTTAACAAACCCACCCCAACAATTGAACCTGTAATGGTATGTGTAGTAGATACAGGAATACCGAAGTGCTCGGTAATTCCCAGGGTTACTGCACCGGCAGCCTCTGCGGCAACACCTTCAAAAGCGGTTACTTTCGTAATCTTGGAACCCATGGTCTTTACGATTTTCCATCCACCGCTCATCGTGCCCAATGCAATAGCTGCATAACAGGAAATCGGGATCCACTCTGGCATGACATCTCCTGTGTGCAATACTTTCGCGGCCACCATCGCCACGTAAATAATACCCATTACTTTCTGGGCATCATTACCACCATGTGTAAAACTTAATGCTGCAGAAGAGATCAGCTGAAGTCTTTTGAACCACTTTTCTGCAACGGATGGCCGGGCATGTTTGGAAATGTGCAGGATAATAATGGAAATGATCACAGAGATCATCATACCAATAACCGGCGCCAGAACGATGAAGGCAATCACTTTAAAGATTGGTGCAAAGTTAATTGCTGCCAGGGCATCGTGCCCCAGAGTCATTGCTTTCGCCATGCCTGCTCCTGCAAAACCTCCAATTAAAGTATGGGAAGAACTGGAAGGTATACCAAACCACCAGGTAAACAGATTCCATACAATGGCGGCTACCAGTCCTGCAAAGATCACTTCCAGGGTAATATAATTTTCTACAACCGTTTTGGCGATTGTATTGGCTACTTTATGATCTGTAAAATAAAAGTAGGCTGCGAAATTGAATAAAGCCGCCCAAAGTACAGCCTGAAAAGGAGAAAGTACTTTGGTGGATACAATTGTCGCAATAGAATTCGCTGCATCATGAAAGCCATTGATATAATCGAATCCAATAGCCAAAATAATTACAACGACCAGTAAGGTTGTTACCATTTTTTGAAGTTTTAAGCGTTCTTTACCAAAATAGATTCCAACACATTCGCTGCATCTTCACATTTATCAGTTGCAAGTTCTAAAGTTTGCAGAACTTCTTTTTGTTTAATTAATTCAATAGCGTTAGTTTCAAATTCAAATAGACGGGCAATAGCCAGATTGCAAACGTAATCTGCCTGGTTTTCACCGCTGTTGATCCTTACACAAGCATCAGCAATTACACGGATGTTTTTGAAACTTCTCAATTCTTTGATTGCTTTTTCAAGATCGGTACACATTTCCACCAGTAATTCTGCAAGTTTGATCATAGAATCACCAATTTTGGTAATGTTATACAATTCGATGTTTGTTGCTGAAGCATGGATATAATCTGCAATATCATCTACCGCACTTGCCAGAGAGTGAATATCTTCCCTGTCAAATGGAGTAATGAAGTTCTTGCTCAATTCCAGGAATATGGAGTGGGTAATGTCATCCCCAACATGCTCCAGACGCTCAACTTCTTTAATATGCTCTTTTCTTTTTTCCAGATCAGTGGTGCTTAAAGCAAGTAATAAGGCTTCAGAGATCTTTAATACGTTGCTTCCTGCTTGTTCAAATAGGGGCTGAAATTTTTTGTCTTTAGGCGTAAAGAACTTAAAAATAGTATTCATCTGTATGTTTTAGTTTCTTTTATTCGTCAAATGGAGGTGCAGGCCTTTAATATCTCTAAGCATACGCCCTGTCTATTTTAACTACAAAATATTTTACAAAAGTAGGATTGCAATGTTAAGTTAGTGTTAAGTATTGGGTTTACACTAATTTGTTATTAAATTTTTAACCAATCTTTTCCAGGGTAAAGGCAAAGGTTGTTCCGATTTGTAAGGTGCTTCGCACAGAAACAATCTGCTGGTGTGCTTCCAGAATATGTTTAACAATAGCCAAACCAAGTCCTGTTCCTCCAACTTCCCTTGCCCTGTGGGTGTCAATCCGGTAAAAGCGCTCAAATAATCTTGGCAGATGTTTTTCATCTATCCCGATGCCGTCATCCGTAACCTCAATCAGATACTGATCATGGAGTTCGAAAATTTTAATGGCCGTAGAGCCGTGGTCTTTTCCATATTTCAAGGAATTCTGGATCAGATTGATCAGTACCTGGCGGATTTTTTCGCGGTCTGCCCTAACCATGGCCGGATGGGTATACTTCTCTTTGAAAAACAGCTGTATATCTTTAGTCCGGGCTTTATCCTCCATGGTTTCCATCACTTCTTTGGCCAGCAGGACAAAATCGAATTTTTCATAATTGATTGGAATCTCACCGCTTTCCAGTTTAGAGATCGAGTCCAGATCATTAATCAGATAGCTTAGCCGCTCCACATTCTTTTCTGCCTTCTTCAGGAATTTTACAGCCAGTTCCGGGTCATCTGTAATGCAATCCTGTAAGGTTTCTATATAACCCTGGATGGCAAATAGCGGTGTTTTGAATTCATGGGAAACATTAGACAGAAATTCTCTTCTGAATTGCTCCTGTTTTTTCAAAACCTCTATTTCCTTCTTTTTGGCACCTGCCCATTCCTTTACCTCCTGCTCTACATCATTAATAGGGTCAGTACTTACATATTCGCCCAGAGCATCTTTCAAATCTTTGCCCAGTTTGAGGTTATGGATCAGTTTATAGATCAGTTTGACCTTAGAATAAATGTATTTTTCCAAAAGGTAGTAAAAGACAATGAAACTGGTAATAAAGGAAACGCCAAAAGAAACCAGCATGTAATACCAGCTGTTTTGGAAATGAAAATTGACCAGACTGATGGATATGCCCACGGCCAGTGCAGTAATAAAAACAAGGACACTTAATTTCATCTATTTTATTGTTTTTAATTGTCAGATGGAGCCTTTGATGCTTAACCTGATTAATAGGCACATGGTGCTGCTGTAATTAGGTTAAGCATGTCGGTTTATAGGGCAAGTTACAAGATTAATTCTAATCCCCTATTAAATTTAGATTAAGCCATGGCCCCCATGACCGGATCGGTAATCGATTCTTCTTCTGTTTCTACATGACCGGCATATTTTCTAAGGTAACCCGGGCTTTCTGTGCTTTCCAGGACAACATCGTACCAGCCATAACTCTTTTTCAGAACAACAGTCAGTTCGGTTTTTCCTTTGGCAGGGATATGTACTACATCTGGCAATGCATGATTGTAGGAGGCATTTTTTACATTTAAGCTGTGTTCACGGTTAGCGGTATTTTCAATGATCAGCTTGATGTTCCCGCTCAGTTTTTTATTGAGCCTGCTGATGGATTCATAGGTACAGCTGACCCGCAGTTCCGGATCCTGTTTGCTCCCGCTGAACTGCCTGAAAAAGCCGTTAGGCCCATGTACTGCAATGTCGTACCGGTCCTCTGAAAATTCCTGCAGGCCTATTTCATCTGCAAGCTGCGCTCCTGGGCTTACCGCATAGGCTCTGGGTCTGACTTCATTTTTGGTATTATAGGTACTGATGTTAAATGCAGCCCCGGTATTCTCTGCTTTAGCACCGAAAAGGGCTTTGCCAGCTTCCATGACCAGTTCAATTCCAGTCTTTGCGGAGTTTAAAGTGCCGTCAGCATATAAACGATAAGGTAGTGCACAGGCGGGTTTCATTCCTTTTTCTTGTTTTGGCATAAAAGGAGAACTCATTGGGGAAAAGGCAGGATGGGTGTTGATGTTTTCTATATCGGCCTTACTTAGTGGACTTGGTTTAACCTGAGGTGGCTTATTCTTCGCATTTTGTATGGTGTCAATTACGGCCTCTCTTTTCAGCGCTGTGGGTGGGGATAGTTTTTCGCCCTTGTAAGGTCTGAAGACAGAAGTCAGATCTCCGCAAACGGCCCGTCTCCAGCTGCTGATGTTATTGCTTTTTATGTTTTTGTTTGTTTTCTTACTCAGAAACTTTTCCAGGAACATCAACGATGAGGTGTGGTCGAATACCTGGGAGTTTACATAGCCGCCCTTACTCCATGGAGAGGCGACCACAAACGGGATCCGGTAACCCAAACCTAAAGGGCTTCCCGCGATACGTTCAAATTCTACATCGGCATCAATGCCAGGTGAAACTTTGCCTGTAGAAGCATCTTTTGGATTAGGTGCAACAAATGGAGGCAGGTGATCGAAATAACCATCATTTTCATCATAGGTTAATATAAATATGGTTTTTTTCCATACCTCCGGATTTTTAGTCAGGATATCAAGCGCTTCCGATACATACCAGGTACCGTAGAGGGGAGAACTGGTATGGTCTGAAAAACGCTGCGGAGCAACCAGCCAGGATACTGTAGGCAGTTTGCCCTGGTCTACATCTTTTCGGAATTCGTGAAAGATATCATTTTTCGGAATATTGATGGTTTGCTGTACACCCTGATCATCGGTGAAGGTATAAGGGGCCAGGGCCAGATAGTCTTCTGGTGATTGAATATTAGTCGTAAATGCTTTATTGATGAGATTCCTTTCCTTTTCAGAGAGTTTATCGTACTTCTCTTTAACTTCTTCCGCAGTTAATTTTGGAGCGCTGGTAGAATCTCCATTTTTTCTGAAATAAGCAGAAAGCTTTACATGGTGTCTTTTGATATATTCCAGTGGATTGTCGCCATAGTTCCCCAGCCAGTCGTCTGTTTCTTCGGGTAGTTTGGCTGTCCATACTTCGTTCTGGTAAACTCTCCAGTCTATGCCGTTGTTTTCCAGTATTTCCGGAAAGCTTTCCCAGTCTACAAAGACGTTGTCTTGTGATTCTGCCTGTGAATTGTTCACTACTGCTATGGATTCGCCATTCTGTTCCGGTCTGATGGTACCTGTCCAGAAGAACAGGCGGTTTGGTGTTGTTCCCGTCAGGGAAGAGCAGAAGCTGTGGTCGCATACAGTAAAAGCATCTGCCAGTGCGTAATAAAAAGGAATATCTTCCCTTTTGTAATAACCCAGGCACATGGAGGATTTTGCAGGCACCCAATGGTTGTGTTTTCCCTGATTTCTGGCAGCAACCTGGTCCGGCCAGGAATGGGCAAGACCACCCTGCCAGGTAATTTTGGTCTTGTTAATGTCTACATGGAACGGGGCATACGTATTTCCTTTCTGATCTTCCTGAAGCCACACCTTATTGTTGTTTGGAAGCCGGACTGCTCTTGGGTCATTAAATCCTCTGACCCCTTTTAAAGTTCCAAAAAAATGATCAAATGAACGATTTTCCTGCATCAGGAAAACGACATGCTCTGCATCATAAAAGGTAGTACCCGGATCGGCATTGATGGCCATGGCTTTTTGTATCGACATTGGGATAACACTAGCCATTCCTGTTGCACCGCTAAGCAGGGCCGCTTTTTTAAGGAAATCTCTTCTTGAGTCCATGTAATAAAGGTATGAGGTTTTGTGGTTTTTTTACTTACTGTGAAGTAACGGCAACCAGGTTAATTAAAGAGAGAAAATATGTAATGTTTTTGTTACCAATCTATAATTGTGTTAATAAATACTAAACGAAAATAGTGGTATTTGTTAACTCAGAATTTTTATCCTGCTAACACTCGGACTTTAATATTGCGTCCAAAATCATTAAAGATTCCAGACTTATATGAAAATTCTTTACAAACCAAAAATGAGTATAGCAACCTTGCTGTTTCTATGTCTCTTGCCCTATTTAACCTGGGCACAAACTAAAATCACAGGAGTCGTTAGAGATGACTCGCAACAAGCTGTTCCTGGCGTAAGTGTACTTGTTAAGGGAACAAAAAGAGCAGTGTCCACAGATCAGTCCGGTCGTTTTAGCCTGGAAGCAGGTAACCAGGATATTCTTGTGTTCAGTTCAGTAGGATTTTTAAGGCAGGAGGTACAGCTTAGCGGCAGTACAACACTGAATGTGATCCTTAAAGCAGATTCGAAGAATTTAAATGAAGTCGTGGTTACGGCACTGGGCATCCGGAAGGAGAAGAGAAACCTCGGCTATGCCATTCAGGAGGTGAAAGGTGCAGATCTGGTGAAAGCCAGAGAAGCCAATCCGGTAAACGGACTGGTGGGAAAAGTAGCTGGTTTGACTGTTGGTGTTTCTTCAGAACTCCTGGGCAGGTCATCCGTGTACCTGCGTGGAAACAGCGTGAACCTGGTCGTTGTTGATGGAGTACCGATCAATTCCGATACCTGGAACATCAATCCGGATGATATAGAAAGCTATACGATATTAAAAGGGCCGGCTGCGGCTGCATTATATGGTTATCAGGCTTACAATGGAGCCTTGCTGATTACCTCCAAAAAAGGAAAGATTAATGATAAAGGATTCACAGTTGAATTGAATTCAAGTACTCAGTTTAACAAAGGCTTTATAGCCTTGCCCAAAAGCCAGGACGAATATGGTGCCGGAGAACATAGTGCTTATGCCTTTGGCGACGGTAAAGGAAGCGGTTTAAATGATGCAGATTATGACATCTGGGGTCCCAAGTTTGAAGGTCAGCTGATCCCGCAATATGACAGCCCGGTGGATAAGAACGGCGTACGTCAGGGTACACCATGGGTGGCCCGCGGAAAAGACAATTTAAAGAGGTTTATCCAGACGGGTATTCTTTCGGCCAATAATATTGCCCTGTCTACTGCAAATGATAAATATAATTTAAGGGTATCCATCTCGAATAATTACCAAAAGGGGATTATACCAAATACCGATTTGAACATCAATAGCTTTAATGTAAGCGGAGGGTATAATCTGAGTGCAAAGTTGAAAGCAGAGGCTTATATCAATTACAGCAGACAGTATTCTAAAAATATACCAGATGTAAACTATGGTCCAAACAGTGTCATTTACAATATGACGCTTTGGGGCGGAGCAGATTGGAACATCGATGACATGAAGAATTACTGGCAGCCAGGAAAAGAAGGTATACAGTCTGTCTTTGCAGAATATACGCGTTATCACAATCCTTATTTCATGTCTTACGAATGGTTACGAGGACATCAAAAAAATGATGTGAATGGTTATGCTTCTTTAAACTACAATTTCATTAAAGGTTTAGACCTGATGCTGAAAACACAGGTGTCTACCTACGATCAGTTAAGAACGGAAAAAATGCCCTTTTCTGCGCATCCTTATGGAAGAGAGCAAGCCCTTGGTGATTACCGGGAAGACAGAAGGAGTATGTTTGAGAACAACACACAGTTGATCCTGAAGTTCAACAAGAACATAGACCAAACTTTTGACATCAGCGCTTTTGGTGGAGGAAACATCCGTAATTTTAATTACAATTCCAGTTTCACCACAACAGATTACCTGAATGTTCCCAATGTATATAATTTTTCTAATTCCAAGAATCCGGTAAAGGCATTTAATTTTAATTCCAGCATGCTGGTGATGAGTGCATTCTACTCCGTGGATTTAAGCTTTAAAAAGTATTTAAACTTAAATACAACAGGCCGGATAGATAAAAACTCCGCTTTGCCTCCGGGGCATAATGCGGCTTTTTATCCTTCGGCATCTTTAAGCTCCGTTTTTTCTGATTATACCACCCTGCCCGATTTTATCTCTTTTGCCAAGCTGAGAGCGTCTTATGCGAACGTGAAGGATCCTGGTTTGGGTACACTGGATTACATAGGTGCTACACCACTGCAGACCTATCCTTTGGGTTACGGCGCAGAATATACGTCATCTTATGGTGGCCCGGGCTATGGATTGTCATCACCTTACAGCATCAGGCCATCTTATAACAATCAGCCTGCGGCCTATTATACCGACAACCTGATTGACATCAATTCAATTAAAGCACAAAGCAGGACCAATTATGAGCTGGGAGCCGATTTGAAATTCCTGAACAATCGTTTGGGTTTAGAAGGGACCTGGTTCAGGTATGTTGACGGACCAAAAATCATTAAACAAGCCATTACTTCTGCCACGGGTTTCACTACAAATACCATCAACGGAAGAAAAACACAAAACCGTGGCGTAGAATTGAGTTTGTCGGGTGCACCGGTAAGCAATGAGCGTTTTGGCTGGGATGTATTGGTAAATTGGTCTACCTATAAGCAGACCTATAAGGAACTTGCCCCGGGAGAAACTTATGTAGATCAGTTTTTCAAAACAGGCGACCGGATTGATAATATATATGGTTCAGTTCTCGCCAAAACACCAGATGGAAAAGTGATCCATACCTCCAGCGGTACCCCAATTGCTTTGCCTGTGAACCAATTGTTAGGTCACGCTGATCCAAACTGGGTTTGGAGTATCAGCAACAAGTTCCGATATAAAAACTTCAGCTTCAGTTTCCAGCTGGATGGAAAAGTTGGTGGTGTTATGCAGGATTATGTGCGTCTTAAATCTTTCCAGGGCGGACGTCAGATCGAGACCGTTCAAGGAAAAATGGGAGAAGCCCGTTACCAGGATTTTCTTCATGTAAATGATAAGAATTATAAAGGAACCTGGGTAGGTGATGGTGTTGTGGTGGCCAATAACGGAAAGATCAAATTTGATCCGGTTACAGGTGTGATCACCAATTACAATGAGCTCACTTTTGCACCCAATACCACACCACAGTTGTTACAGGATTATATAGGGGTTTTCTACAATGCGAAAGAAAATACCATGATGAGCCGGACGTATGCAAAACTCAGGGAGGTGACCATAGGTTACCAATTGCCTAAAAAACTATTGTCCAAGACATTTATCCGTACGGCTGGTATTTCGGTGGTTGGCAGGAACCTGCTTTATTTCATCAACTCTACTTATAATGATGTTGATGTTGATCAGTACTCGGGGCGCGAGGCAACCTCAGGCTTGCAAACACCAACTACAAGAAGTATCGGATTTAATGTAAATGTTACTTTCTAATCTATAAATAAGAAGATCATGAAGAAAATATATAGTATTGTTTTTCTTTTCATCGCCCTGGTTACGGCCAGTGGTTGTAAAAAAGAATTTGAAGATAAATTCAAGAATCCAAACCAGGCTGAGCACGTGCCGCCTGACCTGATCTTTACGGGGATCATCAATGACATGTACGAAGCACCATTTGGAGGTTCCGAACGCTGGGGTCAGTATACAGCTGCAAATTATTTCTATTATAACACCAACAACTATGACTGGACCGGGGCAACCCTGGATTATCCAACAGTAAAAAACATTATGAAAATGGAAGAGGAGGCGAACAGACTGGGTGGAGCAGTGGCAAAACCTTATCTGGCTCTGGCTAAATTCTTCAAAGCTTATTTCTTTGTGCGGATGAGCTTAAAGGTTGGGGATTTGCCGATGACTGAAGCATTAAAAGGAGCTGCTAATCTGAAACCAAAATACGACTTACAGAAAGACATTTTTAAACAGGCACTGAGCTGGCTGGAAGAATCCAATAATGATTTGAATGGATTGATCACCGCTGGAAATACGGAACTCAGAGGAGATTTTTATTTAAAGAACAGCCTTCCTGCCTGGCAGAAAGTGGTCAATAGCTTTCATTTGAGAACACTTTTGCAGTTAAGCAAGAAGGTGGATGACGCCGATTTGCAATTGAAGCAGCAGTTCGCCGCCATACTGTCCAATCCTGCAAAGTACCCACTTATGGAAAGTATGTCAGATAACCTGCAGTATGTATATAACGAAAGCGCGAATAAATATCCAAATAATAAAGACAACCTGGGTAATGATGCTTTGCGGTATAACATGGCAGCCACCTATTTAAATACATTGTCAACGCTCCATGATCCCAGAGCCTATATGGTCGCGGAACCAGCCTGGGGCATTGCCAAAGAACATAATTATGTATTGACGGATTTCAGGAATTTTGTTGGAGCGAGTTCTGGTGAAGATCAGGGTGTCATGCTGGATAAGGTCCAAAAGGGAATGTATTCGCTGATTGGCCGTTATCGGTATTACAGCGGTTATACGGCCGAGAATACATTCATTATCAGTTATCCTGAGCTTTGCTTCAATATAGCAGAAGGGATCAACCGCGGCTGGGCCACCGGAGATGCAGCGTCCTGGTATAAAAAGGGAATCCAGGCATCCATGGGCTTTTATGGTATAAAGGAAG
>Ga0163161_10002598_pt1 | contig 12872 bp, 3 predicted proteins | sample S45metaG_FD_129847 | JGI IMG/M metagenome (GOLD analysis project Ga0163161, IMG submission 129847) | Switchgrass rhizosphere microbial communities from Kellogg Biological Station, Michigan, USA - S4-5 metaG | ecosystem: Host-associated > Plants > Roots > Rhizosphere > Soil | place: USA: Michigan... | reverse complement strand
TAGTATTTAGCAAATTGTCTTTTACAAAAACATCCTGGCCTTGTGCAAATACACCATCAACATGATCTAAAGCTATTGTAAACTCTCCGGCAGCAATGGCTTTATATCCCATAGCAACAACATCATCTGCTGTAAATGCCGGCCTTGCCTGTATAGCGAGGTTTCTGTTTGCTACAGTAGTATATAACTCTGCACTTCCATTATCTGTTAGCCTTGCACCATCATAACCATAATCTAAACCTGTGGTTGCGCCATCAATATAAGCAATTGCGGTTTGGCTAAAAGTGCCTGTACCTTTAAGGTTAACCCATAAGCGCGATGCTGTAGATGTGTTGGTTTGTGCACCTTTAAAGAATGACTGGTTGCCACCGGCACTTGCATTTCTTCTCATAGAATTGGTAAACTTTAGCTGAGCTGTAGCACCCTCTTTTGCCCTTACTATAAAACCCTGCCCGGCAGATATCATCCAGTTGGCATTGCTATCGTTTATATCGTAATATATTGCCTGGTCTTGTCCACCGTAAAGGTATTCCTCGCTAACTTCGCCGGTTGTTTCAGATTTTGCTGCATTAGCAACAAGGCCGGCCATTGTTAAAGTACAGTAGGTAGAAATAGCACCATCATTTTTCTTTCTCCACATATAAAACCCTGACTGAGCGTCAAGCACGTCTGCATTTTGCTCAAAAAATTCTTTAACGCTTATTGGCGATGGGTAAGGGTTACCAACTGCCATATACCTGTTACCTAATGCGTTTGCAGTAACATTAACAGTACCGTTATGCGGTGTTCCTATAAAGTTACCTTCATAAGAGTGTGTTTCGGCTCCGTTATAGTAACCACCTGTAGCAGTACCTGTTATTGAGTTAGGCATACGAATAAGGTAACCTTTTGCCGCTTCAAAATTTTGGGTAAGATCTGCCACTGTAGCATATTGGTCTGAGGTGCCATCGTAAGTGTAAAAACGTGTTGGTACTGTAAAGGGTGAAAACGTACCTATTGGCTGGCCACTAACAGGTGATGACCACATTGTATAATCTAACCTAAATAATGGATTACTATTCTTTTTAATTATTGCAAGCCCCGAATTGTTTACCTCATCATCCTGCACTAAGGCTCCATTGTTTTGTATAAGCAGGATTGCGCCATCATCTACACTAACATCTTTAGATACGTTAAGTGTTGCACCTGTAGTGATAGTTACAGAGGCACCTTCATCTACAGTAAGGCTTTTTGCAAGGGCAGTTGCACCTGTAATTACAGGCTGGTAGGCCGGGAATGATGGTATGATAACGTGCTGCTCTTTGGTAGGTACCATGCTGCAAGACCAGTTATCTGCAGTATTCCAGTCAGTATTATCTGCGCCTATCCACACAAATACACCACTAACGGTAATACCTACAGTGTCAGAATATACAATTCCACAGCTGCTGCTTGTTACCTGGGCCCTGTAATACGTAGTATTAATCAGTGCAGGCGTTGTGTAACTACTTGCCGTTGCGCCGCTGCCGCCGCTAACATCTTGCCAATTGTTAACCCCATCTGCCGATTGTTGCCATTGTATTGTACCATTATAGTTGGTAAGCGTTACAACAGCCGTCTCTCCCGGACAAATAAATTCGTTATCTGATACTGTACCTGCAACTGATGCTGTAACCGTAAATGCCACAATGTTAGAAGTCACTTTTGCGCATTCATAGCCTGCAGGATAAGCTTCAACATAATAATATGTGGTACCTGCATTATTTACAGCCGGCGAATAGCTTGATGCATTGGCATTAGCTATAAGTGTACCTCCTGTATTGCTATCGGCTGATGCTGATGCATACCATTGGTATTGTGTATATGCACCCTGTGCCTCTGCCTGTATAAATGAGGTTACGTTAAGGCAGGTAGTTACATCATTTATAGGTGCAATGGTTGTGTTAAGATAGGCATCGTTTGTATATTGTGCGCCAGATAGGTCTACAATCATGCAACGGTAGGCAGCGGCATCATCTGCCGTAATATTCTCTATGGTAAGCGTTGTAGTATCGGCACCGCTAATGTTGCCGCCATTAGTTAACAGCACACCGTTTTTTTGCCATGAATATACCGCGGAACCGGTTATATCAGCCACGACAGTAAATTGTGCAGACTCTCCTAAACACGCAGCAGCAGACTGCGGTTGCGTTACAATTTGCGATGCAATAGATGCAACAGCAGGGAAGTTATTTTTTGAATTAGAAATAACATAGGCTCCAGAGTTTGACGCGAAGCCCGCTGCGGATACTTGTAGTAAGGCAAGTAATAGGCAGCTTTTAAGTAAGGTAATTTTTGATTTCATGTTTAGTAATGTTTTAGTTAGGCAAAGGAAGCCCACCAAAAAAAAATATTTTGTTGCATTGAAGTTAAACTATGTTAACACCCAGTTTATAAGGTGTTATTTAACTAAATGCGCCGTAATATCTTAAAAAATTACAAATTCAATAATTTGCAATTTTCTTACTAACAATTTGTTATGAGATAAAGCGATTCCTAGTAATTCTCAAGGCTTTACCTATAGAAAAAAAAGCACATGCCTGGCATGTGCTTTTTCAAAAAAATCGAATTATAGAGCTGCTTAAAAAATAATCTTCTTCGCTATGCGGCCTTTTTCGGTATTAATTTCAACAATTATCACTTCCTGCTGTATTTTAAGACCGCTAATTAAGGTTTCGTTAGCATTTATATTAGACACATTGTAAAGTTTCCTGCCACGAATATCGTAAACTGATATGTAATTTAATAAGGCACTGCTGCTTGTAATATTAATAGTCTCGCCATTTTTATAAACTATCACATCATTTGGATTAAGCGTTAGTTCATCCGTACCAAGCGCTTTCGCAGCGCTATATACTACTTCAAACCTTTTATTAAATGTACCTTCTGCTGTTGTAAAGGCGTAATCAGATGTAGTTAAGCTGTGCGTAACACCTAACTCTTTATCTATAAGGAATATTTCCTGCCCGTTAAACACACCGTCTTTACGGCTTAGCGACATAGTATAGCTGCCTGCAGCGGTAGCCTTATAGCCCATTGCAACAACATCGGCCGATGTAAATGCCGGTCTTGCCTGTATGGTAAAGTTATTGTTATCCTGTACCGAATAGAATGCCAACGGATCATTATTTGCAAACACAACGCCATCCCTGCCGTGATCTATCCCTAAGGTAGCCGTGCTGCTATACACAATTGCCACCTGGCTAAAGCTTGTACTGCCTGTTAAGTTTAACCAAAACCTTGACCTGTCGGTATTGTTTTTTGCAGTGTTCATGTTTTTAAAGAACTGGTTGTTATAAATAGCGCCTCTCCTCATACTGTTATCAAAGTTAACAACCGGGGCTGGTACATCAGCAGATTGTACGATAAAGCCCTGACCGGGATTGATGACCCAATCTTCGGGAGCTACATCATTATTAAAGAAGTCATCCCAAATTTTACCACCGTATGCATCTTCGCCCGGGTTACCACCCTCTGCATTATTATATACGTAAGCATCGCGTGTTAACACCGCGTACGTTGACGCACGGAAGTTATTTTTCTTCCTCCAAAAGTACAGTGCGGTTGTTGGCGCAAGTGCATCATCGTTAGCATCAAAAAAGTCCTGAACATTTATTGGCGATGGGTATGGGTTACCAATAGCCGTATAGTGCAGGTCGCCCTGTAACGGAAATGTTATAGCCCCGTTATTAGGCACCCCTGTAAAAGAACCTTCAAAAACATGGGTTTGTGTACCGGCATAATAACCGCCGTAAATACTTCCGTTAATAGAGTTAGGCATACGTATAAGGAAACTTTTGCCAACCGGGAATGTTTGAGACAAGCTGCCGGTGTTTATTACACTAACAAATTGTTCTAAATAGTCTCCATTCTGATCAAAATTTCCATATTGATAAAAACGCTCCTGTGCAGTAAATGGAGAAAAGGTATTTAACGGCTGTCCGGTTACAGGAGATGACCAAAGGGTATAATCAAGTCTGAACAGTACAGACCCTTTTCTTTTTACCGTAATGTTGCCTACGTTAGCCTCATCTGTTTGCTGTATAAGGTGCGCGTTATTTTGTAACGTAAATGTACCCGATACAACTTTAATATTATGATCTACCGTTACAAGATTTTCTGATGGAACGTTTACCGCAGCATTATTACTTACTTCAATTCTACACGCAGTAATATCGGAATCAACACTATAATTTCCTGTAAAGTATGCGGTGGTGGTAATATCCGGTGCGCCATTGCTCCACGAAGTGCCGACCCATGTTGTACCTTTAACTGTTAGCGCAACAGGTTCACTATTCACGTTAGCGTAGGTAAAACGTCCTACCACGGCCCTAACATAAGTTGTTTGTGTTAACGCGCCTAACGATGCTCCTGTAAGAACAGGTGTAGTGTTTGCAATATCTATAGGGTTCGCAAATGACGGGCTTGTTGATTTTTGCCACTTTATAACATTACCAGTATAACCGGATAGCGTAAGGTTGCCAGCGAGTAAGCCACTACATACACTTTGAGCCGATGATATGGTACCTGCTACAGGCTCAGCCTCTATTACAACCGTTGCAGTAGCTTTTTGCTGTATACCATATTTATCTGTAACAGTAACGGTATAAGTATATGTACCCGGTGTATTTAAAACGGGCGATGCTGTAGCGCCGGTTGATGAAGTAGCACCAGTACCTGTCCAGCTATAGGTGTACGGGCCAGAGCAACCGGTAACCGTAGTAACCAACGGTATAGTAGAACCTTTTTGGTAAGAGCCTCCACCGGCAAGCGATACGCCAAAGTTAGCTTTTACAATGCCATATAATTGCAATTCTTGTATAAGTGCACCAACGTTAGCAAGGCCCGTATACCTAATGGCTATCCGGTCTATTGCAGCCGTTGGCTCTACAGGAATAGTTACCGGCTGATTTTGGGCCAGGGAGTTTGCAATACCAAGAGTTAAAAAGCTACTATCGGTTAGCAGTTTGTTATACACTGCAGTAGAACCATTATAACCAATTATCCTGATGTTACCTAAAACGCCAAGTTCTACAAGGGCATTATCAATCTTAAACTTTACAAAATATTTATCTGTAGCCGATGCCGGACCTTCAAAATAAACAATTTGTTGTAAATACTGCCCTGCCGTAAGAGTACCGAGGTTAATACGCGAGTAATTGGTAATATTTGCATCTACTGCATAATTAGCATCGAACACTCTGGCCCCTAAAAGGCTAACAATACCACCGCCATCCCAACTGGTATAGTTGCCAATGCCACAGGTAGCACTACCCGAAACATTAAAAGCCTCATAAACCTCTAAATAGCGATAAGCTAATAAGCCGTTTACCTTATTAGTAATCATAACACGGTCATAATCTGCCGTTGGCCTTACCATAATAAAATAATCTCCCGCACCATTTTGTACAATACGCAATGCACTTTGTGCAAAATTACTACTGTCTAAAACACTGGTTGTACCGTTCTTTACAGTTACCTGCAAAGACTGCTGGCCCACAACAATACCAAGTACATCATTTAAAAGATTACCTACACTACCACCCAGCAACGCAGTTAACTGGAGGTTGTCCTCCATGTTAATTTTTACAAAGGTTGTAGTACCTGCTGTTAGAACGCTTGGAAATTTAAGCTCTATAAAACCATTATTAGTCACGTTAGCTACCAGTGATCCTGATGTTACGCGTGCTGCTGTATTAAGGTTGCCGTCTACTGCTTTCGCTGCATTTTGAGACGAGACAACGCTTACGTTTTGTGAACTGCTAACATTATTAGCATATTGCGGTGCCTGCGCATAAGCATTAAAACCACAATAAAAAATTGCAATCATAAAAATTGCTCTAAAAAGTCGTTTTGCTCTCATAATTCATTTTCAATTAGTTACGAGACAAAATTAACACGAGCTTAACAAGCCTGCTGAGGCAAAATATTATTTTATCGGCAAAAATATTTTATAATTCGGCAAAATACATTCCTTTAACAAACGCAAGTAGCCCGGCAGTTATAAACTGCCGGGCTACTTTAAATATTTAAATTACATTAAAAAATAATCTTCTTGGTAACTTTACCTTTAAGAGTATTAATTTCTATAATTAGCACCTGTTGCTGAACAGCAAGATTAGATATAGAAGTTTCGGTAGCGTTAATACCCGATTTGGTATAAATTTTACTTCCGCGAACATCATATATTGTAACATCTGTCATATCAAGGTCGCCTGATGTAATGTTGATAGTATTACCCTGTTGGTATACAATTACACTATTAGCATTTAGTTCAGGGTTAGCAGTACCTAAAGATGGCTGCATGTAAACAATTTCAAACCTGTCGCCAAAATCACCTGCCGCTGTAGTAAAGTTGTAAGCACCTTCAGATATATTGTGGGTAGTACCTACAAGTTTATCTTTTAAGAAGATGTCTTGTCCGTCTTCAAATACACCTTCAGCATTATCAAGCGTAAAGGTATACTGACCCGGTACAACTGCAGTATAGCTTAGTGGCAAAACGTCAGATGAATCAAAGGCAGGCCTTGCTTCAATAGCCATTTTGTTGTCATCTACTGTAGTATAAAGAACCACATTATTAGAGTTTGTTTCATCTAACCTTGTAGCGTCGTAACCAAAGTCCATACCAAGTGTAGTTTCAGGAGTATAACCTACAAGTACCTGGCTAAATGCAGTTGCACTTGAAAGGTTTAACCAAAAACGAGATGAATTATTATCTAAACCTTTAAAGAAAGGCTGTCCACCTGTAGCAGGAGCTGTTCTCCTCATTGCATTATTAAATATAAGCTGAGGGTTGTTTAGGCTAGCATTAGCTTTAACAATGAAACCTTGTCCCGGAGATATTATCCAGTTACTGTTGTTGTTAATACCGCCACCAAAGTATCCTGACATTTGCTGACCACCTGTGTTAGAATATTCAGGGTTAGATGGGCCTCCGGCTTCTGGAGTTGCAGCATTGGCTTGTAAACCAAGTAGTGTTACTGTAGCATAAGTAGAAACTGTAAAGTCGTTTTTCTTTCTCCAGAAATAAATACCAGAACCTCCGGCTAATACACCTGTTGAAGAACTACCGCCAGCGGTAAGACCATTTTGATTAAAGAACGCCCTTACACTGATAGGAGACGGATACGGGTTACCGGTTGCGGTGTAAGCACCGTTAGCCGTATTAAGTGTTTTACTGTAAGTACCATTGTTTAATGTACCTGTAAATACACCTGGGAAAACATATGTAGATGTACCTGCATAGTAAGTACCAAATACAGTACCATTGATACTGTTAGGCATACGGATAAGGTAACCTTCTGCCGGTTGGAAGTTAGGGCCTGCAGCCGATACTCCCGGTACTACCGCATACTGATTAGCCGGACCGTTAAATGTATAGAAACGATTTGGTGCAGTAAACGGAGAAAATAACCCTAAAGATTGTCCTGTAACAGGAGCTGACCAAAGTGTGTAATCTAACCTGAATAATGGGTTACTGTTTCTTTTAACTGTAGCAACGCCCGTGTTTGCAACGTTGTTAGTTTGACTTAATGAACCGTTATTCTCAACTACAAGTTTTGCCGTAGGAGCTACAGTAATAGTATTCACAACAGATAATGAACCATTAGTAAGTACGGTAACTGTAGGTACTACTGCATTAGAACCTGCAGCAGTTATAGATAGTGTTTTAGCAAAACCTGTTGTACAAATTACATGAGGGTAAAGTGTTAAACCACCAGGTATGATAACATCATTGTATTGTGTAGGAACCGTACCACAAGACCAGTTACCCGGAGTGTTCCACTGGTCATCAACATCACCTTCCCAAGTTGTAACATCAGCTACTGTTATAACTATTGTTGTAGAGTTTGTAGAACATGATCCGTTAGGAGATGTTACAACAGCCCTGTAGTAAGTAGTTGCAGTAAGAGCAGGTGTAGTGTAAGCAGTGCTTGTACCGCCACTACCTGTAGATACGTTTACCCAGTTACTATTACCGTCTGTAGATTGCTGCCATTGTACAGTACCTACAACTCCGGTTAAAGAAATTGTTGGTGTAGCACCGGCACAAACTGATTGATTAGGAGACGCCGTACCTGCAGATGCTCCTGTACCAACTACAACAGATACCGCATTACTGTATACAGCTGTACATGGCTCTCCATTAACAATAGGGGCCGAAGCATTCCAAACTTTTACATAGTAAAATTTAGTACCTGTAGCACTTGTAGGAGCAGAATACGTACTTGCTGTAGCACCGCTAATTAGCGTGCCTGTACCGGCAACAGGTATTAAATTACCGTTACTATCTGTAGTAACTGTGTTAGTAGTATACCATTGGTATTGAAGGCCTGCACCTTGCGCACCAACTTCTACGATTGCAGGTTGGTTAACACAAGCAACTGCACCTGAAATAGATGAGATAGCCGCATTAAGGTAAACCGGGCTTGTTATAGCAATAGTACCATTAGCAGTACTTGTAACCACAGCTGTATAAGTACCAACGTATGCCGCAGTAACCGGATTGATTGTTAAACTTGTGCTGTTAGCACCAGAAATAGTTACACCATTAAAGGTACCATTAACAAGGTTGTTACCGTTTAACCTCCACTGGAAAGTATTTTCTGTTCCTATTGCACTTACCTGTAATGAAAAAGTAGAAGTACCACCAATACATGATACCTGAGAAGTTGGCTGGCCTGTAATTTCAGGAGCCGGAACCTGGAAACTGTTTCTGTTATATGCTAAGAATGCAGGGTCGCTGCTTCCGCTTGGCATAACTTTAAAGTTAGCTGCCTGCGCTTTATTATTTTGATCGATACCAAACTCGCTAAGCTTATAAGCTACAAGTCTGTAATCCCTATAGTTGTTTCCTATAGTAGTAGAGCCATTAACAACAGCTGTATTTAATTGCTGCCCTGCAGGTAGTGTAAAAAAGTCTGTTTTGTACGTACCCACCGGCGGAACCTGGTTAAATGTAACCATAATAGGCTGTCCTACCACATTACCGCTTGAGTCTACAAACGAAAAAATATCTGTACTTCCCGGCTCTGCAACCTGAGTAACCATAATATCCGGAACGGCATCATCAATACCTTCTCCAACAATATCTGTAGCCTGGAATAGCATAACTGATGAAGCAGGAAGGTTAGTAACACCAGTACCAAGGTCTAGACCACGTATACCGTCAATAAGTACATCTCTAATTTTAAGTCCGTTTACACTTGGTGCCGTAGGAACCTGTGCCGAACCATTACCGTCAACTTTGCTGCCCAAAACAATTAAGTTAGCGTTAGAACCCACAGTACCTTCAAGATTACTGATAGGAAGCGCCCTAAAGTTCCCTACTTTGTAAGTATTAGCGTTAACACCGTTGCCTTCTGTAAATCCGTTAGCATTTAACGTACTCACAATAGCAGATTCTCCACCTGTACTGTACAGGATGTTACCGTATTGAAATGCTAAAAGGCTGTGGCTTTTATCTGGCCTGTTAGCAGCTACAGCACTTGTAGCTGTAGATACCCACATACCGCCCGGGGCATCTTCCCAGTTCGTTATAATGCGGGTAATTTTTGCGGTAGCAAACACAGTATTTACCGGTGCTATATAGGTTATAGAACCAGACTGAGCCGACGTGCCGGCAGCAGTAGTTACCGTAAATGTATGTACGCTTGATCCTGAACCTGTAGCCGTGATGGCAGGCACAGCAACCTTAATTTGCGTAGGCGATACATAAGTGATACCACCAGAGGTCACACCGTTAAACTTTACGTTAGCAGCACTACTTGCCATAGCACTTGTAAATCCTGTACCATTGATAGTTACAACTGTCCTGTAAGTTACCTTAGTTGGACTAAAACTGGTAATTGTTGGCACCTGTGCAAACACAGCTGCCTGAATAAGAAGCAGCCACAGTAAGAGCTGATTCCTGGAAGGAGTAATTTTTTGAATGTTCATAAGCAGTAAATTAAATTTTTAAATTTTATAGAAAATAAAAACACCTACCATCTAATCTTTAAATAGTTAAATATTAGATAATATGTGCAATCGGTATTATGGGCAAACAAATTTATATCTATATGTGGTGTAAATCAAACAAATAGAAAAAAATTATCATTATTTGTTTTTTTGACATTAAAATCCCTAATATTTGAATACTTCTAATTTATTAAGTTAAATTTCAATTTTAAATTTATATTTTTGACGCTTTCACAAAATGTAAATGTTAAAATTAATAAAAATTAAATAAAGTAATTTCTTACAATAATTTTTATTTATAACATAATATTAACAGAATCAGCATTTTCACATTCCTAAGCGTTTATTGAATACTGCAAAAAAAGCCGATAAAGTGCATTTAAAAAATAGTTATTTTTGGGTTTAATATATCACTTTTGGATTCTGAGATTGGTAATGAGACCAAAAAAAGCGCGTGTTTGGGGAAACACGCGCTATAAAATAGCAAGCAAATAATTTGAAAAATATCGTCTTAAAAAAATGTTGTTTGAAACTCTCTACAACACTATTATTTGTTTCATTTTGATAGTTCAAAAATATACTACTACTTTAAACTTATTGCGTTGAATTCATTCTTTATAGTTATACTGCTATATACATATCCTATAGTATAGCCCAATATATACGGGTATTGATATTTATCGTAATTTTGCACAAATTGATAAAGATGGTTAAGATAGGTACTATAGAGCTGCCGGATTTTCCGCTGCTGCTGGCCCCCATGGAAGATGTTAGCGACCCGCCCTTTCGCAGGCTGTGCAAACTGCATGGCGCCGACCTTATGTATAGTGAGTTTATAAGTAGCGAAGGCTTAATTCGCGATGCTATGAAAAGCCGCCAAAAGCTGGATATATTTGATTATGAGCGCCCTGTGGGCATACAGATATTTGGTGGCGATGAAGAAGCTATGGCGCTTTCGGCAAAAATTGTTGAAGCCGTTAACCCGGATATTGTAGACATTAACTTTGGCTGCCCCGTTAAAAAAGTGGTGTGTAAAGGTGCCGGTGCGGCAGTACTTAAGGATGTAGACCTTATGGTGCGCCTTACTAAAGCCGTGGTAGACAGTACCCACCTGCCCGTTACGGTTAAAACCCGCCTGGGTTGGGATGAAAACTCTATCAATATATACGAGGTAGCAGAGCGCCTTCAGGATGTGGGAATTAAAGCCCTTTCAGTTCACGGGCGTACGCGCGCGCAGATGTATAAGGGGGAGGCCGACTGGACCGAGATCGCCCGTGTTAAGAACAACCCGCGTATGCACATTCCTATTTTTGGCAATGGCGATATCGACAGCCCGGAGAAAGCGTTAGAGTATAAAGATAAATACGGGTTAGACGGTATCATGATAGGCCGCGCTGCCATAGGCTACCCGTGGATATTTAACGAGATAAAGCATTATATGGCAACGGGCGAACACCTGCCCGCCCCTACTCTCGAAGACCGTGTAGAGGCTGCCCGCAACCACCTTACCTGGGCTGTAGATTGGAAAGGCGAACGCGTAGGCGTTTTTGAGACCCGCCGCCACTACACCAATTACTTTAAAGGCATCCCTAGTTTTAAGGATTACAGGCAAAAGCTGGTTTCTACCGATGGTTTGCAGGACCTTAACCTGATACTTGATGATGTTCTGCAAAAATTTGGCGAAGGCCAGGCGGTTTAAGTAACTATATACTTTTTAACCAAACAACTTTTAACGTACTGTCACTGCGAGGCAGGCACGACCGCGTCAGTCTCACAGGCGAATCAGCATTTATAAAATCTAAACTTTTTTTATACAGGTTTGAATTCCCCGCTGGTGCGAGCGTCTCGCTCGTACAGGTTACGTTAGTCGTATTATAGGAACGAGCGTGACGCTCGCGCAAGCAACACCTAATTACTCAAATCATTACTTGTGAGACTGCCGCAGTCGTACCTCCCTCGCAGTGACAATACCCTCAATATTACAAACATCCCGCTCGTACAGGTTATTATTAATCTATTATGGGCGCGAGCGAGACGCTCGCGCAAGCAACATTGGATTTACTCAAATCATTTTTTGTGTGAGACTGCCGCGGTCGTGCCTCTCTCGCAGTGCCAGTACTGTATTGCATAGTATTTATATGTTTTAAAACAACCTCAACTGTTCGCCTTTGGTACCATCAAAAAGATCGGTAGCGAGCGGCATGATACCTTCATTAGTAAAGAACTTTTTGCGGCCTATGCGAAACGTATTGTGAATCATCTCCGCAATATTACCCTCACCTTTTTTGCGTTTGGCTACGCTTTTTTCGCCTAACTTTCCCCCGTGCATAGATGCTATGTGGTTAAGCACTTTATCCTTCCTATCAGGGTAATGCTCCTCAAGCCAGTCAATAAATATAGGCTCCACCGTATCGTTAAGGCGCACAAGGGTGTAGCCAAAGCTCTTCGCACCTTTTTCTGCAATCACCTTTAGCGTGTTTAAAATTTCCATGCTGTTAAGCCCGGGAATAATAGGCGCTACCATAACGTGGGTGGGTATGCCATTTTTACTCAGTGTTTCCAGTGCCTGCAATTTAGTGTTAACCGATGATGTTCGGGGTTCCAGCTTGCGCCGAAGCTCTTCATTGATCGTGGGAATGCTAAGCGAAACGCTAACCAAATTCTTTTCGGCCAGTTGCTTAAGGATATCCAGGTCGCGCGTAACAAGCGCATTCTTAGTAAGAATGTCAACCGGGTGGCGGTAATCTAAAAACACCTGTAGTATCTTGCGGGTAATTTGCATTTTACGTTCAATGGGCTGGTAACAATCGGTATTACCCGATAGCAGTATCGACTCCGGTTTGTACCCCCGCTTTTTAAAAAATTGATCCAGCAGCTCGGGCGCATTTTTC
>Ga0163161_10002597_pt1 | contig 12876 bp, 9 predicted proteins | sample S45metaG_FD_129847 | JGI IMG/M metagenome (GOLD analysis project Ga0163161, IMG submission 129847) | Switchgrass rhizosphere microbial communities from Kellogg Biological Station, Michigan, USA - S4-5 metaG | ecosystem: Host-associated > Plants > Roots > Rhizosphere > Soil | place: USA: Michigan... | reverse complement strand
TGGAAATCATCCAGAATATCGACATTAGATTATGTAGAATCTTTTGCCGAAGACCGGATTATAGATTACAAATATTCCTTTGCAACGCTGCAAAAATTCACCCATTACAGCCTTAATCTTCCAAATGACCAGATCAAATTAAAAATCTCGGGTAATTACCTGCTTAAGGTTTATGAAGATGGAGATCCGAAAAAACTGGTGGTTACACAAAGATTCTATGTGACAGATAACCGTGTAAATGCAGGAATTGAAATTACCCCCAGCCTGCAAATTCCGGAAAGACCTTACAATCAAAAGCTCAACCTGTCTATTTTCCATAAGGGACTAGCCGTACAAAACCCGTACACAGATATTAAAGCAGTTGTTATGCAAAACCTGGATCCTGAAACAGCCATCATTAATACCAAACCCTCTTTTATCAAACCGGATAATTTGATTTATAATGATGTGACCACCAATGATTTTAAAGGTGGGAACGAATTCAGAAAGTTCGACCTCAGAAGTTTAAGGTATCCCGGAGACCATGTGCAACAAATCTTTAAGGACAGCACTTACAATGCAGTTTTATTCCCGGATATCGTGACCAATACGCAGAAGTACACCAGTCAGTTTGACGAAAATGGCAACTTCTTTATCAGAAACCAGGACGGAAGAGATGACAATACAGAAAGCGACTATGTTCAGGTACTGTTCACTTTAAATACGCAGCCTCCAAGTCCTAAAGGTGATGTTTATGTCGTTGGAAGATTCAACAACTATAACCTTCTGGAAGAAAATAAACTAAGCTATGATCCCGGAAAAAGAAGATATAATGGACATATCCTCGTCAAACAAGGTTTATACGACTTCAAATACATCTGGAAAGACCAGGAAACCGGTAAAACAAACAACACCGTTTTTGAAGGCTCTTTCTTTGAAACAGCAAACACTTATCAGGTTTTTGTCTATTACCGCAGACCCGGCAGCCGCTGGGATGAGCTGGTTGGCTATACCAATATCGATTCTGTGAAGCGCTAACCTTCTTTCCGTACCCAGACAGAAATGTTTCCTGCTTTACAGGCAAACTGTGCCCATCCTTCTTCATTGATCAGCACCTCATCTGTAATATGCCCCAATGCATCTATAAATACCTGGCCTGCATGCCTGACGCCAATCTCCATATCTTTAAACCCCTCGTTACTGTTGCTCATCACCACCGCAAAACCTGAACCGGGTATTTCATCTGTACCCTCTCTTGTCCAGCCGATACAACTTGGATAGTCAAAATAATCCCGTTGCAGACCAAAAGCCCGCTCTTTCCTGATCTGGCAAAGTACGGGCAACTCTTCAAGAGCAACAAGCTCTACCTCCACATCTTCTCCCTCATCGTTCTTGTCTGTATACTTACATCCATACAGATCAGGATAAAATAAACAGGGAATTCCTTGTTCGCGCAGCAAGATGAGCGCATAGGCCATGGGCCTGAACCAAAAATCTACATAAGATTCCAGTGCCTGAAGCGGTTGCGAATCATGGTTATCTACAAACGTGACCGATAATTCCGGGTGATAAGCAACCAACGTCCCCTCGAAGATTTTACTAAGGTCATAATCTTCCCCCTCTTTGCCAGCCAGATAAAGATTATGGTGCAGAATAGAATCAAACAATTGCATCCTACCGTCAGTACGCTGCAGGTAAGCATCAAGTTCTTCCACCCCATCTATAATCCAGTTTTCTGCCACAACAAAGAATTCCCTTTCAAAAGTACTTTTCATATGGTCCAGCCATTCATTCAGAAAATCAGCAGATATGTGTTTTACGGCATCCAGCCTGAAGCCATCCATACCACAAGTCTTATAATACCATTCTCCCCAACGCTTCAATTCCTCCCGCACCGCAGGATTCCTGAATTCAATATCATTGAACATGAGGTAATCATAATTACCATATTCTGTAGAGGGCACCTCTTCCCAGCCCTCCCCATACTCATTTTGAATAGAAAAGATACCGTCTTCCGGTGGATTCTCAGAGCGGTCAATACCACTAAAACACTGATGGTCCCAAACAAAGTCAGAATACAAACCCTTTCTCCCCGGAAAAGTAAATTTCGTCCAGGCCTGGATATCCATCACATCCGAAATAAACTCCAAACGGTTATCCGGATCCACCTTCCGTACTTTTATGGTCTCCAGCTCATCTGCACCCGCTTTATGATTAAACACCATATCTGTTATCGTAGAAACCCCGGCATCTTTTAAAGCTTTAACCGCCTTAAGATAAGCTGCTTTAGGACCATATTTAGTAGGTATACTGCCTTTCTGGTCAAATTCACCAAGATCAAACAGATCATAACAATCGTAACCCACCGAATATCCACCTGATGTGGCCTTATAGGCGGGCGGCAACCAGGCACCGGTCACGCCAAGAGTACTTAAATTTACTGCTTCCTTCGCAGTTTTCTCCCAAAGTTGTTCATTTTCATTATAATACCAGTGAAAATACTGGATCAATAGTTGATTGGTCATGCTATAATTGTGGTGCTTTTTTGATGCTTGTGCAATACCATAACATGAAGTTGCACAATTTGTTTATTTTTGCAGAGATTATGAGTACAAAAGTTAAGAACCCTAAGGATTCATTCACCATTATGAATGAACTGGTATTGCCAAACGATACCAATACGTTAAACAATCTGATGGGGGGAAGATTACTTCACTGGATGGATATTGCAGCAGCCATATCTGCACAAAAACATTGTAACCGGATCGTCGTGACCGCATCTGTAGACAATGTTTCCTTTAAGCAGGCCATCAAGCTTGGCGATGTGATTACGATTGAAGCGAAAGTGACCAGGGCCTTTAATACCTCCGTTGAGGTTCGTCTGGATGTGTGGGCCGAAAACATCCCTTCAGGAAGCCGCGTAAAATCTAATGAAGCCTATTACACCTTTGTAGCAGTAGATCAAAGTGGCCGAACGATTCCTGTACCCGAACTTGTTCCGGAAACCACCGATGAAGTTGAATTATTTGAAGGTGCTTTAAGACGCAGACAGCTTCGTCTTATCCTGGGTGGAAAAATGAAAGCAAATGATGCCCTGGAACTCAAAGCCCTATTTTTTAAGGAATAAATAACAGCACTTAATTATGACCACCTATACAACACTTATCATTTTAAGCGGCCTGGTCATATTTTCATACCTGTTTGACCTGGTAGCGAGTAAAACAAAACTGCCCTCTGTTCTTTTACTGCTCCTTTTGGGGATTGGTTTAAGACTGCTGGTAGACAAGCTGAATGTCCATCCCTATAATTTTATGGGTATCCTGCCAGCGCTGGGAACCGTTGGTTTGATCCTCATTGTATTTGAGGGCTCCCTGGAGCTTAAATATGACCGGCACAAAAACAAACTGATCAAAGGAGCTTTTCTCTCAGCCCTGATCATTCTCTTTGCCACAGTAAGTATCATTACTTTTATCATTTATCAGATCACCGGCAGAGAATTGTACGTTTGCTTTACCAACGCCATTCCTTTTAGCGTGATCAGCTCAGCCATAGCTATTCCTTCAGCAGCCGCGCTTACAGGTAAAGGAAAAGAATTCATTATTTATGAATCCTCCTTTTCAGATATTCTGGGCATTATCCTGTTCAACTTTGCCATTTCCAATCCCAATATCTCTATTTCTTCTTTTACAGGATTGGCCATGAATACCGCGTTGATCATTATCTTTTCAGCTATATCCTGCATATTACTGCTTTACCTGATGGGAAAACTATCCCATCATATCAAATTCTTCCTGATCATTTCGATCCTGATCCTGGTTTACGCCATCGGACAATCCTATCACCTCTCCTCTCTTGTGCTCATTTTATCTTTCGGATTGTTCCTGAACAATGCCGATGCTATAGAACATGCATGGTTTAGAGGGATATTTATTTATAAGAACCTGTCAAATGACCTGACACAACTTTACCAGCTCTCGGCAGAAAGCGCCTTCATTATCCGCACATTTTTCTTTGTAATCTTTGGGTTCACCATGAACATCTACGATCTGAACAATGTTGACATCATTGCCAATGGATTATTTATACTGGCTTCCATATTCGTGATCAGGTTTGTGTATTTAAAGCTGTTCAGGAAAGACAACAGCGGAGCAGAAGTTTTTATAGCACCAAGAGGACTCATCAGTATCCTGCTTTATTTTAACCTGCCAGCATCTTTAAAAATGCCCCAGGTAGGACCCGCGTTCTTATTTATGGTTGTCCTCGGATCAAGTTTAATTATGAGCATAGGCCTTCTTACCTCCAGAAAAAAGGTAAAAACTATTGAAGAATAACCGAAAGTCATTAATTGTCTTTAATGCTAATAGCAGCTCTAAGTTCCTCAGGTGCAGAAGCATTATGTTCCGGATCCAACTGGTAGGCCAGCGAACGATAAGTAAGGTCTTTGAATTCTTCCTTATAAATGCGTTCGTCGTAATTGATTTTAATATTAGCCAGACTTTTATTCATAAAGCCCCAGGAAGAGGTTAAGCTGTTAAGCGCAGTATTGTAAAAGCTGGTGATGATCCTGCCGCTGAGTTCTTCTTCTATGGTTGGATCTTTTTCGCCCCATTTGCGTACGGGAACCATCTTAGTTGAAAATTTATCGTAACTTTTTGGCTCGTAGTTCAGGTATTTCTTGTACTCAAAGCCTTTGATCTCTTTGATTTTGATATTTTTGATCTCCCCGGGTTTAAAAAAAACAAGTGAAGTATCTCCCTTAACACCGATGCTATCCGGAGTAACCTGATACAAAACACCTTTAAATACTTCTTTCCCGGTATTGATTAATGCCATACAAGGCTTAACCTGTGCAGAGCTCCTTAATTTACTTACAATTAAAAGGCAAGTGAGAAGGGTACAGACATGTCTTTTCATAAGCAGCTATTTTATTCCAATTTAGGAAATAACCGCGGTAAAACAAATAAAGTTTGAAAATTGTCAAAAAAAAGTAATTTCTAACTTCCCATTTCCAGAATTTTGTCAAATTCTTCGGCCTTCAATTTCATCACAGACAGTCTTCCCTGTTTAACCAGAGAAATGTCTTTCAAGCTTTCTTCAGCCTTGATCTGCTCCAGTGTAACCGGATGTTTTAAAGTTTCTACAGGTGCCAGATCCACAACTACCCAGTTGGCGTCATCAGTAGTAGGATCCTGATAGAACTCTTTAACTACCTTGGCTACCCCTACCACATGCTTGCCCTCATTACTGTGATAAAAAAGGACAAGATCGCCTTCCTTCATTTCTTTGAGGTTATTGCGCGCCTGGTAATTGCGTACACCGTCCCAAAAGGTTCGGCCATCCTGATTAAATTTTTCCCAGCTGTATTTGAAAGGTTCTGATTTAACTAAAAAGTAGTTCATGGAGCAAAAGTAAAAAATATGTTTAAAAAAAAGCATCCTGAAAAATCAGGATGCCTTTTTTAAACAAATATAAAATGGATTAGCTTTTCGGATCCAGTGCAGTATCAATACGTTCAGAAAGATCCTGCAAATGATATTTACTCAAACCAGATGCTTGTGCAGTAGCAGATTTAATTTCCGAATTTAACGACCTTAACTGTGCCTTAACCACAGAAACCACATCATTCCTTGAAGGACTCATTCTTCTGTCCATTCCGCCCATAGAAGAAGGTCCGGAAGGAGCAGATGCAGGTGCAGGTTTCAATACCGCAATCAGATTTTCTACATAAGCTCTCTGCAGGTTACGACGGTAAACATCAATATTTCCGTTGCCTTTCAGTTCAGTAAATACACTGCCCTGAAGATCTGTAAACAGATCCGTAATCTTATAAGCAGACGCTCCATCTGCAGCTTCCGCCGAAATCAACTTCGATAAAGTTGCCGAACTTAATAACCTACCCAATACCGGAGCCTGTAACTTATTGATCAATTCTACCGGATCTGCACCAGTATTGTTCAAAATCTCATTGCTCAACAACCACGAAGGCGTATGAAAAAGATTCTGATCTAAAAATGTTACCGCTTCTTTCTGCAGCGCAGCCGGGGTCCTTTGATAAACCGTTCCAGCCTGTTCAACTGTTTTTGGAGTTTCATAGATTCCCCCAACATTCTTAGCTACATGCCCCATATAGCGGCTAAACTGACCAGTCAGCTGACCATACATATTCTCCAGGTCATCATAGCCTTCATTCGCATTTCTGGTCCATTCCGGTAATTTAGCCAGGATTACTTTCAGGTTTTTAATCCCGTAAGTGCTTGCAATCATGGCATTATCTCCCAAATCCTCATTCTGCGAACGCGGATCATCCGGGTTCATTTCTGTACCAAACCACAAACGCTTGTTTTTAAGTCTCTCCACCGCAATCTTATTCAGCACAGGCACTTCAGCCGCCGGAGTCTTAGCTTCAGGCAACAATTTATAGCCCCACTCAATAGCCCATTTGTCATAGTCTCCTATTCTTGGATAGATGCCTTTAGGAGAAATTTTATCTTCAGGCTGTGCCACATAGTTAAAGCGGGCATAATCCATAATAGACGGTGTATGTCCGTTGGCTTCCACAAAAGCTTTATCGCGCAGTTTTTCCACCGGAACGGTAGAGCTTGATCCATAATTATGACGCAGCCCTAAAGTATGTCCCACTTCGTGTGAGGAGACAAAACGAATCAGGTCTCCCATCAATTCGTCGCTGAATTCCATTTTACGTGCCCTTGGATCAATAGCTGCTGCCTGGATCATATACCAGTCATGCACCAGCTTCATTACATTATGGTACCAGTTGATATGGCTTTCGATAATTTCTCCACTTCTTGGATCTGCAATACTTGGCCCGCTGGCATTAGAGATTTCAGAAGGTTTATAAACAATTGCAGAATGCGTTGCATCATCCAGACTCCAGGTCGAATCCTGTTTGGCTGTAGGTGCCAGTTTAGCCTGCACTGCATTTTTAAAACCAGCCTGTTCAAAAGCCTTCTGCCAGTCATTAACTCCAGCCATCAGGTAAGGCACCCATTTTTTTGGTGTAGCAGGGTCGATATAGAAGATAATCGGTTTAACCGGCTCTACCAACTCCCCTCTTTTGTATTTGGCCATATCCGAAGGTTTCGGCTCCAATCTCCATCTTTTGATGATCTGAACTTCTTTTACACCCTGTGGATTTAAGTCAAAATCAGTGTAACCTACCGCAAAATAACCCACCCTGGGATCAAAGTACCTAGCTTTCATAGGTACTTTAGGTAAGATCACCAGCGAAGTATTTAATTCCATTGTCGTAGAACCCGATGCCCCACCGGAAGGTGCACCGCCCGGACCAGGTGCTGCTGCAAGAGAATAGGTTTTAACTGTACTGATCTCTACATTTCTTGGAAAACTGCGTACATTCTGGATATAACTTCTGTCTGCATTTGGCATTCCGATGCGGAACTGGCTTTTAGCCTGAGAAGAACCAAAGTAAAAGATCTCATTATCACTGTTGATGTAATCCGTCATATCAATAACACTTCCTTTTTTATCGGCTGTATAAGCTGCAATATTGAATGAAGCGGCAATTGCCTGGATATTGGAATTTTGCAGTGACTGGTACATAGCCGTTGTACTGTCCGGACCATAGGTCCTGTAAGACAGTTTACGCATAAAGATCTTGTTGTTAGGTCCTTTGTCAAAACGGATCACGCTGCTACCAATCTGATCACCTGCATATCCCGAAGCCGAACGCACTTCTGCACCTGCTTTTGAAATCCGGCTCACCACAAGGATTTCTCTCCCAAGTGTGGAATCCGCCAGTTCAAAGAAAAATTTATCGTCCAGTTTGTGAACGGTGATCATCCCTTTACGGGTAACTGCCTTGTCGGTAATCACCGTGGCATAAGGTTTCGGTCCTGGTTTAGCTTTTGGATCGCCAAAAGCACCCGGGCCCTTTTTTGTAGAATCTGCCACCGCCGGAGGTGTAACCGGTTTGGTTTGGGCATAAACAGAGCATATACCTGCCATTACCATGGCTGGTATTAATAAGGTTTTTTTCATGAATTCAGTTAGGTTTATTTGAATGTTCCCTGCAAAGATAAGCGGCCTGAATGGTATTCAGGCACACCTCTTCTATAACTTTACAGTTACAAAAGCAAAAATTAATGAATCATTTTAAACAACAATTCCTTTAGGAGCTCTCCATCTGTTGTATTGCCACTGCTGTCTACTCCCTTGCTTTTCAGATCATATTCCCTGAGTAAGGCAATAATATCAAAGGTTTTATTGAGATTAAAGGTCCTGGCAGCGGTTTCGTAGTCTTTCACAAAGTAAGGATTTACCCCAAGTTCTTTAGCCGCATCATTCTTATTGGGCAGGTAATGATATTTAAGTACTTTAGAAAAGTAAGAATTCAAATTGGCCATCACCATCACCATTGGATTGGCTTTGGGGTTATTGGCAAAATAGTTTACAATCTGGTTGCATTTCAAAACATCTCTTACCGCCAGGGCTTTCTGGAGTTCAAATACATTGTATTCTTTACTGATCCCGATGTTTCTTTGTACCAGATCGGTATCTATAGTCGTCTCCTTACTGATGTTGAGCATCAGTTTCTCCACTTCATTAGCGATCTTGGAAAGGTCTGTTCCCAGATATTCAGCCATTAAAGCCGCTGCCTGAGGAGCTATTTTATAGCCCTTTTCTTTAACCAGTTCCTCTATCCACTGCGCCAGTTTATAATCTCTCACCGGGTCCGATTGAAAGACCAGACCTGACTTCGATATCGATTTAAAAAGCTTTTTCCGTTTATCGAAATTGGCATATTTGTAACCCAGCACCAGAATGGTTGAAGCCAGTGGCTTTTCAAAATAGCTTTGTACAAATTCTGCTTCTTTACTGCTGCCTTCAGTTTCTTTCCCCCATTTCAGGTCCTGTGCTTCCTTAATCACCACCAATTGGTAATCAGACATCATGGGATATCTCTTCGCAGCATTCAGTATCGTAGCCATGTCGGTATCCTTCCCGTAGAGCACGGTCTGGTTGAAGCCTTTTTCCATATCATTCAGCACATGTTCTTCCATGTAATGAATAATCTGGTCTATATAATAGGGTTCTTCACCATGCAATAAATAAACAGGTTTAAACTTTTTGGCTTTGAGGTCTTTTATAATATCTGAAGCAGTCATATAATTATCCAAATGTAACGGCTAAAAACTAAATATTAAAGGTTATTTTTGCACAAATGGCATTTAACCCTGTTCCGCTTAATCTTCCGGCCTATCCTTTCAAAATTACCAGGAAGGAAGATCAGCTCTATATTTTCGATGAAATCCGTAAAAAACATCTTGTACTGACACCAGAAGAATGGGTGCGCCAGCACTTTATCCAGTTTCTGGTCCTGGAAAGGAAGTTCCCAAAATCACTCATCCAGATTGAAGGCGGCTTAACACTGAACAAACTCCAGAAAAGAACAGACATCGTCATCTACAACACCAACGGCGAACGCATCATGGTGATCGAGTGTAAAGCGCCCTCCGTTAAAATCTCCCAATCCGTCTTTGACCAGGCCGCCAGATACAATTCCGTACACAAAGCCAAATGGCTTGTGGTTACCAATGGATTGAAGCATTGCTACGCCCTCATCAACCATATGGAAAGCCGTTTTCTCTTTGTAGAAGAGTTGCCTTTGTACCCAGCCCTGTAAACTGAATTTGCTTAAAAATATACTTGCTTTGCTTAAAGAATAGAAAAAAAGAGGAATGCTGTTTCAAGGCTGCACCGGCTTAGGCGCCCTGAAGGGGGCGCAAACCCGCCAAGGCCTCTCAACAGCAATTCCTCTTTTTTTTGCAAAGTTTCATACCTGCAATTCGCAAACCCTATTCATACTAAAACAGCGCAAACACCTTTTCCTTCTCTGCACACTATCCAGATTTCACCTTCTTCTCTGCTCCCTGCCCGACTTTCACCTTCTTCTCTGCATCATACCTGGATCTCCCCCCTGCTTATGGCGCAAGCAAAATCTACTGTGTCTGCGAAAAGGCATTGGCGGGTTTGCGCCCCCTTCAGGGCGCCTAAGCCGGTGCAGCCTTAGAGTCAGACCAGCAGATTTTGCGGTAACATAACACCCCTCTACATCCCTCCAAGCGCCCTGTACAACCCAATAACCGCGTTCCACTGCTCCAGCTGATCATTCACCATTTCCAATTCCGCAGCCAACAAACCCTGCTCCGAAGTCAACACATCCGTATAATTCGTCGCCGAACTGTACTTCAACAATTTCTTCGTAAAATCCACAGACCGTTCCAGCAACACCACCTGTTTCTTCCTGATCTCCCGCTGCTCACCTGCCGCCTGCCAACCATATAAAGCATTAGAAACCTCTTCCGCCGCATTCAACACCGACTTCTCAAAAGCATAACCAGCTTGCTCCTGAACGGCCTGCGCAGTCCTTAACCGCGCCTTATTGACCCCCTTACTCAAAACCGGCTGCAAAATCCCCGCAGCTACATTTCCAAACAGGCCAGGCGCGCTCAACCAATCTTTAAAACTAAAACTGGTAAAGCCCCCGGCAGCAGTTAAACTGATAGAAGGATAAAAGAACCGCCTCGCTACGTTCGTATCCTCAAAAGCCGCTCTGAACGCATATTCCGCCTGTTTAACATCCGGCCTATTCTGCAAAAGCTGGACAGGTAGCCCTGCATGAAGATCTATGATCAGTTTCTGCTGATTCAAACTCCCCCTTGGAATCGCTGATGCAGGCCTTGCCAATAAAGTACTCAAGGCATTCTCGGTTTCCCGGATCTGTCTTTTCAATTTAGGAATCGCCACCTCAGCACCATACTGATTGGCCTCGCTTTGCACTTCAGCAGCCCCATTAACGATATTTGCAGCCATTAAAGACTTCATTGCCTTCACATCCTCTTTGCGGTTGCTCACCGTCTTTTCCAGGATCCTCAATTGTTCATCCATCGCAAGAAGCCTAAAATAGAAACCAGAAATATCCGCAACCAATTGAGTCTGCACCACCCTTTTCGCTTCTTCAGTTTGAAGCATCCTGGCCAGCGACGCTTTTTTTGCACTCCTTAATTTCCCCCAGACATCGGCTTCCCAGCTTGCATTCAGAGACACATCATACTGCGTAGACTGATTAACCAGGCCAAATCCCTGCGGAAAAGCCAGTTTAGATCTTGTAACTCCCGCCTTTCCACTCAGTTCCGGTAAAAATGCAGCCTTACTTTGCATCATCGCCGCGTGAGCAATATCAATTTGCTTGACAGCCATTTTAAGATCCAGGTTTTTAGCCAGACCTTCCTGAACCAGTTTTTTCAATAAAGTATCCGTAAACAACTTGTCCCAGGGTACAGCCGCAATTGAGGTTGTATCCTTATCTTCCTGCCCCCTGTAACTTATACTCCTCACCTCAGGAAGTTGATACTCTTTAGCGCTTCGGCAAGAAGCCATCAAAACAGCCAGAAATAAAAGCCCTGTATATTTATTCATCATTTCATCTATTTATAGTTCACATCTTAATTCAGAACCTGAAATTCAACAGGCTCAGGTTTATAATCTATAGCTTCAGCTTTTTTATTGCCACCAATCTTCTCCTGGATCCCCTGGAAAATGATAAACAGGATTGGGATCACAAACACACCAAAAACTGTCCCGATCAACATCCCCCCAACCGCGGCCGTACCAATAGAGCGGTTGCTAATGGCGCCAGCACCTGAAGCAAACATTAAAGGCAGCAAACCGAAAATAAAAGCAAAAGAAGTCATCAGGATAGGTCTTAACCTGGCCGTTGCCCCTGCAATCGCAGACTGCACCAGGCTCCTGCCACTTAAGCGGTTCATCAAGGCAAACTCCACAATCAGAATAGCATTTTTGGCCAGTAACCCAATCAACATAATTAAACTGATCTGCAGGAAGATATTATTATCCAGGCCAAACAAACGGGCAAACAAGAACGCGCCAGCCAAACCGATAGGCAAAGAAAGCAATACAGAAAACGGAAGGATATAGCTTTTATACTGCGCACTCAGCAGGAAATAAATAAAAAGCAAGCTCAATATAAAGATCAGCACGGTCTGACTGCCGCTGGAAAGTTCCTCCAATGTTAAACCCGAAAACTCAAAGGTATAACCCTGCGGAAGCGTTTTTGCCGCCACTTCCTGAATGGCCTTTATAGCATCTCCAGAGCTATAACCCGGTTTTGGTGCACCATTTACCGATGCAGCCGTAAATAAATTGAAACGATTGATAAACTCCGGTCCATAGATCTTTTTCAGTTCAATAAATTCAGAGATCGGCGCCATTGTTCCCCGGTCATTCCGCACAAAAATCTTATCAACAGCCTCTTTGTTCATCCGGTGAGAAGCCTCTGCCTGGATCATTACCTTATACTGCTTACCAAAACGGTTAAAATCTGAAGCATAAATACCACCAAGGTATCCCTGTAAGGTATTCAGAACCGTATTTACAGGAACTCCGGCCTCCTTACATTTAGCCACATTCACCCTAACTTCATACTGCGGAAAACCCGTATTATAAGAAGTCGCTGCATACATCACCTCCGGGCGCTGGTTCAGCGCCCCCATAAAACCACCAATCACCTGGTTAAAAGCCTCATAACTTCCGCCAGTTTTGTCCTGAAGCTTAAACTCAAAACCATCGTTATTTCCAAAGCCCTGCAACGTAGGCGCCGCAAAAAAGATGATATTTGCCCCTTTAATTCCAGCTGTTTTCGCAAACAACTGCCCCACAACACTCTGAATATCCTGTCCCTTTTTTGTCCTTCCTTTCCAAGGTTTCAGCCGGATAAAAATAGCCGCATAGGAACTGCCTGTACCGCTCATTAAATCCATACCTGCCAAACGGGAAGACAGTTCTACCTCCGGAATAGATCGGGCAATACTATCGATCTGATTGGAAATTTCTTCC
>Ga0163161_10002594_pt1 | contig 12885 bp, 11 predicted proteins | sample S45metaG_FD_129847 | JGI IMG/M metagenome (GOLD analysis project Ga0163161, IMG submission 129847) | Switchgrass rhizosphere microbial communities from Kellogg Biological Station, Michigan, USA - S4-5 metaG | ecosystem: Host-associated > Plants > Roots > Rhizosphere > Soil | place: USA... | reverse complement strand
GTATACTTTATGTTGATATTTTTTCATTCCCTAATCCTTAACCGATCATTAAAAGTTGCATTTTTGAGCATTATATCCTCATTTATTCAATTGACAGCCTATGGCCTGGGATTTATACAGGATTTTATAAAAAGAATAGTACTTAAACAGCAATGATAAATTTTTTAAAAGAGACTACTTTTACCGTAAATGAAGTAATAGGCAAATCCTGGGAGCTCACCAGGCGCCATTATTTTTCCATTTCCACCTTATGCTTTCTGATGTTCATCACGTCGAATGCTTCGGGGCTGATGGCTTTTTTAATTAAAGATGTGAACAAGGGCCTGAGTGCGCTGATGGCCTTCTTTTTTATCATCATGTACTTTACCATCAACCTCTCGCTGCTGAAATACATTTTCCATTTGCTGGACGATGAGGAGCATGATGTCAGCATTGTGAGCACGCTTCCCACCCGCCAGCAGATTATCAGGTTTGTGGTAGGGATGCTTTATTTTATGCTGGTGATCATCGGTGTGTACTGTGTGGTGATCCTGGTGGCCTTTCCTTTTATCTATACGGGTATCAGGATGCAGTTAATTACCAATATTGCGATAGCAATAGGTGTCGTTGCCATTTTTATTACCTGGGTAAGGATCTCCTTTTTTCCTTTTTTCATTATCGACAAGAACGTACCGCCATTTGGTTCGCTGAAATTTAGCCTTGCCATTACCAAAGGTAATTTTACCAAGATCCTGTTGCTTTTGCTGGTGCTTGGCGGATTTTATGTCCTGTGCCTGGTACTGATTGCACTGCAATATCCTGTTGTGGCATTTTTTGTAAATATCTTCAGTTCTTTTATTATTGTACCCTTATCCAGTGTGGCACTGACAATCGCCTACCGGAAAATGATGAGCGAGTACGAGGGTGATGAACATCCGGATATTATTCACAATATAGTTTAGCCTCTTATGGGATTAAAAGCGGCATTAAGTAAACCTTTTGCGGCCTTTATTGTAAAGGCTGCGGAAAAATGGAAAAAGAATGCAGTTGCTGCGCAGCAGGAAACGATGCTGGCTTTGCTGGCATCAGCGAAGGATACGGCCTTTGGAAAAGACCATCAGTTTGCCGGTATCAAAAACTACGAAGACTTTAAGAAACAGGTCCCGGTTCGGGATTATGAGGAATTACGACCATATATAGACCGGGTTGTTGCCGGTGAAAAGGACGTCATGTGGAAAGGCAAGCCATCCTATTTTGCTAAAACATCAGGCACTACTTCTGGTGCCAAATATATTCCTATCTCCAAAGAGTCAATGCCGGAGCACCTCAAAGCTGCCCGTAATGCTTTGCTTACCTATATTCATGAAACAGGGAAGGCTGATTTTGTGAATGGTAAAATGATCTTTTTACAGGGCAGCCCTGTGATGACAGAGAAAAATGGGATTAAACTGGGCCGCTTGTCTGGCATTGTAGCCAATCTTGTTCCGGCTTATCTGCAGAAAAACAGGCTGCCCTCTTACGCCACCAACTGTATTGAAGACTGGGAACAGAAAATAGATGCCATTGTGGAAGAAACCTACCGGCAGGATATGACGCTGATCTCAGGTATTCCGCCATGGGCACAAATGTATTTTGACAGGTTAACAGAAAAAACCGGCGGCAAAAAGATCAAAGATATTTTTAAGAATTTTCAGCTCTTTGTTTATGGAGGGGTAAACTACGAGCCCTACCGTGCAAAAATTGAAGCCAGCATAGGAAGGAAGATCGATACCATAGAAACGTATCCCACTTCTGAAGGATTTATTGCCTATCAGGACAGGCAGGCGGATAAAAGCCTGTTGCTGCTGGCAAAGGCAGGAATGTTTTATGAGTTTATCCCCGCAGATGAATATTACAATGATAATCCTGCCCGTTTGAGCCTGGGAGAGGTGGAACTGAACACCAACTATGCCCTGATTTTAAACACCAATGCCGGGCTTTGGGGATACAGCATCGGCGATACCATTAAGTTTGTCTCCAAAAATCCGTATAAGATCCTGGTCACAGGAAGGATCAAACATTTTATATCTGCCTTTGGCGAGCATGTGATCGGGGAGGAAGTAGAACAGGCCTTAATGGCTGTGGCAAATGAAGAGGGGATTGGTATTACCGAATTTACTGTTGCCCCGCAGGTGAATCCTGAGGAGGGCGATCTTCCTTATCACGAATGGTTTATCGAGTTCTCCAATGTGCCTGAAGACCTCATCGGCTTCAGTAAAAAAGTAGATAAGGCCTTGCAAAAGAAAAATATTTACTACTTTGACCTTATTGAAGGTAAAATTCTGCAGCCGCTGATCATTCGGCCATTACAAAAAGATGCGTTTGTGAACTATATGCGCGCTGAAGGTAAACTGGGAGGACAGAACAAAGTTCCCCGTTTATCGAATGACCGGAAAATTGCAGAGGGCCTGACTAAATTGACGAATAAGATTTGAAAAATATAACAATACTGGGGTCTACTGGCTCTATTGGTACCCAGGCCCTGGAAGTGATCCGGGCAAACCCGGATTTATATCATGTGGTTGCACTCACTGCAAATGCTAATGCCGCATTGCTGATTGAGCAGTCGCTTGAGTTCCTGCCAGAGCTGGTGGTGATCACGGATGAAAGTAAGTATATAACGGTAAAATCCGCCCTGAGCGGTACTGATGTTAAGGTACTTGCAGGTGAGCATTCCCTGGCTGAGGCCGCGTCCCTGGAAAGCGCTGACCTCGTTCTTACCGCCCTGATGGGCTCTGTTGGTCTGAGGCCTACCATCGCTGCGATCGAAGCCAAAAAAACTATTGCCCTTGCCAATAAAGAAACGCTGGTGGTAGCAGGAGAACTGATCACGCGTTTAGCTGCCGAACATGGCGTCAGGATTATTCCGGTAGATTCAGAGCATTCTGCCATCTATCAGTGCCTGGTTGGAGAGGAACTGGATACCATAGAAAAAATTTATGTAACGGCCTCCGGCGGTCCCTTCAGGGGCAAAGACCGCAGCTTTTTAGCTACCGTAACCAAAGAACAGGCTTTAAAACACCCCAATTGGGTAATGGGTGCCAAGATCACCATTGATTCTGCATCACTGATGAACAAGGGCCTGGAAGTGATTGAAGCAAAATGGCTGTTCAATCTGGATATCAGTCAGATCGATGTGATCGTGCATCCACAATCTATTGTACATTCTATCGTTCAGTTTAATGACGGGTCGATGAAAGCCCAGCTGGGTTTACCGGATATGAAGCTGCCCATTCACTACGCAATGGCTTTTCCAGAGCGGATAGAGAGCCAGTTTCCAAGGTTTAATTTTTTGGATTATCCGGAGTTTACTTTTGCAAAAGCTGATATGGAGACTTTTCGTAACCTGGGCCTTGCCTACAGGGCACTGGAGAAAGGCGGGAATATGCCCTGTATCATCAATGCTGCCAATGAAATAGTGGTAGAAGCTTTTTTAAATGATCAGATTGGATTTCTGGGCATGAGTGATGTGATTGAGCAATGTATGTCTGACCTGCCTTTTGTGGCAGAGCCAGGCCTCAATAATTATATAGAAACAGATGAGCTTACGCGTATATTTGCCCGTGAGCTGCTCACAAAAAAATATTTAACGATCTAATTTTAAAATAAAACACACAATAGAAATATATGAACGGATTGATTATGGTTGCCCAGCTGCTACTGGGGTTATCAATATTGGTAATCTTGCATGAACTGGGGCATTTTCTTGCAGCGCGGGCCTTTGGTATTAAAGTAGAGAAGTTTTATTTGTTCTTTGATGCCTGGGGAGTAAAGTTGTTTAGCATTACCAAAGGCGGAGTGGAGTACGGTATTGGATGGCTGCCACTGGGCGGTTATGTGAAAATTGCAGGGATGATTGATGAGTCTATGGACAAAGAGCAGATGGCCCTGCCTGCACAACCATGGGAGTTCAGGTCTAAACCGGCATGGCAGCGCCTGATTGTGATGCTTGCAGGTGTATTTGTAAATATCGTGGTGGGTATCTTTATCTTCTGGATGCTGACTTTCAAATTTGGTGAAACCTATATTGCCAACAGCTCTGTAGTTACGGGAATAAACCCGGGAGTGATCGGAAAACAGATTGGCCTGAAACAGGGTGACCGTGTGATTGCCGTGAACGGCAAGAAGATTGTCCGCTTCGAAGAATTACTGAGTTCTAAAGTACTGATGGGGAATACCAACCTGACCATCAGCCGCGAAGGAAAAACGCTGGATGTGAAAGTTCCTGATAATATCCTGAATAAGGTAGCTGACCTCGGTATTGAGGAATTTATCAGCAGGGCACCGCTGCTGACGACTACTGTTGACTCTGTGATTAAAGGCAAAAGTGCATTCAGGGTAGGTATGCAAAAGGGGGACCGCATTGTGGCTGTAGATAAGGTTCCTGTGAAATATGATGTAGATGTCAGGAAAGAGCTGAAGAAACATAAACACGGAAAATTTGATGTGGATGCTTACCGCGGTGCTGAACTACTGCATTTTGAATTGGCAGCTGACAGTACTGGAACAATAGGCATCGGTTTCAATTACAATGAGATTAAGGAAGAAACGATCAGTTACGGTCTCTTCGCTGCGTTGCCAATCGGTATCAATCAGGCATGGACGTCTTTCAGTGATAATGGTAAGGGTATCTGGAAAGTGCTGAGCGGTAAAATTAAGGCCGATAAGGCATTCTCTGGCCCTGTGGCTATTGCACAGAAGGTGTATGGTGGTGTGTGGATCTGGTCGCATTTCTGGGCTTCTACAGCGTTGATTTCGATTGCACTGGCCTTTATGAACCTGTTGCCTATTCCTGCATTAGATGGGGGCCATGTGGTGTTCCTCTGTGTGGAAATGATCAAAGGAAAACCACTTGGTGATAAGTTCATGGAAACTGCCCAGATCGTAGGCTTTGTGATGCTGCTGTCGCTGATGGTGTTTGTGATTGGCAACGATATCTTCAAGGCTTTTATCAAATGACCTGAGGTGTTTGCTCAATGTAAAATATAAAGATAACCGGGTATTACTTACCCGGTTTTTCTATTTTTGGACAAATCTGAAATTATGACTACGTTATCCATATTTAAGAAAGTAGCGATTGCTGAAGGTGTTTCTTACCTGGCGCTGTTATTGATTGCCATGCCCCTGAAGTATATGGCAGGTATGCCGCTGGCGGTTAAATATACCGGGTGGGCACACGGAATGCTGTTTGTGCTCTATGTTGCTTTTGTAATCATGTGCGCAATGGAATATAAATGGAAATTTGGAAAGATTATACTGGTGTTTTTAGCTTCATTACTGCCTTTTGCTCCCTTCATCGTGGAGAAAAAATTGCATGATGGTGCTGAGGATCAGGTTAAAGGATAATATTTAAAATAAGGCTTGGATATATAGGTCTGAATTGATAGATTTGCATCCCGCTTAATAAGCAATGCCCAGTTGGCGGAATTGGTAGACGCGCTGGTCTCAAACACCTGTGGGAAACCGTGCCGGTTCGACTCCGGCACTGGGTACATAACCGGAGTAATCACTTTTTGAAGTTGATGCTCCGGTTTTTTTATGCCGTAACTTATTGTTAATGTGGTAGATAAGAAGGGCGGCTTCACTGACTTTTGTGGTGTGATGTTCTCTTCCGTCAAAATGCCATTTTTCTGGAAAGATCACACCAATTATATGCCTTTTACCTTCAATATTCGAGTCTGAATATAGTTTAACAAGGCTTTTTAGGCTACTAAGTGCGTCACAAACCAGTAGTTCAATGTTGAGCCCATGAGATACCTTTTTCTCTAAATCTTGCAGATCTAATTCGAGTCTGAGAATACTTTGTTCTGATTCACTTTTAATCTCCTTATATTCACTACCTGTAAATGTTTCTAGCAGCAACAGCTCCCGCGCTTTTGTCAGCTTATTATTCTGTGTGGTGATAGCTTCTTCAATCCTCTTTCTCTCTGACTGAAAGAATTTAAAATTGTCATTGAAAGTATCACAGATGACCATTTGGAACAACTCAGCCATTCCTTTTCTGGGTATGAATCTTTTTAATTCACGTTCGAACGCTTGATTAACATGTTCGGATCGGAAGCGTTGCTTGCAGGCAAGTGTGCAGTGATAATAGTAATAATGTGCATTTCTGCCTTTAGATGAACCTCCTGTCATGTTTCTTTCGCATACAGGGCATCTTAGAAAGCCTCTTAGGGGATATTCTTCAGGAGAGGATGCTTTTGCCCCACCATGCAGATAATTTCTTCTCCTGCCATTAATGACGTCCTGAACTAGATAAAAAAGCTTTTCAGAAATGAGAGGCTGGTGTACACCATCTGCTAGATACATTTCTTCGTCCTTGAATTTAGGAACAATTATTTTTCCGCAGTACATCGGATTTCTGATCGCCTCCCAAAAGCTATTCCTACTGCATTTCAATCCTTTCTCTTTAGCCATCATCCAAATGTGCTCAGTAGCAAAAGTCCCGATTGCGATATTTTCGAACGCCCATCTCATGTGACTGGCTTTAGGCTCATTTAGGGCAATGTATTTCGTTTTTCCGTCCTCTGTACTCTTATTGATATAGCCTGGTAAGGCTTTTCCCATCCAGCGACCTTCCTTTTTTGCTCTACGCATACCATATGTTACATTGAGTGCCCTGCGGTCATTTTCTACCTCTGGCATTGATAGATATACTGCCAGTATGGTTTTGCTTTCTGGTACAGATAGATCCAAGGTCTGTTCTATTGCCACAGGATCTATATTGTAGGAGGTAGTAAGCAATCGGATCATTTGGTAAGCTAGAGATAAAAAATAGGTAGCTAGACCAACTCAGAAAGTCTCAAAAAACCAAGGTTTTTTGTAATTCAAAATCTCTATTTCAATGTGTATTGGTGATTTTATAATATTGGTTGTTAACTTATTAATCGATATTCTTGGGGAGATTGTCCGACTTTTTGTTTAAACAACCTCGTAAAATGTTGCGGATATTTGAACCCCATTTCGTAGGCTATTTCACTGATTGATTTATTGAGGTCAAACATCCGGTCTTTAGCCACATCAATTATCTTAGACTGGATATACTCCTGGGCGGATTGACCAGTTTCTTTTTTGATCAGATCACCAAAATATTTAGGGGAGAGGTGGAGCTGTTCAGCACAATACGCAACAGAAACCAATCCTAATAACACTGGTTGATCGGAGGCAAAGTAATTGTCCAGGATTTCCTCAAATTTGGTAAGTACGTCTCTGTTTTGATGTTCACGGGTAATAAACTGTCGGTCATAAAAGCGTTCGCAATAATTCAGAAATAGTTCAATATTACTGATGATAAGTTTGTTGCTATGTTTATCAATAGGGTACATTAACTCGTGCTGGATCTTGTTAAAGGATTCTAGTAATGCGCTTTTTTCCATGGAAGAAACATGTAAGGCTTCTTGGATATCATAAGAAAAAAAATGGTAATCTTTAATCTGCCTGCCAAGGGCAGTACCCCTAATAAAATCAGGATGGAAGGCTAAAGCCCAACCATTAGGCTGGATTAAGGTATCATCATTTTCTAATCCCGTTAGCTGCCCTGGGGCGATAAAAAGAAGCGATTCTTCCTGATAATCGTAATGGGTTTTCCCGTAAAGCACATCAGCACATTTCTCATCCTTTAAAAAGATAATGTATAGTCCAGACAGGAACTTGTAAGGCTGTATCGATGTAGATTTAGACTGGTCTATAACTGTCACCAACGGATGCCAGGTCTGTTGTCCCCTTTCATTATTAAATTGAGTGATGCTTTCGAGCCTTTTGATTGTTTTCACTACTATTAAGTTTTGAACAAAGTTACGAGAAGTATTCCTTGAAATCTGCTGTGCGTTGGAAATCAGGAATAATGGTAAGGGAAACAGGAATGTATATAAGAATTGCCCATTTAATTACCCTGACCTTTGAGGAATAAAGCGTTAATCATGGCTATACGAAAATTTATTATGCTTATATTTTTTCTTTTTGGGGTTGCAGGAATGAGCATTGCCCAAGATACTCCCATAAAACAGGGTTCTCCAAAGGAAAAAAAACATCAGGCTGTGGCTCCACTTACACGGCCTTTTGGCGCAACAGCATTTGCCCCATCTAAACAAACAACCATTCGGTGGTTGGGTATGGCAGGCTTTCTGATCAATAGCCGGGGAACGACATTTATGATTGATCCACTGCTGGAAGGTTATGATATGCCCTTATTAATGAAATTTCCAATTTTGCCAGAAGATGTACCTCATTTGGATGCTATCCTTGCAACCCATAGTGATAATGACCATTATAGCAGGGAAACCTTTGCTGATCTAAAAAAAGTTACTGCAGCCTATCATTCAACGATTTATGTGGATTCACTAATGAAAAACCAAGTGCTTCCTTCCTTTGGACATCAGATCGGTGAAATATTTACAATCGGACCTGTGAGTGTGAAATTAACCCCGGCAGACCATGCATGGCAAAATGCTTACAAGGGTACAAGTAACCGCCATTTTGCTCCAGAAGATGCATGCGGGTTTTGGTTTAACACCCCTGACGGCACGATTTGGGCACCGGGGGATTCCAGGCTGATGGCGGAGCAGTTGAGATTGCCGGTATCACCGGATATGATCCTGCTGGACTACTCTGAAGATAGCGAGTGGCATTTCGGTTTGGATGGTTCCGCAAAATTACTCAATGCTTATCCTAATGCTACCGTGTTACTGGGCCATTGGGGCTTTGTCGATGCGCCTGAATTTTTGCCATTTAACGGTGATCCTAAAAGACTGGCCGGGTTAGTAGTCAATCCTGAACGTATCAAAGTTTTAGCGCCGGGTAAACCGTTTGTAATGTCCGGATTTAAAAGGACAAAAAATAAGAACGAAAACTGAATAAAAAATGCTTAATGTGTTAATCTATGGAAGAGTCAAATAATAACATCACCAGACGCGAAATGATCGTTGGTACTGCGGCAGCAGTAACCTTATCACTCGCACTCGGGAATATTGAAAAAGTGGCAGGATTTACCAGAGCGGGCACTCATAAGCTTTCTTACGAAAATGTCTCTATGACCATCAATGGTAAAAAACAAAGCTTAAAGCTTGATACAAGAACCACTCTTCTTGACACGTTACGCGAACACTTACAGCTAACAGGCACAAAAAAAGGATGTGATCATGGTCAGTGTGGCGCATGTACGGTACTGGTTAATGGGCAACGGATCAATTCCTGCCTTTCTCTTGCCCTGCAGCATGAGGGAGACGAGATAACAACGATTGAAGGATTAGGTACTCAAGAAAATTTACATCCAATGCAAGCGGCTTTTGTTGCCCATGACGGTTACCAGTGTGGCTATTGTACACCAGGACAAATCTGTTCGGCTGTTGCTGTATTAAAAGAAATCAAAGCTGGTATTCCAAGTCACGTGAGTCAGGATTTAATCCGACATCCTGAAATCAGTAATATGGAGATCAGAGAACGTATGAGCGGTAATATCTGCCGTTGTGGTGCATATTCCAACATTGCTGAAGCAATGGCTGAAATTGCTGAAAAGCAAGCCTAGAAAGGTGCACCTAATCTTAATAACCAGGAAAACATGAAAGCATTTACCTATCAAAGAGTTCATTCTGCAGCTGAGGCGGCAGCTTCATCCTATAAAACACCCGGAGCAAAATTTATTGCCGGGGGGACAAATCTTCTTGATCTGATGAAATTGCAGATCGAGGTACCAGTTCACCTGATTGACATTGGCAAATTAAGCTTAAATAAGATTGAGCAGCTTGCTGATGGGCGGCTACGGGTCGGCGCGCTGGTGAGTAATACCGATCTTGCTGCCCACCAGATTGTCCGGCGGGACTACGCATTATTGTCAAAAGCTCTACTTGCCGGGGCTTCAGGACAATTAAGAAACAAAGCGACCACCGCCGGTAACTTACTGCAACGCACACGTTGTCCATATTTTTACGATACCAACCAAGCGTGTAACAAACGCAATCCTGGTAGCGGCTGCGCTGCTATTAAAGGTTTCAGCCGTAACCTTGCCGTTATAGGGGCAAGTGATTCTTGTATCGCGACGCATCCGAGTGATATGGCAGTAGCTATGATGGCTCTTGATGCTGTGATTGAAACGGTGAATCCAGATGGGAGGACCCGTAATATCCCGATTTCAGAATTTTACCTTCTTCCCGGAGATACACCTCACCTTGAAACTACATTAAAAAAAAACGAGCTGATCACTTCGGTTCTACTCCCACAAGCGCCTGGCGGGAAGCATATTTATTATAAAGTTCGTGACCGAGCATCTTACGCCTTTGCCTTAATCTCTGTTGGATTAATACTGCAAAAGGAAGGCACAGGCCACATTGCGCTTGGCGGAGTTGCTGCTAGTCCATGGCGAAATAGATCAGCAGAAAAACTACTTCCCTCGGGAGCTAAAGCAGTGACAGAAAAATTGCTGGCCGGGGCAAAACCCACTAAAGAAAACGAATTTAAGATCACATTAGTTGAGCGCACGCTTGCCGCTCTATTAGAAGAAGGGAGGAGCTAGACATGAAATTTGACACACCCGCCGGAATAAATCCTATTGACCAGCTGAAAGTAGTTGGTAAAGCAACCAGTCGTATTGATGGGCCAATGAAAACAACGGGCGCTGCAAAGTATGCTTATGAGCACTTTGAACCCGTACCTAACCATGCCTATGGCGTGATTGTTGGCTCGGCAATCGCCAAGGGCCTGATTCAAGCAATTGATCAGTCTAAAGCAAAAAGAGCACCCGGCGTATTGGCTATTGTTACTGCAGGTAATGCCGGTCCACTCGAACCCGGAAAATTCTATGTAGACCGGTTACTTGCCGGTCCACAGATTGATCACTACCATCAGGCAGTTGCAGTAGTCGTTGCCGAAACATTTGAACAGGCCCGGGATGCTGCTTCTTTAATTCAGGTAGAATATAAACAGACCAAAGGTGCATATGACTTGAAAGCTGAAAAAAGCTCAGCCCAGGCGCCCGCTCCTGCACAATTTGGTCCTCCCCCGGAGACCTTGGTAGGTGACTTCGAAGATGCCTATGCGACAGCTGAAGTTAAACTGGATGAAACTTATACGACCCCTGATCAGTCGCATGCAATGATGGAACCTCACGCTGCCATTGCAAAATGGGATGGCGATAAGCTTACTTGCTGGTGTTCGATACAGCAGCTTAACTGGGGAGTTCGGGATCTTGGGAATATTTTAGGGATCCCCAAAGAAAATATTAGGCTAATTTCTCCTTTTATTGGAGGAGGCTTTGGTGGTAAGGGTACAGTGCTGGCAGACATGGTTGCTGCTTCACTCGGCGCGAAGGCAGCCGGACGGCCAGTAAAAGTAACATTGCAGCGCCCATTGATTTTTAACAATACCACGCATCGTCCGGCAACCATTCAGCGCATCCGTATTGGCGCACAAAAGGATGGCACCATTACAGCAATTGGGCATGAGAGCTGGTCAGGCAATCTAAAAGGAGGGCGAAGTGAGCCCGCTACGGCATCGACGCGCCTGCTTTATGGGGGGGCAAACCGCATGACCCGTTTACGGCTTGCAGTACTTGATCTTGCCGAAGGCAATGCCATGCGTGCCCCAGGAGAAGCGCCCGGGATGATGACCTTGGAAATTGCAATGGATGAAATGGCGGAGAAACTAAAGATGGACCCTGTGGCCTTTCGGATTCACAATGATACTCAGGTTGATCCGGAAAAGCCGGAACGGCCTTTTTCTACCCGGTTATTGATTGAATGCCTGCGCACTGGCGCTGATCGGTTTGGCTGGAACAAACGTCAGGCTCTTCCTGGTCAACAGCGCGAAGGACAGTGGCTGATTGGCATGGGCGTAGCCTCTGCAATCCGTGGGGCACCTATATCTAAATGTGCCGCCCGGGTAGTTCTGAATAACAAAGGAATCGTGACTGTTGAAACAGATATGACTGATATTGGTACAGGTACTTATACCATCGTTGCCCAAACGGCTGCCGAAATGATGGGCGTGAAGATTGATAAAGTAGTGGTAAAACTCGGGGATTCAAGCTTTCCCGAATCTCCTGGATCTGGTGGGCAATGGGGGGCAGCCTCATCCACGTCCGGAGTTTATGCAGCCTGCATCAAACTGCGTGAAGCTGCTGCAAGGGTTCTTGGCTTTGATCCTGAAAAAGCAGAGTTTACCGATGGACTAATTAAACAAGGCAATAAGGGTTATCCTTTGGCCTCTGCGGCCAAACAACATGAACTGGTTGCAGAGGATGAAATTACCTACGGTGAGTTATCGAAAAAATATGCCCAGGACACTTTCGGAGCACACTTTGTGGAAGTTGCTGTGCATGCTTATACCGGGGAAATCAGGGTTCGCAGGATGGTGGCTGTTTGCCATGCCGGGCGGATACTTAACCCTAAATCAGCCCGGAGTCAGGTCATTGGAGCCATGACAATGGGCGTAGGCGCTGCGCTGATGGAAGAACTGGTCGTCGACAAAGGGGTTGGGTTCTTTGTGAATCATGACCTTGCAGGTTACGAAGTGCCAGTGCATGCAGATATACCTTATCAGGAAGTTATTTTACTGGACGAGGTAGATCCGACCATGTCGCCTATGAAAGCAAAAGGCATCGGTGAGCTCGGTTTATGCGGCGTAGCATCGGCAGTTGCCAATGCGGTTTATAATGCAACGGGCATTCGGGTTCGTGACTACCCAATTACATTAGATAAGTATCTATCCAAAATGAAGACTAATGTTTAAGACTTGATGAAACTTTTGAAAAAAAATACCTTATGAAAAGAATAATCATGATGGCCCTCATATTTATTTGCATGACGCAAATGAGTGTCCATGCACAAAAGACGGGCGGGAATCCTTTTCCTAAAGGCAAAAAAGCTACAGCCACTT
>Ga0163161_10002592_pt1 | contig 12887 bp, 9 predicted proteins | sample S45metaG_FD_129847 | JGI IMG/M metagenome (GOLD analysis project Ga0163161, IMG submission 129847) | Switchgrass rhizosphere microbial communities from Kellogg Biological Station, Michigan, USA - S4-5 metaG | ecosystem: Host-associated > Plants > Roots > Rhizosphere > Soil | place: USA: Michigan... | reverse complement strand
GGAGAAGGCCGTGTATCGATCTGAACCAGAAGTACCACTCACTTTAATGCCCGATGGCAGCTCGATCCCGATCACGCCGTTGCTGCGCGCCGCAACCGTTGGGGCGGGCAAGGCTATCTGCTCGCTGATTTGCACCTCTGTAAATGCAGGCTCAACCGGCTCGCGGACCCCCGTCCCCGGACATCGCCTGTCGCCGTCATGTGTATATCGAGCCGCGGCCAACCTCATGCCGTTCATAGGCCGTGCCCACTTAACCTTCTGGACCAAATGCGTCCCTCAGCGCGGGCAACTTCTGCTCCCTCGTCCAACGGCGACGGCCCAACACTCGGCTAACGACGTCAATCCGACTACTCATATGGGTAGCCGCTGCACCGCTTGCTGAATCCTCGATCTCGTCCGACGCCGACCACCCCGCTTAAAGAGCAGCAATCAACCCGTTGGATCCTATGTGCGCGAGGCGGCCGTCATACCTCGCTTGCGGAGGCCGTGCCGCAGGCAGCGGAGTGACGCCAGCCCGCAATGATTGCGACCTACAAGGCCCCCTCCCCTTCAGGCCGGAGGCCGGGCGGGGGTGGGCCGCGATCATTGCAGCATTGTAGGCCGGTATCGGACTTCGGGACTTCTTAAGCCTACCCCATCAGGTGAGCGGCGCACACTTTGTTGCCGTCGGGATCGCGCAGATAGGCGAGATAGACCTTCATGCCGCTGCGCTCGCGCGGACCTGGAGGATCTTCGATGGCTTTGCCGCCATGGGCAATTCCGGCCGCGTACCAGGCTTCGACCTGGGCGGGATCGCTGGCCGCGAAAGCGACTGTGGCGCCGTTGGAGACCGTCGCGGGCTCTCCGTTGATCGGATCGGTGACAATGAAGACACCTGCATTGTGCAGATACAGCACGATTCCCTTGGGATCCAAATGGCCCTCGCTGCCGCCCAGCGCTCCGAACACCGCATCATAGAAGCGCTTTGACCGTTCGAGATCATTACTTCCCACCACCATGTGAGAATACATCGTCCCAACCCCTCATTACTGAAGATTGCAAAATTCTATGTGAAAGCCGCCACGCGACGCACCGCTCGCATGGGTGATGCATCTCGAAATGCCGATCCTGACCGGACTGCTCCGAGCGGTTCGACGGAGGGGGAAGCGTCTGAGAGTCCGCTTGAATATGTGGGGAAGTGCACATGTCCAAACGGGCTCTCCGAGGATTTTCACGTTTATATTCAGGACCTACGGCGTCGAGTAGGAGGTCAGCGAGGCACTATTGCTCTGCCAAATAACCCGAGGCGGTCAGCCGGTAAACGAATATACCTTAGTATAGTTTGACTTTCTCGCCCTTCAACATACGCTCCATAGTCACGAGCGTCGAACCCTCGAGATAATACAGTTCCGTGAAGCAGCCGAGCTGTTTGCGCGTATCGAAATACACCCATCTGCAACCACCGGAACCGTCGGGCATCTCGAAATAGGCCGACATGGCGCGATCGAGCCCGGCTTGCTCATAATCGGCAACCGCCCGATCATATTCATTTCGATCTTCCAGGCGGAAGCCGACATGATGCGGACCGCCCTTCCAATCCCCGTAAACGGAGTCTCCGCCGTCATGCCGCGCGAGCTCAATGATGGTATTGCCGGCCAAGCCGTATGCGCAGCTATATTGGAAATCACCCGGGCGGCCCCAAATCTCCTTTTCGATCTGATACTTCGCCAGATCGATCGCCATTGCCCAGTTCTCGACTCCAAGCGTATCGCGCCAGAACTCCACACCTTCGTCAATATCATCGACAACGAAGCAAACCTGATCGAACCGCCGCCCGATATACCCCTTATTATAAGCTGCCGCCAAAGTCCTTCTCCTATCACTTGCGAACGTTTACTCGCGCGTCTGTGGTGACGCTATCCTCATCTCATAAAAGGCTATCGCCTCGATTATAAAGACGGAAGGCCTCTATCGTTATGGCTGCTATCATTTTTCCCGATTACACTCTTCGCTGTTCGGTGGAACCGCGGCAACATGTCGCGATCGCGCGAGATCCGTTCGAGCGGGGCCTGCCCAGCTTCAGATGGCGGGCATCGACCGGGCCGCGGCAAATGGGGAAATGGACAATCGAAATCATCAAGAGGTTAAATACAGCCACGGGCTTCGAGGTTCTAGCACGCTGATAGGTTGTTGAAAGCACGCTGGCATGGCTCAATCAAAACCGATGTCTCGCCAAAGACTTCGAGCAAACCATCTCGTCGGCAACGGCCTAGCTTTCATTGCATCCATTCAACTTTTAAATTTTAACTCGTCGAACCGCAAGGTCGCGAAATCACGCCGAATAATCATGAATTAGACACTCGGGTGATCGCAGCGCTCCATAAATAAGCGCCACATATTCAAGTCAATGTCGTGGCGCCCGACATGTCGCCATCTTTGCCATTTCGGGGGACTTGTTCGACCTCGTATTTTGCCCCGATATATATGCCAGCCCCGATCATTTTTCGGAATTTCTGGTCGAGGATGAATTGTCTTTGCGTGCTGGAGAATCCGCCGTCCCAGCGCCTGCTCCCCCGAACGACATCCAGTTTTGCGGCCACATCGCCCATATGATTGAGCCGGACGGGCGACAGGCTTTTGGGGAACAACGATTGCAGGCGTTAAGGATCGACCTAAGGATAGAGACGACGACAACGTCCTTCATAGCAGCACCCTTAATCTTGCCAAGTTAGAACAGGCTGCTGCTGATGCAGCGAAAATTGGCATTCTTGTTCCAAACTGTCGTGCCGATAACTTTCGCGCCCGCGCCCTTCGGTCTGGTCCCGCTGCGCATCCTTATGCAACATCACCTCGCGCGCTCAGATGATACGAGGCTCGCCTGGCTGAAAGAGCGTATCGGGCGCGCCGCATTGGATGCATGACGCCGTGCTGGACGCGGCGCGGTTTCTTGCCCGCCACCTCTAGCTTTGACGAAGCCGGCATAGACATCAACAGAGCTCCGCATTTGAACGGCGCAAGGCTGTGCACAGTGCGAACAATTGCTTTGCTGCTGTTGAGCCCAGTCTTCGTCGAGCTTAAGGAGCGGAACCGGACGCGCAATTCCGCGCGGCGTTAATTTGGAGAGATCCCATGCTCTGCGGCTCTCTTTGCTTATCGCACAGCCCTCTGATGCATCATAATCGCGCTCCCGCCGATGTTGAGGCGGCCTGGGAAGCCGCGCTGCAAAGCGGGCGCGATTTTATCGGCGAAGTCGGCGCCACGCACGCCGTCGTTTTCTTCCCCGATCACATGAACGGCATGTTCTACAATATGCTGCCGCCCTTCTGCGTTGCCGCCGCCGGAACATCCCTGGGCGATTTCGGCACTGTCCCCGGGCCGATCGACATCCCCGAAGAACTCGCCGCGGATTGCCACGCCTATGCCGTCGCGCACGGAATCGATGCGGCTATTTCCTACAATATGACAATCGACCATGGCGGGGCGCAGGCCTTCGAGGCATTTTCGGGCTCCGGGGATCTCACTGAATTCGTGCCGATTTTCGTCAACTGCATCGCCCCCCCGCTGCCGAGTTTCCAGCGCTTGCGAGACCTGGGCAAGGTGATCGGAGACTGGGCGCGGCAACGACCGGAAGGCATCATCATGATCGGGACAGGCGGGATGTCGCACGATCCTCCGTTGCCGAACCTCAAGACGGCGACCGGTGCCGCGGCGGAACGCCTCCGGAATGGAGGATCCATGTCCTACAGCGACCGCATTGCACGACAGCGTCGTGTGTTGGCGGAGGGCAAGCTCGCCCGGGCCGGCCAGTCAACGATCAGGCCGCTCAACCCCGAATGGGATCGCGCCACACTCCGCCAGCTTGCGGCGGGGAAGCTGGACGTCCTGGACAATCTGACTGCCGAGGAAATGGTGGATCTGGCGGGCGGCGGCGCCAATGAGTTACGCACCTGGATAGCCAGCTTGGCCGCGCTTGAAGCGGCGGGAGGATATGAGACCCTCCACACCTATTATGAACCGGTTGACGAGTGGATCACGGGAATGGGGCTGATGATAGCGCGACCCAAGTCCCCGTGAACAGCCGACGGTCATTGCACTCGTAATCAACATCAATCGGCAGGTTTACGATGAACAATTCAGAAAAGTTTGACGCGGATATCTTCGTGGTGGGCACAGGACCGACCGGTGCCACCACGGCGCTAGCGGCGGCTTTGGCGGGGGTGCGGGTTTTTGTCGCGTCGCAATATCCCTGGATGGCCAATGCTCCGCGAGCGCACATCACGAACCAACGCGCGATGGAGGTCTTCCGGGATCTGGGGCTCAGCGAGGCGGTCAGACAGCGCGCCACCCCGTGGGAACTCATGGGGGACACCACTTTCTGCACAAGTTTCGCCGGGGACGAGATCGTGCGCGCGCACTGGTGGGGAACGGGGGAGCAGCGCAAGGGCGACTACCTCAAGGCCAGTCCGTGCGGTCTGGTGGACCTCATCCAGGCGGAAGCCGAGCCGATCCTCGTGGAGGCGGCCGCCGCCGCCGGCGCGCTCGTCGCGCTCAACACCGAGTTCCTCCGCTATGAGGAGGATGCCGAAGGCGTGACTTCTACTGTATTGGACCGCGTCACCGGGCGCGAATATAGCGTGCGTACCCGCTACCTCGTCGGCGCGGACGGCGCTAAATCCAGGGTATTCGAGCAGGCCGGCCTTCCGCTCGAAGGCCCTCCGCCCAGGGCCGGGCATGTTTATGTTCGGTTCAAGGCCGATCTGTCCCGCTTTGCGCAGCACAGGCCGAGCATCATCAACTATGTGGCGACCGACGAAGCCGGTTTCGGGGAAATCGGCTTTGGACTGCTCAGGGCGACGAAGCCCTGGAACGACTGGATCGCCGGGTGGGGCTTCGACATCAGCAAGGGCGACCCAGATATAAGCGAAGATTTACTGATGGCGCGGATTCGCGCGCTCATCGGCGATCCTGCTGTCGAGGTCGAACTTGGCCCGGTTTCGATCTGGTACGTGAACGAGGCCTATGCGACAGACTATAGCAAGGGACGGGTGTTTTGCGGGGGCGACGCCTGTCACCGCCATCCGCCGTCGAGCGGACTCGGCCTCAACACCTGTATGCAGGACGCGCATAACCTCGCCTGGAAGCTCGCCTATGTGGTCAAAGGCCATGCGGGAGCGGCAATGCTGGACTCCTATACGCAGGAACGCGCGCCGATCGGCAAGCAGATTGTCGCACGGGCCAACCAGTCCCGCCGAGACTATGCGGCGATGCACGCCGTCATGCGCATACCGGAAGCAGACAGGCCAAGCGCCGCCGGCCTCGCCCGGTTGCGCGATCCCGGACCGGATGGAGTGAAAGCGCGCGCAGCGCTGCAAGATGCACTGGATATCAAGCAGACGGAGTTCAACGCCCAGGGTGTGGAGCTGAACCAGCGCTATGCATCTTGCGCGATCATTACCGATGCTTCAGTGGAACCCGAAGTCTTTGCGCGCGATCCGCAAATCTACCATCAGCCGACGACGCGACCCGGCGCGAAAATACCCCATGTCTGGCTCGTTGATCACAACGGGCTCAAACGGTCCACCCTCGACGTGACCGGGAAAGGCATGTTCGCCTTGGTCACCGGCCTTTCCGGCCATGTGTGGACGGCTGCCGCGGATCGGCTCAACCTGCCCTATCTGCGCACCGTTGTTATCGATACGGCCGACTGCAAGGACCTGTATCGCGAGTGGCAACGCATCCGCGAGATTGCCGAGGACGGAGTGCTACTTGTTCGGCCGGATGGATATATTGCGTGGCGCCAGATGACGGCGCCTTACGATGCCGATGCGGCGACGGAAATCCTGCAAACTGTACTGGCGACGGTCCTGGCGACGAATATCCCGCCGTCTGACGGTTCGCCCACCGCGAAGCCGCATCCCAATAACTGACAGCGCGAGAAGCCATATGATTCCTATGAACGAAGAAGCCACGAGCCATTTAATCACCATAACGGAAGGCCCGCTTACCGATTTCAAGATTCACTATAATGACGACGGCGGCAACGGGGAGGTCGTAGCCCTGCTGCACGGATCGGGGGCAGGCGCCTCCTCCTGGGCGAATTTTAACGCCAATGTCGATGCCTTCCGGGCGGCGGGCTTTCGCGTGCTGCTGATCGACCTGCCCGGCTGGGGTAAGAGCGACCCGATCGTCATCGAAACCGGCTCGCGTGGCATCGTGAACGCGGCGGCGGTCAAGGGTGTCCTGGACAAGCTCGGCATTGATAAAGTCTACCTCGTCGGAAACTCGATGGGCGGTATCGCGGCCTTGCAGTTCGTCGTGTCCTATCCCAACCGAGTCATCAAGCTCGTCACGATGGGCGGCGCGGCGGGAGGCGCCAACATCCTGACGCCGATGCCGACCGAAGGCATTAAGCGGTTGAACGAGCTCTATATTGAGCCGACTGAAGCCAATCTTGACCGCATGCTCGACATCTTCGTATATGATACGAGCCGCCTAACCAAGGAATTGAGGGAGATGCGGTATGAAAACATGATCCGTCGGCCCGATCATCTCGAGAATTTCGCCAAGACGCTGCGCGTGAACCCGACCCATCAACTGGTACCACAGGTGCCCGGCGCTTTAGGGAGTATCAAGGTTCCGGTTCTGATCGTCTGGGGAAGCAGCGATCGTTTCGTGCCGCTCGAAGCGGGCATGCGCCTTCTGGCGATCCCCAATTCGCAGCTGCATGTCTTCAATCAATGCGGACACTGGGCGCAGTGGGAGCACGCGGCAGCCTTCAACCGCCTGGTCGTCGACTTCCTGAAGGGGTAGTGGCTCGGGTTGCCGCTTCAGGTCTTTCTGAAGCAAGATTCCAGCCTCTCAAGACGTATGAGAGTCTGTCTGGGAATGCGCGAAAAGCCGCATTTCGGTTGCAGCACCGGCCCTCACCCCCACCCGACGACCCAGCAGGAATGCATCTCAGGGCGGTCAGGTGTGGGGCAAGGGCCAGTGCGGATGCGCCAAATGCGCATTTACAAACAGACCCCGAAGCGCATGATTTTCGCCAAAGCCCATGCGCCTTAACATCTGGTCGCACCAGACTATTTCACGGCCTCTGTACTGTCCAGAAGTATCGCTTGTATTCCGGAAACGCATTCTTGAAGTGCCGGCAAGTAACGCTCCGCCGCCACTGTCGGAGTCAGAACGCGACGAAAGAACACAATGTTGACCGATCCGATAATTTGATTGCGGCCCCGAAAGCCCATAGCGATGGCGCTGACATTTTCATCATGGGCGCCCGCCGCGGAAGCATAGCCGGCGTGTTGGTATGTTTGCAGGAGATCGTCGATCTTGGTGCGCGTCGGTGTCTCAATGCTGCGGCTCACCGCGATGTCGATCAGAATATCCAGTTCTTCCGGTGTCAGCATCATCATGATGGCTCGACCGAGAGCTGTACTGAGGGATCTTTCCTGCCTGACAGTGGCTCTGTGGAATGTGAAGGGACTGAGCCGGTGCGTCGATTCCTGAATCGTCACAACCCCACAATTCAGCAGCGCAAGATCGCTTGGCCACTGAATGGTGTTGGTGAGCGCGGTCAGAAGCGGCCGCGCTTTGGTCAGGATAATCTCGTCGCGACGCACGCCGTCGGCGATCTCCCGGATCCTGGATGTCAGTCCAACCGCCCCGTCGTCGTCACGTCTGATGACATAGCCCAGCTCCGACAATGTTTCGAGCAGGCGGTAGATCGAAGAGCGATTGAAACCGGTGCGTGCCGACAGTTCCGCCGGCTTGGTCCAGCCATGTCGGGCGACTTCCTCGATCAGCGCCATTCGGCGACGAAGCGAGCGAACATCCCGATATGACGGTTTATCTCCGGCTCGCGGGTCCCCGACTGTCATGAACGAAACGAAATGGGTTTCAGCATCGATATGTCGACCTGGACTTGGGGGCGGGACGACCATGCCTATCACAGCCGCGCGCCGCGAAGCCAGGATCAAGAGACTGTGGGCGCTGCGCTACGAAACAGGGCAACGGCGGCCACATCTTCCGCGCCCGCGCCGGTCTTCGACGCCGATCGGTAGGTCTGGGCGGTGGCTTCGACGACCGGTAGGGTCAATGCCTGACCCGCGGCAGCCCGAATGACATTGAGATCTTTGATAACGCCGTCGATCGAAAATCCGACTTGCCTGTCTGTGCCAGCCAACACGCCCCGTTTCAGCCGCAACTGCGCCAGGGCCGCTGGACTGTCCGCGAGAATGTCGATCACTTCCTGCGGGGCGATCCCATGATGAACGGCCAGCGCCAGGCTGTCCGAAAGTGCCGCCCAATAGGCCGACATAGGTATGTTGACGGAAAGTTTCATCGCGGCACCGGACCCGGACGGACCGAGATAGCATATTTTGCGCGTAAGCTTCTGAAGAAGCGGGCGAACGCACTCGACGGCCTGCTCGTCACCACCGACCATTGCGATAAGCTGTCCGGAGCGGGCCGGGGTCGAAGTGCCGAGCACCGGACTGTCCAGGACATGGCAGCCATAGGCCTTCCCCTTGTCCGAGAGCCTTCGGACGGTGGCGGGCAGAACCGTGCTGGTGTCGATGGCGATCTTTCCCTCCGCCTTGGGGCAAAGCAGCCCCCCTGCCCCCAGATAGACATCCAGGAGCGCGTGGTCATCCTTCAAGCTCGTCACGACGATGTCGCAATGATCCCAAAGGGCGGCGGGCGCTTCAACGCGCGTCACCGCACTTGCCAGCGGCTCTTTCAGCGGCGTGGCGGATCGGTTCCAGACGGCCAGGTCGCATTGCTGATCGACCAGCCTACCAGCCAACGCGCTACCCATTCGGCCCAATCCGGCTATGCCGACCTTCATCGAACGCTCCATCGTTATTCATTCATCTTTCTGCCGGCTGGGCCGCAAGTGCCGCACCGGGCCGCATGCGGCCCGATCGTACGCGGGCCGGCAGACTTATCTCAAGGTAAAGCCTGGACGCCGCGATCAGCCGTATCGGCGGCCAGCTGCGCTTCATGCCGGCGGCGCCATAATATGATGCCCTTGTCGATGCTCGCTAGCGATCGGGTTATAGGAACCGTAACCCTTGATCGCCGCATGTTGTGCGGCAATCATCGGGCAGTCCTGTTGGGCGAACGCCCTTTTCCCAGCTCGGACAGCTTGGCTTGGATGCGCACATCATCCTTTTCACTCCGTTCGAGCGGATTACGCCGCGCGCGCCACTCCGACAGCGGGGAGATGATAGCTTCCCCAATCCCTTAGGTGCCGCCAATGACGATGGCGACGCATCTGGAATGTCGTCCTTCCCGCTCTCCCTTTCGCAGTCACGCTTGGCTACAGGTCCGCTAAAACGGCGGGGGCAGCGACCCGGATGCTCTGAAGAAGCGCGACATCTTCAAACGTGAACAGCCGGCTCTGCTTCCTTCAAGTCAACGCCTGTTCGGCCGAAATTAAATCATCGAGCTTGCGACGGGCGCGAACGGCAGCTGAGTCTGTGGCCAGTAGAATAGGGTTTAGCGACCAGAGGTCGTCCGTCCCCATCCGCTGCTGTTGCTTTTCGAGCATTGGCTTGTCTTCCTGCGAAAAGGTATTCGCCAGTGCTTGTTTGACGGAAGCCGAAAAGCTCGCGTCATCCGTCATGAGGCGACGTGTCGAACAGACAAAATAGTGACTGGTGGTCGCCGTCTCAGGCACCATATTGTGCAACGTGTACATCTCGTCGATCGGCGTGCGCGCCACCCCAGCCGGTGTCGCACTGGTTCCTATGACGTTGACACCCGGCGCATTCCAGCGGCACTCCATCCACACATCCGCGTTTCCGGACGGGACAACGCTACGGTACATCGGAGGCGGAACGCAGTCCAGGGTCAGCCATTCCCCTACGACCGCTTCCCCATCGCTATAGGCCTTCCTTTTCGCACCGACGGATACGCCGCCCAACGTGGTTGGGTGGAGATAATCCGTATGGCTGAGATCCAGGACATTGTCGGACAACAGCTGGTAATTAGCCGCTGTCGGCATGCTGATAAAGATTCGCGCCGCTTCAGGCGTTTCGTCGATGAAGCTTAGGTCCGGAATCTTTTCCCGATCCGCCAGATCGGCATCACCGAACCAAAGCCATATCGCCTGATGCCGCTCCACGACCGGAAAACTGCGCACGGTCATCGCGCTGGTGATCGGACCATGCGGATTGGCTGCGCACTTGCCGTCTCCGGCAAACGCCAGGCCGTGATACCCACATCGCACAATGTTTCCTTCCACGGCGCCGGCCGATAAGGGAGCGAAGCGATGAGGGCACCGATCCTGCAGGGCGGCCAGCGATCCATCGGTCTTCCGGAACATCAAAACAGGAACATCCGCGATCGTGCGGACCAGATGACCGCTGCCTGCGATTTCAGATGACCATCCAGCCTGGTACCAGCAGTTCCTCAAATAGGCCATGACTCACCTCAATTGGTCGCTACTTAGCTTAACCCAAGACGGGCTATGGCGCATATACCAGCGGTCGCTCCGCGACCTTGGTCAGGAGCCTCTCTATCGCCGTCCCACTTGACGAATGGCGCGTGCGGCTTGATGTCGCACGCGCTCTTTCATCAGAACTTCACACCGGCTCTCACACCATAGGTCCGCGGTGGACGTAGACTGGTGGCGTAAAAGTTTGTGAGAGTCGTGGGGAACATGGCCTGCTTAATAGTACTGTCAAAAATATTGTTCATGAAAGCGCCAATAAAATACTTACGATCTGGCGTGTAATAGCTCACTTGTGCATCGGCTATCCAATATGCCTTTTGTATCTCGAACGGTGTGAACTCGAGGCCTGTCAACGTTGCTGACTGATAGTGGCCACGCGCATTAATAATGAACTCACCGAATGAGACAGGCACGCGTTGCTCAGCACCCAGATTAAGCGTCCATTTCGGTGCGTTAGGCGGCCGTTTGCCGGAACAGTTAACGGTGTATGCCGCTCCCGGAGGAGCCGCATTCAAGCAGCCCGTGCCGTTGTAGAACCCGCCATTCAGGTTCGGCGTCGTATAGACGAAATCCTTATATTTGGCGTCGAGATACTGAAGATCCGCCGTAAGGGTAGTCAATTCGGTCGCCGCGAAACGGGTCTCGATCTCAAACCCCTTGAAGGTTGCCTTGCCCACATTCTCGGTGGGGAAGCCTATCGTGCCTAAATAGTCGGTGCCAAGATGGCTGATCTGCTGGTCCTTGTAGCGCCAGTGAAATAGCTCGAGATTGACCTGGACGCGATTATCCAGAAACCTGTTCTTCGATCCGATAGTGATTGCGCTGATCGCCTCGGGCTTAAAAACACCTTCTACATTGGGTGTCGCCGGATTGTCGGCCGCGAGGAAGAATCCTCCGGCTTTGAAACCTGTTTCGTAGCTTGCGTATAGAAGGTTACGCGGCGTGATGTCCCAGTCTGCACCAACCCTCCACGTGAACTTTTTGAATTTCTCGTTGTTGTTATTGAGCGTGATCGTCGCGAACTGCGCCAGATTGGGATCGGTGATGACATTCGGGAAGCCGCCATAGGGAGACGGTCCGAACGGCGGAACGAGGACAGAAGGAAATGTGCTCACGTCAGGCGGCGTGTTTCCATAGGGGATAGGCGACGCAGAAGGACACATTGCCGCCAAGCAGACGCGAGTGATGCCAACGTTCGACGCTGTTAAGCTCTTGTCTTCCCAAGTCTGCCGCGCTCCCACAGTGAAACGGATTTCCGGCGTGACCGCATAGGTCAGGCGGCCGAATATTGCTTTGCTTTCGGTCTCCGCAACAATTCGTTGGTATGTCGAGTTCCACTGCAAGTTGAAGACAGCGATCGGACTTACAGTATTATCCTTATAGTAAAAGGTGCCGAATATCGCCCTCAGCGGATTGTCTTCATCGGTCGCAAACCGCGTCTCCAGCGTGGTTTGCTGTCCTTTTTCCCTCTGTTGCGACAGGAACCCACCGCCGAAATGGCGAAAGTCCAGGCTGCTTTCCCGATAGCCCGGAATGACGGTCAAGGTGCCCAGATCGGTCGCCCATTCAACCGTGGATGAAATTCCCCAGGCGGAATTATTCAAAAAAGGCCGAAATGCACTGGCGATCGGCGAAAAATTCCGGCCAAGCGTTCCTGCGAGCTGGCTGGTGTAGAATGCCTGGCCTTCGGGCGAGAACAAACCGACGCGATCCTTGAGGCGCAGACTCGACGGATCCCGCACGCCCAACGGGGCAAGGATGGGTGTGGTCCCGACACCATTTCCACCCTGGTCGAAATAATCGGCCACGATATTGACGCTGAAATTCGACGCGGGCTCGACACGCAGCGAGGCGCGAACACCCCATTCGTTCTGGTCATCGGTGCCATCGTTCATATAGCCATCATGGCGCACTCGCATTCCGGCAACGCGCAAGGCGGCCTGATCGCCCAACGGAACATTGACCGCGGCATCCAAGCGGAGCGCGTCGTAGTTCCCGTACTCGGCTGAGGCATCGACGCCAAACTTGTTCAGCTCCGGCTTATGCGTGATGACGTTGATCGCGCCACCGGTTGCGTTGCGGCCGTACAAAGTGCCTTGTGGCCCCTTCACAACTTCCACGCGCTCGAGATCGTAGAAGAACCCGTTCGTGCTGGTCGGACGGCCGACGAAAACGCCGTCTACGTTGAACGAGATAGCCGAGTCCGAGAGCGCATTGCCCGAAAAATTGCCCACGCCGCGAAGATAGAACAGGTTGTAAGGGCCACCATTGCCGGCGACTTGGAGCGCTGGAACAACAGCAGTCAGATCAGCAGGACGGCTGACGCCAGCATTGCGTAGCGACTCGCCGCTGACTGCACTCACCGCAATCGCGGCCCTTTGCAGATTTTCACTGCGCCGCTGCGCGGTGACAACGATATCCTGCAAACCACCCTGGGGCTCATCTGCCGGCG
>Ga0163161_10002591_pt1 | contig 12889 bp, 10 predicted proteins | sample S45metaG_FD_129847 | JGI IMG/M metagenome (GOLD analysis project Ga0163161, IMG submission 129847) | Switchgrass rhizosphere microbial communities from Kellogg Biological Station, Michigan, USA - S4-5 metaG | ecosystem: Host-associated > Plants > Roots > Rhizosphere > Soil | place: USA... | reverse complement strand
GGGTGCGCGGCCAATCGCATTTTGGAGCTCATCGTGCGCTTGCAAGTAGTCCAGCCGTGATTGCAGAAGGAGGGCCGTGGCGTCGTATTCCTGAGCGGTTGCGGTTTCCGCCTGCGACTTCAGCGCAGCCCCTCGTAGCAGTTTCTGCTGCAGCACGCGGTTAGACTCGCTGCGCAGAGCCACGACTTCTTCGGACACCTTCAGCATCTGCTGCGTCCGGTCAAGTTTGTTGTACGCAGTTTCGACTGCAAGTTCGACTTCATCCGTCAACTTCGTCAGCTTCTCTTTCGCCTGAGACAGCTGCGCTTCATTGCCGCGCAGCAAGGCCTTCTTACGCCCGGAATCGAACACGTCAAAGCCGAAATGAATACCGAAAGTGCCAAAGTTACGCGCTAGAAAGGGGACGTTGTTGGAGTAGCTGTATCGGGCAAAAGCCTCAACATCGGGGACCCAAATATCTGTCTTGGCCAAACGGACTGCGGCCTCAGCTTTCTCCACTTCGGCGCGAGCAGCGCGTATTTCTGGATGCGAGGCGGTAGCGGTCGCAACACATTCCTTGCGCCGGCAAGTCTCGTTAAATTCAACAATAGCAGTATCGAGCTCCAGTTGTGCGGTCAGCGGTAGTCCTATCAAGTCATTGAGCTTGAGCTTGAGGTCTGACAATTGAAGATCCGTGGTCAGCAGTTCTTGCTTGGCCTGCAACAATTGCGCGCGGCTGTCGATCAAGTCTTGTTCCAGGACACTGCCGAACTTCACCTGCTCGACCCGCTCGCTGTGGAGGTTCTCGGAGGCTTTTATTCTCGCCTCAGTAGCACTACGGTGCGCCTGAGCAATGAGGATCTTGTAATAGACCTGATGGACCGCGAGCGCTACATCGTTTCCGGTAAGCTGTGCCTTCTCGCGCGAGGCTTTTAGCTCAGCTTGAGCCATATCGTTTGCCCGCTTGATCTTTAGCAGAGTGGTCAAGGGCTGGGTGATTTGCGTTCCGCTCGTAGTCAGGCTGCGTCCGCCTTGGTTAAGAATGCTGTTCGCGGGAGGAATCGGCGTTCCATCTGCAAGGCCCAGGCTGCCGGCGTTGATCTGGACCAACTGCGTGTCTGTCACATGCAAGAAGCTGCTGTCATTCCGTATAGATGGAAAGTACGAACTCTTCGTGGCCTCCTTCGCGTGTTGTTTCTCCTCGACCGTGTAGCCGGCAATCCGGATGTCGTGATTGTGGTTGAGCGCCAACTGAACGGCTTCCTGGAGTGTCACGTGGCGCGAAGGTGTATTGCCTGTTTCCTCGGCCCCGGTGAGGCAGGCCGAGCAGGCGATCGCCATTAGAAGAAAGATTGAAGTGTTTCGTTTCATCATTTTGACTCCTTCGCGGAGGCTGGTATCTCCTGTTGTGTGCTCAGGTCGCCATAGTCCAACGGCGATCGTCGTAACAGAGCGACAAAGATCAATGCACATGCACAACTCCAGGCGATCAGTAGGAACCCGTCGATAATGCTCAAACTGTAGGCCTGAAGACGTAGTCGGGCTGCGATCAGATCGATGGCGCGCGCTCCCGCGGCGGCCATGCCGGACGATTTGGCATAGAGACCTGCGGTCATGGCGTGAACATTCTGAGCGGTGATCCAGTCGCCGCCGCTGACGTGAAGTCCCAGGAGGTTCGAGTGCAGCTTTTCGCGTTGCGCCAGAAAATGGCCCATGTAGATGGCGCCTGCAGTGCCGCCGAATATGCGGATAGTGTGAAAGAAGGCCGAAAAGGTAAGGACCCACTCAGGTTTAGCCAAAGCGCCCGCGAAGATTGCTTGCAGCACGATGCAGCCGACAAGTCCGATGAAAGCAAACGCCTGCCCGGCACCGGTGAGCAACTCGGTGCGGTAGAAGTTCTCCGCTGCCCAGGCATTGCTGTACTGAGCATTTAACCAGGCAGCAAAGGCAGTGCTAGCAAGGCCGATGGCGAGGAGAAAACGGGGATCAAATTTGCGCAGCAGCAGAAGCGCAGCCGTGAACGCGAGGGGAATAAGCGGGGCAGCGCTCCAGATAATCGCAGGTCCAATCTGGTCGGGTTCGAAACCGCGGATGGCCAGCGCCTGCGGGACCAGAATAATGGTTGTGCAAAGGGTGAAGCGGAACCAGAAGAGCAGGCTTCCCAACAGCATGGTGTTCCACTTAAATAGATAGGCCAGCGCCACCAGACGATTGGGACCGCGTAGCCTCCGAATCAGGGCACACAACAGGAAAAACGTCCCGCCAGCGAACAATCCGTTGAATACTCCGGAGCGCCACCAGTCGAGCCGCTCACCTTGTTCGCAGGCGGCCAGCAACATAGCGAGCCCCGCGCTGGCGTACAAAAATCCGGCGAAGCTCGGTGAATTCCCGGATTTCTTCGTCGTGCTGGCTTTAGGTATCCCGTAATAGATACAGATCATCATCACCGGCGTGATGAGCGCCGAATTCCAAAACATCCAATTCGAAGAGAGATGGTCTCTGTACCAGCCGTAGAGCGAAGGCGTGATGTTTACGGCACCGTCTACGAAGGTTGCGTACAAGGCAAGTGTGAAAGGAAGGTATCGAAGGGGAATGTTGCGAAGCGCGAACGTGAGCGTAAGTGGATAGAACGTGCCGGAAGTCAGGCCACCCAGAAGCACCAGTGCAATCACCAGGGTGTAACTGTGCACAAAGGGTAAAAAGATAAACAGAACAGTGAAGAGCGCAGCGGCTGTGAGCAAGATGCGCCGCGGACCCATCAGACCGCCGAGATACACGGTAAACGGGCCGATAAACATCAGGCCGACATCGAAAGCAGTACCAATCCACGCGCTCTCGTCATACCCAAGCCCGTGGAGGCCACGGAAATCGGGCAAGCCGAGGGAGATCATGCGACTGGTAAGGGTGACAACTCCTGCCCCCGTAACTACGCCCAGAATCCCCAGCAGCGGCTTGGTCGAAACCTCCGCTGGCATCGCGGCGGCGGCCGCGCGCGCGATCTCTACGGCCGACGGGCGAACTGTGATGCTCGAGGCTGCCATATGTTCCAGCTCACCGTCTCGTGCGGACGGTTGCAATCACCGAAATTCCGGGACGGAGTTTCGTGGCGAAGCTCGAATCCTCCAGCGCGATCTTGACCGGAATACGCTGCACGACTTTCGTGAAGTTGCCAGTCGCGTTGTCTGGCGGCAACAGAGCGAATTGCGATCCACTGGCTGGTGCGAGCTCGACAACTTTGCCGCGAATGACTTGTCCGGGGTATTGGTCAATGCGAAGTTCGGCAGGGTCACCGACCTTCACGTTGGTCAACTGGGTTTCGCGGAAGTTTGCCTGCACCCATTTTGTGAGAGCGACGAATGAGATCACCTGCATGCCGGGAGAGACAAGTTGTCCAGGCCGAACTTGCCGTTCGCCCACGGTGCCGTCGCCCGGTGCATAGATTTTGGTGTAGCCGATGTTCACCGACGCTACCGCAAGATTCGCCTGCTTCGCGCGGAATTCAGCTTCAAGTTGCGTCTCCTGCGATTCGAGGACGGCTTTGCTGCGGCGTTCGGCTTCAGCGGCGAGTTCACTGCTGCGCAACATGGTTCGGGCCTGGTTGAGATCGGCGTCACGACTGGCAAACTGAGCTGAGAGGTTACCTTCCGACGCGACCGCAGCCTCCACGCTCTGCTCGGTCGTTGAGCGAGTTTGATACAGCCCTTCCTGGCGTCTGCGTTCAGAGCGAGCACGAGTCCATTCAGCCTGCACTGCTTCCCTGCCAGCCTGGGCTGCTACAATTTGCGCTTTTGCCTGATCGATACCCGCCAGCGCTTTCGCGATGCGCGCATCTTGCAACTGGCGCTGGCGGAGATTCTCCTCAATGCCAGCACGGGCAGCCGCAACTGTGGCATTGGCTTGATCAAGCTGCGCACGATAGTCGTCGTCTTGCAACTCGACAAGGAGATCGCCCTTGTGCACCTGTTGGTAGTCCGCCACATGCACCGCGCTCACAATGCCTGACACCTTGGTACTGAGCGGAGTAAGGTCCCCGCGAACGTATGCATCATCTGTACGCTGTTCGACCTTGCCACCTTCCCACGCATTCCAGTTACGTGTGATGGTGATCAAAACGGCCAAAGCGAGAATCACAACGAGAATTGGCGTTGTGTAGTTCTGCCATCTCGCACCTGTGCGAGGACTGATCTGTGTCGTTTCGACCTTAGCCGACACATGTGCAACCGGTGTCGCAGATCCAGCGGATGCTGGCGAGGCGGGCATCACACTTGCCCCTTAAACAGCAAGCGATCTCGAAGCGATGGAGTTTCCATGACTCTTGCTCAAGCAACTGCATTTCCAATCACGACGGCGCCGCTAACCATCAGAAAGCTGTAATTTGGCTCGCAAGCGGAATAAATTCGCTCCTCGCTCCGGAAAGAGGCGATGGCCGCCTTCATTTCCGCAATCGGCCGTGACATGTGACGCTTGACACTTTGACAATTGACATCGTCAAACGGAGGACTGGGCTTAGGATTAAGTCTTCTAGGGAAACGCAGCGCCAGACGGGACGCTACCTCGTGTAGTGCAGCCGATCTCAGTTCTTCATTTTCTGCGCCAGGAATTGACTTTCGACGTTTGCTTCCATGGATACGGCATTGTTTTATCCCTCATGGATGCGCCAATACTCGCGTTTGCTTTCATCTACGTTCTCGCTTGTGTCACGTTTTCGCTTACGCCTGAAGACAAGTCTTACCAGGGCGATACCTAACCCGAAAAAGACTAGGATGGCCAGTGTGAACGCGAGCCACTCGCCTGCGTGAGGACCGCAAACATAGCGTCTGAACCAGTTCACTACAAACTCCTTGAATCGATAGCGAGAACGAGGACACGCAGAGATAGGACTTGCCGACTCTAGCGAAGTTCCTTGAAGTACTGCGCCTCCACGGTCGACTGCGCTGGACTCGGCGATCTATCGAATGTTCAGTTTCGTTCCAGCTGCCGTAGGGCCAGTCGCCACATCCGCAGGAGTTGGACTCAGCAGCTTGTTGAGCGCCCGCTCCATCGTACGGTTCATCTCAGAAACCACCGCGGGGACATCGCGCTTATTGACTTCTCCTACCTCCGAAACAGCGTTGGTCCAAACGGTCGCGCCCGTCGCCAGATTTGTCATCTGCGCGGAGATTGCGATTTCGACTTTGACGCCGCCCTCGTAGTCGAGTTCCTCGAGCTTCTCTAATCGTCCACTGAGCACATAATCGACATCGCGGCGACCATCGTAAGCCGTCACACTGGCAAAGTTTCCGGCAGCACGAAGACGGTCGATGATGGAGTTGGTGACGAACTCGTGTGGGTCAATCGCCCAGCGGTGGTAAGCGTAGAAACCGAGCTGTTCCGGAGACGTTTTATATACAATTGCTCCCTGCCGCAGGTAATTGGGAGCCCGGAACTCACGAATTGCCAGGGTGGCGCGCGCGCTTTCTGCAGCCGGCGGATCCGGCGGTGCAGGCAGGTTGAGAGTGTAGTAGTGTGGGTATCTCACCCTTCCTCCACAGCCTGTCAGGATCACCAGAGCCGCTAGAAAGAAGACAATTGTCGTAAAGGTTCTTTTCATATTCACCATTCGCCTTTGCGCGCCTTGCGCGCCGTGCGCCGAATGCGAGGACCATGTTCTTTCGTTCGATCGCATTATTTCGGCACCTTCCGATCTTCGGGCTGTTTGATCCGAATCAGACTCCACGGACGCTGCTTCACCGACTCGGTCAGCTCGTCGAGGTTTTGCGTTGCCGTGCGCAAGTTTTCGATTGTGTCGTCAATCTTGTAATCATTTGCTCGTACCAGCACCTGCATGTCAGACAACAATTGCTTGGCTTGCAGTAAGGTACTCTGCAAATCAGCCAAATCCATGCGGATTGGCTCGCGTACATCACTCACGGCGCCATTCACATTTTGAATGGTGTCATCGGCATGCTGGCTCAAGGCGGTCAGTTGATCGGTGAGACGGTCAAGCTTTGGTCGCTCGGTCGCGAGCATTCCGTTTACGTTATCCAGCACGGCTCGAATCCTCTGCTGATTGGGTTTCCCGGTCACTGTGTTCAAGTTGGCAAGCAGACTGCGCGCATCTCCGCTGATTCCCTCCAGTTCTCCCTGCGCCTGTGTGATCAAACCGTTCGCGTTGTCGGCCACAGCGGCCATCTTGCTGGCAATCTCGTCCAGGCTGGCGGCTTCGTGTGAGGAAATGGTTGATCCTGGTGAGAGGCGTCTGGCGTCGCTGCCGCCTGTCGTAATGGACAGTGCGGCTCCACTCATCACGCTCACTAGCCCCAACTTGGCTACAGACTTTTCGTTCACCGGAGTGTTTTGTTTCACATCAACGAGGATTTCAATCTTGGTGGCGTCCGACGGAGCAGGCCGTACCGCCCTTACCTTCCCCACGTTGATACCGCCAAACAGCACCGATGCTCCCGGCTCCAGCCCACCGGCGTACCGCAGATATGTGCGGTATGGAACGGTGTGTCCGCTAAACTCCGCATTGACAAGGTAAATGAGCGCAAATGCGAGGAACGAGAAGCACCCAATGACAAACGCTCCAACCTTTGCTTCCGTGGTCACGGTTATGTCTCCTGAGACTGCATATACTTTTCGAAATACGCGCCCACAGCCGGCGCTTTTGCTACGTTTTCGGGAATGCGATCGAGAAACTGACGGACGCGCGGATCTTGGCTTGCCTTGAGTTCATCTTTTGTGCCGACCGAGCTGAATGAACCCTGGTACAACATGGCAATGCGGTCGGCAATGCGGAACGCGCTGGGCAGTTCGTGAGTGACGACAATGACTGTCATTTGTAAAGCTTCCTTGAGGAGCAGAATCAGTTCATCAAGTTCCGCGGCGACGATTGGATCAAGCCCAGCCGATGGCTCATCGAGCACGAGGATTTCAGGGCCGAGCGCGAGTGCGCGCGCCACGGCCGCGCGCTTCTTCATACCACCCGAGAGCTCCTGGGGAAGTAACTTGCCAGACTCCGCGAGACCGACTGCGGCGAGCTTCATCCACACCATAAGGTCAATGATTGAGGGTGAAAGTCGTGTGTGTTCGCGCAGTGGCAGAGCGACGTTATCTTCAACTGTCAGCGAGTTGAACAAAGCCGCGCTTTGAAAGGCCACGCCTATAGAGCGGCGGATCTTTTTCAATTCGTACTCTGAGCAACGCGTAATTTCCACACCCTTTATGTGGACGCTGCCTGACTTTGGACGTTCGAGACCGATGATCTGGCGCAACAAGGTGCTCTTTCCGGAACCGCTGCCGCCCAACAACACCATCGTTTCTCCGTGCTCAATGTCGAGATTCACACCATTCAGTACACGGCGGCCGTCGTATTCGACCACCAGATCGCGAATGGAAATGATGGGCATCACAGTTTCACCGTGAAATAAAAGATGGCCGTGAAAACCGCATCTGCGACGATGACGAGGAAGGTCGACTTCACCACCGCGCTGGTGGTAGAGTGGCCGACCGAATCGGGACCTCCGCGGACACGAAACCCTTCCAAGCATCCAACGTGAGCAATAATGGTTGCGAACACCACACTCTTGAGCAATCCAGTGATCACGTCACGCAAGTTGATGGAATTGAACACATAGTGGACGTACAACAAAGGTGCCAGGCGAGTGCTGAAGAACATGAACAAACCGCCGGCCACAATGCCGAAACAATTCGAGATGATGCTGAGGCACGGAACCGAAATCAAAGCTGCCAGATACTTGGGGGCGAGCACAAACTCCACCGGCTCCAGCGCCATGACGCGGAGCGAATCAAGTTCCTCGGTAACCTTCATGGTCCCGATTTCAGCCGCGAAAGCGGAACCGGACCGTCCGCTCACAGCAATCGCCGTGAGCAGTGGGCCCAGTTCGCGCGTAAAACCGACGGCGACCAAGTCGATGACATACTGCATAGCTCCAAAGCGGCGAAGTTCAGACGCTCCCTGCAACGCGAGAATGAATCCGGTGCAGATCGCCATCAAAGAAACCATGGGCATCGCATTGACGCCGATTTCCAACATCTGCTTAACGGTCGCCTGCCAGCGGTGACGATTTCCTACAATGGGCAGCGCTCGTCCCATGGCGCGCAATGTGGCCCAGAGCTGAATATTCAGACTTCCGACGTAGTCGAGATGCTCAATCGTTCGTTCGCCGACGCTTTCGAGAACATTGGCCATCAAGATGCCTTCGGGCCGCAATTGCTGGCTTCGAACAGGGACAGTACACCCGTAACCTCGAATAGGCGGAGCGTTGAACCAGTGAGTCCCTGCAAGCAAAATGTAGTCTGGTGGCGGCGAGCGATTCTAAGAGCCTCGATCAACGTCGCGATCCCCGATGTTTCAATGTAGTGAACACCTGCTAGGTCCACGGTGATCGCACGAGGCAAGGGTTCCTCGGACAGCACGGCTAATAGGCAATCACGAAAATCCGGCGAGGAATCTACATCGATGCGGCCGCTAAGACTCACCAGGGTATCTGATCCGCACTGATCCACTGTGATCGAGATGCTGCAGCTTGACGGGAGCGGAATCTGCTTCACCCTACCTCACTCTCTGGTTTGACCGCACAATCCTGCGTCATGCCTGTGTCGTCAGGATAATCGGGTGTTTGCATGCAGCCTTCCACAGCAACTCATAGCGAAGAAGCTCATGCGTTTTGCTGACAATGGCTGAGCGTCTTTGTTCAAGAAGTGGAGCAGGCTACAAGAACATCACAGGTGTGGGCTGGTCGTAACTCTAGGTATTGATTGCTTCCACGGCGTCGCAGCAGCCAAATGCTCACCGACCGACCCAGTTCTTTGCTATTGGCAAGACAAGTGCTTTGCATTTTGTGGACATTGTCCTGGATGTCACGAGCCATGACATGTCTGTCAACGTGGGTGACACAAAACCTAGGCTCATTGCGAGCCATTGTGGCTGTTACGAACATTGCAACTGCCCAGCACAGGTTCAGGCCGCAGACATTCGGGATCGCGGCAGAGGAATTGCTTGGAATCTAACAGCGTCAAGCAGCGTTGCCTAGACAGCACGCAATCGGAGAACAATTGGTGTAGCGCTGACTGCAGCGCTACAGAAGAATAGGCGACTCTGGGTCAGGCGAAAGCGTGTACTGGACTGCGATCCAGTTGAGGGACACACGGATAAGTAGACATGCGGCAAAACGATAGAACAACATCGCACACCAAACTCGTACTTTCATTCGGAGCAGCCGCATTAGTAGCTATTGCCATGTTCGCGGTAGAGGTGAAGGCTCAGACTAGTGTTGAGGTCCTTCCGAATCTGGAAGCGCGCGTCGAACCTTTGAGGCCGGGAGTCACAGAAAGCCGCGTGCTTGCCGAACTTGCCGTCCGTAACGAGGAGCGCAGGGTCGCCCTGCGCGACTACAGCGCCCTAAGAACCTACCAGGTCGTTGATCTCAAGGGAACGGTGCATGCCGAGGAGATCGGACGCATGGAGTTTTTGTCGCCCGACAAGAAGGCCTTCACAGTCACGTCTGAGTCTGGCTCGGGATTGGTCCGGCGTATGGCGCTGAATGCTTTGATCAATAGTGAGATCGAAGCCGCCGCCGGCAAAGAGCACCGTGACAGCGCCATTTCCGCCGACAACTACTCCTTAAATCTTCTGGGTGAACAGCAACTAGGTCCGTACCGCTGTTTCGTCGCCGACGCTGTACCCAAGCGGACAGACAAGTATCTGTTTGAAGGTAGGGTTTGGATTGATGTAAACGACTACTCGGTGGTGCGGATCGAAGGGCATCCCGCGAAGAAACTCTCCTTCTGGATCCAGCGCGCAGACTTTGTACGGCAATATCAGAAAATTGATGGCTTCTGGCTCCCAGAAAGGGACCAGACCCTCGTTCAGGTGCGGCTGTACGGGAAGAAACTTCTGAAGATCGAACACCGGAACTATGTTGTGAACGCAGGCCAGAGGACAAACGCACGGACTATTGACCGGGAGTCTGCGGTCGGTCAGATCAACTAGTTGGCGCAAGGCAGGCCTGCCTTCCATACCCTGTAGCACGGCCGCTAACATTTCTCTTCGCAGAAATGTGACAACCCTTTGACGCGTCAAGTCCATCTTGCCCAAATGACACCTTGCACTCCTCTGCGAGTGTGAGCTCGAACATTCCTCGTTTAGCCTCCTCAGTGTGTTGAAAGAATTCCTACCCCAGGCCTGCTAGTTTGGAGGCCGTATTGCACTTACTGCGTCGAGAAAGAGCAGAGATACGAAAGTCAGGCACTTATGCTGTGTCGATCCTACTGTTCGTGCTTCCTGCCTTTGCTCAGAGCGTTTTTTAGCAGAAAGGTGCACCATGCCTGACCTCACAACAACATTAACCGTTTCGATCGTTGTTCCTTTTCACAACGAGGAGGACAACATCAACGAATTGTATTCTCGCTTGCACTCCGTGATGGAAGACGTTGATTGGGAATATCAGTTTGTCTTCGTGGATGATGGAAGTACAGATCTTACATATAAGAGACTCAGGGATCTTGCCGCGATCGACGCTCGTGTCGCCGTTGTCCGGTTACGCCGCAACTTTGGTCAGACCGCGGCGTTGGCGGCTGGGTTTGCACACTGCACATGTGACTACGTGATCGCCATGGACGGCGACCTTCAGCATGATCCGACGGAAATCCCCAAATTCCTGGAGAAGCTCAGTGAGGGATACGACGTTGTCAGCGGTTGGCGCAAGCACCGCGTTGACAACCTATTGTTGCGGAAGATTCCTTCACGTTGTGCCAATTGGCTCATGGCTAAGCTCAGCGGCGTCAACATTCACGATTTCGGAACAACATTTAAGGCGTACCGCCGCGAGCTGCTTTCTCAATTGCCGCTTTATGGAGAGATGCACCGATTTATACCAGCTTTGGCTTCGGCATACGGCGCCTCGATCTGTGAGATTCCCATTCAAAACAAACATCGGAAGCACGGGATATCGCATTACAACTTGTCTCGCACCTTCCGTGTCATGTTCGATCTGCTGACCATTCGGTTTCTCCTTCGCTACATGTCGCGGCCGCTGCACTTCTTTGGTCGGCTCGGTCTGATCAACATGAGTGCGGGGTCCGCCGTGGCGCTATGCCTGCTGATGTCCAAACTCCTTTATCGAACCAATGTCGTGGAGCAACACGCGCTGCTGCTGGTTTTTGCGGCAGTCCTGGTCTTACTAGGCCTCCAGTTGGTGGCGCTCGGACTCCTCGGTGAATTGGGAGTCTGGCAGTACTTCAACCCGTCTGCGCGAAAACCATATTCCGTGTCCGAGATTTTTGATCTGCGCGCAGCTGGTGGAATTGATGTCGCATCCGAGTGGCGGTCATGAGCACGAAGGCGCTCACGATCGAAACAGAAGAGTCTGTGTTGAATCAGCGTCGAGATCGTTCCTGGCGCTGGCATCGGGATGCAGCAACTGCGCTCCTGCTTACGGTCTTGGCGTTTGCGGTTCGGTTGAATCACGTCGACTTTAACAGCCTCTCTGAGGACGAGTCGGCAAAGTGGGCGGCCGTTCAGGAATATCGTCACGGACACTTCGTGGGCGTCAACAGTGAGCACCCGATGATGCTGAAAATGCTGGCCTGGGCCAGTCTGACCGCGGGTGAGCGCTGGAACCGCCTAGCCTCACTCCACAGTTGGCTCACTATGAGCCCCGAGGGCTGGCTTCGACTTCCGAATGTCCTTTTCGGCGCAGCGACGACTGCAATTCTCTTTCTGTTTTGTCGTCGCATGATTGGATTTGTGGGGTCAATCGCGGCGAGCTTCTTCTGGGCAGTTTCGCCATTGGCGGTCGCACTAAATCGGCTTGCCAAAGAGGAAACGGCGCTCACCTTCTTCACTCTTCTAGCTTGTTACCTCTACTGCCGAGCCCAGCACGCAGATTCGGACGAGAGTGTACGCCGATGGTACGACCTGAGCGCGATTGGGTTTGGGCTGGCTTTTGCCTCGCAATACATTCTTCACCTTTGTGGTTTGAACGCGCTTACCTGGCTTTTTGCTGGAAAGATGGGACTTAATCGCAAGCCTTCGCGGTTTAGCTACAGACGATTCTTTCTAGTCATATTTCTTACTTTCATCCTGGTGAACCCGGTCGTTCTCTTTCCGAGTAACTTCAGCGCTATCCAGCAATGGCTTCACCATAATGGGGTCAAGCACAGTGGTTACGATTTCGACGGCACGCTATATCTGAACTTTCCCTCGCGCCTTCTTGCTGGAGTTCCCTGGACTTACTATTTGTGGCTCCTTTTGATCAAGACACCCATTCCAATTCTGGTGTCCGTCATTGCCGGAAGCCTCATGCTCCTGCGGCACCGCCGGACCCTCGTATCATGCTTTTTTCTTTCTCTGGGAGTGCTTCAGCTGGCCGGGCTTTCGGTCTGTGGTGCAAAGTGGGTGCGTTATTCACTCGCGGTGCTGCCGTTTCTTTTTCTGGCTGGCGGTTATGCAGTACAAGCGGCCTGGGAACGCATGAGGGAAAAGAAAATGGCGCTGGCATTTGTTGGGTTGGCCGCTGCCGCTCTTTTTGCCCTGCCTTTGCTTGAATTGCACGCGTGGTCTCCCTACTACTCCTTCTATTTGAACTCAATTGGCGGTGGCCAGAAGAATATTGCCCGCTATTTTGGGCAAGATGAGGTTTCGGAGTTCGACACGCGGCAAGTGGCGCTGCAGGTCTGTTCAGGCGCACACGCAGGCTCCCGACTGGCAACCGCCAGGCCGATGACCATGACCTATTACCTAGAGAACTGCGGGCACACTGGCATTGAGGTTGTGCCCCTTTACGACCGCCACTATGTACCCCGGGAAGGAGACATGATCATTCTTGAGCCATCCCGGCGGTTCTTTGAGACCCAGAGATTCTTCGACGCGCTCACTACCTCTAATATGTCTCGCCGTGAAGTCCGT
>Ga0163161_10002581_pt1 | contig 12917 bp, 10 predicted proteins | sample S45metaG_FD_129847 | JGI IMG/M metagenome (GOLD analysis project Ga0163161, IMG submission 129847) | Switchgrass rhizosphere microbial communities from Kellogg Biological Station, Michigan, USA - S4-5 metaG | ecosystem: Host-associated > Plants > Roots > Rhizosphere > Soil | place: USA... | reverse complement strand
GCCTCCTGCTCCTTCAGCACGCCGATAATCTGCTCTTCTGTGAACCTTGCTCGCTTCATTGGTCCGTCCTTCCATCAGGCCGGACTCTAATCATCCTTGGAGGAAAACCAGGGGGTCACGTCAAAAGCCACGTAGCTTGAGCCAGATATTGGAGGCGGAACACATGCTTTTCCGTCAGATCTGGTACAATCGCCATCTCAATCTGATGGACCGCGTCGAGAGTGGCGAGATTGAAATCGTCGACGAGTTGGGCAAGACCGAGAAGGGCTATTACCGCCAAGACCAGATCACGCGTGGCACTTTGGAGACCGCGCTGGCTGCTGGCGAGCGGACTAGGAAAGAGATTGGCGAAGAGAACCTTGGCCCTTGGGACGATTTCGAGTGGGGGATGCTCAACGGCAAACTGAGCGCATTGCGCTGGGTCACTGGCAGCGAATGGGACTTCTTGGATACCTAGTAGCGTGCCAGCGCCCAATCACTTCGATTGCTAAGGCAATCTGCATAACGTGAACGGACGGCTGGTTTCAGCGATCGACTCTGGCTGGATGACCGACAGCTTTGTCGGCGCAGGCTGACGCCGGGAGGCAAGCGAAGCCGCGTTCAAGAACCTCGATCGTCGAGCACTGCATGAGGCAGCGTCTCGAAGCTCAGTCGGATGCAGGTCCCCCTACGCCCAACGCACCGACGAAACGCTGGCGACCGGTGAATCACTGAGGTTGGCGCTGGGGCCGGCATATCAGATTTTTGATGACCCGATGGGTCTTCGGCATGAGACGGAGGCCCGAAGTGGTGGAAGCATCGATCAAGGTCCCCTTGCGATTCCGAGATTGCTTATTGCGGCGTCCGTGCGATTGGCTTGCCGAGAGTGAGCGCCAGCATGACGCGGGTCGAACACACTGCGGAGGCGAGCGTGTTGCCCACGTCGTGCGCGCAGGTGAGACATTGGCGCGGCTCGGACCCGTCCACCAAGCCGAGCAACAGATGCTCATCGTCAGACAAGGTGAAGGCATCACCAACCATCATGGGCCGCTCGAGCGCTGCTTCATAGAACAGGCAGAGACTGTCGAGCACCGGCGCGAGCATGGTGCAATCATACTGATCGAGCGTCTGGAAAAGGCAGGGCTGGACCGATCGCCCACGATCGCGTGCTTCTCGCCAGCACCGCGCGGCGTCGATCAAGATCGCCGGAACGCCAGTTGCCTCGGGCGTGAGCGGTGTAAAATGACGACTCATGCTCGATCCTTCTGCGCTAGCCCCATCATTATTGCGATCTATTCGCAACTAGTAGCGCAGGATCGTGACAGCGGCAAGTCAGCCGGCCGGCTTGTCGCGGCAGAAAGACGCCGGGCGGACAAACGGGGTCCTGCGTCAGTCAGTGCGCCCCGACAAGGTCTGACGATCATGGTTGGATCGCGTAGACCACCTGTACGCGCACCAGCGTTTCTATCGCCCGGGGCTTCAGCCCGACCGCGATGGGCGGCGGCGGTGGAGGCGGGGGTGGCACGCGGGCCTGCTGCGCGGTGACGACGATGTCGTCATAGGGGCCTGGGCCGTTGAAGCTGAGGTTGGACACGCTAAGGATGCCGCCGAGCCTGACCCCAGAAGTACGGGCGATGGCTTCTGCCTGAAGCTTGGCTTCTCCCAATGCCTCGGCGATGCCACGCCTCCGAATCTCCTTGTCCTCGGCGAGGAAGAAGCGGTCAATGCGGGGGTTGGTCGCGCCAAGCCGCCCAGCTAACGACACCATTGTGCCGGCCTCGCGACAAACCGCAGCGAGGCTGCTCACCTGGCGAACATCAGGACACACTCGGCTGTTCTTTGGCAGAACCGACCGGTGCTTCCAGGGACTGCGTACTGGCCACCGTTGCGTTTAGTCGGTGTGATGGGCTGCGCCAAAGAGGGAGGAGCATCGCCAGCGCCAAAGTGAACCAGAGCAGGTCGATACCGATCGATCCGCGGTTCTCGAGCCCGTTGATCAGAACGTGCGCGCCAGCAAGCATCAGCAGCGCCGCTCCCGCCGTGCTGCGTAGCAGCCGGGTGACGTATTCGCTCGTTGCTGCCAGCATCGCTACCCAAACCAGGAGGGTCGTGGTCCAGTATACGGGGAGGGGCCGTGCTAGACCCGCGACTTCCCCGATGGCGGCGAACGTCAGGGCAAGCGGCTGTCCCCAGAGCAGCCCGGTCCATAGCCGTTCCAAGAGCGGCGCCGGTCGGCCCTGATCGCGGCGTCGCGCCAACCAGATGTTACCGCCTGTCGCAACGATCAGCGTCAAGCCTGCCCCCAGCACGGCGTAGATGATCTTGAGCGGCAGCCCGCCGTAAGTGCCGTAGTGCAGCGGCGTCAGCATGCCGTAGATGCGCATGCCGGCGTTGCCGTTGGTGAAGCCGGCCTTGTGCTTCAGCTTGGCATCCGAACTGAACACGTAACTTTCGGCCCGCGTCAGGTGGCCAGGTGCGGCAACCGATATGGTCACCTGCTGGCCGGCAGTGCCCACGTGCTCGAGCCGTAACTGAGTGACGCGGGCGCCAGGCGTCTCGGCCTCGATCACCGCCAGCATTGGCGTGACATCCGGAACCGGAGCGGGACGGCCGTCTTCGCTCGCCTGCGGACCGAGCAGCGAGGCGATGGCGCGGGTCTGGTCCCCCTTGAAGGCGATCATCGCCAGCCCGAAGATGATGAGGCCGGAGAGGCCCAGCAGCGATCCCGTCAAGGACACGATCAGGTGAAAGGGCAGCGCCCAGACTCCAATGCGGTTGTGCAGGTCCGCATTGGTGAGTCGCTTGCTGCCGCCCCATCGCAGTCGGAAGGCGTCCTTAAGGATGCGTCGGTGCGCGAGGATGCCGGTCAAGAGGCTCGCCAGCAGCAGCGTCCCAAAGATGCCGACCAGGTAGCGCCCCAGCGCGCCGGGCACGGTGAGGTTGAAGTGGAGTTGCTGGACGAGTTCGACCCAGGGAACGTCCACCCCGTCGCGGAGTCTGCCCGTCGCATCGGCGGTCCAGTCACGGTGCCCACCCGGCTCGCCGCCGTCTCCATAGGCGAGGACGTCCAGCCTCGGCAGTTCAGGCGACGGCGCGTTGATGACGATGTCGTGGGCAACGCCCGCCGATCGCGCCCGGCGATAGGCCTCGGCGCTCACGCGCTGGAGCAGGTCTGGCGTGACATCGCTCACCGCCGGGGCCTCTGGCCGTTCCCAGATGGTCAGCTGATCGACCAGCACGATCAGCGAGCCAGACAGGCACAGCATGTAGATCACCGCGCCGAAGATCACGCCGAGCAGCCCGTGCCCATTGAGCATGGCTCTGGTAAAGGCATTGGGAATCCGGAGACCTGCCATTGGCTCAGGCTCCTACCGAGACGGCGAGGCTGATCCCGGCCATCCCGATGGTAATGAAGGATGCGGCCTGCACGGCCAGTCGCCGCTGGCAGACCACCCATCCAACGCCGATCGCCCAGAGCGTGGGCACGATCAGCCCCGCCAGGATCAGCCGCGTTTGCTCGGCAGAGGGCAGGCGCGTCGCCATGGCGACAGCGATGCCCATCGCTGCGGCGAGGCCCAGCGGACCCGCTACCAGAACGCGCAGGGCGCCAAGGCCATAGGGCCGAGAGTGCACGACGGGCGCAACCTGCCTCACTTCGCGTGTGCGCAAGGGGCGGTCAGCGCGGCGCTCCATGCGGCTGAGGATGAACCCGAAGGCGACCAGGGCCGTCGTCTCGAGTGCCAGCGGAATCCCGATTTCGGCGCCGAAGCGCCAGATCCACACCGCGGTTGAAAGGCTCCACAGCAGCACCGCGCAAGCCAGACGCGACCTCATCGCGGTGCCATGCTTCCAGGCTGTCCACAACGCGAACAGGCCAACCAGCGATGCCAGCAACGCGCTGCTGATGATGATGATGTCCAACATGTTCCCCGTTCCTTGCCTTTCGTCGATACCGTTATTGCTATTGACTCGCAATACACGATCTTTGTAGCGGGCGTTTCGGTGCAAGGGGGAACGACATGAACTGTGTGCGATCGCTTCTGACGGCGCTGATGCTTGCCGGCTCGACGGCCGCTTACGCCCAATCCACCGAAGTCGCGGGTGCCGCGCCAAGGGACGACAACGAGATCGTCGTCACCGGCGAAAAGACCAACCGCACGGTGCAAGACACACCCGCGAGCGTGCAGGTCGTCACCGCCGAAACCACCGCCGCGCAGAACCTCAACAGCGTCTACGACGTGTTGGAGCGTACGCCGAACCTTGCAGTCAACGGACGGCGCGACACCTTCTCGATCCGCGGTATCGATGCCTTCAACGTCTCGGGCGGCGGCGACGGGGCGCTGGCGAGCGTCTATTTCGATGGAGCGGTGCTGCCACGGGCGGCGCTAACGGTGGGCCCGATCGACCTTTACGACATCGCTCAGGTCGAGGTGTTCCGGGGGCCGCAATCCACGGTGCAGGGCCGCAATGCGCTGGCGGGCGCGGTCATCATTCGTACCGCCGACCCGACCTATCAATGGACCGGCAAGGCCCGCGCGCAAATGACCGACAAGGCGGGCGAGCGTCGTCTTGGCGCTGCGATCGGCGGTCCGATCATCGCCGACCAGCTCGCGTTTCGCCTGGCGGGCGAACTGGTCCGCTCAGACGGACTGATCTTCAACACGACGACCAACAAGGATGCCGACCGCCGCAAATCTGAGACACTGCGGGGCAAACTGCTGCTCACCCCCACGGCCATACCGGGCCTGCGCGTGGTCGCCACGTACATGCACGACCGCCACCAGCGCGGCACGATATACAGCGAATTCGAGGCGCCCTACGACATCCGTGATCGCCTCGCGACTGAGGACATGATGTCGAGGCAGTCGACCCGAAGCGATATCGCCACGCTCGACATCGGCTATGACCTGGGCGGCGGGTTCAGGCTCAACGCGGTGACGAACTACAGCAAGATCCTCTACCGTTCTCTGAGCGATCCGGGGCGCAATGCCGATCCGGGGCAGACAAGCCGCGTGCGCGATCCCAGCAAGACGTTTCAGCAGGAGCTGCGGCTCAACCTCGACCTGGGCTGGGTACAGGGCCTTGTCGGCGCCTACTACCTGCGCGAGGACAACACCGATTACTCCTTCGAGGCGACGCAGGTGCTGCAGCTGACGCGGCTCGGCGTCGATCGCCAGCTGCTGGCGATGGGGCTGCCGCAATCGACCGTGAACACGGTGATCGGCCTCTACAACAACGAGGCGCCAGTCCGGAACAGCCTGCTCCAGCCTCGCCTGACCAAGAACTACGCCGGGTTCACCGACCTGACATTTCCCATACTCGACCGGCTCAAGCTGAGGGTCGGCCTGCGCTACGACCACGAGACGCAGAAGCGCGGTTCGACGCAGACGGTGGTGATCGCCCGCCCACTGCCCGACCCAGCCAACCTGACGATCCCGGCCCTGGCGCCGATCGTCACGCAGCTCAATGCCATTCTGCATCAGACGGCCGCCAACGCCACCGTCATCGATCCGACGCGCCGGATCAGCTATGATGCCTGGCTGCCCAAGGTGGGGCTGACGTACGACTTCACAGACGACCTGGCGCTCAGCCTTACGGCGCAGCGCGGCTACCGGTCGGGCGGCGCGGGCCTCAACCAGCAACGCGGCGAGGCCTACAGCTTCGGTCCGGAATATACCTGGAACTACGAGGCCGCGCTGCGGTCGCAATGGCTGGACAAGCGCCTGACGGTGAACGCCAATGCCTACTGGATCGACTGGACCGACCAGCAAGTGGCCGTGCGCCTGAGTCCTGGCGCGGTGTTCGATACCCAGACCGTCAATGCCGGCAAATCGCGGCTCTACGGCTTCGAACTGGAAGTGAGCGGGCGCCCCACGAGGACGCTGAACGTCTATGCCGGGGTGGGTTACAGCAACACGAAGTTCACCGACTTCGATGTCGCGATAGGCGAACTGTCGGCGAGTGCCGAAGGTAATGAGTTCGCCAACGCGCCACGCTGGACGCTCTCGGGCGGCGCGACTTGGCAGCATCCGGCCGGAATCACGGCAAACGTCAACGCCAACTATCGCAGCGCCGTCTATCAGGACAACGTATCCCAGGCGTTCCGCGACCTTCCGGGCCGCACCTTGGTCAATGCCAAGCTGGGCTGGCAAAGCGCGAACTTCGGCGCCTACCTGCTGGTGTCGAACCTATTCGACGTGCAGAAGCCCGCAGTCTCTTTCCTGGACTTCGACCGCCGGACCCGAGGTGTGCTGACCGAACCCAGAACGTTCGGCCTCAGCTTCGACGGCAGGTTCTAGAAGGGAGATGGAAGCATCCAGGTTGATCTAGCGAGCTTTCCCGCAGGTGGCCTTTTCGAAAGCGCGCCTCAGGCTGCCCAACACGGCACCAGAGCACGGGTTATGTGATCAACAGACGCGTTTTGGGAGGCCGAACGAGCGCTTGCTCTATTCTAGCGAGCGCCCATAGACCTCAAAGCACATCAACAAGGCTACAAGATCGGCCCGAGCCGAGATGGAGACAACAAGGGCGTTTGCCGCGGAAACGGCGACCGATGCGAACATTGTTCAACAAGCGCAACAATCGGACGGTTACGCGGCTTCTTGCCTTTTGCATGCAGAAGCCGCCGTTCCGGACACGCTCGCTAGGCGACGGCCAAGTGGATTTTGGCCAGATATTTTCTGAAATGGCGCAGTACAACCTCCCCGGCTGGGCAGTCCTGGAATGAGAATGCGCCTTGAAGCATCCTCAACAAGGTGCTGCGCGAGGGCGCGCCGTTCATCGCACGCAACATCATCCCTGTCACGGATCGAGCGTTTGACGATTTTGCCAACGGTGGCTGAGGCACTGTCGAACCGAGTGCACCAACTGATAAGTCAAATTAAATTGAGCGTGGCCAATACCTCACAAGCTTAAGCTAGCCAAGGCCTCTGTCAAAGCAAATGCATCTGCCGTAAAAGAGGCAGGAAGCCTTTGATAACGCGTCGATCCTAAGCCCGCATCGATCCTTGCGGACCACAGCTTTTGACGAAGTGGTGGTCTGCCATGGGTCGTGATGGAAGGCGGCTTTTGCCTTCTACCGGTGAGGATCGCACCGTTGACGCCTATTTCCCCAAGAGGCGCCGAGTGGTTGCACCGACGATCAAGGCCGCGCTTGCCGACGACAAATCTAAGGCTTCGAGATTGATCGTGGCAATACCCGAAGCACCGGTCGGGCGCAATACGGCCAAGGCACGGCCATGCCATGTCTTTGCCCTTGGCTGGCTGAAACTTGCTACACCGCGCGGGTTTGCATTGCCAAACGCCACGAGTTCCACTGGCCCAGATACCGCTGCTTGAAGGACATGAACGGCATCCGGCACCAGCCTTCCCGACTTGTCCAAGATCTCGACAGTTACGTAAGCTAGCTCATCCCGACTGGACGTGATCCGCTTGCGGTCAGTGATTAGGCGGAGCCCCGCCGCTTTGCCGACGGTCTCTAGCTTGCGGCGGCCGGTCTGCTTGCCGCCGACATAGCTGGTAACGACCAAAGTGCCTGGCGCATAGGGTACGTCGATCTGCGTTATCGCGCCTTTGCCCAGCTCTACCGTCTGATCGGCGATCACTCGGCCATTCAGTTCGACCTTGATCCTTTCGGCACGCGAGAACACCGACAGTGATAGGCGCTCGCCCTCGGCCCCTGGCCAGGTCCAGCTTTGCAGCTCGTCACGCCATCCCCAGAGGAATGGCCTCTCTCGCTTTCCCTCGGACAGCGGTCGCTGGACCGCAATTTCCAGCGGGCTCAGGCCCCAAATGACATCGCGGGCGAGGGACTGCGGCCGCTGCTGACCGATCAGGTCGATATCCCCACACCCGGCGCCGAACCAGGGGTACTCGGCCTCGCCCGGCTTGTCTCCGCTTAGCGTTGTGCGCCCGATCCCCGCTTCGCCGAGGTAGTCCATGGCAGTCCACACGAAATCACCGATCAGATAGGGCGATCGCTCCGTCAGCTCCCAGACCTTGTCGACGTCCTTCGGAAAGCTCTCGGTCCCGACCATGACGCGCTCGGGAAACTTGGCATGATCGCGTTCGTAGGAGGAAAGCTTGTAGTTGTAACCTGCCACGTCGAGGAACTGCAAGGCCGCCTGATCCGGTTTGCCGTCGGCACGTGTGACATCTGGCCCCGCGCTTGCGGGAACCGCCTGCGTAACGGGTCTGGTCGGATCGAGGCGCCGCAGTTCCTCTGCCAGCAACTTGGCCGTTTCAACCCCATCAGGCGCTCCACGTTCAGGGATCTCGTTCCCGATGCTCCACATGAAGATGCTGGGATGGTTGGCGCTGCGCCGGACCATGGCGGTGAGGTCCCGCTTCCACCAGCCATCGAAGTAGAGGCTGTAATCGTCCGGGTTCTTGGCTACCCGCCACATGTCGAAGCTCTCCTCCATGACGAGCATGCCCAACCTGTCGCAGGCTGCGAGGAATGCGGGCGAGGAGGGATTGTGCGAGGCGCGCAAGGCGTTGAACCCTCTTGCCTTGAGCAACTCGACTTTGCGCTCTTCCGCGCGATCGATGGCGACCGCACCAAGCAAGCCGTTGTCGTGATGGATGCACCCGCCACGCAGCTTGTAAGGCTTGCCGTTGATCCGCAGCCCCTTGACGGCATCGATCTCGATCTTGCGGATGCCGAGCGGCGTGCTCATCCGGTCGAGGGCCTCGCCTCCTGACACCAGCAGGCACTCGACTTCGTACAGGGCGGGATTCTCGGGCGACCACAGCCGGGGACGGGTGATCTGAAGCTGCAGTGGTGCATCCACCGAGCCGCGGCCCTCGGCCACGACCCTGCCGGCATCGTCTCGGATGCGTGCAGCGAACATGCTTCCTGGTGAAGTGTTGACGGCTCGGGCGGCAACGTCGATCGTCGCCACCTCTGTCGAGATGACCGGTGTCGTGACAGTCAGCCCCCATTGCTCGAACCGGGCTGCGCGAACGATGTGCAACCAAACATGACGGTAGATGCCCGAGCCCGAGTACCAGCGACTGTTGCGGCCGATGTTGGCCACCCGGACTGCAAGCACGTTGCTTCCAGATGCGTCCAGGTGTGGTGTAAGATCAACGTTGAAGGGCGAGTAGCCATAAGGGTGCTCTGCCAGGAGATTTCCATTGAGCCAGACCTGCGCGTTCATGTACACGCCATCGAACTCCAGCTCGACATGCGCGTCTGGCGAGAGCGGCGGCAGGGTGAAGTGTTTGCGATACCAGCCTACTCCGCCAACTGTGTAGGCAGTCGGCCCACCGCTGGCGCTGTGCGCGAAGGCTTGATTGTCATTGACCCGCGCGTCGAATGGGCCGACCAGCCGCGGCGCCTTGTTGACCTTCTGCCACAAGGGTGCCGTGTCCGCGTCACCGATGATGCCGTTCAACGCCGGATCACTGTCTGGCAGATCCTCAATGCTCCAGTCGTGAGGCAGATCGAGCCGCCGCCAGTCGCCATGATCAAACGTAGGCGCTGCGAAGGCTGCTCCATCTCCTCTATGAAAATGCCAACCCGCGTCGAAAGTCTGCCCGCGAAGATCGCTGATCAAGCTTTCGGGCCGAAATGGCAAAGAGGCGGCGTTAGAGGAAAACGGAACGGCAGACCCCAGAGCGCCAACCGCCGCGGACACCTGCAAGATCGTGCGGCGAGATAGACGCATGTCGTTGCCAAAGATCATACGTCATCTCTCCAGTTCAAGGCGCTGAGCGGCGGCATAGTGGCTGTTGGCTACATCGCAAGAGAGGAGCCAGCAGCCATGTATCGCATGGCAACGGCGCAAGTCATGCCGTTTGCCTGTCAGCCGCCTCCCGCGGCGCAAGCAACTGCGGCGGACTACCTGATCTGACGCAAGTATTTGCGCAAGAGATAGGAGGGCGTGCAACTCCATGCATGGCAGAAGCTGTTAACATGGAAGTCGTTATACGGTGCGACGCGTGGGTTTTCAGGTGCGTAAGCTTCCCAGAATGTGTCGGCTCCCGCTTTGAGCATGCCGCCCCAATAAGCCCGCATCATCTTCAGCGCTTCCGCGCTTTGGCCAGCGACGAACAGTGCTTCGGTGACATAATGTGTCAGGTATGGGGTGCGCGACTGGACGACGTCCGGGTGGCGTAGCGCATTCAAAAGTGCGGCCGAATGCATTTTACGTGTGCCAACGCCCGCCAAGGTCATCCATGCTTGAGAGGCCATCGATATCTGCCGCTTGCTGCCACTTGTAAAAAGCTGCAGTTCAGGAGACCAGAAAGCCTTCATCGCGATGGCTTCTGCTCGGGCGATCTTACCAGGCAAGTCGATGACATCGGCCGTGCGGCCCAGTTTTTCTCCTAATGCCATCACGTGTTTCAACGCATAGATATAGATACCATGGAGCGCCGCATCGCGGTCAAGCCTCGGATTCCAATCGACGAAGGTCAGAACGCCTTTTGCGAGCCTAATTCCGCCATCTTCGCCAGTCATCTGACCAACTAGACGGACTTGCTTGAGCGCGGCGTCCCAGAGTTCACGACCGAATGGGACATCGTTCGTAGCAGCCACATAATCTGCTAAAGTGACCGAGAAGAGGGCGCTGTAATCCATCATGAATTCGGGCGCTGGCATGGGGCGCGGCTGTTCGAAGACATTGGCGGGCAGCAGGCCATCCTCGCGTGGAAAGGCTGCAAGCAGATACAGGGATCGTTTCACGAGGTCATGATTGGGAAATGTCACGTAGCTGGTCAGCGCTTGCAATCTGAGATCGCCCGTCCACAGCCGTTGATCGCGTCGAGGCCCATCTTCAAAGACGGTCTGCATGCAGTCGCGTAGTGTCGCTGCCGCCACAGCGTCCATGTGGTGGAGGTCCGAGGCCAATCGCTGGGGCAGAGCGGCAACGGCTCCGATGGCCGATGTCAAAGCATGTGCCCGGACATTGCGGAACGCGATCTTTCGCCCAACAGGCAACCCGAGAAGCTCAATCTTCACGAAACGAAACGCGTAACGCCTAGGGAGACGAACGGACGATGGGACGACATCTATCGTCACGACCTCCTCAGGAAGCCAGCTTTCCGCCAGCCAGCCTTTGTAAGGATAGAACGGCTCCGCAATGTCGGGGATGACTTCACCAAAGGTAAAGCGAAGCCGCACGGGCGCACCTATCGGATCGCCAACGTTTTCGATGTCAAACGAAAGGTATCCGGTACGATGACCGCCGAAATCGACGATGATCGCGTCACCCTTCTTCCGCAGCATATGGGATGCGATTGCGTCTGCATCGCCGCTCTTCTCAAGCCGCCAGCCTAGTGCTTGCGCTGCATCTTTGATGGGGGTGACCAAGCCGATTGGCGGTTGAACAAACTCGTGCAGGGTCGGTTTGAGCCGCTCGGCCTTGTCAAGCAACGACTGGTCAGCTGCTAGAGTTGATGGTTGGAAAGATTGCGCCGACACAGAGATCGGCGCCAGTGCCGCCACTATCGCGCCATGGGAGAACCCTGACAGTGCTTCCCTCCGCGTTAATTCAGACATCTATCCTCCGCGTGTACCCGCCAGATCATTCCGAATGAACGGTATTCAACCGCAGCATTTACTTGCCGATCCGGGCAGCGCATGCCCGGCGATAAGGTGTCACAGCCCTCGCCATCGAGAACGCTCGGTGATCGGCGTTTTGGCCGAGCGTCTCGTTAGGCGTTAGCCCGCGTCTCAAGCTCTGCATGCCTGCCAGAAGTCGCGCTGGCGCACAAAGGATCGAGCGAACGTATCGACGAGTGATGCACCGTTATCTCGCGCGTGTGCCCCTTACGCCGCGCAAGCAGAGAGCCCCCTACCTTGCGACGAACGAGCGCGATCCCCCCTATATCTCGATCAGCGCGATGCCTTCAGGGGGTAAATCGATCGTCAGCACACGGTCCGCACTCAATCGGCGGCGTTCGGGTGGCGCAAGCTCCGCCGCCGTGCGTATGGCCGCAATCTCTTCCTTGCTGGGGTATTTAGGCGAACCAAGTGCCCGCCATTTGGGAAACGGTGAGCCGCGTGCCATGTCGACATAGCTGATCGCCACGGATTGTCCGGCGCGAGCGCCATCGAAAGTGATGTCCATGCGCTTGGCCGAGCCGCTAACCGTACGAACATTGTTGGCGCCGGGTAATCCCGCGGGCTGCTGAACCTCCGCCAGGTTCCACACCAGAGCGGCCACGCCCTTGTCAGTCCGCGACGCCAGCGCCGGACCGGTTGCCTGAAGACGGCGCTTGCCCAAGCGATGCAGCAGCTTGTACGTGTTGAAAGTCGGCTTGGGTATGCCGCGTTGCGCGATCATGCCCCAGCCATTATCGCCTTCCTTGAGGATGAAGTTGGCCACGCCGATCTCCTCATAGACGTTGCTTAGCGTCCACTGCGACATCGCGTGGCAGTACGGCAAACATCCCGTCAATACATGAGCGATCATGGCGGGGCTGTCTGACGACCACTCCGACACCCAAAGCTCGGCACCCTTGAACCGAGTGGCATCGATCTGCTTGCGAACCATCGCCAAAGCTGCGGGGATGACGTCAGTCTGTTTATACCGGCCGGCCTCTCCGAAGATTTGCTTCTGATCGTCGCCAGCGTAGAGGTGGGTCGAAACGAAATCCACTGGCGCGTTGTTCGTGGCGCAGTAACTCAGGAACGCATCGATCCAGGCCACGGCAGCGGTAGACGGTCCGCCGACGCGAAACGCGGGATCAACGCCCTTAACGGCAGCCGCTGTTGCCCTGTAGAGTTCGAAATACTGCGCTTGGTCGCCAGACCAGAAGAAGCTGAGATTTGGTTCGTTCCAGACCTCAAAATACCATTGGCGTATCTGCGACGCGCCATACCGTTTGACGAGGTGCTGGACGAACAAACCGATGAGTTCCTGCCACTTCGCCAAATCCCGCGGGGGTGACGTGTTGGCGGCGTAAAAGCCGAACTTGCGATCGGCGCT
>Ga0163161_10002580_pt1 | contig 12927 bp, 9 predicted proteins | sample S45metaG_FD_129847 | JGI IMG/M metagenome (GOLD analysis project Ga0163161, IMG submission 129847) | Switchgrass rhizosphere microbial communities from Kellogg Biological Station, Michigan, USA - S4-5 metaG | ecosystem: Host-associated > Plants > Roots > Rhizosphere > Soil | place: USA: Michigan... | reverse complement strand
TGACCGGCGTTTCGCCGACGGGGAGGTTCTCTACATTCTTATCCACGCTAGATTGATCATAGCCAGTCGAGAGAACCACCCCGAGCTCTTTCTTGTCCGCGGTCCGTGGATCGATGATTTATTCCCAAACCGGCCGGGGATAAACAAACTGCACTTCTTTTGATCGGTGACCGAAAAAGCTCCCCTCCTTACGAAGGAGGGGTGTCGGCGTTTCGCCGACGGGGAGGTTCTCTACATTCTTATCCACGCTAGATTGATCATAGCCAGTCGAGAGAACCACCCCGTCACCCGAAGCGGGTGCCACCCCTCCTTCGTAAGGAGGGGAACTCAGTGTGCGCCTTCACCGCCACGACCTTGCATCGCGTCAGCGTTTTTCTTGCCGTGCTCATTCCTAAGGTCGACGAACCTATATTCGAGTCCGATAATAAACATTATTTGTCGATCCCTGATCGTGCAGCAGCACAACCGTCAAAACGCCCTCGTCACAGAAAATAAAACCGGCAGCACAGAAAGGCCAGGGCGGCAGCACAGCAAGGAAAAACAGGCAGCACAACCGGAACTAGTTATGATCCATGAGTTGTGCAGGTAGGGAATTGAGAATTGAGAATTGAGATTTGAGAATGAAAGTTCGCGGACACCAGGCTCGCCGCCGTTTTTCTTGACACGGCGTGTCGTTTTGGCCGATACTTCGCTCACCGTAGTTTTTGACATCTGTTGCGGTCAGGTTCTGGCCCGGCAAAACGCGGCCAGTGCTAAAGCGACCGCCCGGAAGCCCCGCAACGGTAAGAGGGCGGCGGTGTGGGAGATCTGGCCGAGGCCGAAACCGTCACAGTTGTACCGTGAACGCGCCAACCAACCACCACCGCCAACGCCGTAGACACTCAAGGTGAGAGGAGACACCAGTGAAAAGAATTGTCAGTTTTGCAGTATCGCTAGTGGCCGTAATGTTTTTAACTTCCGAAGGCATTTTCGGGGGCCTATCGATATACGCTCAAGGAGCATCGAGCGACAAAAAAATAATTGAGAAGCTATACGCGGGCTGGAACTCGGGTGACCCGGATAAAGTAGTCGCCGCTTTTACTGAAGACGGCGTCTATGAGGACGTGACCGCGGGACACGTCAGCCGCGGGCGGGCCGAGATACGCAAATGGGCGGAGGGAGGCTTTGCTATCTTTGGGAATATGAAGATGGAGGTCGTAAGCAATTGGTATCACAACGGACGCGGCGTGGCGGAATGGGTCTCGAGCGCCACAGATAAAGCGGATAAAGGGCTGTTTAAGACAGGGAAGAGCTTTTCCGGTCGTGGCGTCACCGTATATGAGGTGCGCAAAGGCAAGATCTCACGCGTCACGGAGTATTACGACGGTGCCGCGATCATGAAGCAGCTCGGGCTGCCGATGCCGGCGGTTAAGGAATGAACAGAGCCGCCTAACAAGTTATTGGACGCGAGGTGGAGATTGGAGGTGACATCTGTTGCGATCAGCTTCCGCCCGGAAGTCTTGCAACGGTAAGAGGGCGGCGGTGTGGGAGACGCCGCTCGCGGTTCTTATGATTAACACGAAATAGCTTGCGATCTGAAGGTGTTGGTCTATAATGTCAACTGTGCGAGCGGTTTTCATCGTCCTAGCAACTGTCATATTTGGTGGAAGTATCACGCCTGCTCAAAACGCAAACCAAGGGAGCAGCGGAACGGAATCGAATCAACCATCCCAGCGACATCGCAGCCTCATTTCGCATGGCTTCGAATTTGATAACAGGTCTGCGCCTATGGTTTCAATAAGCGCACCGGATGGTCGTCGGTGTAAGATCCAGGCTTTTGTCGAAATGGAGTCGAGCGACGATCCGTACGCCTATACGAGCGGGAAATTGGATCGAGCAACCTATGTGGGTGACTGTGTCAATGGTTTCCTGGAAGGTGTCTCGATCGTGATCGCTGATGGAACGAAAAAGCAAGCTCGGGAAGCTTACATCGCCTATTTCTTAAACGGACGTATAGCATACCCTGCGTTAAAGTCATACATAGACGACGTCGAGCTGAACTTTGGGGTTAAAGAAAGAACTTTCAGCCAAGGATGTGTCTATTACGAAAGATGGAACCGTACGAATACAAAAGTCTCGTGTAAGAAACTCAAGAACATTTACGGGGATGATATTTTTTCTGAATTCAATGCCCGCGCATTAAGGAATGGCTCGTTCGACCTCACGAAATATCGCAGGAACTTTGGGCGATTCATGGATTGGCCCTAATAGTGGGAGCCTTGAGGACTTTTGCTCGATACTTAGTGAATAGGCCGCGATGTCCGCGGCCTTTTCATTCTCAATTCTCAATTCTCAATTCTCAATTGAATTAAGTGCCCGTTTCCCAACTGCCCATATACTCCAGCATCTCGGGGGTTAGTTCGTCGATGTTGACGCCCATGGCGCGGAGTTTTAGGGAGGCGATCTCCTGGTCGACTTCGGGCGGGAGGACGTGGACGCCGGCGGGGAGCTTGCCTTTTTGTTTGACGAGATACTCGGCCGAGAGGGCCTGGTTGGCGAATGACATGTCCATCACCGACGCGGGATGGCCTTCGGCGGCGGCGAGGTTGATGAGGCGGCCTTCGCCGAGGACGATCACGCTCTTTCCGCCGTCCTTGCCGATGTATTCCTCGACAAAGGGACGCCGCTTGACGGCTTCGGCCGACATGTCGCGAAGTGCATCGAGATTCAATTCGAGATCGAAGTGGCCGCTGTTGCAGACGATCGCTCCGTCCTTCATCACTTCAAAATGCTCGCGGTCGATGACGTGGCGGTTGCCGGTCACGGTGACAAAGAAATCGCCGATCTTCGCCGCTTCCTTCATCGGCAGTACGCGGAAGCCGTCCATGACGGCCTCGATCGCTTTGATCGGGTTGATCTCGGTGACGATGACATTGGCGCCCATTCCGCGGGCACGCATTGCGACACCTTTGCCGCACCATCCGTAGCCGACGACGACGAGATTCTTACCGGCCAGCAAAATGTTGGTCGCGCGAATGATGCCGTCGAGCGTTGACTGGCCCGTGCCATAGCGGTTGTCAAAGAAATGCTTGGTCTGCGCGTCGTTGACCGCGATGGAAGGGAAGGTAAGCACGCCGGCCGCGACCATTGCCTTGAGGCGGACGATTCCGGTCGTCGTCTCTTCGGTGGTGCCGATGAGATGCGGGATAAGCTCGGGCTTTTCCTTGATCATCGTGGCGACGACGTCAGATCCGTCGTCGATGATGAGGTTGGGATTTGTCTCGAGAGCCGCTTTGACGTGGCGGACGTAGGTCTCGGTCGATTCGCCCTTGTGCGCCATCACCGGGATGCCCCAATCGGCCACAAGGGAAGCGGCGACGTCGTCCTGCGTAGAGAGCGGGTTCGAGGCGATAAGGAGCGATTCCGCACCGCCGGCCTGCAGCGTGCGGGCCAGATTTGCCGTCTCGGTCGTGATGTGAGCACACGCGATCAGCTTGACGCCGGCGAGCGGCTTTTCCTGCTCAAAGCGCTCGCGAATGAGCCGCAGGACCGGCATTTCGCGGTCCGCCCACTCGATGCGCTGCTTGCCGTGCGGGGCAAGGTTGATGTCCTTGATGTCGTATTCCATTGAAATTGCTGTATCAGGCATATGTTATGTACGACAGGCTGCCGAGCCTGTCGATTTGTCTTGGCGACAGACTAGGCAGTCTGTCGTACGGTTCCGATCCCTTTCTCTGCCGCTGTCCTCAGCGCCTCGGCTCTGTCTGTCTTTTCCCACGAAAATTCATCGTGACTGCGGCCGAAATGGCCGAATCTCGCCGTCATCTTGTAGATCGGGCGGCGAAGATCGAGCGTCTCGATGATCGCCTTTGGCGTCAGCGAGAAATTCTCACGAACTATGTCCGAGATCCGCTCGTCGTCGATCGTGCCCGTGCCGTGCGTGTCTATAAACACCGAAACCGGTTCGGCAACACCGATCGCGTAGGCGAGCTGCACAGTGCATTTGTCGGCCAGGCCGGCAGCGACGACATTCTTTGCAATGTAGCGGGCCATATAGGCAGCCGAGCGGTCGACCTTCGTCGGGTCCTTGCCCGAAAAAGCTCCGCCGCCGTGCGGCGCATAGCCGCCGTATGTGTCGACGATGATCTTGCGCCCCGTAATGCCGGCGTCGCCCATCGGGCCGCCGACAACAAAACGGCCGGTCGGATTGATGTGGTACTTCGTATTGTCATCGAGCAAGTCGGCGGGAATGACAGGCTTAATGACCTTTTCCATCACGTCCTTGCGGATCGTGTCGATATCGATCTCAGCGGTCTGCGTCGAGATGACGACCGCCTCAACGCGGAACGGCCGTCCGTCGCGGTACTCGATCGACACCTGCGATTTGCCGTCAGGCCGCAGGTAGGGAATCGTGCCGTCGCGGCGGACCTCGCTGAGTTTTCGCGTCAGGTTGTGCGCCATTTGGATCGGCATCGGCATCAGCTCGGGCGTCTCATTGCACGCAAACCCGAACATCAGTCCCTGGTCGCCCGCGCCGCCGTGATCAACGCCTTGCGCGATGTCAGGCGATTGTGTGCCGATCGCGTCGATAACGCTGCAGGTATTCGAGTCGTAGCCGTAAGATGCGTCGTTATAGCCGATCTCTTCGATCGTCTCGCGAATGATCTGCTTGTAATTGACGTCCGCCGTCGTCGTGATCTCACCGGCGACAACCGCGAGGCCTGTCGTGACAAGTGTTTCACACGCGACACGGGCCGTCGGGTCCTGGGCGAGGATGGCATCAAGAATGGCATCCGATATGTTGTCGGCTATTTTGTCCGGGTGGCCTTCGGTCACCGACTCGGACGTGAACAAAAAATTTCCGCTACTCAATTTTGCGTAACTCCTTTCTATAGGCAGTATTTATTGGAATCCTCGATAGATAACAAAACGATAATCATAGCTTTTTACCAAATCAGTGTCAAAAGCGACAGGTAAATGCCGCTGTCGGTGATTCACCAAGCCGTCGAGTAAAAATAGTCGACTGGAAGACGAAAAACCCCAGATTGGTCGAAAGTATTTGGGCGATTGGTCGAAAGTCGGATGTTGCAGACACGCCGGACAGGTTGGGACCGATCCTGGGTGACGCAGGGAATGGACGCCGCCCAATACCGCCTTAGTCGCCGACCGGGACGACCAATATGCCTCGCGTCTGATAATAGAGATTATGTAATGAAAGTGCTTAACCGATCAGCTCCGGCCAATCGTCGGTCGGTGTCAGGTCGTCCGGAGTGCCTTCACCCCCCTCGCCCTGATTTGAGGCCGCTGAAAGATCGATGACTTTTTGTTCGACAAAGATAGGGCAATCGAGCCTGAGAGCGAGCGCTATGGCATCCGACGGACGGGCGTCGAGCATAACAGCCTCGTTGTCGGCGTCCTTTAGTTCTATCCGCGCGTAAAAGGTGTTTTCTTGCAGATCGGTGATAATGACGCTAGAGGCCGTCAACTTGCACTCGATTATTACGTTTCTCAAAAGGTCGTGGGTCATCGGCCGCTGCGGTACGACCTTTTCGATCGCGAGCGCTATGGCGTTGGCCTCGAAGGCCCCAACCCATATTGGAAGGACGGTTTCCGATTCGATGCCCTTAAGCACCACGATCGGGGTGTTTGTATTCGGGTCCATTATGAGCGCGCCGATCTTGACCTCGATCAGGCTTCCGTTCTTTTTCATACAGGGCAAACCTCGCCGAATAATGAATTTGATTTGATGTCCGCGATCCTCACGTCAACGACCCGGCCAAGGAGGGACGACGGGCCGCGAAAGTTGACGACCTTGTGACAGGTTGAATGGCCCGTCCGTCCATCAACCGTCCGTGCCGAGGAACCCTCAACCAGTACTTTAACTTTCGTCTCAAGATATCGCTGCAAACGCTTGGCCTGAATCGCTTTTTGGGCTTTCTCGAGCACAAGGAACCGCAGTGTCTTTTCCGCCGGCGGCACATCGTCGGGCATTTCGTATGCGGGCGTGCCTGGACGCGGCGAGTACTTGAAGATATATGCACTGTCAAAACCGCAGTACTCGACCATTTTGACCGTTTCCTGAAAATCAGCTTCGGTCTCGCCCGGAAAGCCGACGATGATGTCGGTCGTCAAGGCGATATCCCGCCATGAGCATTTTATGCGATCGATCTTCTCGAGATATTTCTCGATCGTATGACCGCGTTTCATGAGTTTAAGCACTCGAGTAGAACCGGACTGCACCGGAAGATGCACCCAGTTGCATAGGTTCTCGTGCTCCTCGATCGCCTCGACGATATCGGGCCGAAAGTCGCGCGGGAATGAGGTCGTGAATTTTATTCGCTCGATCCCCGTTGCGGCGACGCCTCGCAAAAGGCGGGAGAAGGGCGACCTCCCTTTCATTCCTTCCAAACCGGCGTCGGTCTCGGGCCGGTAGCTATTGACGTTCTGACCGATGAGGTGGACCTCCCTAACGCCACTTGCTTTTAGCTCCTCGACCTGGCGAACGATCTCGGTCGCGGGCAAGCTCCGTTCCCTTCCCCGCGAGAATGGCACGATGCAATATGTGCAAAACTTGTTGCAGCCCTCGATGATCGGCAGGAACGCGACATACGGCGAATGACGATGCGTGTCGGCGACGGTCCAGTCGTAACCGTCTTCCCTTTCGCCCACGTCTAGGTAATCTTTGCGGCCACTGAGCGTCTCGTTGACGGCGTTTGAGATGCGTCCTACGGCGCGCGTTCCAAGGACGAAATCAACACCCGCGATCTTCTTGAAAAGCGTTTCGCCTTCGAGTTGGGCGACACAGCCCATTACGCCGACGACGGGTTTTTTCACGTGAGAATGTCTCACCTCCCCGACGCGGGTGTAAAGTTTATGCTCGGCGCGCTCGCGAACGGAGCAAGTGTTGAAGATGACGACGTCGGCCGCATCTTCATCAGGCGTCATTTCAAAGCCATCCCGCGCCAAAACTGTCGAAACGCGCTCTGAATCAGAGACGTTCATTTGACAGCCAAAGGTTTCGAGATAAACTTTCTTCATAGATGACGAGCAAGCTCACACCGGCCGAATTTAGCGAAAAAGACTTCGTTCACCTGCATTTGCATACCGATTATAGCCTGTTGCAAAGCACAATCCAACTAAAACCTCTGGCAGCACGATTGAATGAGTTGGGCCAGAAGGCATGTGCCATAACTGACTACGGCAACATGTACGGGGCGGTCTCGTTCTTCAATTCGATGAAGGCCAACGGCATCAAGCCGATCATCGGATACGAGGCATTTGTTAAGTTTGGCAGCCGGTTCGAGCGTTCGACGGCAGTGGGAGCGGGCGAAAGAGCGTACTACAACCTCATCCTCCTGGCGCGCGACCTGACAGGCTATCAGAATCTCGTATATCTTGCGTCCAAAGCATTTACCGAGGGCTTTTACTACAAGCCGCGGATCGATCTCGAATTACTGGCTGAGCGAAGCAGCGGTTTGATCGCGATTTCGGGGGCTCAGAATGGAGCTGTCGGTCACTTTCTGACGAGCGGCAATGTCACGAGGGCGATCGAGAATGCAAAGGTACTCGACGACATTTTTGGCCGCGGCAAGTTTTTTCTGGAGATCCATGACAACGGCGATGATGGCAAGCTGACCGCGGGCACCGCTGAGCTCGGCGCAAAGAAGGACATTCCGCTCGTTGCGACTAATGACGTTCACTATTTGAACAAGGAAGATGATCGTGCCCATCAACTGCTGATCTGCATAGGCGAGGGCCGGACGATCAACGGTGCCGGCGGTACTGCGAGCGCCGCCAACTATCTGCGGGCTGCCGAGGAGATGTGGGCGATCTTTGGAAAGGAATTGCCGGACGCTCTCACAAATACGGTCAAGATCGCCGAGATGTGCGAGCTCGAGATACCGCAGGGCGACGAAGTGCGGCAACTTCCGGTCTATCCGATCCCTGTCACAAGCAAGACCGAAGATGATTATTTTGAAGAGATCCTCAAGCTGGGCTTCGCGGAGCGCAAGGCTGAAGAGTGGGGACCGCGCATCGCGAACGCCACCTTGGTCCACACGCTTGACGAATACGCAAAGCGTCTCGAACAAGAGATCGCGATCATCAGGAAGATGGGTTTCTCGGGTTATTTCCTGATCGTTTGGGACTTCATAAAATATGCTCGCGAGCGCGGCATTCCGGTCGGGCCGGGCCGCGGATCCGCGGCAGGTTCGCTTGCTGCCTATTGCCTGCGCATCACAGATGTCGATCCGCTGCAGTACGAACTGCTGTTCGAGCGGTTCCTTAACATCGAGCGCCACGAAATGCCGGACATCGACATCGATTTCTGTATTCGCGGACGCGGCGAGGTGATCGAGCACGTTACCAAATTCTACGGAAAGGAATCGGTCTGCCAGATCATAACCTTTGGAACGATGGCGTCGCGTGCGGCGATAAAGGACGTCGGCCGCGCGCTCGGAATGGAATTCGGCGCGGTCGAAAAGGTCGCGAAACTCATTCCGCCACCGATACGCGGCCGCAACGTGAGCATTTCGGACGCGCTCAAGACCGTGCCCGAGCTCAAGAAGCTTGTTGATACGGACCGCAACGTTCGCGAGCTGGTCGACCTTGCTCTCAAGCTCGAAGGCTGCTCGCGTCACACCTCAGTGCATGCGGCGGGCGTCGTCATCAGCCCGAAACCGCTTCACGAGCTTGTGCCTGTCGCCGTCTCAGGCAAGGACGAATTGACAAGCCAGTATCCGATGGGCGATCTCGCCAACGTTGGGATGCTCAAGATGGATTTCCTCGGACTCACGACGCTGACGGTCATCAGCGACACGCTTGCGTCGATAAAAAAGCGGCTCGGCGTCGAGATCGATTGGACGCAGATACCCACCAACGACGAAAAGACCATGCGGCTGTTTTGCGACGGACGGACGGAAGCGATCTTCCAGTTTGAGTCTTCGGGTATGGCCGATATGTGCCGGCGGCTGCGGCCAAAGGAGCTTGAAGATCTTTCAGCCCTGAACGCCCTGTATCGCCCTGGCCCGCTTGACGGCGGGATGATCGATGATTTTATCGACCGGCATCGCGGGTTGAAACCCGTCGAGTACATTCTGCCTGAAATGGAGGACATTCTCGGCAACACCTTCGGCGTGTTGGTCTACCAGGAGCAGATCATGCAGCTCGCGCAGAAACTCGCCGGCTACAGCCTCGGGCAAGCCGACCTCATGCGTCGGGCGATGGGAAAAAAGAAAGTCGCCGAAATGGCGAAGCACGAGAAGACCTTCATGGACGGCGCCGTCAGCAACGGCATCGCCAAGAAAACCGCGAAGGAGATCTTTGACCTGATGGCGAAGTTCGCCGACTACGGCTTTAACCGGAGCCATTCGATGGCTTATGCCGTACTGGCGTTTCGTACGGCGTACCTTAAGGCACATTACCCAGCCTACTTTTACGCCGCGGTTCTTTCACACGAAGCCCAGGACAGCGCGAAGGTCTACAAATATTCGACTGAGCTCAAATCGATGGGTTTGCAGCTTCTGCCACCGGATGTCAACGAGAGTGGCGAGGGTTTTACTCCAGTCGACGACACCGTGCGCTACGGTCTGACGGCGATCAAGGGAATGGGCACGTCAAGCGTCCAAGCGATCGTCGAAGCGCGAAAGGATGGGCAATTCACTTCCCTCTTCGATTTTTGCTCGAGGCTCGGAACCGGCGCAGTAAACCGGCGGGGCCTCGAAAGCTTGATTGCGGCGGGCGCGTTCGATTCGCTGATGCCGGCAGATTCAAATACGGGCTTGTGGCGGGCGCGATTGAGCCCGGCGATCGACTCGGCGCTAAGCCAGGGTCAGCGGGCTTCGGAGGACAGGTTGCGGGGCCAAAGCGCGTTGTTTGGCGGCACCGATGCGGAAGCCGTTACTCAAACACTGCCGGACGCAAACGAATGGTCCCAGGCCGAGATCGCAGCCCGAGAAAAGGCCGCCGTCGGTTTCTATCTTTCTGCCCATCCGCTGGACAACTATCGCGAGCTGCTTACACGGATGAATGTCAAAAACATCGCCGAGTTCGAAGAGCTTCGTTCAGGCGACAGCGTAAAGCTCGCCGGCATGATCTCCGGCCTGCAGGTCCGGACGAGCAAACGCGGCAACCGCTTTGCGCAATTTCGATTCGAGGACCGTTCGGGCGGAATGAAAGGCGTTGTATTAGGCGAGAACTTTAACAAGCTGAACCTCATACTCGCCGACGGTGCGATGTTCCTCGCCGAAGGAATTATCGAGGCCGCCGAGGGCCAGGAGCCGACGCTCAAGGTGAGCGATCTGAGATCGCTTGACGACGTTCGGATAGCCAAAGCTCGCACGCTCAATATTACGGTCCCGGCTCGTGATGCCGACGAGCAATATATGGAATCGCTCTTTCATATCCTCGAACGCGAACGCGGCCAGACGGCCGTCAATCTCACAATTCCGGCCGGTGCGGCCACCGTCCATCTGGAGGCCGACGCACTGAGTGTCGCGGGTAGTCCTGCGTTGGGCCGCGATCTCGAGGCGCACGGGTGTGGCGTCGAGTGGGTCAACTGAACTTCCAACTCCAAACTGCTATCATTTGATCTATGGCCCTAACCGCAATGGAACGCGTGCAGATGGCACGGCATCCCGACAGGCCGTATTCGATGGATGTCGTCGACGCTATCTTTACGGACTTTGTTGAAGTCCATGGCGACAGGCGGTATGCGGACGACCCGGCGATGATCGCGGGATTTGCGCGGCTGGACGGCAGCGAGGTCTGCGTCATCGGCCAGCAAAAAGGCCGCGATATCAACGAGCGCCGTCACCGTAATTTTGCAATGTCAAAGCCAGAGGGATATCGCAAGGCGTTGCGTGTAATGCATCTGGCGGAAAAGTTCGGCCGGCCTGTAATAACGCTGATCGACACGCCGGGAGCTTACCCGGGCATCGACGCCGAGGAGCGGGGCCAAGCGGAGGCAATCGCCTATAATCTGCGCGAAATGGCGGGATTGAAAGTCCCCATCATCGTGGCTGTGATCGGCGAGGGCGGTTCGGGTGGTGCCTTGGCGATCGGTATCGGCGACCGCGTGTTGATGATGGAGAACGCGGTATATTCGGTCATCACGCCCGAGGGCTGCGCAGCTATTCTTTGGAAGGACGCGGCCAAGGCGCCTGATGCGGCGGAAGGATTGCGGCTGACGGCGGCCGAGTTGAAGCGTTTCGACATCATCGACGAGATCATCCCAGAGCCAGAGCCGTGGACGATGCCGAACGGAAATAAAAAAAAGCAGAAGGCATTTGACGACATCTGCAAGTCTCTCAAAAGGAGCTTCGTACGCGATGTCAAAGATCTCTCGTCGCTGGACACCAAACCTCTCCTCGACAACCGCTACAAAAAATTCCGAAAAATGGGTGAGTGGGTTTAGAGCCAGGGTTGGCGGAGGCGTAGCCTCCGCCTATCCTTGATGGGAACTCGAACGGTGAGGCCTAGCCTCACCGCACTGCGAAACGGCATAGCCGCATTCAAAAACTAGAAGGGGATGTCGTCATCCGCCGGCGCCGGAGCAGCTGCCGCCGAGGTTGATGGTGCGGGTTCGGACGGCGCGGCCGATGCCACTGGCGGGCCGCTGTGCGTGGCTTCATCTTCGGGATGAGCGCCGCTGAAATCGCCTCCGCCGCCCATGCCGTCTGAGCGTGACCCGATGAACTGCATATCCGTCGCCTGCACATCGAGCGTGTAGCGGTTATTGTTGTCGCGATCGGTCCATTCCTCGATACGTAGACGGCCCTCGATGTAGACGGGCGAGCCCTTGGTGAGGTATTTGGCAGCGTTCTCGGCTTGCTGCCGCCAGAGCGTTACCTTGAACCAGGTCGTAGTATCTTGCAGCTCGCCCGACTTGTCGCGGCGTTTTTCGTTCGTCGCCATCGAAAAGCTGCACACGGCAATACCCTGCGGGGTATAGCGGAGTTCGGGGTCGCGGCCAAGGTTTCCAACGATAGTGATCTTGTTGAATGACATAGTGATTCCTCTTAAGTGGTAATTTTGTCTAAACTTATTGTTAAGTCAGGGCATCAATATAACACGACAAGGGGCGCGTGCTAAAATCGTCAATTCCGCCCTTGCCGACAGCAAAAGACACCGAAATGCGCCGCACTTTGCTTTCCAAAATCCTGGTCTTGCTGATCTTCGCGATGCTGCCGGTCGCGGGGCAGACAAAATCGTCCGGTGAGGTCGATCCGTCAAGATGCTGGGCATATCCGACCGGTGAGTTGGCCGGCAAGGTGCTCGCCAACGATGGCACGCGCGTCTATATCGGTCTTGAAGGTGCGAAGATCGAGGCTTTGTCACTCGATGGCAAAAAGATCTGGTCCAGCGATCTTGGAGGTGAGATCCGGTCGAATATTCTGTCCGGTTCGAGCGGCCTCCTTCTGGTAACAGCGACAGCGGGGACCGATGCGGCCAAACCGAGCGACAATATTCTCCGCTCACTTAGCAAGGAAACAGGAATAACCACCTGGTCGCAAAAGTTGCCGGCCGCCGAGGAGTATTTTCTCAGTTCCTCGAACGGGTCCATTATCGTCGTTTCGGAGAACGGGGTCATCGAGGCCGCTGACGCCAGGGACGCCGCCTCCAAGTGGAAACGCGAGATCGCCGAGAAGTTCGTCACCGAGCCGGTCTTTAGCAATGGAAAGGTTACGGTTGGGGCTGCGAATCAGGTCTTTGTCGTCTCGCTCGCGACGGGTGACATCGCATCGATGCGAAAGACTGTTTTCGCCGTGACAGCTCTTGGTGGAACGTCCGACGGCAAGACGATCGTCGGCGACGAGCGCGGCAATGTCACACTTTTTACCGCCGGCTCGGACAAGCCATATTGGAAATTCAAAAGCGGCGGCGAGATCTCGCAGGTCACCGAGGCCGATGGCAATGTGCTCGCTGTCTCGCACGACAACTTCGTCTATC
>Ga0163161_10002579_pt1 | contig 12934 bp, 10 predicted proteins | sample S45metaG_FD_129847 | JGI IMG/M metagenome (GOLD analysis project Ga0163161, IMG submission 129847) | Switchgrass rhizosphere microbial communities from Kellogg Biological Station, Michigan, USA - S4-5 metaG | ecosystem: Host-associated > Plants > Roots > Rhizosphere > Soil | place: USA... | reverse complement strand
TTTTGACGGAAAGCAATTTCCGTATTGTCGAAATTTGGTTGTTTGTTGGGGGATAAATCCATTTTTATCTATTAATAAGTCAGATTGGTGCAAAATTATAAAAAGCATTGGTTGTTAAAACTAAAAAACTCCAAATAATCGTATTTTTGCACAAAATGATACAATTCAAATTAGAAGGCGAATTTATTCCATTAATCCAACTGTTAAAAGCAAGCGGATTGGTGGGGAGTGGCGGTGATGCCCAAACCGTTGTTGAGGATGGTTTAGTAAAAACTAACGGCGAGGTCGAATTCCGCAAACGTTATAAGGTTAGGGTTGGCGATATTATTACTTTTGGCGAAAACAAAATAGAAGTTATTTAATGGAACCACTAACCAGTGCAGGTCACACCTTATATTTCGAAAGTAATTTAGCAGCGCTAAAAACACTTTTAGAAAGCAACAAATACAGCAAAGTTTTTGTACTTGCAGATGAACATACCAGCGAAATCTGCTTGCCCCTATTTCAATCGCTTTTAGATGATTATGCTGAATTTGACCTGATCGAAACTTCGGCAGGTGAAGAAAATAAAAACATTGATTTTTGTATCGGAATCTGGAAGACGCTTTTGGATTTTGAAGCAGACCGCAAAAGTTTAATGATTAATTTAGGTGGCGGTGTAATTACCGATATGGGCGGATTTATTGCCTCTACCTATAAAAGAGGAATCGATTTTATCAATATACCTACTACCCTTTTATCACAGGTTGATGCTTCGGTAGGTGGCAAAACAGGGATCGATATCGACAATGTAAAAAACATGGTAGGTACCTTTACCTTACCACAAATGGTTTTTATCGAAACCGCATTCTTAAAAACATTGCCACAGCGCGAGCTTTTATCGGGCTTCGCAGAAATGATTAAACATGGCCTGATTTATGATAAGCCATATTACGAAAAATTAAAAGAAAGTAATTACTTAAGCCCTTCGGCACAAGACATTTACCGATCGGTAGAAATTAAAAACGAGGTGGTCACGATCGATCCGCACGAAAAAAACCTGCGTAAGATTTTAAACTTCGGACATACCATTGGGCATGCTGTAGAGGGTTATTCTTTGGCAAATGACGAAAACCCATTAACACATGGTGAAGCTATTGCCATCGGTTTTGTTTGTGAGGCTGCATTATCGATCAAAAATAGTACGTTAACTCAGGAAGAATTGAAGGATATTAGTGGATATATTTTATCCTTATACCCTAAATACAACATTAAAAAAGAAAGTTTCGATACACTTTTAGAACTGATGCAAAGTGATAAAAAGAACGAAGATGGAAACATTCTCTTTTCACTTTTAGAAACAACAGGTAAATGCACATTTAACTGCCGTGTAAGTACCGCCGATATTTTGAGCAGTTTGGATTATTACAATAGTTTATAAAATGAATTTTACCGGAAGCGATATTTCTGTAGTAGGCCTATTTGGTTTCGTAATCGTTTTAACCCTGGTTGAAATGTATTTCAGCTATGCCCACGACAGAAAATTATATACCAAACGCGATACGTGGACCAATATCTACCTGATGACGGCTGCTATTGTGATTAATTTAGCAACAAAAACAGGCACTTTTTTCCTACTGCAATACTGTTATCAATTCCGTTTGTTCCAAATCCCTAATATTTGGCTTTATTGGTTTGTTTTGATTTTAGCGCAAGATTTCCTGTATTGGTTTTTGCATACAGTTGGTCATTATGTACGCTTTTTCTGGGCGATGCACGTTACGCATCACTCGTCAGAACATTTTAACTTAACTACTGGTTTCCGTTCAACCGTTTTCGAGCCACTGTACCGTGTTTTCTTTTATCTGCCCTTAGCATTTATGGGTTTCACCGCTGTTGATATCCTTTTTGCTTACCTGGTAACCCAAATTTACGGCAACCTGGTGCACACACAATACGACATTAAACTTCCAAAATGGTACGGGTATATTTTCGTAACGCCATCACACCATCGCGTGCACCATGCCAGCAATGTACGTTACCTAGACAAAAATATGGGTATGGTTTTAATTCTTTGGGACAGATGGTTCGGTACTTTTCAGGAGGAGTTGCCAGAAGATGTGGTTAAATATGGTTTAACTACTCAGCCTGAAGATACGGGTGCGGTTAACATTATTTTCCATGAGTTTATTGCATTGAGTGCTGATGTTAAAAAAGCGCCAACTTTTGTAGATAAAGTGAAATACATTTTTAACCCGCCGGGATGGAGCCATGATGGAAGCACTAAAATTGCTAAAATTATGCAACAGGAATTGCGTGAGAAGGAACAGGAAAGATATGAAGCCTTACAACAGGACAAAGTAAAAGGGCTTAACGATCGGGGAGAATTAAGTTCTACAGGATAAAAATATTAATTTGTTTAATCTAAAGGTCTGTGTCTCCACAGACCTTTTTTTTGATATATCTTATCTACTGTTTTTTAGCCACAAATGCGCAAAGATAAACACTAATGATGTTTTAGTATTTCAAAATGCTGTTATTCTGATAGATGATATTATCGTCGTCTTGGCCGTAGTGTTCCGAAGGAAATCCTTTGGAGGAGAGATCTTTAAAATCTGATTTAAACGATTTGATTCAAAGATCTCTCTCCCGAAAGTTCGGGACTGCGCTTTAGTCGAGATGACGGATCCACTAACCCTAACCATATAAAAATCCGTTTTTAAGTTATTTCAAGAAACAAAAAGACCAATTCGGAAAACAGACCTTTTTTAACAAAATTAAATTTTATTGAAAATATTTTCAATTTCCTATTGACAAATAAAATTTTGTTACTACATTTGGCTCAACAAAAAAGAAATGCAAACTACAAACACATATTACTTTGGTTACTTTTACTATTTTAGTGAGAGCCGGGGCTAATATGCAAAAAGATATATAACAATATTAAAATGTATAAAAAAGTCCCGGCAAACAGCCGGGACTTTTTTGTTTTAACGCAAAAATGGAAACGACAAAACGAGTAGCAATTCAGGGTATTAAAGCATCTTTCCACGAGGAGGCCGCCTACAAATTCTTTGGTAAAGACATTGAAACTGTTGAGTGTAATTCTTTTAAAGAAACCTGCGACAAGCTAGAGAAAAACGATGCCGATTTCGTAGTAATGGCTATCGAAAACTCTATTGCAGGCAGTTTATTACCAAACTACACACTGATCAGAGATTTTGGTTTTTCGGTTGTGGGTGAGGTTTACTTACCGATCCAATTGCACTTGATGGCACTACCAGGCGTAAAGTTTGAAGACATTAAAGTGGTTACTTCACATCCTATCGCCATCCGCCAGTGTATCGATTTCTTTTACGATTATCCACACATTAAAATCGTGGAGAGCAACGATACTGCTGCTTGCGCAAAACGTATCCAGGAAGAGCAATTAACCGACACTATGGCCATTGCAAACAGCTTAGCTGCTGAGCTTTACGGCTTAAATATTTTAGAACGGCGAGTAGAATCGAACAAGAAAAACTATACCCGTTTTCTGATCCTTAAAAAAGATAAAACAGACGAAGGAAAGAATATAAACAAAGCATCAATCTGTTTTCAGGTTGGACACAAGGCAGGCTCATTGGCAACTGTGTTAAATATTTTCGCCGAACAGGATGTAAGCTTAACAAAAATACAATCTATGCCGGTTTTAGGTAAAAGAAACGAGTATTACTTTTACGTCGACTTAGAATGGCCAAGTACCGAAAAATATGACAAGGCAATTAGAAAGGCATTAAAATATACATCGAACTTTAATATCCTGGGAGAGTACCAGAAGAACGATAAAGTGTAGACTGGTTAATTGTATAAATTGTTAAAACTGGTTAACTGAACATTTAACCGATTTAAACAATTAACCGCTTAATCCAAAATAGTTAACAATTTTAAGTTGGCAGGTTTAACCCAACAATACAACAATTAAATAATCGAATTAAAAAAATATTACTATCACACCCCCATCATCATGAAACTTAATTTAAACATCCAACCATTAAACACCTGGTTAAACGTAAACAACGAACCATTAATCATTTCTGGTCCTTGTAGCGCAGAAACTGAAGAACAATTATTAACTACAGCACACTTATTGGCTGCTACCGGCAAAGTATCGGTATTGAGAGCTGGTATCTGGAAACCACGTACCCGTCCGGGAGAATTTGAAGGTATCGGAAGTATCGGTTTAGAGTGGTTAAAACGTGCCAAAGCAGAAACTGGTTTACCAACGGCTGTAGAGGTTGCGAATGCAAAACACGTTGAAGAGGCTTTAGCAGCTGGAGTAGATATCCTTTGGATTGGTGCACGTTCTACAGTAAACCCTTTCACTGTTCAGGAAATTGCTGATGCTTTAAAAGGTCATGATGTTCCGGTACTGATCAAAAATCCAGTTAACCCAGATTTACAGTTATGGATCGGTGCAATTGAGCGTATCAATGGCGCAGGAATTACTAAAATCGGTGCTATTCACCGCGGTTTCTCATCATTCGAGAAAAGTTCTTTCCGTAACGAACCAATGTGGGAACTTGCTATCCAATTAAAAACACTTTGCCCTGAATTACCGATCATCAATGATCCAAGTCATATTTGCGGTAACCGTGAGTTAATCCCTTACATTTCTCAAAAAGCATTAGATTTAGATATGCAAGGTTTAATGATCGAATCACACGTAGATCCTTCAGTTGCCTGGACAGATGCTAAACAACAAGTTACTCCTGCTGCTTTAGCCGAATTGGTTGACCGTTTAACTGTTCGTGAACCAGAAGCACCAAATGAAGCTTTCGCTGATAAATTAGCCGACCTACGTAAATCAATCGATAAAATTGATGATATCTTATTACAGAAATTAGGTGAGCGTATGGCTATTGTAGAGAAAATTGGTGAGTTTAAACGCGATAACCAGGTAACTATTTTACAGGTTAACCGTTGGGATGCCATCATTAAAAAAGGTCATGCTTTTGCAAAAGCTTTAAAATTAGACTTAAACTTTACTGAGAAATTCTTAGAATTGATGCACGGTGAATCAATCCGTAAGCAAACTGAAATTATGAATGCTGGCAAAGCTGAACAAGGTATTGCTGCTGAGCAACATACTGAGGTTAAAGCATAGTTGAGGTTAAAGCTGAAAGACTAAAGCTTAAAGCTAAGTTTAACAGGGTGTCATCCTGAGCCTGTTGAAGGACTTACGATAGTTTTCTACTAACTCAATATGATATAAAAAACAAATATAATGTGGTGTCAGGTGTTTCCATCTGACACTTACATTTAAGAATAAAAACAGAATAAAATGTCGAAAAACGCCTTAGTTTCTTTTAAAGGAACCAAGAATATTAATACGGAAATCCAATTAACAGGCTCGAAAAGCGAATGCAACAGGGCTTTAATTATTAGCGCTTTAAGCAAAAAACTGGTTAAAGTTGAAAACCTTTCCAATGCTGCCGATACGGTAACCTTAAATGGCATCCTTAATAATCTTGAAGAAGAATTAGAAGTAGAAATCCAGGAATCAAAAACAGTTGATGTTGGCCCTGCAGGGACCGCTATGCGTTTCTTATCGGCTTATCTTTCGGCTAAAAACGGCAATTTCTTGCTTACCGGAACCGAACGGATGAAACAGCGCCCTATTGGTATCTTGGCAGAGGCTTTAAAAACCATCGGCGCTGATATTTCTTATGCAGAAGCTGAAGGTTTCCCGCCATTGAATATTGTTGGCCCTTTAAATCAAAAAACTGCTGAAGTTAAAATAAAAGGTGATATCAGCAGTCAATATATTTCGGCCTTGCTGATGATTGCCCCTATCCTACCTCAGGGTTTAACTTTAGAAATTGAAGGCGAGCTTACCTCTAAACCATATGTAGATATGACTTTAGATATGTTGGCTGAAGTTGGTATCTCACATTCTTGGAACGAAAATTCAATTTCCATCAAACCACAGGTATTTAAACCTGGTACTTTGGTTGTAGAGCCCGACTGGAGTGCAGCATCTTACTGGTATAGCATTGCAGCTTTAGCTGATGAAGCGGAAATTAGTTTGCCTGCTTTAAAAGAAAAAAGTTTGCAGGGCGATAGCCAGATCAAAAATATCATGAAGATTTTTGGCATCGCCACCAATAAAACAGATAAAGGAATCGCCATTAGCAACTTGGGCCTTTCTTTAGATACTAAAGAAGTTTTAGATTTAAAAACCTGTCCGGATTTAGCACAAACCATTGTAGTTATCGCAGCTGCATTAGGTAAAAATATGTCTTTTACAGGCTTGGAAACCTTAAAAATTAAAGAAACTGATCGTATTGCAGCGCTTCAGAACGAATTGGCTAAAATAGGCGTTACTTTTACAGAAGATAATCTGGTTTATACGTTAAATACAGACAACCTTCATTTTCCAGATAAAGTAACTTTTGCAACCTACGAGGACCACCGTATGGCAATGGCTTTTGCACCACTTGCACTATTGATCAACGAAGTTGAAATTGAAGAAATGCAGGTAGTAGAAAAATCTTATCCATATTATTGGGAAGATTTAAAAAAAGCAGGATTTGATGTTAGTATCAAGTAGCGAGAAGAAAGTATTAAGAACCAAGTATCAAGAACCAAGTAGCAAGAACCAAGTAGCAAGAAGCAAGTAGCAAGAATGGGTGTTAAAATCCATTCAATAATTTAATCAATCTATAATTCAATCAAAAATAATGGCAGGCAACTCATTCGGACAACTATTTCGCATCACAACCTTTGGCGAATCTCATGGCGTAGCCATTGGGGTAATTATTGATGGTTGTCCGGCGCAATTGGATATCGATATGGATTTTATCCAATCAGAACTTGACAAACGTAAACCGGGTCAATCCAAAATCACCACCCAAAGAAAAGAAAGCGATACCGTTCAGATTTTATCGGGTGTATTTGAAGGAAAAAGTACAGGTACGCCAATTGCACTTTTAATTCCAAACGAGGATCAACGATCAAAAGATTATGGTCATAATGTTGATGTTTACCGTCCCAGCCATGCCGATTACGTTTATGATGCAAAATATGGTATCCGCGATCACCGCGGCGGAGGTCGCTCTTCTGCCCGCGAAACTGCTGCCCGTGTAGCTGCTGGTGCTATTGCAAAGCTATTTTTAAAGCAACAGGGCATTGAAATTTTCGCACATGTAACTTCTGTAGGTACAATAGAAGCCCCTAATTTGGAAAGCAATGATTTATCAGCTTTATTGCAAATTAGAGAAGAAAATATTGTGCGTTGCGCCGATCCTGCAACTGCACATGAAATGATTGAGTTTATCGATGCCGTTCGTAAAGATGGCGATACCGTTGGGGGAAAAATAGGTTGTGTAGTAAAAGGCTGTCCTGCGGGCTTAGGCGAACCTGTTTTTGATAAATTACATGCCGATTTAGGCAAAGCTATGCTCAGCATTAATGCTGTTCATGGTTTCGAATATGGTTCTGGCTTTGCCGGAAGTGAATTAAGGGGATCGCAACACAACGATATTCCACAGCCTAAAGCTGCCGATTCGAAAGTTTTTAAAACGACAACCAATTATGCCGGTGGTATTTTGGGTGGTATTTCTAATGGGATGGATATCATTTTTAAAGTAGCTTTTAAACCTGTAGCAACCATTATGCATAACCAACAAACCATCAATGCTGCTGGTGAAGCTTCGGAGATTAAAGGCAAGGGACGTCATGATCCTTGTGTAGTGCCCAGAGCAGTAGTAATTGTTGAGGCTATGGCTGCATTGGTTTTAGCCGATCAGTTTCTAAGAAACAAAGCAAGTATTATATAATTTTTGTTAATGAGAATCATTACCTTCTTATTTCTATTGATCAGCATGAATAGCTTTGCACAAAGTTATGCTGATCAGATTGCTAAACACCGTGAAACCTATAAACAGGATTTCATTAAAGACGAAAGGTCTCCACTTAAGGAACACGACCTGCAAAACCTTCATTTTTATGAGGCAGACAGTGCTTACAAAATTTTAGCCGATGTAGAAATGCTGAAGAATGAAAAGGTTTTCAAAATGCCTACTTTTAATGGTTCCAGCAGCGATTACTATAGATATGCACATGTAAACTTCGTTCTTAATGGCAAAAAAATCCAAATGACTTTATATAGAAGTGTTTCTTTATCAAACAACCCAGTTTATAAAGACCACCTCTTTCTGCCCTTTACTGATGAAACCAACAATAAGGAAACTTATGGCGGTGGCAGGTACATTGATCTGGATGCAAAAGAAATTGTAGATAATCACATCGAAATCGATTTTAATAAAGCCTACAATCCTTATTGTGCCTATAGTGACGGATACCGCTGCCCAGTCCCTCCAGAAGAAAACGACCTGCAATTAACCATAAAAGCCGGCGAGAAATTATACACTGGTGAAAAGAAACACCAGAAATAAAAGTTAATCTTACGTTTATCTACAAAATGATACCTGGATTGTATTATAATCTACATTTTAACGTAAATTACAAACATTAAGTAAACATATGTGTTCTCTAACTAAATTATATAACCCATTCCTAAATGACATACAGCTGTTTAATTGTTGATGATAATGAAATTGAAAGAGATGCCATAGAAATGCATCTAAAAAAAATCCCATCATTAAATATTATCGCTGTCTGTAGTAATGGTATAGAAGCTTCGCAAATTTTATCAACCACTTCAGTGGATATTGTTTATTCTGATATTGATATGCCAGAGCTTTCTGGTATGGATTTATTAAAAAGCCTGAAAAAACAACCGCTATTTATCTTTATCACTTCATTTAGTGAATACGCTGCAGAGAGCTTTAATCTGGATGCATTGGATTTTATTGTTAAGCCTGCAACGTTCGAACGTATATTAAAAGCCACCAACAAAGCGATTGAGTATATTGAATTAAGGAAACAGGTAAATAAACTTCCTGTCGAAAATTTAAACACCGACGATAAAAAAGACGACGATTATTTCTTTTTTAGAGAGACCAAAGGCATAACCAAGCTGAAATATAATGATGTAATTTATATTGAGAGTATGGGCGATTTTTCAAAGCTGTTTACCAGTATCGATAAACATGTTATTTTAGTAAGCTTAAAAAATCTGGAAAAACAACTTCCTTCGAAAATTTTCTCAAGGGTACACAAACAGTACATCATTAATATAAACCACATTGTAACCTTAACCAATCATGAGGTTCATTTAGATCATAACTTTCTGGTTCCGATAAGTGCTTCTAACAGACAGGAACTATTGGAAAGATCAATTGACAGGAAAATTCTGTCGAGGTTTTTAAAATAAGTTATTTTTTCAGGGTTATTTTAAAATAACTTCCACCTGTGGGATTAATGTCAGCGCTAATTTTACCATCCATTAGGCTAATAAAGGTCCTGCAGAGCAATAAACCTAAACCAGTACCTTTTTCTTTATTGGTGCCTAATGTGCTCACACCCGCGCCTAAATAGCCTGGCTTATTAAAATGTTCGACTTGTACAGGCGTTAAACCGATCCCTGTATCTGAAATTTTAATCTCCAGTACATTTCCGTTATGAGTAGCACTAGTTGTGATTGCACCACCATTTGGCGTAAATTTAATGGCATTACTGATGATATTTCGGATAACCAGCATAAACATATTCGAATCTGCTTTGCAAAATGTTTTGGCTGGCACTAAATTCTGAATAGCTAAGCTTTTTTCGTTGGCGCTATCCTGCACAGAAAGAATAACTTCGTTTATCAGCTCATGAATATCCAACGATTCTAAATACGGATTAAAACCCTGCATCTGGCTGGCCGCCCAATTAAGGAGATTCTCCATCATTGTAGAGGTATAGGTGAGGTTGTTTTTTAGTGCCGCAGCATATCTGTTTAATTTCTCTTGCTCAATATTCGTCCCTTCTAACAGCTGCATAAAGGAAATTAATGAATTTACAGGGGTACGCATATCATGACTCACGACACTAAAAATACGGTCTTTAACCTTACTTAACTGCTCTAACTCCCGTTTTTGGCTATTGATAATTATATTCAGCCTCGTTGTTTTCCGCTGATTAAAAAATATAACAACGGCAATAATCAGAATCAGTGTAGCGGCTATGGTGAGGAATAATTTTACACGTTCATCAAATTTAATCTGTTGTACCTGTTTGCTAATCTGCTTATCCTTTATCCCGGCGGCTAACTTTGCTTCAAATTTAGCATTAGCAAATTTACTATCCTGAGCTAAACGCTGAATATCGAGATCGGCTTTTGCCTTTTGAAAAGTTAGGAGATCCAAAGCTTTTTCTTTATCACTCAACACTAATTGTTGCCTTTTTAGCTCAAGTTCTTGTTGTTGTCTTTTTAACTCGCCTTCTGTAAGTTTTTGCTTCAATAAATAATCGCGTTCTTTAATACCAAAATCAAGCTGCATCTGCCTTCGCGTAATTTCCTTTTCCTTTTCCTGGTCGAAAATCTTATCTCTAACGGCAATATACTGCCTGTAATAGGCTAACGATTTGTTGTAGTCCTTTTGTTTTTCATATACCGTACTCAACCCTAAACTAGATTGTTTTTCTATATCTAATAATCTATTTTCTTCGGCAATTTTCAAACTACTATTGAGTAATAGGATGGCGTTTTCGAAATCATTTTCCTTTTGGTAAAAGTTCCCCAATGCATATAAACTTGAGGCATAGGCTTCTTTATCATCTCCCGACTTATTTAACTCAACTGATTTTTGATAAGATTTTAACGCTGTATCCTTTTTTCCTATTGAACTGTATAAGTCGGCAAGATCTCGTTTTACAGTGGCTATTAAACCTATATCTCCAATGGTTTCTGATACCCGCAACGATTTATTGTAATACGCTAGAGCCAGTTTTATTTTCTGGCCGGGCAGTACATTCATCTCTATTAATTCGCGATCTGAAGCCTCAAAATAATTGGTACCAATCAAACCATAAACAACGGCTACACCTCTTGTATTTTCGCCATCTTTAGCAAATACTTTTAGTGCCATGTTCATATAAACCAAGGCCTGGCTCTGATTCCCTAAACTTTGGTAAATAGTAGAAATATTGGTATAACAACTGGCCATATCGGTTTCGTTGCCCATTTTTTCGTAGATAGCTATTGCCTTTTGGTTAACTTCTAATGATTTTACATAATCTGGAATGCTACCATACAAAGCACCTAAATTGAGGTAAGTTCCGGCAACCATATCTAAATTACCTACTGAAGAAAATTCGGCAACTGCATTTTGATAGTTCTCTTCTGCCTTTTGATAATTAGACCTACCGTGATACATTAAGCCTCTACGGTAATAAGCCATTGCAGAGAATTTTTTTAGATTTTTCTCATGTGAAAGCTGAATGGTTTTATCCGCATACTCTTCCGCTTTGTCTACATTTTTCATCCTCATATACTGGCGGTAAACCTCCGTCAATATTTTGATTTTCGTGGAATCTGTTTTTAAATTCTTTTGATTTAAACTTAAAAGGCTATCCAGTTTTTTCTGCGGCGCACTCACCTGGCTAAAACCAGCCATGTATAAAAATGACAAAAAGATAAACAGCATGCCTTTTTTAGAAAAACACGCTTTACGAACGAACTGAGCATTTACAAGATTGTGCTTCATTTTCAGATCAAACCAATGATTTGCTTCTACTGGATAATGAGCATAAAAAACCTTGAAAATGACAGCGTTTCCTATCTGGGATGAAATAAAACATACTGAAATAACAAAATAGGTTTGGTTTATAAAAGTAGGTAAAAAACTGATCAGTAGGTAACCGGTTTTTTACCTTTTCATCAAGAATCACAATCATTTAAGCATAAGCAAAATAAGATACTGATTTGTAAACCTTTAAATTATTCAGACGGTAAATCTTATGCCCAAGCAATTGCTTCATTAAAAAAACGCGGGGTATTTAGTTGGATTTGCATCATGCATCATCTGGTAAATGGTTTCAATTACATCATCAACCGACGGTTTACTGAAATAATCACCATCAGATCCAAATGGTGGGCGGTGTGCTTTAGCCGATAATGTTTTCGGCTGGCCATCTAGATGGAAATAGCCTTTTTGTTCTTCGAGTACCTTTTGCAGGATATATGCGGATGCACCTCCGGGAACGTCCTCATCCACAACCAGTAATTTATTGGTTTTGGCAAGGGAGTTTACACAAACCTGAGTAGTATCAAAAGGTAATAAAGTTTGTGGATCTATAATTTCTACAGAAATGCCCAATAAGCTCAATTCTTCTGCCGCTTCCTGAACAATTCTTAACGAAGACCCGTAAGATACTACGGTTATATCCGTTCCTTCTTCTAAAACCTCTGCTTTACCTAATGGAACCGTAAAATCGCCAACATTGCGGGGTAGTTTTTCTTTAAGTCGGTAACCATTTAAACATTCAATTACCACGGCAGGCTCATCAGCCCTAAAAAGAGTATTATACATGCCGGCAGCTTGAGTCATGTTTCTTGGTACACATAAATGCATCCCCCTTAAAGCACCTAAAATCATGCTGATCGGTGAACCTGAATGCCAGATTCCTTCCAATCGATGGCCACGGGTACGCACAATAACAGGCGCTTTTTGAATCCCTTTGGTTCGGTATGATAATGAAGCTAAATCGTCGCTGAGTACATTTAGTGCAAAAATTAAATAATCAAGATATTGGATTTCGGCAATCGGTTTTAACCCCCTCATGGCCAAACCAATACCCTGCCCCATAATGGTCATTTCTCTAATTCCAGTATCGGTAATCCTCAACTCACCATATTTGGCCTGTAAACCTGCAAAACCTTGATTTACATCGCCAATATTCCCTAAATCTTCGCCAAAAGCAACCAAACGTGGATCGCGGGCAAAGTTCTCGTTAAAGCAGGCGTTAAGCACTTCCCTACCGTCGACCATCTTCGATTGCTCATCATATGCCGCGTTAACCACTG